>Ga0163154_10010196_pt1 | contig 10532 bp, 11 predicted proteins | sample OliLakLV19MP9P1_FD_148649 | JGI IMG/M metagenome (GOLD analysis project Ga0163154, IMG submission 148649) | Freshwater microbial mat bacterial communities from Lake Vanda, McMurdo Dry Valleys, Antarctica - Oligotrophic Lake LV.19.MP9.P1 | ecosystem: Environmental > Aquatic > Freshwater > Lake >...
GAAGGCGCCGACGCTCGGCAGGTGTGCGCGCTCGTGCTCGCGCACGATGCGCGCGATGACCTCCGGTCGCCGGTCGTCGATCGGCTCGACGTCGACGCCCACCGGCGCCGTGTGCACGACCGCGGCGACGAGGTCGCCGCCGTGGGACACCGACCAGTGCCAGTCGCCCGCGGGCAGGGGCTTGCCGTCTGGAGCCTGCTGGAACTGCACGTCGCCCGCGCCGACGAGGCGCGCGGCCTCGGCACGCGCGGCGCGCGCGGCGGCGCGTTGGGCGTCGACACGCTCCCTGCCGCGCAGCGCGCGCACCGCGTCGGACAGCGTCCCAACGACGACTAGCAATGGTGGGGGACTCGGCTCCGGGGCGCTCAATTCGGTCTCACCGGGACCGAGTCGGCTGGGACGGCCGTTCGAGAGGCGACATTCAAGGCAAGGAGTCGTGTGTTCTGCATGTTGCCGATCCGGCCGGGGCAGTTCAGGCGCGCCCCGTCCGACGGAATCGTACGAACTCAGGCGCTGGCGGTCCGCGCCTCGCTCGTGGCCTACACTAGGAGTCCCTGGTGCGGTTGCAGCCCCCTCAGGTGCCCACCGAATCCTCGACCACTCAAGCGATGCGACAGCTCCTCCCCGCCCTCCTCCTGTTCACCGGCTGCCAATCCGCGTATTACGCGACGATGGAGAAGTTTGGCATCGACAAGCGCTCGATCCTCGTCGACCGCGTCGACGACGCGCGCGAGTCTCAGGCCGACGCCCAGGTGCAATTCCAGACGACCTACGAGGCTTTCCAAGCTCTCACGGGGTTCGAGGGCGGCGACCTCGAGAAACTCTACAAGAAGCTGAAGAGCGAGTTCGAGGACGCCAACGACGACGCGGAGGAGGTCTCGGAGCGCATCGATTCGATCGAGACGGTCGCCAAGGACCTGTTCAAGGAATGGGAAGGCGAGATCGCAACGATCAGCGACCCGTCGATGCAGCAGGACAGCCGCAAGATGTTGAGTGACACGAAGTCCCAGCTCGATGGCGTCGTACAGTCGATGCGCGGCGCCGAAGCGACGATGGCGCCGGTGCTGAAGCGCTTCAACGACCACGTCCTGTTCCTCAAGCACAGCTTGAACGCCCAGGCGATTGGCTCGCTGCGCAAGGACTCTGCGGAGATCGGCCGCGACATCGAGGCGCTCATCCAGCGCATGGAGGCCTCGATCGCCGAGGCCGAGACGTTCATCGAGAACATGCGTCCGAACGAGTGAAATGCGCTGGAATGGCGCGAGGGCCGACGTTCCAGCTAGAACGTCGGCCCTCGCGCCGGAGTCGCGATCCTCGCGGATGTCCGCGTGAAGCTGCACGGAACGGACAGATATCAGGCGTCGGGCGCCTGCAGCTCGAGCGCCCGCGCCGCATCGACGAGGCGCGCGCGGAATGCAAGGCTGGCGTCGACGATCTTGCGGCGCTTGGCGCGGTCGACGATGTTGTAGGGGGTGCCCTGGGCCTCACCGATCGGGAAGTCGGAGGCGATCACCTCCAGCGCGCGGCGGTACGCACGGTCCAGCTGTTCGGCGAGGACGCCATCGCGCGTCCGCAGCTCACCCGCGAAGTGCCGGTAGACCGTGTGCACGCCGACCCAGTTGTGGCGGACGACCGTCAGCGTCGCGTCGCTCCAAGTCTCCTCCTCGCTCGTGATCGTCTTCCATGCGACCTCGCCGGTGCGCTCGATCATCGTCGCGAAGACCGTGGCGGCGTCGGGTTCGATCGTGCTCCGCAGCTCCCCGTCCAGGGCCTGCACATCCTCGTAGAGCGCCCTCGCGTGCGGCAGCGCCGCGTCGAGGTCGTCGCGCCCGAAGAGGGCCAGCTCGATGGCATGGAAACCACCGAAATCAGGGTCGAGTCCGCCCTGTGGGAAGGCGCTCGGACGCGCGTCGATCGCAATGTGCAGCTCGGGGAAGCTCGCGCGGAGGACCTCGATCTCCTCGTAGGGTGCACGGGCGCGGACGTAGGCGGTCTTGGCCGCTGAGATGTCACGGGCCTCGATGGTGCTGAGCAGTTTCCCGACACATTGGACGAGGTCCCCCGAGCGCTGCGTCAGGTCCGCGAGGCCGAGGCTCAACGCTGCGGCGAAGGGGACCGGCGCCGCGGGAGCCGGCGGAGGCGGCGCGGCCTCCTTCGTCGCCGAGCAGGACAAGGCGAGGAGCGCGAGGGCGGACGCGAGGGCGCGAAGCGTGATAGGGGTCTGCATGGTCGCAGGGTTCGATCGGCGGGGCGACGGGGGCGTGGGTCTCCGCCCATGCATCGGACGTTCCGGAGCGCGCCTGGAGCCGACTCGACCGGATCCATGCGACCGGGATGCCCAGGCGGTCCTCGGCGGAGTCGAGCGTGCGCCGACGCCCTTCTCGGAGCCTGTCCGTGTGCTCCACATCATCGACGGGGCGGGCGCTGGGGAGCAGTTCGGCTGGGTCGCCCGCGCCCTCGGGGACGTCGACGCGGACGGGACCGTGGACTTCGCGGCGACTGCGCCGTTTGCTGGCGGCGGCGCTGGCCGCGTGGACGTGCACTCCTGGCGGACCTGGGCGCGCCTCTTCGGGTTCGAGGGCCGCCCGGGCGACCTCGTGGGTTGGGTCGTCGGGCCGGCGGACGACCTCGACGCGGACGGGCGCGCGGACGTCGCCATCGGAGCCCCAGGCGCGCCGGCCATGCCCGCGGCGGAGGGCGTCCCGGGCCGCCCCGGCCGACCGGGCCGCGTGGTCGTCCTGCGCGGGAGCGACGGCACCGTGCTGCTCGAGGTGCTCGGCGGGCAGGTCCCTGACCGCTTTGGCGAGGACGTCGCCCCCGCGCCCGACCTCGACGGCGACGGGCGCGGCGAGTTCGTCATCGGGGCGCCGAAGTGCGCCGACGGCGGCGCCGATGCAGGCGCGGTGTTCGTGCACTCCGGAGCGACGGGCAAGCGCCTCGCCGCGCTGCGCGGGGCTCCGGGCGCGCTCTTCGGGAATAGCGTCGCGTGCGCTTCCGACGCGCGGATCCTCGCGGTGACGGCGCTGGATGGCGGCGAGGGCAAGCGCGGCGAGGTCCACGTCTTTGCGTTGCCGGGCCTCACACTGAAGCACGTCGTGCGCGCGGGTGAGGGCGCACAGAATCTCGGGTGGTTCCTGTCGCTCGTGCCCGATCGTGACGGCGACGGTGTGCACGAGGTCTATTCGACCGATTGGCACCACGCGCGGGTCGCGGGGCGAGCGCTCGTGACCTCGGGCGCCAGGGGCGGTGTGCTGCTCGACCTGGTCGGCGAACGCCCAGGGCTCGGCTTCGGCATCGGGGTTGCAGGGGGCCACGACTTCGATGGGGACGGTGTGCACGACCCCGTCGTCGGGGCGTGACTCGACGCGACGCATGGCCAGCAGTGCGGTCGGGTCGAGGTGCGCTCCGGCAAGGACGGGGCGGTGCTCGGGCGTGTGACGGGGACCGAAGTGGGCGCGGTCCTGGGCTTCGACGCCGACACACTCGGCGATGTCGACGGGGACGGGGTGCCGGACGTGCTCGTCACCGCCGCCTACCACTCGGCGCGCGGCGAGAAGTCGGGGCGCGTCTACGTCCTGTCTGGCGCGTCGATCGTGCGCCCGGACGCGCGCGCCGAATGATGGGCGAGGTCAGCCCTCGCCGCGCCCGGTCAGCTCGTCGTCGAAGAGGTTCGACGCCATCCCCGCGTCGACGACGATGCCCTGGGCGTTGATGCCGCTGGAGCGCGGCGACAGCAGGAACACCGCGGTCGAAGCGACCTCGCTCGTGTCGAGGCCGCGCTTGCGCAGCGTCGCCTTCTCGGCGTGCAGCCACGAGTCGATGTAGCCCGGTATGCCCGCAGACGCGCTGGTCTTCAAGAGGCCCGCACGCACGCCATTGAAGCGGACGCGCGACGTCGCGCTGAACGACTTCGCCAGGAACACCAGCGCGGAGTCGAGCGCGGCCTTCACCGGCGCCATGTACCCGTAGTTCTCGGAGGCCATCGTCGTCGTCGAGATCGAGATCGCCACGACCGCGCCGTCGGGATCGAGCAGCGGCTGCAGCGCGCGCGACAGCGCGACCAGCGAGAACGCCGACACGTTCACCGCGTCCAGGAAGTCGGCGCGATTCGTCTCGTGGAAGGGCTGCATGCCCTCGGAGTAGTTCGCGAACGCGATCGAGTGCACGAACCCGTGCAGGCGCCGCCCGTCGCGCGCGAGTGCCGCGGCGAGCGCGTCGATGCTGGCCTGTTCGCGCACGTCGCAGGTATAGACGGGGCGGTCGCCGGTGAGCTTCTGCACCTCGAGTCGGCGCTCTTCGTTGCGCACGACGAGCAGCGGGACCGCGCCGGCCTGCTCGAGCTCGCGCACGATGTGCCACGCGACGCTCTTCTTGTTCTTCACGCCCGTGACCAGGACCTGCTTGTCCGCGAGGCCCAGCCAATCGCCGCGGGGACCGACCTCCGAGTGTGCCGCGGCCATCTCAGGCGTTCTCCGCGCCAGGGACGGCGACCGCCAGTACGCAGTCGAGGCGCGCGACGAGCTTGCCGTTGCTGGTGACCTTCGCGCTCACGTAGCGCGCCATGCCGAGGCGCTCTGTGATGTGGACCTCGGCGCGCAGCGTCTCGCCGGGGCGTACGATCTTCTTGAAGCGCGCGTCCTGGATGCGCGTCAGCACCGGGATACCCGGTGAGGCTTTGTCGTCCTGGCTCGTGACGTAGATGAGGATCGCGCCGGCCTGGAAGGCGAACTCGGAGATCAACACGCCGGGCAGCACAGGCTCACCGGGGAAGTGCCCCGCGAAAGCAGGCAGGTCGCGCGGGACGTCCCATTCGGCGACGAGCTTGTCGCCCTCGTGCGCGATCACGCGATCGACGAAGAGAAACGGCGCGCGGTGGGGCAGGAGCGCCTCGATGCCCTGGCGGTCGATGAGCACGATGTCAGAGGCCACCGGTCACCTCCAGCGTCGCGCCCGTGATGTAGGAGGCCTCGGCCGAGGACAAGTACAGCACGGCGCTCGCCACCTCGTCGGGCTCGCCGAAGCGGCGCAGCGGGACCGTCGCGGTGTACTCCTTCACGAGCTCGGGCGAGAGGTCGCCGATGAGCTCGGTGCCGATGAAGCCCGGTGACACTGCGTTGACCGTGATCTTGCGCTTCGCGACCTCTTTCGACAGCGCGCGCACGAGGCCGACCTGGCCCGCCTTCGAAGCGCAGTAGTTGCCCTGGCCCTCGAAGCCCTGCTTGCCGGCGGGCGATGTGACGAACACGATGCGTCCGTAGCGTTGGCGCACCATGTTCTGCACGGCGAACTTCGCCATGAACGCGCTGCCGCTGAGGTTCGTGCGCAGCACGGCGTCCCAGCTCTCGGGCGACATTGTCGCGAGGATCCCGTCGCGGCGGATGCCGGAGTTGTTGACGAGCACGCTCACCGGCGCGTCGTCGAGGGCCTCCCAGAACCCCTTGCACGCGTCGTGGTCGCCGACGTCGAACTTCGCGAACGAGAGTCGCTCAGCCTGCTCGCCCGCGGCGTCGCGGCAAGCGTCGGCGGCGGCGTCGTTGCCTTGATACGTAGCGTGGACAAGAGCGCCTTCACAGAGGAATGCCAGGGCGATCGCGCGCCCGATCCCGCGTGTACCGCCGGTGACGACGACGCGCTGGTCCTGGAAGCGTTGTTGCTGAACGGACATCGTGGTCATTGCCTGTAGCGGGTCAGCGCGAGCGGGCGAGGGTCGCGAGGTGTGCGTCCACCTTGTTCGCGGTGATCGCGCCGTAGTTCGCGGCGCCGAGCCACCCGCTCATGATGATCCCGACCGAGCCCGCGTGGTAGAGGCCCTCGATCTCCTGGGACAGGTTCATCGAGAAGGGCAGGCCCTCGAATTTCGTGCCGAACGACGTCCCAGCCGCGTGCTGCGTGTAGAACTCGAACGAGCGCGGCGTCGCGGCCTCGATGTGCTCGAGCTTCAGAGCGGTACCTGGCACCCGGCGGTCGATGTCGGCGACCGTCTCGTCGATCATGCGCTGCTTGTTCGCTTCGTACTCCGCGTCGGACATGCGCGCCCAGTCCTGGTAGAGCGCGTTGGTCGACGACACGATCGCGTATCGATCGGGGCGACCGGCCGCTGCGTCGGAAGGGCGGCCCTTGGGGTAATAGAAGCTGAACGTGCGGCTCTCGCCGTGCAGATCGCACAGCGCGGCGCTGTCGAACGTCGGGCGAGTCGACGTGAAGAAGAGGTCGGAAAGCCACGGCAGCGTCTCGCCCTCCCTCAGGCCCATGTAGACCTGGCACGATGACGTGTTGAGTCGCACGTTGCGGAGGCCCTCGAGCCACTCGGGTCGGAAGTGCTCGGCGCCGACGAGGCGTTCGACTGTCACTTTGACGTTCGCGTTCGACACCACGGCCTCGGCCGCGATGAAGCGGTCGCCGACACGGACGCCGCGCACTCTTCCGCGCTCGACGACGATCTGGTCCACCTGCACGCGGTTGAAGATGTCGACGCCGTTCGCCTGCAGGATGGCTTTCATCTCGTGGATGAGGCCATCCGTGCCGTCGACGAACGTGTAGACGCCCTTCGACATGAAATTCGAGAACACGATCCCGTAGCTGATCGCCGGGTCGTCGAGGGCCGAGCCGTTGGCATACGAGATCGGCTCCATCAGGAGGCGGTGCACGTCGTTGCGGCCTGGGAAGTACGCCTCGAAGAGCTCGCCGGTCGTGCGCGTGTCGCGGTCGTAGTAGTTCATCTGACGCAGTGCGTCGTAGAACCCCTCGACGTTGGCGCGGTCCTGGCCCAGCACGGTCACGAGCTTCTCGGTGAAGTCCTCCCGCGTGAAGGCGGTGTCGAACGAGAACTGCGGGTTGTCGAAGCGCACCCCGTCGAGCTGCACGACGCGATCCGCGATCGCCTCGCTCCAGTACTTGCGGCACGTTTTTTTCATCCCGAACGGGAACCCGTGCAGCGAGATGTCGAAGACGTGCCCGCCCTTGCGCTTGAACCACGTGGCGAGGCCTCCGTAGTTGTAGTGCTGTTCTAGCACCAACACGCTGCGACCCGCGCGCGCAAGGATGTTCGCCGCGGTCAGTCCGCCGAGGCCCGAGCCTATCACGACGACGTCGTAGCGGTCCTTGGCGCCCTTCAGCGGGTCGCCCTTGAGCGGGCGCTTTCCGTCGCGGTGGCCCGCGAAGAACTTCGTATCGCGTGTCCCGGATGGTCTGTCGCGCGCAGCAATGGGCTCGAGCGCGCGCTCGCGGTTCTGGTGTTGCATCGGTCGATTGGCCGTGTCAGGCCGGCTGGAGCGCATGCTGATTGGCCATCGCGATCCCCGACAGCATCGCGCCCACGATGCCGAGGTAGCCCTGGTCGGTGCCACACAGGAAGAGCCCGTCCACGGGCGTGCGGCCGGAGAGCTGCTTGCGCGGCGTGCCGTACACCGCGCCGCCGAGGTGGCCGGTGAACTTCTGGATCGTGCGCGGTGTGAAGCCGTCGACGTAGGTGGTGTAGGGCCGCGGGTCGAAGGCGAAACGCGACGCGACATCGAGTGCCGCGTCGTGCACCCGTAGCTTCTCGGTCTGATAGGCGTCCTCGTCGAGGGTCGTCCAGACGCGGTGGCTCGCCAGGAGCGTCAAGCGAAACAGCGCGTCCTTCGGCGGCACGGCGGCCGCGTAGTTGTCCGGGCAGCAGATGACGCCCGAGCGCAGGTCCACAGAGGTCTCCTCGGGCGACGTGTACACGAGGCGCTCCTCCGTGTTGAAGAACACGATCGTGTCGTCGTGGCCGAGCTCCGTCGGGCGGCGATCGAGCACACTCAGGAATTCCACGAACGTCAGCGGCCCGATGTCTGCGTCGCTGACGGTGGCGGCGACATCGCGCTCGCACATCCGCAGCGTCTCGACGAAGCCCGCGCTGGAGAGCACGGTGCGCGCGCGGAGCTCCGTGCCGTCGTCGAGCAGCACGCCCTGCACTGCGTTGCGCGAGCCACTTGGCCCATGCACGATCCGCGCGACGCCCGAGTTCATGCGGAGCTCACCGCCGAGCTCTTTGAAGCGCTCGCGCAGGAGATCGAGGATCGTGCGCACGCCGCCTTCAGGGCGCGCGAAACCCTCTTCGTAGAGGCTCTTGAAGAGGATGACGAATGAGTTCCATTCGACGTCGTGCGGAGTCGGGCTGCCGTAGTACAGGAGCGGCAGCAGCAGCATGTCGACGAGCAGAGGTTCCCCGAGATACTCGGCGAGCGCCGCGCGCGCCATGCGGGGCGCCGCGGTCGTCTCGACGAGGTCCGGGTAGGGCTCGATGTCTCGCACGAGGCGATCGAAGCCGTCGATCGCGCGCGGGAACTTGTCCGCGACCTCGGCGCGCAGGACCGCGAACTCATTGGTCCAGCGCAGCGAGACGCCGGGGAAGCTGACGCGCGAACCCTTCTGCTGGCCGAGCTTCAACGCGTCGTGGGGGATCCGGAGCTGGCGCAGGATGCGCGCCAGCGGCCGATTGCCCTTCGTCCCCTTCGGCACGTAGTTCGTCAGGGCGTGCAGCCCGACGTCGAAGCGGTGCCCCTTCTGCTTGTAGAAGGAGTTGAGGCCGCCCCAGAGCGAGTGCCGATCGAGCACGACGACCCGCTGGTCGTACTGCGCCAACCGGATGGCGGCCGCGAGGCCGCTCATGCCGGCGCCGATGACGATCGTGTCGTAGGGGGCGCTCATCACGAGGGGCGATCAATGCCAGTGGCCTCCAATGCCCGTAGCCCCAAATGCCAGTGGCCTCGCTCAGCGGAGCCACTGGCATCGGGCTCGGGGGCCTCAGGCGTTGAGGAGCTTCAGCTCCATCGCGGCCATCTTCGGATGGAGGTACTTGCCGCACGATTCGAGCGACGCGAGCTCCTTGTAGTCCTCCTCGGGGACCTGCACGCCGTAGCGCTTGCGCAGCTCCATGACGATGTCCAGGAAATCCATCGAGTCGAGCTCGATCTGGTCGCGCAGGAGCTTCGAATCGTCGAGCACCGCGAGGTCCTCGTCAGGCGCGATCGTCGCGATGATGTCCTTGACTGCTTCTTTGACTTCGTCCGGTGTCATGGCTGAGTATCGGTAGGGGGGGGAGTTCATGGTCGCTTCACGACGAGGGCAGAGTTGATGCCGAGCATCCCGAAGCTGAGGTTCAAGATCGTGTCGACACGGCCGACGTCGCGCGGCTCGTTCAGGACGAGTCCCGGCATGTCGCACTCGGGGTCGAGCTCCTCGACGTTGATCGTCGGGTGCACGATGCCGTCGATGAACGAAGGCAGGTTCCCGGCCAGCTCGATCGCGCCCGCCGCGCCCATCGTGTGGCCGATGTAGCTCTTCGTGTTGTTGATGTTCGTCGACTTCGAGTTGCCGAACACCGCGCGCACCGCGCCGCACTCCTGGATGTCGCCGAGCGGCGTCGAGGTCGCGTGCGTCGAGACGATGTGGATGTCGTCCGGGCCCATGCCAGCGCGACGGAGCGCGGCCTCCATGCACTGTTGCTGGCGCTCGGGCAGTGGCAACACGAAGTCCGCAGCGTCCGAGTTGACGTGCCAGCCAGCGAGCTCCGCGTAGATCCGTGCGCCGCGGCGCACAGCGTCGTCGTAGCGCTCGAGCGTGTAGAGACAGCCGCCCTCACTGACGACTATGCCGTTGCGCGACTTGTCGAACGGGCGCGAGACGCGAGTCGGGTCAGCGCGCTCGCCGAGGGCGCCCTCGGCCTTGAAGCTGGCGAAGATGCCGAACGTGTGGATCGACTCCGACACGCCGCCGGCGACCGCCATGTCGACCTCGCCGAGCTGCAGCATCTGCGCGCCCTGGATGATGCCGAGGTTCCCGCCCGCGCACGCGCCGCCGACGGCGTAGTGGGGGCCAGTGATGCCCATGTTCAGCGTGACTTCGCCCGCCGGGTTGTTCGCGACGGTGCGTGGGTTGTGGTGGTGCGACCAGTAAGACAGGTCGTAGCCGTATTTGCTGACCTCGTAGATCTGCTCCTCGGTCTCGACGTTGCCGTGCTCGGTCGTGCCGACGTACACGCCGACGCGATCGCGACCGACCGTGTCCAGTGCGATGCCAGAGTCCTTCACGGCCTCGTTGGCGCAATAGATCGCGACGGAGCCAGCGCGAGTGCCGCGACGGAGGGTCTTGCGACTCTGGTAGCGCGTCGCTTCGAAGTGGCAGATCCCCGCGACTGTCTTGCCGAAGTAGCGGATCTCGTAGGGCTGCACGCCCGAGACGCCCGCGAGCAGGTTCTTGCGGTACTCGCCGAGGTCGTTCCCGTTCGGGCTCGCGAGGCCGATGCCTGTGATGGCGATGCGCGGGTGGTCAGGCATCGATCTCCGCCCTTTCCTTGGCGGGGTCTTCGCTCGATTGCGCCTTACCGTGGTTCTTCGCCAGCCGCCCGACGCCGACCTTGAGGGCCGCGTTGACGGCCTTCGAGAGGAGGCTCTGCGGATCGCCGAGCGCGCTCGAAACGCTCGAGAAGATCACGTTCATCATCGCGGAGGCGAGGTCGCACGTCGCGATGATCGAGCGCAGCGTCAGGGCCCGCCAGGGGGTGTGAG
>Ga0163154_10010202_pt1 | contig 10527 bp, 12 predicted proteins | sample OliLakLV19MP9P1_FD_148649 | JGI IMG/M metagenome (GOLD analysis project Ga0163154, IMG submission 148649) | Freshwater microbial mat bacterial communities from Lake Vanda, McMurdo Dry Valleys, Antarctica - Oligotrophic Lake LV.19.MP9.P1 | ecosystem: Environmental > Aquatic > Freshwater > Lake >...
AACTTCTGACTGGGCACGAGGGGGAGGTTTTGTCTGTGGCGTTTGGTGCTGATGGGGGGTGTTTGGCTAGCGGTTCGGGCGATCGAACTGTGAAGATTTGGCGGGTTGGGAATTAGGGCGGTGGCTGTGGGTGGCTTGAAAAATTTTATTTTTGTGCTTGACAGGCGATCGAAGGTTGTGCTACATTACTAATTCGTGAGGACACATAGCTCAGTTGGTTAGAGCACTACGTTGACATCGTAGGGGTCACTGGTTCGAGTCCAGTTGCGTCCATCTTATAAAGCCCGCTCTGGTAGCGGGTTTTGTTGTTTTACGGCGATCGATCGAACTGGTATAGTTGAGATGGTAAGGGCGATCGCTTATCTTGAGGATGGTCAGCCGATGAACTTCTCATGTTCTTCCAGCTCCTTTTAAGTTTACCAAGCGTGATAACATTGTTAATCAATCTGCTTGGAGTGTTAAAAAAAGTAATTTTATCAAAAACAAAATTTAACTCAACTATGGAATTCAGTCAATTATCTAGCCTCTTAAAGCAATTAATTTCACTACCTCAAGAAACTGAATGGGTTGAATTCAAAGAAAACAACCTAAACCCAACTGAAATAGGTGAGTATCTATCAGCTTTGTCCAATTCAGCTACTTTACATGGTCACAGCGCGGGTTATATCGTTTGGGGCATTGAGAATGATACTCATAATGTTGTCGGCACTCAAATTAAACCTAAACAAACAAAAAAAGGTAATGAAGAACTTGAAAACTGGTTACTTAGACTTCTTTCACCTAGAATTCACTTTAAAATTCATGAATTTACTTTTGAATCTAAAAATATAGTATTATTTGAAATTCCTAGTGCCACTCATCAACCTGTTAGTTTTGAAGGAATAGAATATATTAGAGTTGGTAGCTACAAAAAAAAGCTCAAAGATTATCCCGAAAAAGAAAAAGAGTTATGGAGTTCATTTTCCTATCAAATTTTTGAGAAAAGAATAGCTTTAGAAAACATAACAGCAGATGAAGTTTTAGGAAAGATTAATTATCCCAGTTATTTCGAGTTAACACAGCAAAATCTTCCAGATCATAAACAAGGTATTTTAGATCGTTTAGCAGCACAAAATTTAATCAACGTCAAACCTAGTAATTATTATGATATTACTAATCTTGGTGCAATTCTTTTCGCTAAGAAGCTAAAAGATTTTGACCGCCTAGGGAGAAAGGCAGTTAGAGTAATTATATACAGTGGTAAAAATCGTATTAATACTCAAAGGGAAGAATTATTTGACAAAGGTTATGCTGTTTGTTTTGAAGAAATTATAAAATTTATTAATGATCAGTTGCCCCATAATGAAGAAATTGGTCAAGCATTACGCAAAAATATAAAAATATATCCAGAAATTGCGATTAGAGAATTAGTAGCTAATGCTATTCTTCATCAAGATTTCAATATGACTGGTGTGAGTTCAACCATAGAGATTTTTTCGGACAGAATGGAAATCAGAAACCCTGGTGAACCATTAGTTGAGACAATGCGTTTTATAGATGTACCTCCTCAATCTCGCAATGAAGATTTAGCTGCTTTCATGAGAAGAATTAATATCTGTGAAGAACGGGGGAGTGGTATAGATAAAGTAATTGATTCAGTAGAAGTTTTTCAATTACCTGCTCCAGAGTTTAATGTCAACAATAAACATACCGAAGCTATCTTGTTTACTTATAGAGAATTAAAAGATATGGATAAAAGCGATCGAATTAGAGCTTGTTATCAACACGCTTGTTTACGCTTTGTATGTCGTGAACAAATGACTAATGAATCTTTGCGCCAGAGATTTGCAATTGATGACAAAAACTATCCTATGGCTTCACTAATTATCAAAAATACAATTAACGAAGGGCTCATCAAACCTTATGATCCAGAAAATCAATCTAGAAAACACGCTAAATATGTACCATTCTGGGCATGATATATTATGATCTTTTTATATACATAAGTTTTATTTATGTAGGGCTTATGTAACTGAGTAGCCAAAATCTCTAGTTTAGTCACAAAATAAAATGACTGGAAGTATTGTCAATTATAAGTTCTAGCGATTTATGTTGAATTTATCTTTATGTAATTTCAATCGTTGACAGCAGCCATCCGCCCACAATGTCGGAATCTTAAGTTTTGCCCCACAGTTGGGGCATTCTGACAGTAATCTTAACTGATGCCGATCGCCCACCAGCCCAATGTCTGGTGTGCCTGTGATTCCGGCTTGGTGCGATCGGGTAAATCAGCATTTGGTAAGTGGATTGAGGCGGTAGGTGCGATCGGCTTGTTAAAATCAAATAACCATTGGTTAATTAACGCTAAAATGAGTCAAGTAAAGATTTATCGACCTAACCGAGAAGTGAACATCTTAGAATATCCTAAGAGTTTGTCGGGGGAAGATGTTTTACCTGGGTTTGTTTTGGATTTGCACCAATTTTTGAGCGGCGTTACGTAAGTTACCCCAAAAATAAAATTGTCCTAATAATCATGGCGACTGCGATAGATACTGAGATCCAATAAGGAGAGTTGTCCCGGAACTACAGAGGATTTAGGTTGTTGCTCATACTGAGGCTCACAATTTTCAGGTTTCCCCTTTTGTTTTCCCTGCTTTGGATGAGTTGGTATGGCTATTCGCCCATTTCTTTCCTCAAGCAAGCCAGCGAAATGAAACCATGACAACATTTTGCTGGCGTAATCCGTTGCAGTTGTTGATTTCAGCTTTTGTTCATCAGACAACATTTTTTGAAGTTCAGCAAGCCACATCCATTCACCTGGGCTCCGTTGTTCATAGATTTTTTTGATAACTACATGAGCCTCGATTTGTTCCGCTAATTTTTCAGCTATTTCCTCATCTTTTAACTTTAGGAATATCTCTGATACTATTATTTTACCGCTTTTCTTGTCCTTTGTTACTTGAAAAAAGTTTTGCAAATCCTGAATAGCATTATTAACTGTGCCCGGCCCATATTGTGATGCGGTTACTAAGTCTGATATTGTTTCATATTCATTAAGCAGTCTAAAGATTTTTAAGACTGTTGAAATTTTTGTTCTGGGTCTATAGCTTATTGTCATTTCAGGTAGCTTACCCTCCAACAAATATTCACGAAACATATCCCAGTATATTTTATAATTTTGCCCATTTTCAATAACTAGCTTGCTTTTTACAAGGCGATTAATTACAGTTTCATCAAACTGGCTACATACATCCATCTTAGAAACAGGAGAGCATTTAGCTATATACATTAAACAACTATTAGGCTCTGAAGTGCCTGTAGCTCTTAGGATATCTTCATCAAAAATTGTTTTGATATCAAACTTGGTTATTACTTTTTTCTGTTCTGAATAAAGCTCAGATTTATTAAGATGTTGATTGTAAATGTCACCGCAGATTTTTTTTAATAACCAAGGTTTATTTTGACAATTATCCAGAAGCCACTTTTTTATACTTGGTTCTAATCGCTTGCCTGCTTGAATTAAATACTTATCAAATCCTTCTAATAAATTTAATGAATCTTGCTTGGAAAATTCACTAAAATAAATATCTTTTCGTATTTTTTCTAGCTGATACCATGTAAAATAGGATTGATGTGTTGCAGGTAAATTAACATCTGTTCTCCAGCAAAAACCTAAGACTATGTTCTCTTTTAAGGAATCCACTTCATAAGCTGCTTTCTCAAACAACCCGTAAAGATATGAAAGAGAATCTTTAGTCAAAATTTCTTCAAATTGATCGAAAAAGATTACAATAACTTGACCACTTTTTTTAAGGCTTTCTCTTAACAATTGAATTGATTGACTATCAAGATAAGGTGGTTCAGCACTTTCAATCAATACTTTATGATTGGGAAGATCGACAAATTTCTTATCAATAGCCTCTTGTAATGCTTTTCTAATAACGGCGATGACAAATAGAGATGCTTTTTCCTGGTTGATGCTTGTAACATCTGCATGATATATGTAAAAATTATCTTTATATTCTGGTTTTTGCCGACAGTCTGAAGCTAACTTAAGAACTAAAGAGGATTTACCTAACCCTGTACTTCCAGGGAAAGAAATAACTCTTAAGTCTGTTTTTTCATCTCTTACATTATTAACAAAATCCCAAAATTCACGTTGAGGTTTACAACGTCCAAAAAAATCTTCTGGGCGGGATGGATGATGGTAATCATCAAAACTATCAGCCTGATTAATTTTCGATACTATTACTTTATCAACTTCTGAATCCGACTGGCTAGTTGATTTATCTTTAGAATCAATTACTGTTTGTTGATCGAAAACAGTAATTTCAAGATTTTCCCAGATTTTATGAAGTGAAAAATATTTTTTCCATTCTTCTTGACTAAAATTATTTTTGGTATCGCGAGTGGAAAAAATAATAGCACGACATGGAATATTTTTATTTCCCATTATATCACTCTCTCCCATTTCGTCGGCAATCCAAAAAAAATCTTTTTGATCAGTTACTAATAGTGTAATAGTTCTAACATTACTAATAAATTTTCGCTCTGGGAGTGCGATATTATATACATTCATAAACTTTTCAGCAAGTTTATCTGAACTCCAAATCACTAAAGGAAATGGTTTTTGTGTTTTTGTGTATTCATCAACAACCGCTTTTGCCTTTCCATTAAGAGCAGAAGTTGAGAGTAGGTAAGCAAAGTCAACTTTTTTGTAAAGAGCTTGACCCATTAACTTGAATATAGTAGGAGTATTTATTTCTTCTTGCTGGAATTTACATTCAATTAATCCTGTTTGCTTAGCTTCATGATTCTTGATGTAGATATCAATCTGCATTCCGTCAAATTCTATATTTTCAATGACTTCCCAGTCAAATTTACGGAATAAAGGGGCTGATATTTCTTCCCAAAACTTACCTTTTTGAGGATTATCCCATTCAGGTGGTATGACTACTTTAAATCTTATTTTAAGCTCATTTACAGTCATTTTTGTTATTCCTCCCCTAGAGGTTACTTTTGCCTTGCATAAGCATGACTCAGTATAACACGCCCCAGGTTAGGCCTCAACCTCTAGCACCTCCCCGATCGCACCTTCCATCCCCCTAACCATATTTAGAGGCGAGATAACCACGTGACAAGCGATCGCCCACAGCTTACAATTTCAGTGGTAAAATCTACACCAGAGTTATCGATCGCTTTAAAACTTGTTGAACAACCCCATAATAATGAGGATTTTCTAACCCTTCTAATTCATGTTTAATATCTTCCCAATCAGTTTAGTAGGGGTCTCAATTCGGAAATCTCAAGATTTTACGGTAATCCAGCCTACCACTCATAACCGTGTTCTTTTCCCCATTCTATCCACGCTTGAGCCATAAGCTTCATTCGATCGCACTTTTCAGATTTTACCGGATTATCACCAGTAATTGCCCTCAACGCCCAAAACCAATGATCAGGTTTTTGTTCAAGATCGCGCAAAATCAACGGGACAACAGGCGGGCCCATACCAATAATTCTCTGATAAGCTGCGTGCATTGACTTTTGTGTAACCAATGACAGCATCCTCGTTTCTGCACGCCATTCTGCGGCGAGGCTATTAAACTCCGCTTCTAGTTCGAGCTTACTTTTAGTCGGGTATTTATAAGCAGTAATAACTAATTCTCTCCCTAAAACGTGGGAATCTTTAAATCTCGCCCCACAGTTGGGGCATTCCGATCGCAATCCTAACCAATCGCGTAAGCGAAGCAGACCGAAGGTATCGCCCCCAGCATCCCCCAACATCCCCAAATCATGACAACTCCCATCGCCCAGTAGGGACACGACACAGCGCCGTGTCCTTAAACGTAGCCTATCGACGACAGCCTTCGGCGATCGCCCTTAACACCGCTAGCCGCACTTCAGGATGAGCTTTCTCAAGCCCGTTAGCCCGAAAAATCCAGTGTCCGCCACCCGCGTGCTCGATCGCAATCTTCTGTCCATCCGGCAAAACGATTTGCCACCAATTCAACACAGTGGCTTTAATCAATTGGCACTGAATCTCGCTCAATTGAGCCTCCATCAGTTTCAGTTGACGCATGATTGGATTTTGGGCTGATGACTTCATGATTTTTCTCCTTAAATGAATTTGACAGTTTTTCTGCTGGGATTTCAGTTTGCTTATTTTTCAACTTAATTTGACTTTCTGAGCTTTTAGCCTTAACTTTACCTTCCGAACTTTTCGCCTTCACTTCCCTTGTACCACCTTTAGGCTCAATTTTCACTCCAAAACCTTTAGATTTAACTTTGTTTGGAACAGAAATTGAACTCTGTTCCGCTGCCGGCTTCTTAAACTCCGCGTCTAATTGGTCTAAAATCTCCTCTTGTTCGGGAGTGTGTTCCGTCGGCTGCTCCAAATTTTTGGGGTTGTATTCGTCAACCAACCTCCCCAGAAATTCCGAAATTGACATTCCCGCAGCGGCTGCTTTTTTGGTTAAAAGGGCGTAGGTGTCGGTTTTGATGCGAATTTGTTTAAGCCGAAGGTTGGGATTATTGTCAACAGTTTCGGCAATAGTGACTGCCGTAATCCTTTCTTTTGGTATGACATCCACAACTTCTTGCCACTTTTCCTGTAAAGCACAGTCGCCGTACTGGTCGGTTACTGCGTGTTTAAACAAAGGGACAACTTGAGCAACGCAGCTTGGCAAAATCTCAAATCCGGCTTTAATTAAGCGCAGGCAAATGGCAGCAGATTTGATAATTTGGGTGCAGTAAAAATACTGCCTGCCTAATGCTTGTTCGCAGTAACTTTTAAAGGTTTTGAACTTGTCTTTGTACAATCGCAGTTTTCGGATCGCGTCCAGCATGATTCCTTGCCGCACGTAGTCGAGGAATCCCCTTTTAATTTCGCCTGTTAGGTAGTCTAAATCGTGAAAGGGAGATTGATTCTGGATTTCTTCTTCAAAGTCTAGCAGCGGGCCTGCAAAGTGAAAGTTGGAGGCGACATCGCCTAGGTAGAAGTTGTCGGTAGATGTGGTCATGATCGGGAAGGGGTCGAGAAAGGGAACGATAGCACGGAAGTTGTGCGATCGCAAAGTAGAAGTTTTGGTCGGGATCTTTGGTACAATTTTGAGTTGGGTTGTGCTGTGGGTCGATCGACCTTTTACATCGCATCACCTCAATGCGGTTATTCAAAACTGCAGGTTTTGGCTGTTCGGCCTGACCGACCAGCTTTTGTTCTGTCACTTGTGTCTCATTATGAGATGTCGATTTAATTTGTCAAATATGACATCTCAATTTGAGATTTATGTTACAATGTCATCAAGAAAAGAACGAAGACAGGAGGGCAATTCACCATTGGAAGCCCTAAGAATCAACAAAACAGACTTATCACAAGATGAGTTCGCTTTTAGATGCGGGATTCCCCGGGCCACGTATCATAGATGGATATCTGGAGCAACAGAACCAAAATTTTCTCTCTTCCAGTTGAAAGCAATTTGCCGAGAACTACAAATAGAAAAAATAGATGAACTTCCAGAGAGCTTTGGCCCGAATTAGCAATTAAATTAAACCAACAGTTAAAAAATTATTACTGCTGATACAATCTTGAGTTGGGCTGTGGTTTAAGGTCGATCGACCTTTTAAATAACACCACCTCCTCGGCGTTGAGGGAAAGGAGCTTGAGGTATGCGCCCAAGCCCCAAAAATACTAAGGGTATGCAGGTGCACAATTGATAGACACTACAAATAAGGCGGTTCTTCAAACCTGCATTTTGACTGTTTGGCTCGTCGAGTCGCATTTGTTGTGCCTACCTACATGAAGTTTACGTCTTATCAAAGTCTTTGTCAAGACGTTTACATCATGAATATTTCGTCCTATGATAGAAGAAGATTTACAAGAAAAGGAGAAGTCTCCATTGAGACTACTCAGAGAAAAAGCTGGACTAACACGCCCTCAAGTTAAAGAAAAAATCGGAATTTCCGAGCGGAGACAAGCTGACTGGGAATTAGGCAAGGCTCTGCCTAACGCTGAAAACATACTTGCTATGGCTAACCTGTACCAAGTTTCTCTAAAAACTATGTTTGAGCTTTTAGGATTAGACGTAACCAAAATTCCCGATGACTTACCAAGTCGATCGGCCTCACCCAAGGACAACTAACCCGCAGGGGTTCGGAAAAGTCTAGGGAAAAGGGTTTGAGTCATGCACCCAAGCCCGGAAAATAGGCTTGGCTATGCAGGCATAATGGGTAGAAACTAAAAATAGGGCAGCTTGCTAAACCAAAGCGTTTCCACCGTCCGGCTAAAGCAGCGGCCTTTCTGTTGTCTCTATCTTTAACAAGGATACTTGTAACCTTCCGAGTTTTCAACAAGTTTGCTTGTAAATTTCCTATGATATGCCCCGAAAGAAACAAACTCAAGATTCCAAAGATATACCAGCACTGCAAATCTTGCGGGAGGCTGTTGGTTTATCGCAATCGGCCTTAGCAAAACAAATTCCCGACAAAACGGGCGCAAAAACCCTAAGTCAACAAGCAATCAGTAACTGGGAACGAGGACTAGACGAACCCGAACTGACAATTGCTCAAATGAAAGCTCTTTGCAAAGCTCTGGGAAAAACGCTTAACGATTTACCTAACGACTTAGGCCCACCAAATCCTGACTGACAACATTTGTTGCTTGGTTCTAATTAGACCAACCTAAAAAAGCAGATTAGATGCCCGACTTCTTGAAGAAGTCGGGCATCTAACAGGCAAGTTATAAAGAGGATATTAAAGTAGGATTTGGTATTACTTACGGAGAACTGAAGTGATAATCACCGTGATAGTCGCACTGGCAATCAAAGTGAAAGCAAGTTGCACAAACCATTGGGTAGCTTTCTGGTAGTTATCGAACTTGTCATTGAATCTGTCGGTTTTGTCATTAGTTTTCTCAACATCAGTTGATAATTTCTCAACTTCTGCCGATAGCTTGTCTAGCTTTTCAATAACATCGGCTAGCGTCGGCTCCTTACTTGCAGTAGTTGTCATTGCCGCTTCCTAAAACTAACAATCATCACCTACAATTATATCCTAATTTTAATAGGAATTGAGATTATCGATCAATCGGTAATTTTCCCTCTCAGAGCTTTAATCTGCCCTCGCTTGGTTTTGCTGTCGAGACGCTTGCGGTGGGAACTACGAGTTGCTTTGCTGGGTTTGCGCCTTTTCGGTATGACGATCGCACTTTTAATCAGTTCTTGCAGCCGTCTCAAAGCCTCCTCCCGGTTTTGTTCCTGGCTGCGGTGTTCCTGGGCTTTAATGACAATCACACCTTCGGAGGTGATGCGCTGGTCGTTGATTTGTAACAAACGCTCCTTGTAGCGATCGGGCAATGAGGAAGCTGGGATATCAAAGCGCAAGTGAATCGCACTCGCCACCTTATTTACATTTTGCCCCCCCGCGCCTTGAGAGCGAATCGCACTAATCTCGATTTCGCGATCGTCCAGGAACACGGTATTAGAAATTTGTAGCATAATTCATCAGTGAGATTAAAGATACCGGGAAAGCAGTGCATCTTTTATATATAACTTACTTTGGTAGATCAATTATTTACACTTCTTAGCTGTCAGGATGAATTCGATGAGTTTTTTTCTATCCCATAACTCTATGTCGTTAGATTTAGCAAGGTTGTAAGCGTTTTCTGTAAATCTGTTGTTGGTGATGACTCTTCCTTTATTTCCATTGTAATGTCTGACGGCTCCTGCTACTTCTTGAACTGCTTTAATCTCAACTGGATTTTTGCTTCTTTTGGCTTGAACCACAGTTTTTAAGCCATCTTTGTATAAAATTAAATCCGCCCCATAATCTTGACTATCTTGAGTTAAAGTAACAGTATAACCAAAGTTTATAAAATGAACCTCTAAAAAAATTTCAAACTCTTTTCCCGTCATTTCATCCACTTCCAGAATACCACTGTCTAATAAACGCTTTTTTTCCTCTTCTTCTGTCAATGTATCCAATACCGATGTCGCAATCACACCCAAAACGGCAGCGGCTCTTACAATAAAAGATTTCATAAAATTACATTTTTTTAAAAGGAGTAGTTATGATGGTAGCAGATTTGCTCAGTATAGTTATCTACTAAGATCGCAAGTAAGATCACAAGCACATTGTGATCTTACTTACTGATTTTTTTAGATTCCCGATCTTGGACTGGGGCTTTTTGTCTGCACTCAAGTTCAAGTATGGTTCAAAGAGTCAGGCGAAAGTCAAGGGATGTTATAGTTTAGAACTGTAACAAAACTTTAATCACACCCAAACCGTAGGTTTAGCAAAAATTAATGCGGATACCGTGACAATGGGCAAGGCTGTAGCCTAAGATCGCCTTAAATTGTCAGTATCATCTCTAAGGCAAGGGTGCAAAATGGGGGTCTTCTGGGTTTGAGGTGTAAACTGTATAATGTATGAACTTTCTGCTAGAGGCTAAGCTCATGGATTTTCATCTTGACGGATTACTCAATTTGCCAGACATTACGATTGAAAGATGTATTAAAAATGATACAAAAACAATTCTAAAAGTTGGTTTTTTGA
>Ga0163154_10010204_pt1 | contig 10526 bp, 8 predicted proteins | sample OliLakLV19MP9P1_FD_148649 | JGI IMG/M metagenome (GOLD analysis project Ga0163154, IMG submission 148649) | Freshwater microbial mat bacterial communities from Lake Vanda, McMurdo Dry Valleys, Antarctica - Oligotrophic Lake LV.19.MP9.P1 | ecosystem: Environmental > Aquatic > Freshwater > Lake >...
CCATGGTGCCAATTGGGTCAATTTGCGAAAAGCAGGCTTTCAGCGCTAGCAAAAAGCGGCTCATTTCACCCCCAGAGGCGATCGCCGTCAGCGATTGCAGCGGTTCACCGGGGTTGGGGCTAAACAGAAAGGTAATCCGATCGGCTCCAGATGGGTTGGGAGTAGCCGGGGCAATCTCTACCTTGAACTGCACCTTTTCCATCGCCAGCGGTTTCAGTTCGTTGACCAGCTGGGCTTCGAGCTGCTGGGCGGCAGTTTGGCGCAAGGCAGTGAGGCGATCGCAGGCGGCACGTTGCGCCGTCTGCCGTTCAGCAAATTGTTTTTCTAACGCTTCTAGCGACTGACCGCCATCGCTAAGGGCATCGACATCGGCCTGCACCCGTTGGGAAAAGGCGATCGCCTCGGCCAAGCTAGGGCCATATTTCTTGCAGATTTGCCGTAACTGACTCAACCGTTGCTCTACCTCTTGCAGGCGATCGGGGTCGGTTTCCAGGTCTTCGCCATAGGTGTTAATTTGCCGCCCTGCCGCCTCAATTTGCAACAGCGCCTCTGCCACCAGGTCTAAAATCGGCTGCGTTTGGGTATCCACCCGCGCCATCTCAGTCAAAATATGTTGCGCTTTGCCCAATAGGTCGGCGGCGGCATCGGCGCTGCCATCATTTTGATACAGCAGTTGATAGACCTGATAGCTTTGCTGCTTCAGTTCCACGCTGTGGCTAAGGCGCTGCCGCTCTTGCTCTAGCTGCTCTAGCTCGTGGGGGTCGCTGAGGCTGGCAGCAGACAGTTCTTTAGCCTGATATTCAAACAAATCGAGCTGCTGCTGCCGCTGTTGCTCAATTTGACGCCGTTTTTCTAAGGCTTGCGAGGCTTGCTGAAAGGCGGCGTGGGCAGTGGCGACTGCTTCCCGCTGCCGCATCAAGTCGGTGCCGCCAAAGCCGTCGAGCCATTCGCGTTGCAGGCTGGCTTGCCCCAACAGCACGGTTTGCCCCTGCGCCGTAATTTCGACTAGGCGATCGCGCAGTTCTTCCATTTGCTGCTTGTTGACCAAGACGCCATTCACCCGCGAACGGCTGCGAACATTGCCCTGCCCCAGCGTCATTTCTCGGCTACAGACTAAAGACGTATCGTCCAATAGCTCAATTTCCTGCGCCGTCAGCCATGCCGCCAGCGGTGGCTCTAACGCAAACGTGGCTTCAATCCGCGCCTGCTCGGCTCCGGTGCGAACCACCCGGTTAGACACTTTACCGCCCAAGGCCGCATCTAGCGCGTCCAAAATGATCGACTTTCCGGCTCCCGTTTCCCCGGTGAGCACGTTTAAGCCAGAACTAAAGGTAATATCCAGGCGGTCAACCAGGGCGAAGTTCTCAATTTCAATGGAGATCAACATGATGCAGTGATTGACCTAAGGAAGGGGTGAGGGCTGGGCTGGGTCGCCATGAGTGTAGCAGAACGCGTGAACTACTACTCTCGTTTCATACCTCAGTTTAGAGCCTATTCCAAGTCTCTTGAATCACCTTAAGGGAAATATTGTAGGAATAACGGTGCAGATCGCGCCCCAACCGTGCGGTAGGGGGCAACGGTTGTTGACCCGGTTCGGGTTCTTTGCCTGTGGGTCGATTAATCGGTGAGGAAGATTGGGCGACCGAACGGGTGACCCGAGAGCTGTAGGGGCGAAGCATTGGCACCAAGATCTCGGCTATGATTCCAGTATTTTGATGCCAATGCTTCGCCCCGACAAATCAATCGCGACTGGCCAAAATCACTGGCCAAAATCCATTCTAGGTGTGGATTTTTCCTAGATCTCAATCAGATTCTATAGAGCCTGTAGCTGCGTTATGCTGCAATTAACTCCCCACCTTCTGTTAGATTTCTATGACTAGTATTTCGATCGACAGCATTCCATCTGCCCCCAATTCGCTGTCTAAGCCGCGCTTATTGCAGCAGCTCCAGTGGGTGTTTGAACCGGTTGGCTATATGCAGGCAGCCGCCCGCCAACATCCCGATATCTTTGCCGCTGGTGTGGTGGGGTTTAGTGGCAATCTGGTGTTTGTCAATGCCCCCGACGCGATTCAAGAAATTCTGACTAACGATCGCAAAACCTATGCGGCTTTGGGCAGCTTCAACCGCATTCTCGCGCCGCTGTTAGGTGATTATTCGGTAGTGTTGATTGAGGGCGATCGCCACAAACGCCGCAGACAATTGCTGATGCCGCCGTTCCACGGTGAGCGGATGCGGGCATACAGCCAGCTGATCTGCGACCTAACCGAACAAACGCTGAGCCAGATTCCAGCCGGAACCACTTTTTCGGCTCGAACTGCGATGCAAAATATTTCCTTGCAGGTAATTTTGCAGGCGGTGTTTGGCGTATTTGAGGGCGATCGCGCTGAACAGCTAAAAACAATGTTGACGGTGTTGTTAGATATATTTGCGTCGCCGCTAGCGTCTAGCCTATTGTTTTTTCCCAAATTGCAACAAGATTGGGGCGCGTGGAGTCCGTGGGGGAAATTTATCCGCGATCGCCAACGCCTAGATGACTTGCTCTATGCCGAAATTGCCGAACGCCGCGCCAATCCTGCACCCGAGCGGGTTGATATTCTATCGCTGCTGCTGTCGGCTCATGATGAAACCGGGCAACCGATGAGCGATCGCGAACTGCGCGATGAGCTGGTGACCCTGATGTTTGCAGGTCATGAAACCACCGCTACCGCCATGGCCTGGGCACTGTATTGGATTCACCGTCAGCCGCCTGTGCGCCAAAAGCTGCTGACTGAACTAAAGTCTGTCGATCTATCAGACGCCATGAGTGTTTCTAAGCTGCCGTATCTATCTGCCGTGTGCAATGAAACCCTGCGCATCCATCCCATTGCCATGCTCACCTTCCCCCGAGTGGTGCAAGAATCGACCACTCTGCTGGGGCACACCCTCAACCCTGGCACCGCCGTGATGGGGTGCATTTACCTGCTGCATCAGCGCCCAGATCTCTACTGCGAACCGCATATTTTTCGACCCGAGCGCTTTTTAGAACGGCAATATTCTCCTTTTGAGTTTTTACCGTTTGGCGGTGGGGCACGCCGCTGTATTGGCGAAGCCTTGGCTCAGCTCGAAATGAAACTGGTGTTGGCGACCATTCTGACCCGCTATGACCTAGCTCTGGCAACCACCACCCCCGAACAGCCCCGACGGCGGGGCGTTACCCTAGCTCCTAGCCGTGGCGTAAGGATGAAACTGAATGCCCGGTTGAAGCGGTAAAGGATTGCTCATCTGGCTCAGGCCATGTTTCCTTGCGGGGGTGACTCCGCTCCAGCCAATCGTCCTGCTGCCATTGAGCCAGCTCTCGTTTGGCACGGGTGCTCTTGATGTGCTTTTTCACCGTATCCACACTGATATAGAGCTGAGCCGCAATTTGGCTACGGCTGTTCCCGGCGCGGTGCAATAGCCAAACTTGGGTCTCACGGGGCGTTAACCCACAGTTTTGAGCTTCGGCGATCGCCATTTGCCGAGTCAGTTGGGCTTTGTCTTCCAAAATTACCAGCAAGCTAGGGCGATCGGCTTCATTTAGCTGCACCCACCGCGTCCGCACTCGAATACTATTCAAGTGTCCTGCATAAAACTCACCCTCCAATACCGAAATGGGTTCAGGGCAGCTGGCAGTGTGATCGAGTTCTGTCACAACCCGACAAATTTGCCAAACTTCTTTCGGTACAAACGGAGAATGATGCGTATCTTGCATCAAGTTATGGCAAATTAAGCGAGCATACTGATTCGCACACACCAACGTTCCCTGGTCGGTCACAATCAAGAGGCCATCAGCAAAACCGTTAAAGATCTCATCAATGTTCATAGTTGATGGAGGCTTAAGTGAATGAGCAATTGCGTCTAAGGGGGCTGACGCTTGAACTGAATATGGATCTCTAATTCGCCAGACGAAAGGGCGATCGTCAGCGCCGTGAAACCAGAATTTTGCTGTGGGACGCTCTCGTGAGAGTCTCAAAGCAATCTGTTTCATCCATGCCATGGCGACTAGCCACGCCATGCTAGCGACGGAGGATAGGCAGGACTCAAACTGAGTCTGGAGCTACCAACCGATGCAAGAGACTACACGGGGGGTGAGACCCATTTCGGTTGGAGGTGCGTTTTCCTTAAGCAATAGCTCCCAAACAGCAGGCGGCGCGTCCGGATAGAACGCGCCGCCTTGTGTATGATTATGTTCCCTTTAACTGCTACCAATTTGCGGCAGCTTGGGGCATGGCCTTTGCATCAGACATGAGGACATGGCACTGCCATGTCCCTACAAGGGTGAACGATGTTTTGGTAGGGGCATGGCACTGCCATGCCCTTGGCTCTAGCGTTTTGCCAGCTTCTTCGACATCTTGCGCAGGCGAATAGAGACTGGGGTAACTTCCAGCAATTCATCTGAACCGATGTACTCTAGCGCTCGCTCTAGGCTCATGTCGATTGGGGCTTGCAGCTGCACAAGTTCGTCGGCGCCAGCAGCTCGGTGGTTGGTGAGCTGCTTGGTTTTGCAAACGTTTAGCTCTAGATCTTGCTGGCGGTTATGTTCGCCGACAATCATGCCCTTGTAAACTTTTGTGCCGGGAGTAATGAAGAACACGCCCCGGTCTTCAGCGTTTTTCATGGCATAGAAGGTGGAGACGCCTTCGTCAAAGGAGATCAGCACGCCATTGCGACGAGCTTCCACATCGCCTGATAGCTGACGGTAGTCTAAGAAGCTGTGGTTCATGATGCCATCGCCACGGGTAAGGCGCATAAATTCGCCTCGGAATCCGATCAGGCCGCGAGCGGGGATGATGAATTCGAGCTGGGTGCGCCCGCCGACGCGCATGTCTTGCATTTCGCCTCGCCGCTGGCCTAGCCGCTCAATGCAGCCGCCGACCGCTTCTTCGGGAACGTCTAATACCAGTAGCTCAAACGGTTCGCAGGGCTGGCCGTTGACTTCACGGTAAATTACCTGTGGCTGCGAAACCTGGAACTCGTAGCCTTCCCGCCGCATGGTTTCGATTAAGATACCGAGGTGCAGTTCGCCCCGCCCGCAGACGGCAAATCTGTCGGGCGAGTCGGTTTCTTCCACTCGCAAGGCAACGTTGGTTTCTAGTTCACGGAACAGGCGATCGCGCACCTGCCTGGAGGTGACCAGTTTGCCTTCTTTGCCGACAAAGGGTGAATCGTTGACCCAGAAGGTCATCTGCAAGGTGGGTTCGTCTACCTTAATCAGCGGAAGGGCTTGAGGATTGTCGGGATCGGTAATGGTTTCGCCAATGTAGGCATCGGCAAACCCAGCCACGGCCACAATATGACCTGCCGTTGCCGATTCCATCTCCACCCGCTTCAGCCCGTCAAACCCTAGCAGCTTGCTGATTTTGGACTTAACGATCGCCCCGCTCTCGGTAATCAGCACAGCTTGCTGTCCAGCGCGGATGGTGCCGTTGTGAATCCGGCCAATCACAATTCGGCCTAGATATTCGGAATAATCTAGGGTGGTGACCTGTAGCTGTAGCGGCTTGGTCGGGTCGCCTACGGGAGCAGGCACATGTGCCAAAATGGCTTCAAACATGGGCTTCATGTCGATGCCCTCGTCCTTCAGATCGTTTTTGGCATAGCCGCTTAGACCGGAGGCAAACAGGTAGGGGAAATCGCACTGGTCATCGTCTGCGCCCAGTTCCAAGAACAAGTCCAGCACCTTATCCACCGAGCCGTGAGGGTCGGCCTGAGGGCGGTCAATTTTGTTGACTACAACGATTGGCCGCAGACCTTTTTCTAGGGCTTTTTTGAGCACAAACCGCGTTTGTGGCATTGGGCCTTCGTTGGCATCCACGATCAAGATGCAGCCGTCTACCATGCCCAGCACCCGCTCTACCTCACCGCCAAAGTCGGCGTGTCCGGGGGTATCTACAATGTTGATCAGGGTTTCTTGGTAATGAACCGCAGTATTCTTCGACAGAATTGTAATGCCTCGCTCCCGCTCTAGCGTGTTGGAATCCATCACGCAATCTGGAACTTCCTCCCCCTCGCGGAACGTGCCGGATTGTCTGAGCAAAGCATCAACCAGGGTGGTTTTACCATGGTCAACGTGGGCAATGATGGCAACATTGCGAATCGGCAAGGTCATAAGAAAAGCTCCAGTTGGGAGAAATATTTTTTGGGCGGGAAATGGTGGCTCCCTTAAGCAAAAAATCCTGGCGATGGGGGAGGAAGTTGTGTAAAGAGGCCGTAATAATTCTAACGTAATCTTTAACCAAACGACTGCGAGAAAACTGTGGGAAATCTGCAAGGGTGAGAAGCGGCGATCGCGTTTTGATCGCGATCGCTTTAAACATTCATCAAAAAGGCTATTCATTTCAACCCGTTGCGGTTAGAATTTCGGGCTTAAGGAGGAAGACCTTTGCTCAATCAAATCGTTACACTGCCTACAAAGTCGAGCCTGTAGGCGATCGCCCAGTAAGCAATCTCAGGCCAAATCATGGAATACACCTTTGAACTGGTTGGCGTTTCACCGATTTTGTCTTTTTTTAACCATCAGCAGGGCATCGACCCACACATTCCCCGCCGGGGCGCAGAATATTTGGGCGCTTACCGCTGCGATTTGTGACGAATGCCATCTTCCCCAGCGGCGGGGCAGGGGTGTAGAATCTGGTCTTGCTCTAAAGAGCCTGTTTAATGGCTCTATCAGAGCCTGTTTGATCTAAAGTTGCGTTTTTGGCCGCATGATGTCCGAAAACTCAATTTTCTAGTTTTTGTGACTGGGGAGTTTCACTGCTAATGGCTACAAGTGTTGTGACCGGGGCTGCTGGGTTTGTGGGGTCTCATTTGACAGAAGCGCTGCTGCAACGGGGCGATCGCGTCATTGGCATTGATGAATTTAACGATTACTACGACCCGGCTCTGAAGCGAAAGAACGTCGCCCATCTGGAACAACACCCTAACTTTCAGCTGCTCGAAGGCTCGATTGCAGCGCTCAACTGGACGTCACTTTTAGACCAAGTAGATGTGATCTACCATCAAGCCGCGCAGGCCGGCGTGCGCGCCAGCTGGGGCGACGGCTTTCGCGGCTACACCGAGCGCAACATCAATGCCACCCAGCTGATCTTAGAAGCGGCGAAGACGGCTCCTGGCCTCAAGCGGCTCGTCTTTGCCTCCTCGTCCTCTGTCTATGGCAATGCCGAAACGCTGCCCACGTCTGAAACCATTTGCCCCCATCCTGTGTCGCCCTACGGCATCACCAAGCTGGCGGCCGAACAGCTCTGCCTGCTCTACCATCACAATTTTGGTGTGCCCGTCAGCGTGTTGCGCTACTTCACCGTCTATGGCTCGCGCCAGCGTAGCGATATGGCATTCCACATCTTCTTCAAATCTGTGCTAGAAGATCAGCCAATCCGGATTTATGGTGACGGGCAGCAAACCCGCGATTTTACCTTTGTCAGCGACATCGTAGCCGCCAATTTGGCCGCTGCCGAAGCGACTGGTGCAATCGGGGAAATCTTCAATATTGGCGGTGGCAGCCGGGTGGTCTTAACCGAAGTGCTAGACACGATGGAGCAGATTGTCGGCCAACCCATTCGGCGCAACTACATTGGCAACGCGGCTGGAGATGCCCGCCACACCGCCGCTGATGTGTCTAAAGCCAAACGATTGCTCAACTACATCCCTCAAGTCTCTTTGGCTGAGGGGCTAAAGCAAGAATGGCAGTGGGTTCAGGCGCTTTATCGCTAGAGCAACAGCCTCGTTCCTCAGGCTCTGCTTGGGAACGTAGATTCGGAGGCTCTGCCTCCTCTGTGATGAAGCGGCAGAGCCGCTAGCCAGCATTCCCAGCCAGGAGGCTGGGAACGAGAGTCTGCTTTACGCATTGCTGGCGCGCGCTTTCGCCTCGGCGTAGAGTTGCTTAAACAGCGCCTGTTGCTTTTTGTGATCGACGATGGGGGCCGGGTAGTTGCACACGCGGCGATCGCCTGCCGGAATTACCCCAGTGACGAGCAGTTCGGTGTCTAGACTGCGCAGTTCTGGTAGCCATGCGCGCATGTATTCGGCATCGGGGTCAAATTTTTGTGCTTGGCTGGCGGGGTTAAAAATTCGCAAGGGCTTGGGGTCCATGCCACTCGACGCACTCCACTGCCAGCCGCCATTGTTGGCAGAGAGGTCACCATCTACCAGCCGCTGCATAAAATATTTCTCGCCCCAGCGCCAGTCAATGATCAGGTCTTTGGTGAGGAAACTGGCGACAATCATCCGGCAGCGGTTGTGCATCCAGCCGATTTCGTTGAGCTGACGCATGGCGGCATCGACAATGGGATAACCCGTTTTGCCGTCACACCACGCCTGAAACTGATTGGGGTTATTTGTCCAAGGAAAATCTTTGAACGGTTGACGATACGGCCCGTCTGCCAGTTCTGGAAAACTGTACATCACATGCTGATAAAACTCGCGCCATGCTAGTTCTTGTCGCCAAACGCGAACGCCCGCTTGAGCCTCGTCGCTGCGTGTTTGCTCCAGAGCGCTAACCGTTGCTGCCCAAACGGTGCGGATGCCGATTGCCCCAAATTTGAGCGCTGCACTCAGGCTAGATGTGCCGTCGGTAAACGGAAAATTGCGCTGCTCTTGGTAGCTAAAAACAGCTTGGGAGCAAAATTCCTCTAGCCGCTCCTGAGCCGCTGTTTCACCCGGTGCTAGCAAAAATGGGCTGTCCCAGGCAAACCCGAGCTGTTTTGCCGTCGGTAGGGCGATCGCCCCTGCCTGCTGGGCGGTTGCCAGCTCTGCGTCTGTCAGCCCGAGTGCCTGCGCCAAAGCGGGGACAGGCTCGGCCTTGGGTTTGGCACTCCAGTTGCGCCAAAACGGCGTGTAGACCGTATAGGGGGAACCGGCTCCGGTGAAGATTTCTTTGGGGGCATGCAGCAGCTGATCCCACTCGGCCTGCACCTCCACCCCCGCCTGCCGCAATGCCTCTGCCACGGTGCGGTCGCGCGATCGCCCACACGGTTCCACATCGCGATTCCACCGTACAGCACTGGCCTGGAGGGCGATCGCCAAGTTGGGTAGTGCCACTGCCGGAGCATTCTGTAACACCAGCAGCTGACTGCCGACTTTGGCATAGGCTTCCTGCAACTCACGCAAGCAGCCCAGCATATAGGCCACCCGCGCTGGAGCCACATCATCAAGCTGCAAAATCCCAGGGTCGAGGCAAAACACACCCACCACCTTGGGGCTACGCTGTCGCGCCGCAGCCAAGCCAATATTGTCCGAAATCCGCAGATCTCGGCGGTGCCAGAACAAGATTAGGTTGGGCATGGGAGATAAATTTCAAAAAGTCCAGCAATGATCTAGTAGTCTGAGGCGTAAATCTGCCTACCGTTCGTAGTGCAGGCTTCCAGCCTGCGCGGGCAAGATGCCCGCACCGTTCGTAGTGCAGGCTTCCAGCCTGCGCGGGCAAGATGCCCGCACCGTTCGTAGTGCAAGCTTCCAGCCTGCGCGGGCAAGATGCCCGCACCGTTCGTAGTGCAGGCTTCCAGCCTGCGCGGGCAAGATGCCCGCACCGTTCGTAGTGCAAGCTTCCAGCCTGCGCGGGCAAGATGCCCGCCCTACGGTAGCCAAACTTGCGCCGTCTTCTACTATAGTTTTAGAGCTTCAGCAACTGGCGAGCCAGCAGCAGGCTAGTAATAGACTTAGCGTCTACTGCTTCGCCGTCTAAGATGGCTTGCTCTAACTCTTGAGGTGTGATCAAGACGGTGTCGATGTCTTCATCGTCGTCTTGCGCAGGCGGATGTTCTAGCTTTTCTAAATCCTGGGCTAGGTAGGCGTAAATCACCTCATCGGAATAGCCAGGAGCCAGGAAGAACTGTCCTAGTTTCTGCCAGCTGTGGGCACGATAGCCTGTTTCTTCTTCGATTTCTCGCTGGATAGTGGCTAACGGGTCTTCTCCGGGTTCTAGAGTGCCAGCCGGGAATTCGAGCAATCGCCGCGAGGTGGCAAACCGATATTGCCGCACCATCACCAGCTTCCCCTCTGGCGTCACGGGCACCGCCAGCGCCCCACCCGGATGCCGAATACATTCCCAGTCGCCCTCCGACCCATTGGGCAGGCGCAGATGGCTAACTTCAAAACTAAACTTGCGTCCCTGATAGAGCAGGCGTTGCTTGATGCGCTGAGGCGGTTCGTAAACCATAGGGGGAAGGATGAAGGATGAAGGCGGAAGGATGAGGGATGAAGGATGAAGGGGGGTGGAAGTGAGAGATGAAAGACTGGGATTCGCAGGGGAGATAGGAACATGATAGAGGAATTGGCGATCGCCCCAACCTCTTTTCTCCCCTCCATGCATCCCTCATCCTACGCTTCGCGAACGGCAAAGCCGAACATCCTTCATCCTTCATCCTTCATCCTTCATCCCTCATCCCTCATCCCTCATCCCTCATCCTTCATCCCTCATCCTTCATCCCTCATCCTTCATCCTTCATCCCTCATCCTTCATCCTTCACCAATAGCGCTACGGCGTAGGCGGCGATGCCTTCTTCGCGGCCAAC
>Ga0163154_10010207_pt1 | contig 10523 bp, 10 predicted proteins | sample OliLakLV19MP9P1_FD_148649 | JGI IMG/M metagenome (GOLD analysis project Ga0163154, IMG submission 148649) | Freshwater microbial mat bacterial communities from Lake Vanda, McMurdo Dry Valleys, Antarctica - Oligotrophic Lake LV.19.MP9.P1 | ecosystem: Environmental > Aquatic > Freshwater > Lake >...
AAGACGACTCCCCTCCCAAATGCGTGCTCGGCACAAGGGTGATGAGGAACGAGATGGAATCGTGCGCTGCTTCAGTCGTTCGGCGAGAATGGTCTGCGATCGATGGCTTGTGCCTGCGCGCGCATGGGAGGGGAGTCGTCTTGCGCAGCTGACGGGGCTGCGTGCTCGCTGGACGCCACCCGGAGACCGGGAGTCGAGCGGGCGCGTAGCCTGGCCATTCGCCCGGGTAAAGAGCCGGGCTTCTCCCGACGCGCACGCTCTGTGCCTGGCTTGGTTCGCATGCGACCACGGCGTGGACCGCGCGGTCGCTGGAAACGGGTGCACCAAGCCACGCACAGATCCTGCGCTTGGTTGGCGGGTGCTGCGGTTCAGCAATGCAATGGTGCAGGCAGACATGCCGGCGGTGCTCGCGGCCATTCGCGCGGCGCTCGCCGCGTGAGCTGAGCGCGGGGTGCCAACGCTCAGAGCGCTGCTCTTGCTGCAGGATGCTTGACACGGCTCGGTCATCCTTCCACGGCCCGCCGGTAGAGGTCTTCGTAGAGGTTTCGCAGGCTTTCCGATGCTCCCAGCGTCGCACTGATCGCCGCTTCGACCCCTTGCCACGCGTGCGGCTCGAAACCAAAGTGGCGCAGCACTCCCTCGCGATCGCGCGACTTCGACAGCGCCGCCTGGATGTTCGCAAAGCGCGCGATCGGGATGGGCAAGGCCGGCGCCGCGGCAAGCTCGGACTTTCGGGTCCCAAGCACTGCATCGAGGTCCAACGCCTTGATGAGCTGGGTCTCCCCACTCTGCTCCTGTGGCGCGCTGGGCGGCGGCGGCATGGCCGGCGCGTTCCTGTCGAAGGGCAGGATATTGCGCTCGCGCAGAAGGTCGGCCACGTGACGAGTGTCGATCTGCGCTGTCGCCTCGACATCGCCACCGGCACCCGCTGACATGGGCCGCGCCTCGGCGCGCAGGTAGCTCGGGAGCAGCCGTTCAGCGACTGCGTCGAGGGGCGGCGGAGCCACCGCCATGACCGCCTTCTCGGGAAGCGGCACTCGCTCCCGAACACGAAGCTCTCGGACCGCGCGAACCTCGTCCTTCACGCGACTCTTGAGCCGACCGATCGGAGGCCGCTCGAGCCGCGCGTAGCGCTCCGCGACGCCGTAGGCACGCGCGAGCTGGACAACCGGACCGGCTTCGTTGTTCGCAAGGGCTTCCGCGATGCGACGTGACCAGTAAGCGCCGGCGGCGGCGAGCTCCGCCGGGGCGACCCCCAGGCGCGCGAGCACCGCCGCCCGATCCGTGAGCGGGTATTCCTGCGCGAAGGCCAGGGCCTCGGCGTACCGCGGAAGAGAAAGCGGTGCCCCACGCTCGCCCTCGTCGCTCGGCATGTTCATTTTGACCCTCCTGTCACGGCTGAGCGCTGATCGTGGCGACAGACCGTATAAACCTGAAGAAAACTCCCTGCTTCGAAGCCAGAGGCGCCATCGTCGTTGGCGGTGACGTCTCCCGTCGCGCTGATGCCCGTTACGAGCCCGTCCAGCAGTCGGAGTTCCGCCGTGCCCTCGACCTTCGCCGTCCACGGCGTGACTTTCGTTGGCCACGTCAGCTTGGCTTCGAAGGCGATCATCAGCATGTCGGTGTCGTCGACCGTATTCGTGCCGCTGACCGACGCCGCGATCGGCTCCACCGAAGGCAATGCGCGGGTCAGTGCCTGAAGCGTCGCTCCCACTTGCAGTGCCAATGGGCGTGCAATCTCCTTGTCCAGAGCACCCACGACGACGTCACCAGCTGGAAGACTGGCCGGCAGCTCACGCAGGAAAGCGACGAGACCGGAGGCCTCTGCCGCAACCGTGCCCGTCGAAGGACCCCCGGCAGCGTTGGTCACCGCGACGGGATTCCGCGTCGTGAAACTAAACGACTTGCTGTCGACCGCCGATCCGCTCGACAGCCTCAAGTTGCTCTCTCGAGCAAGCGTCTTCCTCACGGCGCCCAAGAACGTCGTTGCTTCAGTGCGGAGCGAGAGTGCTTCCGCGCTATGGGCGACCCGAAATCGACGCCGGAACGTGATCTCGTCCTGCCGCTGGTAGTGCACGCGGTCGTTCGCGCCTTCACGCATCCTCGCGGGGAGCTTCGGGTCGAACGACTCGAGCAAAACTAGACCACCGCCAATGCAGGTGCTGTCGATGTTTCCGGTGGGCTGGTGCCCGTATCGCGTTGCGGGTGGCAGTGGCGGCGGAGCCGGCACCGGCGCGCTCACCGAAGCCAATTCTGGCTCTGTGGTCGCAACGAGCACGGGCTGGGCGCGCACGGGTGGCGCCGGTGTTCCGCTGGGCGAACCGCTGCAGGCCAGCGAAACAACGCCCAGGGCGACGATCCCGCAGGGGGAAAGCAGTAGCCGACCAGTTAGCGCAGCTCGAGTCAGCATCTTCTCAAGCTCCGTTCACAGTCTCGAACGAGATCGTGGTTGGCACCGGGCTGTCGACCGGCCATACGAGGCGGAGCGTCTCCGTCCTGCCGCCGAGGTCCACCCGAATGGTGAGCGAGCCGTTCATTCCCTTCACGAGGCGAACAAACCCGTACTGGTCAGAGCCGGGCTCACTCTCCCGGTGGTCGACGCCGCGGTCCCCGAAGCCCTCGACCCTGCCGAGGTACAGGCCCCGTCCACTGCATCGCCATCGGAGCCACCCCTGGAGCACCCTGGCTTCGCAGCTCGCCGAACGGCGCGACGCCTCGGCGGTGTTGACCGGCACAGAGTCAACCCAGTCGCCCAGCGGGGGGGAACCGGTGAAGATTGTGAGGTCACGGGGATTGCCTGCGGTGCTGCCGGATGGACAACGGAGAGGTCCTCCGGGGATCGCCAGGCCTCGGCAACGGTCGGTCCGGCTGCACTGCTTGGCCACGCCACCCTGGCCCAGACCTTGACGGCGTCGATGTACAGGCCAACGGCGAAGAGATCCCCCGGGCGCAGTCTCGCAGTGAAGGCCTCGTGGCCATTGGCGTCTGTGCGAATCTTGTAGCTCTTACTCGACCACTTCCACGCCCTGAGCTCTGCGCCGTATTTACAGCTGAAGCGCACCCACTCTCGGACAGGAACGAATCGGCACAGCTCCTCGCGGGCCGGGGAGGTGCTTGTGTTGAAACCAGTTGCGGATTCCCATTCCGCTGCCGTGGGCTCCGATGACTCCCCGCTCGGCACCACCCACGCCGGCGGTCGGCGCGCTGCGACAGATCAGCCTTGGCCGAGGCGCTTGCAGCAGCACGCGTAGGCGCCTGTCTCGCCTCACGCGGAGCCACCGATTGGGGACCACACGCAGCAAGCAGGGCGGAGACTAGCCCCGCAATGGGAACAGGCTCGCGCCGGCGACGGTGTCCGGGTTGCTGGGCCACTGGGTTCTCCGCGTCAATTGGGTGTGGTCTCAAAGGAAATTCCCGTCGGCTTGGGCTGGTCGTTCGGCCACTTCACCCTGAGCGTCGCGATCGGGCCGTCGAGTGACAGCTCGAGCTTGAACATAGCGTCCATTCCTGGCCTCAGCCGAATGTCGCCATCCCACGCGCTGGCCCCGACGACCTCGAAGTGGTCTACATCCTTCGCGCCGAAGCCGTCGATGCTCTTGAAGCCCCAGTTCACACCCTTGCCATTGCAGGCCCAGTGGAGCCAGTTGCTCCGCACCCGTGCTTCACACGCCTTGGTTCGACGCTCCGGGGGGGCGGTGTTCACCGGAATGCCCGCAGCCCAATCGCCTGGCCTGGGTCGTTCTGTAGCCGCTGCGGGCATCGCCGGAACGGGCTGCGGATCCCCCGGCGCTACCAGCAGCGCCCCGCGAGGGGACCGCCACGCTTCAGCAACGGTGGGTCCGGTGTAACCACTAGGCCAGGCCACGCGCGCAGCCACGTCCACGTTGCCGCGGACAAGAGAGACAACAAAGAGATCGCCCGGACGCACCCTGGCAACGATGGTCGAGCTTCCAGTGCGGTCCTTCCGAGCGAAATGCGCCTTGCTTGTGACGATAACTGGCGAGAGCGCGAAGCCGTCGCTGCAGCTGAACCGAACCCACTCGCGCAGCGCCGCGATCGGGCATCGGTCCTCGCGTGAGCTCGAGGTGTTGGTGTTGAAGGTGGGAGCCGTCCCCCATTCCTCCAGCGTTGGCTCGGTCGATTCGCCCTGCGGCATTGCCCACAGACCGCTCGCCGGAGCCGGTCGAGAATGCGCGCTCGCACTCGCGGGCGAGGAGGGTGCTGGAGCGTTCGGCAGAGCCGAGAGCGTCCCGTCCTGCTCGGGCGGAGCAGCAGGCGGCGCGGCGCTCTCATCGGGGGCGGGACCGCAGGCCGAGAGCGCTGCGCCGATCGCGACGACATGCGCAAGTGTTGATGTCATCGCAGCATCGGGGGGAGCTCGAACGACGCCGGCTGCGCCAGCGCCTCGTGAGTGAAGCACGCGAACGGGTTCTCGCGGTAGGGGGTGAGCTTGGAGACGAATTTGTTGGCGAACGGATCATCGCCCATCTCCCACAGGTCCTCCACGCCCTCGAGCGGAGTCTTGTAGAGCTCGACAAGCTCGGCTTTCAAGTTCGCGATGCGCGCGGTGTCGCCCGCCTTGCTCGCCCTGCCCGCCTCCTTGTTGATCTCGATTGCGCGCTTTCCTCGCTTGTCTCGATCGGCCTCGAACAGCTTTGTTAGCTCCTTTTGCTTCTTCAATAGAAAATCCACTGAAGGGCATCCGGTCGCGATGAAGAGCTCCCGAATGATCTTCGGGGGGGTGCCCTGCCCCACAGGCGCCAAGTGGTTCCGCCAGACCTGCTGCGCAAGACCGCCCTCCTTCGTCGCAACGACCGCTATCGGAAGCAGGTCCAGGGCCGTCGACAGCCGGGTGCGCTCGTGCTTCCGGCTCTCGCGAGCACCATCTGGCAGCGCTGGCTTCTTTGGATCCGCATACGCGTTCGCACGTTTCACGGTCTCCGTCTGCATCGCCTCCAGTGTCATGCCCCGCGCGGTTTCCCCCCACATCACCTCGGCGAGCGCACCGCGCGGCGCGTACACCACCCAGAATGCCTGAAGCGACGCGTAATAGGGCGTGTTGCGCAGCGACAGCAGCAGGCGGGCAATGGAATAGTTCCGCTTCGGGTCCGCACGGCTCCACATTGGTATCATTCGGCTCACGAACAGGATATCGTCCTCACCGAAGTCAGCGGTTGCCGAAGCGGCGCGTGCCACGACCAAGCGCGCAAGCCCCACGGGGCGCGCTCTTCGCATCGCATCCAGCTGCCCCTCGGCGGCGGACGTCAGCGCGGGCAGCACGCCAATGCCCACAAAGTTGTTTTGGTTGCCCTCGATCTTCGTGAAGTGCTCGCCAGCGAAGATGCCGGAGTACTGTGCCACGGGCCGGAACATCGGGTAATCGCCCATATTCCCCGTCGTGTGAGAGGTGGTGTCGAGGAGTTGGACAACGTTGTCCGCCCCCATCTTGTAGGTGCGCAGCACCATGGACACATGCGAGCCGTCGAGCTGGGCGCTGTGGCGAAGGAGCGCGGTGTAGCGACCGGCCTTGTTCTTCTCCTCCTCGGGGATCGTAGGATCGCTCTTGAGCGTCATCGCCAGCGCCTGATCGATTGGTAGGATCTCGCGCTTCCCGACGTCCATTTTGAACGTGTTCTTGGCGATGCTGTCGACGGCGGCCAGCGTGCTGTCGGTCGCGCGCTTCGCATTCTGCGCCTCGAGCTCCTTGCTCAGTGCAGCCCTGGGCAGAACGTAGGCGTTGCCATCATCGTCCTTTTTGATCTTGCCGTCCTCCTTGACCAGCTCGTCTTCGCCGACCTCCACGAAGGTGAACTCTGTGTGGCCCATCGGGTTGTACGCGTACACGGTGCCTGGCCCGTAGCCTGGCACCGTGTACGTAACGGCGTTCGCATTGAACGCGGTGAATGTGGTGATGCGACCGTACATTTCGATGTCGAGCTTCGCGTCGACACCGAGGATCTGGATCGGCTTCGTCGTGTACCATTTGCCCGAGCCTTGGCGGAAGATGGGCAGGGCTGCCCCTCGCTGGCTCGCCGGAATGCACCCGCCGCCCATGTCCGCATCGACGCGAATGCCACGGCCTACCGCGCCGTATGTCGTCAGGTGCTGGCAGGCCACAGCGATAGAGTAGGCGGGGTCGGTGTTCGGCTTGTTTTCGTAGACGTCCTCGATGTCGGCCATGAAGCGGCTGTAGATGTACTGCGTGGCGCCCTTCACGGTTCCCTTCGACGGAAAGCCCGCCACAATCTCGGAGCCGGAGTACGCGCAGCCGAGAAATAGCTCGTCCATCAGCTTGGCCCAGCTCTCCTCCTCGTCGTTGTTCCACTCCTTGGTCGGATGCTTGCCGCCGATCGTGGACCACGCTTTGCCCCACATCTCGTCGTCTTCGAGCATGGCGCAGATCCAATCGACCACTTCCTTGACGACCTCGAGGGTGATCTCATCGGCACGGGCGGTGTTGCCGAAGTCGGAGGTTGCGCGCTCCGGCTGAATGTCCAGCTGGTTGATCGACACGGCCAGCCGCGGCGGCCGCATGGCCGCGGGGTTGTCGTCCTTCGCGGTGTTGTCTTGGTCGGTCCCAGCGGTTTTTTCGGCCATTGCAGTCCTCGTTCGTCAGTAGCCGTGGCGCGCCAGAATCGCCGCGACAGTGCCTGGATCTGCGTTGCCTGTCGGCTCGAGCGCGTTCTCCCGCTGGAACAGCTCGATCGCCAGCGAGAGCGCAGGATCGACCTCTTCGCCCGCTTCCGCGCCCTTGAAGTAGCCCAGGTTCTTCAGGCGTGAGCGCTGACCTGGCACCGTCTCCGCCGGCGGTAGCTTGGCGATCTGGAACGTGTAGGACCGACGCTTTCCCTCGGGGTACTCCTCCAGCCACAGCTCGAGCTTGGCAACGCGAGCGTCGCGCGGGATGTCATGCTGGACGCCTCCGTCATCACCGGTAACCCCCTCATAGCGGAAGCCCTCGGCGCGCAGCTCGTAGTGCTTCTTCGCGTACGGCTGATAGAGCTCGTCCAGCAGCTTGACGCTCAGCTTCTCCATCGCGCTCTCGCCATCCTCCTCCTTGGGCACCGGCGGTTGCGGGTTGCCGCCGAGCCGGATCATGGAGCCCTTCACGAGGGCTTCCTTGTCGAGCTCGAGCGAGGAAGCCTCACCGTACAGCTTCAGGTGTTTAGCAACGATCTCCGCTCGGTCGTCGAGCTTCAATGCCGGGCCGTCCCCGGTGACCGTGACCGACTTGCCGGCGAGCTTGATCGTCGGGCTATCGAGGGTGATCTCGTGCGGAGAGAGCACCAAGCGGCTCTCGCCGCAGATGATCGTGAGCGTTTCACGCGCCTCGATGATCGCGTGACCATCGGTGAGCTGCACGGAGTTGCCGCGCACTTGGACGTCGAGCTGACCGCCCCCGTCGTGTCCGCCGACCGTGAGCGAGTAGACACTGCCCGCTTGGTTGCTCCAAGGGCCTGCCACGGTGGTGCTCTGCGTTGCGCTCACCTCGCGTTCACTGGCGCCAGCTATTTTCTCGTCCAGGTTCATCGCGATGTTGACGTGTCGATCGCCAGCGATCGCCTCGGTCAGTGAGCCGCGGACCGTGAGCGAGCCGCCTGCACCATAGGAGGTCGACCCGTGACCGCTGACGGTGGTCGACTGCCCGCCCTGCACCACCAGGTTGCTGGCACCGGCCACCTGCACGTTGTGGTCGTTCGCAACGGTCGCGTTGAAGTCGTTGTGGGTGCTGATATCGAGATCGCGATGCGCGGCGACGATCACGCGCTCGCCGCCGGCAGAGTCCTCGAACGATATCTCATTGTGGCCGGCCTTGGAACTATTGGGCGTCGAGCGTGAGCGCCAGCCGCTGCGAGTCTTGTTCGCCGGCAGCGGAAACGCCGGGGGGTGGGTCGCGTCCGGCAGAGCTCCGACGACGATCGGTCGATCGGGATCGCCGCCCAGGTACGAAACGAGAACCTCCATTCCGACGCGCGGGATGAACTGCGCGCCAAAGCCTGGCCCCGCCCAAGACTGCGCCACGCGGATCCAGCAAGAGCTCGTGTCGTCGGCCTTGCCCTGGACATCCCAATGGAAGTGAACCCTTATCCGCCCGTAGCGGTCGGTGTGGATCTCCTCACCAGCCGGCCCGGTGACCGTCGCCGTCTCGAGAGACTGGCGGACGACACGCGCCGGACGGGCCGGGCGAAACAGGAACGTCTCGGGCACTGTCCTGAACCTGTTCTCGTAGGTACCGGCGTCGCCTGCCTGCTCGCTCACGCCGCGGTGGTCGACGCGCGTGACTGCGTACGCACCCGATAGCGCGGGCTCGTCGTGCTCTCCCAGCTCGACGCGATCTCCGGCGGAGAGCCGTGCGCACGAACTGCCACCGCGATACTGCGCCGCGTTTCGGCGCAGCTGCTCGAGCACCATCGCGGGCGACTGCGGGGCGACCTGCATCTCTGGGTAGGGGCCGTGGTGCTCGTGAATGAGCTCGAGCCCGATGCCCTCGGACTGCGGCGAAGCGCCGTCGGGCGACGCCGCGCTGGGGCCTCGTCCGGGGCGCTCGAAGTCGAATGCGGTGAGCAACACAGCGTTGGGCGCACGCCGCGTTCGTTCGTCGAAATGCGAGACATGGTGCTCTTCGCGTACCATACCGCTCCCGCCGGCCAGGGCGGGCCGGTAGGCAAGGGCCTTGCCGCCGGGCAGGTCCGGGTAAGAGGCAACCTTGTCGAAGAGCACGACGCGCTCGGTGCCCTTGGCGTCGTCCTCGGGTGGCGGCTCGAAGCGATAGACAATGCCATCTTCTGCGAGCAGACGCGCAACGAACGCGAGATCGGTCTCCCTCGTGCTGCACGCAATACTCACGTCGCAGGTATTCGTCCTTCAGCTCACTGTGGAAAGCCACTCGATGCTCGCCAAGGACGCGCGCGACGATCTGGGGTGTGGTCTGATCCTGGAAGATGCGACTCGCCCGGCGCGTCGACAGCCGGAACACCTGCGGCGCGAGCCGCAACGACGGCTGCGCGATGCCATCAGCCAGCACCACGCCATGTGTGAACCGGGCGACGATGCCGGCGATGACGCGTTGCTTGCCACCCACCGATAGCTCGAGCTGCGCTCGACGGCCGAGAGCTCCCTTCAGGTCGACTCCTGGACGCGCCAGGAATTGCAGGTCGAAGCGGAACGGCATCGACAGGGCTTCGCGGCCTCTGAAGGACACGACCTCGAGCTCTGGTTCGACGTCTTGAATGCGCAGGACGAAACTGTTGCCGCTCACCGTGGGCTCCTTCCAACCCGCGTCGCGGGTGGCCCGTAGTCTGTCTTCGAGGATGGGGTCGCCGGCTCGAGCTACGCTCGGCGCCTGCGCATGCCGGCACCGACTATGCGCAGGCCGAGCTTCTTCGCCACCGTCTTTTCGATGCGCTGCACGGTGCGCGTGGAGTCCCCGATCGCCTTCGCGATCTCTGCCAGTGTCTTTCCCTCAAAATGGCGCATCTCCGCGACCTTCCGCTCCTTCGGGGCCAGGGCAGCGAAGGTCTCGCGCAGGTGCGCCTCGCGCCCGAGCTGATCGAGGCGCTCGACCATCTCGTCGTCACCCTGGGCGTGGGTCAGTGAGAGCACGACAGCGCCGGCGATTTGCGCCGCCTGCTCGCGGAGGTGCTCCACGGTGGCGCTTCGCGGCTCGCTCGGCGCCAGCGATAGGTCAATGCGCTGGTCCTCTTCATCCTCCTCGTCGTTGCTGTGGGGGAACAGGTCGCCGCGGACCACCCGGGCCACGCGAGCGAACACTGCGTGCTTGCGCTGCCGAGCCAGCGTGTCGAAAGCCGCACCTTTTACGCTCGGGAACGCGTACGCAATGAAGTTGATGTCGCGCGACATGTCGGCAAGCTTTACCGTCTTGGTGAGCTCGAGGCGAACCTCGCCGACGAGGTCTTCTGCCTCGTGCGGCAGCAAGCGGAACCGGCGCGCCATGCTTCTCGCGAACGCGCTTACCTCGTCCACCGCGGACTCCACGAGTGCTTGCTGCTCACGCGTGAGCGCTGTCATTTGTCGCCGGACGCCTTCTCGCGTGTGTTGGCGCTGGCGCCTGTTTTGGAGACGTCTCCGCTCGCGTCGACGCTCGCGTCAGGCATGCACTGCCGCAGCCGACGTCGGCCGGCCTTCGTCGCGACCAGCTCGGACTCGAGCAGCGCGCGCACGATCTCCAGCATCTCGGGCGTGAACACGGTCTCGAAGCCCTCCAGGGCTTCGTTTACGAGCTCAGCGGCCAGTTGGTCTTCTTCCGGTGTGGGGTCGATCATGGGGTTCCTCCCACTGCTTGGCCTGCGCTATTGGTCAGTGGACTCATCGCGGCGGCTAGCGCGCACATGCTTCCGGCTCCTCGCTGAAGTTCATAGCCTCGCAGCCCGTACCATTGAGCCCGTTGTTGCCAGCGTCGATGCCATTGCCCTGGCCCGTGCCGCCGCCGCCCGCGCTGCCCGCCGTGAATGTCACGGTGCCGGATTGCGCTGGTGCGGCGCCGATGAAGACCAGCGCTGCGG
>Ga0163154_10010210_pt1 | contig 10520 bp, 8 predicted proteins | sample OliLakLV19MP9P1_FD_148649 | JGI IMG/M metagenome (GOLD analysis project Ga0163154, IMG submission 148649) | Freshwater microbial mat bacterial communities from Lake Vanda, McMurdo Dry Valleys, Antarctica - Oligotrophic Lake LV.19.MP9.P1 | ecosystem: Environmental > Aquatic > Freshwater > Lake >...
CTAAAAATCGGTAGGTCAACCCCATTTATGGGGTTTTGGTGGCGCAGGCAGGTGGTTCACCGCCTGCCAAATCTACGCAAAATCATCAAAACAACTACGGACAAGCCTTACATGCCGTCCATCGACATTTTTCATCATCATGACCTACATTGCATCGAAAGGGTCTATCATCATAAAATTCCTAATCACCATCATCAAATTTCCCCTAAAACTCCTCTATCACTTGCTGATAGACCCGCAATACCATGAGCGCATCGCCTATGGCACATTTGGCGTGGATGGTTATTCGGTGAATAAAAAACGCCTGTGGATTCCCATTTTTGGCGGTGGATTAAGCGCACGCAACGGCACGACTATCATTGGAGGGGGGGGTGAGGGTGGCGGACGGATAAAACACGCTGGCGAAGATGACATCCTCGCAGGCGGTGGCGGTGGCGGATTTTCCGTCGGCATATCGCAAAAAATCGGCAAATTGCATATCACCCCCTATGTGATAATGGGTGGCGAAGGCGGGGGCATCACCCAAATTCGGCATGAGTCGCTGGTCGCCAAAAATGTGACCAAAGCCGATATACACGGCGCAAATGGCGGTGGCGGGATAATGAATGGCGTGGGTGTACGGATAGATTATCGCATTGGCACGCTTTATGGGGTATTGGTGGGTATGCAGATGGGGTATCGGGGGGTACTCATCGGCGGGATTCGCCTCCCACGCCCGTTTATACAAGGGGTTTTGGGGTTTGGAAAATTCGACCGTATGCTATGATTATCCTCAGAATGCAGAGTTAACACAATTTTTGCATTTTCCCGATACGATTTTTACATTCGCCGATTGTAATACAATGTGGCGACTTGTCATGCTTCATCACCGAAAGGAGCATTTTTATGATTCAAGTAGACGGGGTAAAACGTGCCTATGGCGCGATTCAAGCCCTGAATGGTATCAGTTTTGAGGTAAAAGCGGGGGAAATTGTCGGCTTGTTGGGACCCAACGGTGCAGGCAAATCCACCACCATCAAAATTCTCACGGGGTTTTTGCATCCCGATGAAGGTACAGTCCGCATAGACGGGCTAGATGTCCTCACGCAAACCCAGCAGGTACAACGCAATATTGGCTATCTGGCAGAAAACACGCCACTGTATCCGACCTTATCGGTGCAAACCTATCTCAAGTGGATTGCCGATATGCGCGAAGTTCCCACCAATGACCAACGCAAACTCATCAGTGATGCAGTAATCGCCACAGGCTTGCAAAATCATCTCACACGCCCTATCGCCCAACTCAGTAAAGGGTATCGGCAACGGGTGGGATTGGCACAAGCCATTTTGCACAAGCCCAAATTACTCATTTTGGATGAACCCACCGTAGGCTTAGACCCCACGCAAATTGTCGAAATTCGTGGACTCATCAAACGGCTGGCAGAACACAGCACCATTTTATTTTCATCACACATTTTGTCTGAGGTGGAAGCCGTGTGTGATAGGGTGATTATCATCATGAACGGGCAAATCCGCGCCGATGCCCGTCTGGATGACTTATCTGCCACCACCAATGCCGTCATCGTGCTATCTGACCCTGTAGACGGGGTAGAAACCGCACTCATGGCATTAGACGGTGTGAGCGCTGTGCAAGCATTTCATGCACATGGTGGCTATTTGGGCTATCGGGTAATCGCAGACCGCGATATTTGCCCCACCATCTATGATTTAGCCAAACAAAACGGGTATCCTCTGCGTGAATTGCGCCCCGATACCCTCACCTTAGAAGCCTTCTTTAATCAACTCGCAACATCCGCATAAGGGGGTGATAATGAGACAAACCATTTCAATTATACGCAAAGAACTCGATAGTTATTTTAGCTCGCCAATGGCACTTATTTTTGTGAGTGTCTTTTTGGGCGTGACCTTTTTCACCTTTTTCTGGGTGAACAATTTTTGGCTACGCAACCTTGCCGATGTCCGTCCGTTATTTGCTTCCATGCCCCTGCTGATGATTTTTCTCATCTCGGCACTCACCATGCGCCAATGGAGCGAAGAACAAAGTGATGGCACGCTCGAATTACTATTCACCCTGCCCATGAAAACCGCCCAATTGGTACTCGGCAAATTTATCGCCGTGCTGATTTTGGTGATAGTCGCACTGGTATTTACTATCATCCTGCCCATCACCATATCGGTGGTCGGTAATCCAGATTGGGGTCCCATCATTGGCGGATATATCGCCTCGTTACTCCTCGCATCGGCTTATATCGCCATCGGCTTATTCGTCTCTTCGCGTACCGATAACCAAATCGTGGCGCTCATCATCACCGTTTTGGTGTGTGGCGCATTTCATATCATCGGCACACAGATTATCACGAATTTGGTGGCTGGCGACCTCGCCAGTGTGTTGCGCGGATTGAGTACCAGCGCCCGTTTTGAGAGTATTGAGCGCGGGGTGATTGACCTGCGCGATGTGATTTATTATATGGGGCTAACCATCGTGTTTTTGGCACTGAATATCCTTTCGTTAGAATCAAAACGCTGGGGCAAAGGCACTCAATTAAGTGGGTATCGCCTCAATAGCCAGCTCAGTGTAGCGCTCATCGCGGGGAATTTATTGGCATTGAGCTTGCTCATCGCCCCTGTTAATGTCACCCGTGCCGATTTGACCGCCGACCAACAATACACCCTATCGGATGTCACCCGTGACCTTGTTGGCAATTTGGGTGAGCCGTTATTGGTGCGCCTCTATGTGAGTGAGCGCAATCATCCCTTGCTTGCACCACTCGTCCCACAATTGCGCGATGTCCTATCAGAATATGTGGTGGCATCGGGTGGCAATATGACCTTAGAGGTGATAGACCCCATCAACGACCCAGAATTAGAATCAGAAGCCAACCAAACGTATGGCATCCGCCCCACCCCGCTACAAATTGCCAACCGTGCCAGTTCAGAATTGCTCAATGTGTATTTTGACCTGCTCATCCGTTATGGCGACCAAAGCGAAGTGCTCAATTTTGGCAATCTGATTCAGGTCGAACAAACTGGTAGCGAGGTATTTGTGTCGTTCCGCAATTTAGAATACGACCTCACCAGCACCATCAAGCGGGTTGTCTCTGGATTCCAAAATATTGATGCGGTACTCGCCTCGTTATCAGAACCCGCCCAGATGACCCTCTACTACACCCCTATAACCCTGCCAGAAGCCTTGCAATCTGCACCAACGACCATCCAAACCGTTGCCGATGATATTACGGGCAAGGCGGGTGGCAAGTTTGTTTATAATACGGTTGATGTGGATAGTGGCGCTATTTCGCCCCAAGAATTATTTGACCGTTATGGCATCCGCCCAATCGCCACCGACTTTTTTGGCACACAGAGTTATTACCTGCATGTCGTCATCACGGCAGGAGACAAAGCGCCACAGGTTATTTTCCCCTCTGGCGAAGTGAGTGAGGGTGAAGTTCGCGCCCAAATTGAAAGCACACTCAAACGGGTCTCTAGTGGGTTTGTGCAAGTGGTCGGCATCTGGCTACCGCCCGATGTCCCCCAACAAGATATGTTTGGTCAACAAATGCAATCGTTGTCACAATATAATTTCTTGCCACAATTCCTATCGGAGAGTTATGAGGTGCTACCCGTAGATTTATCTACAGGACAATCACCCACAGGCATTGATATTCTGATTGTGGTCGCCCCACAAAATATGTCCACCTATGAGCTATACGCCATAGACCAGTTCCTCATGCGCGGTGGGTCTGTCATGGTGCTGGCGAGTAATTATCGCCTATCGCAAAATCCAACTGATGGCACACCATTTATGGAATCCCTCACAGGGACGCTCAATGAGCTTTTGGCGCATTATGGCATATCTGTCGAAGCGAGTGTGGTCTTGGACACGCAAAATCAACCCTTCCCCATCCCCGTCCAACGCAATGTCAATGGGGTGATCATTCAAGAAATCCAACAACTAGACTACCCGCCATTTGTGGATATTCGGCAAGATGCCATGACCCGCGATATTCCTATCACCAATAACCTGCCAACGGTGATTTTGGCATGGGCATCGCCACTAGTCATCGGCGCGTTGCCAGACGGCACAACCAGCACCACCTTGCTCTCTAGCACATCCAACGCAGTGACAACCAGCAATATCGGCTTCCAACCCGATACCGATAGCTATCCCGATTACGGGTTTTTGCCCACGGGCAACCAACAACAATACACCCTCGCGGTGGCGTTGCAAGGGAGCTTCACCAGTTTCTTCGATGACAGACCATCTCCCTTTGCCCTAGAAGCAGAAGCATTGGCACAATTGCCACCCGCGCCAACCGCAACCCCCGTCCCAGAGACCACACCATTGGCAGAATCTACCGCGGAGACGACTGTAGAACCCATCCCATCGGCAACACCCATCCCCACAGCTACCCCCTTGCCAGTGGTCGCTGTGAGCAAAATCACCCAATCGCCTGCCAACACACGCCTGATTGTGGTCGGTAGTGCGGAATTTGTGAATGATAATCTCATTAACCTGTTCCAATCGTCGGTGGGCGATAATGCCATCAACGGGCTACAACTCGTCCAAAATAGCGTGGATTGGTTCACAGAAGATACCGCCCTCGCCACCATCCGCGCACGCGGTGTCACCTCGCGCTTGCTCAATCCATTGACCGATAACGATAAATCCATGTGGGAATTTATCAATTATGCTGTGGGCATTGCGGGTGTTATCGGCATGGGTGTGATATGGCGGTTACGCAAACGTGCAGAACAACCCTTTGAGCTATTAACAGACACCGTAGGAGCAATTTCCAATGAACAGAACTAATCTCTTTTTGCTGATTGCCCTCATCGTTCAAGCCGTGTTAATTGCCATCATCGCCCTGCCAAAAGGCGGTGAGGCACAATCCGAAACGGTGGCACTATTGCCCAATTTTGACCCTAGCGCGGTATCTGCCATCACCATCACCGATGCCACTGGTGGGCAAATCCGCCTCGCCAAAATAGGCGATGGTTGGGGTTTGGCGGATATTGGGAATTATCCCGTACAACCCAACCGTGTGAGTGATTTATTCGCCACACTCGCAGGATTAGACACCTCGCGCCTCATTTCTGATAATGTCGCCAATCAACGCCGTTTGATGGTCGCAGATGACGAATTTGAGCGCAAAGTCGAAATCACACAAGGCGACCAACCCTATACACTCTATATCGGCTCTGCATCGGGCGCAAATGCCACCCATACCCGCCTAGCGGGGTCTGATAATGTGTATCTCAACCGCAATATCACCGCAACATCAGTAAGTGTAGAGACTACCGCATGGTCAGAAACGGCTTATATCACCCTCGATAGCACAAAAGTCGTGAGCATGAGCATCACCAATATCAACGGCACATTTGAATTTGAAAATGTGGGTGGTGTGTGGCAGATGAATGGCTTAGAAACAAGCGAAATATTCAACGAAGAAAATTTCACCGCCCTACTCGATAAAATTGTCGGCTTTAATTTGCGGAAGCCACTCGGCACAGAGGCATTGCCAGAATATGCGATGGATACCCCACTGGCAACCGTAACCGTGACCGTGCGCGATACGCTGGTCACAGGTGACGAGACCACCGCAGGTCAGACCATAGACACGACCTATGAACTGGTCATTGGTGGTCGGTTTGAAGATGGCTATGCGGTAAAATCGAATCGGTCAGATTTTTATGTGTTGGCATCGGCGTTTTATGCCACCGATTTCACCGAAGAACGCCGTGAGGATTTTATTATTATCGCAGAGAATTAACATCACACAGGTTTTTCTACATCGCTAAACAAAGAACGGACATGATGATTTTCATGTCCGTTCTTTGTTGCAAAAGAGATACTGTTTATCTCAGTCCAATTTCTTTCAATGCCTCTAGCACCAACCCGCCGATTTCGGTGGGGTTATTGGCGACTTTTGCACCAGCTTCGGTCAATGCCTTCATCTTGGCTTGTGCTGTGCCTTTGCCTTTGGAGACAATCGCACCTGCATGACCCATTTTCTTGCCGGGAGGGGCGCTCACACCACCGATATATGCCACAACGGGCTTGGTGATATTGGCTTTGATATACTCCGCCGCTTCTTCTTCGGCAGACCCGCCAATTTCGCCAATTAGCACTATGGCTTTGGTCTCGTCATCATCCTGAAAGGCTTTGAGCACGTCAATGAAACTTGTCCCTGGTACGGGGTCACCACCGATACCGACACAAGTCGTCTGACCAATGCCTTCGGCGGTGAGTTCATACAATGCCTGATATGCCAGTGTCCCAGAACGGCTCACAATGCCGACTGGTCCGCCACCGAGTGCCACTTCTGTGGGGGTAAAGCCGATATTGGCTTTACCAGGGCTAAGGATACCCGCACAATTGGGACCCAACAGGCGGATAGTTGGATAATCACGCTTGAGGGTGTTATACACACGCGCTTGGTCGTGGGCGGGGATGTGTTCGGTCACACACACAATGAGTCCCACACCCCCTTTTGCCGCCTCTAAAATGGCATCGGCGGCGATGGATGCTGGCACGATAATAAACGAAATATCCGCGCCCGTTTCTTTAACGGCATCCGCAACAGTCGCAAAAACAGGAATTCCTTCCACATTTTCACCCGCTTTTTTGGGATTCACACCCGCGACAATATTTGTGCCATAGGCTTTATTTCGCAAGCCATAAAATTGCCCTTGCTTGCCTGTGAGTCCTTGTACGACAACTTTGCTTTTTTCTGTGAGCCAAACAGCCATGAGTTAATTTCCCTTCGCAATTTCTACAGCCGTTTGTGCGGCAACCAACATATTGGGCTTCATGATAAGGCGGTCAGAGGCGTGTTCTTCGATGATTTTACGCCCTTCATCGGCATTTGTGCCATCCAAGCGGACAATCAATGGCGCACGCAAATCCACGCGCCCCATCGCCTGAATAATCCCGCGTGCCACTTCGTCACAACGGGTAATTCCACCAAAAATGTTGATGAAAATGGCTTTGACCTTCTCATCATAATTGATGACTGTGAGCGCATTTGCCATGTGGTCGGCAGAAGCCCCACCACCAATATCCAAGAAATTGGCGGCACTTCCGCCCACTTGGCTCACAATATCTACGGTACTCATCGCCAAACCAGCACCATTGGCGATAATCCCCACGGTGCCATCTAAACCCACATATTGCAGGTCTTTTTCTTTTGCCATGCGTTCCCGTTCATCCATCGGTTCTAACCCGACAAAATTTGCCCAGTCTTCATGACGGTGTTCAGACGCATCATCAAGGCTCACTTTGGCATCGAGCGCGTGAACTTTGCCATCGGGTGTGAGGATAAGGGGGTTAATTTCTGCGAGGGTCGCATCACCTTTGATATAGCAATCATATAATTTGAGCAAAATGTCCACTGCGCCATCGGTAGCTTGTGGATTGAGTTTTGCCGCCAGCACCCATTCACGGGCAACGGCGGGTGTGAGTCCATCCACAGGATTCACCCAGATGGTAGCAATGGCTTCTGGGTTGGTGGCGGCAACATCTTCAATATCCACCCCACCTTGCGCGGAAAGCATCCCTAAATGCAATTTTTTGCTACGGTCAAGCGTGAACGAGGCATAATATTCTTCTGCAATATCAGAAGCGTGTTCCACCCAAACACGGCGCACGGGATGTTCTTTGATGGTCAGGTTGAGGATATTGGTGGCATGAAACAGGGCTTCTTCGGCATTATTGGCAAGTTTGATCCCGCCTGCCTTGCCACGTCCACCCACCAGCACCTGCGCCTTAATCACCACAGGATAGCCCACACGGTCGGCGGCGGCAACGGCTTCTGCGGGTGTATCTGCCACTTCACCCGCCGAGATGGGAATCCCAAATTTTGCAAAATATTGCTTCCCTTGATATTCAAATAAATCCACTGAGTGATCTCCTTAAAAAATTTATCCATACAAAAAAAGAGACCACGCGCACACAATCATGCGCGTGATAAATCTGCTTTATGTTACCCCGTCTCTATTCATCTACGCCATAGGGGTTTAGCCTATTTGTCGAGCAATTGCATCGTTTGTTGGGCGTGTTTTTGAATATCGGGATTGGCATCGGTTGCCAATTTTTGGAGCAAACTCCGCGCCACACTCGCACGCAAATCGCCCACCAATTTCATGATGGCAATGCGCTCTTCTACACTATCCGAATCGCGCAGGCGAATGAGCAACCCAGGTACGGCTGGCTCGCCAATTTCTTTAATCAGCAGATAAACCGTGCTGACAGCAGAAAATTTTGCCAGATGATGCAAATCATCGGGTGGCAGATTACGGAGTTTGGTGCGGGCGCTGGCAGGTGTTTCATCTGGAACTTGCAACATGCCCGTCATGACATGCACCATATCGCGCACTTCGCGCATTTTGGTAAAATATTCTTCCGTCAAATATTTTGGGCGGATAAAGTGTGTATTTGAGTCTGGCATCGTTATTTCTCCATTAAAGATTAATCATGTGACCTTCTAATCCATGCGCCGCCTCTTTGAGTGCTTCACTCAAGGTCGGGTGGGCATGGACATTACGGGCGATTTCTTCTGAGGTGAGTTCTGCATTGCGTGCCAAAGTGAGTTCTGGCAACAATTCGGTCACATCGGGACCAATCAGGTGAGCGCCCAGTAATTCGCCATATTTCTTATCGCTAATCAGTTTTACAAACCCCACACTATCGCCCAATCCCAACGCCTTACCATTGGCTTGGAAGGGGAATTTTGCCACATTAATATCGTAGCCTGCATCACGCGCTTGCTTTTCGGTATACCCAAAGCTGGCGACTTGTGGCTGGCAATAGGTGGCGCGTGGCATCATGATAAAATCGAGTTCTACCGATGGCACACCTGCGATATTTTCGGCGGCGATAATACCCATATTTTCGGCGACATGCGCCAACATCAATTTAGCAGTAACATCACCAACAGCATAAATATGTGGGACGCTGGTTTGCATTTTGCCATTAATATCAATCGCACCGCGTTCTGTGAGCGCCACACCCGTTTTTTCGAGTCCATAGCCTTGTGTGCGTGGGGCAAAGCCAATGGCTTGCATGACCTTATCAGCCGTCAAGACCTCTGTCTTGCCATCTTTGGTCACAGTAACTTGAACAGAATCGCCTTTATCCTCAATTTTTTCGACTTTGGTGCTGGTGAGGATAGTCACGCCCAATTTTTTATATTGTTTAAGCAATTCTTTCGAGATTTCTTCATCTTCTAGTGGCAACACCCTGTCCATAAATTCGACAATGGTCACCGCCACACCATAATTGTGAATGATATAGGCAAATTCCATGCCAATTGCCCCCGCCCCCGCGATAATAATACTCTTGGGCAGTTTATCTTCCATGATTTGTTCTTCATAGGTGACAACACGCTCACTCAATTTTGTATTGGGGATAAGGCGAGTGATCGCGCCTGTGGCGATAATCAGATTCTTAAACGTGAGCGTTTCAGATTTGCCATCATTCAATTCTAGTTGGATGGTATTGGGGTCGGTGAATGTCCCCCATGCATCATAACTATCAATCTTGTTTTTCTTCATCAAGAAGCGCACACCTTTGGTCAGGCGGTCAGATACTTCTCGGCTACGCTTAAATGCCGCGCCATAATCAACACTGACTTTGCCTTCTACCTTGATGCCAAAAGATTCTGCTTCATGTAGAAAAATATGCGCGAGTTCTGCGTTACGAAGCAAGGCTTTGGAGGGGATGCACCCGACATTCAAACACACACCGCCCCAATATTTCTTCTCGATGATAGCTGTTTTTAAGCCCAATTGCGCGGCGCGGATGGCGGCGACATACCCACCAGGTCCTGCACCCAAAACAACAACATCATAATTTTGTGCCATAGTGTTTTTCCTCTATTTCTAGGATGATTGTATCATCACTAGGCGATTAGTGACTGTTCATAACATAAGTTTACCCGATTCTATTCATAATTGGCTACATTGGATTTAAGACTTGATGAGTGAAATCAAAAAGCAAGCCACTTTGGACTCGCTTTTGTTGGTTCATAAGATTCATATCACCCCCTACAGGTGGATAGTAACGAAATTAGTTAATCGTCATCATCGTCATCATTATTATTGTTGCCATTACCGTTATTATTGTTGCCATTACCATTATTATTGTTGCTATTGCAGTTATTACCGTTGCCATTGCCGTTGTTGCCATTGCCGTTGTTGCCATTACCGTTGCCATTGCCGTTGTTGCCATTACCGTTGCCATTGCAGTTATTATTGTTGCGATTGCCGTTGTTATCTGGCGGGACATTGACATTGGCATTGCCGTTGTTATCTGGCAGGACATTGACATTGCCGTTGTTATTGTTATTTGGCGGGGCATTGACATTGGCATTCCCGTTATTATTATTCCCATTATTTCGTGGTGGGATGACAACCAGCATATCAATTGTCCAAAACGCAGAGGCTTGGCAAATAGGATTTTCTGCTAATATCTGTGGCACGGTATTATTTTCATATGCTTCTGGAAAAACACATTGTATCCC
>Ga0163154_10010211_pt1 | contig 10519 bp, 9 predicted proteins | sample OliLakLV19MP9P1_FD_148649 | JGI IMG/M metagenome (GOLD analysis project Ga0163154, IMG submission 148649) | Freshwater microbial mat bacterial communities from Lake Vanda, McMurdo Dry Valleys, Antarctica - Oligotrophic Lake LV.19.MP9.P1 | ecosystem: Environmental > Aquatic > Freshwater > Lake >...
ATATCCATAAACACATCTGCATTCCAATTGAGGAATTAGAAGCTTGGTTTTGGTCTGATCCAGAGGTTATAAAACACATTGGACGTGGCAAAGGTGAAGCGAAGGCAAATCCTAACTTGATTACTAAGCCGAAAGAGCAATTGATAAAACTATCAATTGGTGAAAATAGAAAGCCTCGTTACAGTACAAACATGAATGTTGAATTAGCAGAAAGATTGAATTTAGAGCTTTGCTCTGATCGCTGTCCTTCGTTTAATAGCCTTCTTACCTTCCTTCAATCCCTATAAAGGTGTTGACAAGCCCTTGTATTGGAACGTTGCTTCACTCTCAAGAGAGTGGTCTGCCTAACGTTGCCAATCACCCGCCGCAGATAACCTCGAACACTAACCGATAATCTCTCAGCGGTCGATGTGTATTTGGGTTGTTAGGCTTTGCGCTGATAGCAAACAGATTGAAACCTCTTCTGGGTAATAAATTCATCGTATTACTCTTCTGGAACAGGATCTTGCTGCAAGGTTAGTGCATCAGCCTCAAATGCATCAATGCAGCACTCCAATATACTCAACATAAATTCGACCTTGAAACCAATTGTAGGAGGTGTAGTATAAATCCCACTAAGGTAGGTTGGTCGTATAGCAGACTCGTACAACTCAAAGCTATGTGTCCCCTTCCCCGATCTCCCCTCATGAATGTATGCAGATCGCATCTCCTTGTATGCAATGGCACCATAACGGGACAAAATCAGCCATTCTTCAAGCTCAGTACGATTTGTTGCAGGACAATCTCTCACGGTAGCAGTGATAATCGCGTCTAAACTCCAGTCATCAGAACTGTGACGAAATTGACGTTCGTCTGTCAACGTGGGAGTTCGACGATCTCCAATTTTGCTGAGAAAATTGCACACCTCTTCAGATAACTTCTCTTTCTTCTGCTGATCTGTCCAAATGTCTCCTTGGTCTACTCGATTCCAAATATCAGGTAATGAAACAATTTGGAATACCTCTCCACCGTAATGGGCGAGAAAAGCATCAAAGATAAGGCGTTTGCTCTTCTTCCTACCACACTGCTTTCTCCTAATATCTTTTGTCCATAGATTAGAAAGAGCATCAAGGGATGCCCAAAGCAAGACATTAGCCTCGTCATTGTTTTTCTTAAGGTCTAAATCACGAATAAATTCGTATCGTTGTCTCCAATACTTAAAGAAAGTTGTAATTCGCCATCGCAACTTTTCGTCCATATTGTTTGCTATTTGTGATATGTCGAGTGCAATGGTTTCAAATGTAACCCAAGTACATGAGTGTGAGAAGCCTAATAATTTATTAGACTGACAAGTTCGGGTTAAATACCCCATTCGAGCTTGTTGTCCAGATTTAGTCGGGGCTAAGAAGCGATCGCGGCAGTTAAGCCGAACCATTCTTGGATGATAGCCCTTTTTTAACAATAGCCACGTCAATTTCAGTATGTTTTCATAATTCTCTACGGGGAAGGCAAGGCAGATTTATCACAAGAATTATCGGTAATCCTATCCGGATGTCTTTCCAACCCAAGCTCTTCGACCAAACAAGCATTTAAAGACGAGTGGGTTGCCACACCTTGCGCCACAGTTTGGCCACTCACCTGCTCGAAAATGTCTATGACATCCGCACCATCCGAGAACTGTTGGGTCATAAGGATGTCAGAACTACCATGATCTACACCAATGTCCTCAACCGAGGTGGCCGAGGCGATCGCACTCTACTGGATACCTAACCAAATTGCAACGCTTACTCACAATCTGCCCACATCAGTGATTGACAAGGACACGAGTATGCCCGTATCCTTGCTAACTAAGGTTGTGTAACGACTCCGCAGTCGAGCAACCCGTTTCGCTCCAAAAAACTAGCACCGTTCAATGCTGTTAGACCCAACATTGAACGGCTAACCCCCAACTGTGGTAAGGCAGTATGGAGGCTAACACGAGATTTTAGCATTCTCGATAGCCACCCTACTTTCCTATGGAAACGGGGTGGCTAGATTTTTGGGGTTTACTCTTACCCCATGCAGGAGAACCCCGATGATTGAGATATTTGACGCACCCATTGCCCGCAGTTTTTCGACCGATGGCGAGCATAAGAGTGAGGATGAAATTCGCCCCTCGCCGCTCATTTTGCCGCTCTACTTCCACCCTCTGGCACCCGGCCAAGAGCAAATGCGGATCTTGCTGATTAGCAGCCCCACCTGGGTGAAAGAAACTATTCATGACCTGCACGCACGCAGATTTGCCGACACCAACGATTGGAGCAGCCTCGTGCCCGGGTGCCAATCCCGGCGAAGTTGTGAGCATTCTCACCCGGCGGCGACAACGATCGTAAAGCGAAACTGGGCGATCGCGACAGCCTGTGCGTTAGCACGCATTGATCCCTACGATTCAGGCACAACATTAATTTTGCCCCGACAGGTAAGAACGCGATCGCCCAGCAGCAGTTCTTGAATTTCCACATCGCTGCCCAAATCGAGCGGAAATTCATCTAAATCATGGAGTGCCAGCCCGCGTTTAGCATTCGGTGTCGGCAGCCATTCAGGATTTTGTAGCAGTAATTGCCGACCATTTACCGCGCGTAGCCCCGTACGCAGCACAAACGGAGTAGCAGTTCCCTGGGTGGCCGAGATCAAATCGGCGCGGAGGGTTAGCACGCCGGGGGCAATTTTGGCACGCAGGTTGTCTAATACAATCGCCTTTTTGCCAGACGGATCTACTAGATCTGGGGCAGCTCCGGCGCGCAGCAAATCGACTAAGAAATCGATTACAGCGACAGATAACAGCGGACTTTGCAGCGAGTCGTTGAGGTCTTCTTGAGTCAGCTGCACTTCAGCTTGAACGGGAATGGTGCGCTCCAGCCGCAGCGGTTTACGGCGCAAAATTTGGCCAAAGTTGACCTTGATTCCGCGTCCCACTAGCGTAATGCGACTGAGGTATAAGCCTTTGTAGAGCACATTTTTGGCTGAGATTGTGACCCTTGGCACTAGCCCTTTGAGCAACTGGCGATCGCCCCCTTCAATCAGCAAATGCAGGTCTTCTACCTGTTCGACTTGCGATCGCAGCCACAGCCGCAGCGCCGGAGTCAGAATGGTGCTAATCACATGACTCTGGATTGGCACTGGTAGATTGCGATCGGGGTCGGGCAACCTAGAGGGAGCTTGGGCATCAAGCCGGGGCGACGCCGCCTCATTTGCCTGCCGCGATCGCGTTTCAGCCGTGCCGCTATCGGTATCGGGGACTTGGGGTTGGAAATTCGTCATTATTTCAAACAGTCTATGTGTGTCCAGTTTAGTTGGTTCAGGAGGGCTGCTGTGTGGCGGGGTGCTCGCACTGGGCTTTCTTGTGTAAATTTTCTGCTGTACTGTAGATGAACTAACTGCATCGACGGCCACAGATATTGAGGAATTGCCCATTCGACCGCTTAATTTGGCGATCGCGCCCATCCTGGCTGCCAATGACTGGTGGCTGCTCCCAATCACAGGCCAATCACAGGCCAATTAGCACGAGCACTGAGCACGGGCGGTAAGGAATGAGCGTTCCCGTCTACTCTAGTAACAAAGCATCTAAATCACAAGAAGACATTGCGGTTGCGTTTGACATCATGACCTCTTCTGTATCGATCACCTCATCTACTACCCCCGATCAAATTCAGACCCCCGAGCAAGCCCTCAAATTCTACTTCGGCTACGATTCGTTTCGTCCGGGGCAACGGGAGATTGTGGAGGCGGCGATCGCCAACCAAGATTTGCTGGTGATTATGCCGACCGGGGGCGGTAAATCGCTGTGCTACCAACTGCCCGCGCTGCTAAAGCCGGGAGTCACAATCGTGGTATCGCCGCTGATTGCGCTGATGCAAGATCAGGTGCAGTCGCTGCACGACAATGGGGTAGGCGCAACGTTTCTCAATAGCACCTTGAGGGGGAATGAGGCACGGGAGCGGGAAGCGGCGGTGCTGGCGGGCAAAACGAAGCTGCTGTATGTGGCTCCGGAACGGCTGACGGGTGAAGCGTTTCTGGCGTTTTTAGATCGGGTGCAGGCCACGGTGGGGCTTGCCACGTTTGCCATCGACGAGGCGCACTGTGTTTCGGAATGGGGGCACGATTTTCGCCCCGAATATCGGCAGCTGCGACGGGTGCGGCAGCGCTATGCCGATGTGCCTGTGATGGCGCTGACGGCGACGGCGACGCAGCGGGTGCAGGAAGATATTTTGGCGCAGTTGGCGCTAGACGAGCCGTTTGTTCATATCGCTAGCTTCAATCGACCGAATTTGTATTACGATGTGCGCCCCAAGCAGCGGACGGTGTATGACGAACTGCTACAGCTGATGCGGCAAACGCCCGGTTCGGGGATTGTCTACTGCCTGAGCCGCAAAAAGGTGGATGAACTAACGTTTCGGCTGAACCAAGATGGGGTGGAGACGCTGTCTTACCATGCGGGGTTGGGCGATGTGGAGCGCAGCGAGAACCAGACCCGGTTCATTCGAGATGATGTGCGGGTGATGGTGGCGACGGTGGCGTTTGGCATGGGGATTAACAAACCAGATGTGCGATTTGTGGTGCACTATGACCTGCCGCGCAATTTGGAGAGCTACTACCAGGAGTCGGGGCGCGCAGGGCGCGATGGTGAAGCCGCTAGCTGTACGCTGTTTTTTGGCTATGGCGACCTGCGAACAGTGGATTATTTGATTGCCCAAAAAATTAACCCGGTGACGGGCGAAGCGCTGGAAGATGAGCAGCGGATTGCGCGGCAGCAGTTGCGCCAAGTGGTGGACTATGCAGAAGGAACAGACTGTCGCCGCAAGATTCAGCTGGCCTATTTTGGCGAGAGTTTTCTGGGCAACTGCGGCAATTGCGATAACTGCCTGCACCCGCAGCCGCTACAAGATTGGACAATTGAGGCACAAAAGTTTCTGTCGTGCGTGGCGCGCTGCCGCGAGCGGTTTGGCATTACCCACACGATTGATGTGTTGCGGGGTTCGCGCAACCAAAAGGTGTTGCAACATGGGCATGAAAAGCTTTCGACCTATGGCATTGGCAAAGACCGCAGTGCCGATGAGTGGCGGCTGTTAGGGCGATCGCTGCTGCACCAAGGATTAGTCGATGAAACCACCGACGGCTACTCGATTTTGAGGCTCAACGCCCTCAGTTGGGAGGTGCTGCGCAAAGAACGGACGGTGGCGATCGCGCTACCCGCCCAGCAGACACAGGCCGCCGAGATTCCTGCCCGTCCGGCGCTGGAAGTGGAACGGCTCATGAAGCAACTGCGGGAGCTGCGCAAAACCATCGCGAACGAACAGTCCGTGGCACCCTACATTATTTTCTCCGATACCAGCTTGCGGCAAATGGCCGAGCGGCAGCCCCAAACCCTCGACGAATTTTCGCGGGTGTCTGGCGTCGGCAGCTTCAAGCTCGAACAGTATGGCGATCGCTTTGTCACGGCCATTCGGCAATTCTGCGAAGCCCACGACATCCCGCTGCGAGGTGCAGCCACCCCCGAACGCCCGCCTCGCACCCCGGCTCCGGCGGCGCGTTCCGTTTCGCGCACCCATTTCTATACCCTGGAGCTGCATCAACAGGGCTGCCCCCCCGCCGACATTGCCGAACAGCGGGGCTACACCCTCAACACGGTCTACGACCATTTAGAAAAGCTGCTGTTTGCAGGCCAAGCCGTAGATTTGGATGCGTTGGTGCCCCCCGAGCGCCAAGCCAGCATCAAAGCGGCCATTGAAGCCGTCGGGTCGGCTTCTCTGCGCGCCATTTTTGACCATTTAGAAGAAGCATTTGACTACGAAGAAATTCGGCTGGTGCGCGCCCGCTGGCGACATGGCCAAACAGAGCCAGAGTAACTAGAGCCAGAGGCCAGAAATTTGCTGCAATGCCGTCGTTAAGCAAAACACATGCTCCGCTCCACTCTGTCACTGGGACTGTGATTTTCCCTTTGGAGAAACAAAATCGTGAACCGGATCGGGTTCTTGATAACGATACTGCACACCCAGATATTGGCGTAGCTTGGTCAGCAACTCATCTCGCTGAAACGGCTTGCGAACAAAATCATCACAGCCACTGGTTAAAATAAATTGCCGTTGTTCCTCAAATGCACTGGCAGTGAGGGCAATAATCACCGTCTTTTGCCCCCTAGGTGTTGCCTTAATTCGCTTAGTGGCCTCATAGCCATCCATCACGGGCATCTGCATATCCATCCAGATCAGGTGCGGCTCCCAATGCGCCCACAGATCTAAGCCCACCTGCCCATTTTCTGCCTCCATGACCTCAAATCCTAGCCGACTCAGCAACGTGACCAACAGCAGACGATTCGTCGCGCTATCTTCTACTACTAGCAGCCGATAGGGTGGCTGATTGGGAGCTAGCCCAATCACTTTAGGCGGAGAACATTGAGCGGGTTGAGCTTGGGGCATGCTTACCAAATGCACAGGAATTTCAAACCGAAACAGGCTGCCCAGGCCAGAGCGACTATTCACAGTGATGTTCCCGCCCATTAAATTCACTAACTTTTGGCTAATCGGTAAGCCCAACCCACTGCCTTCGCTGGCTCGAATGCCGCTGCTGGTTTGTTCAAACGGCTCAAATAGCTGATTGAGTTCATCGGAGGCAATGCCTGAGCCTGTATCTTGCACGTCAAACCGCAGGCTCAACAGGCTGGACGCATCGCTAGGAAAGGCGCTAACCTGTAGTGAAACGCTGCCTTTTTCCGTAAATTTAATCGAATTGCTCAGCAAATTGGTTAGCGCCTGACGCAGCTTGCCCTCGTCAGCTTTGATAAATTGGGGGACATTGGCGGCTCGTTCAACGGTAAGCAGTAACTCTTTCGTAGTCGCTGTGAGGCAGAATAGTTGCTCCAGACTGTAGAGTAACTCGCTCAGGTTAAAGCTGGTTTCGTTCAGGCGAATCCGTCCAGTTTCAATTTTGGACATTTCAAGCACGCTGTTGATCAGGTCTAACAGGTGTTCGCCACTGCGGCTGATAATCTCAAGGTACTGTTGATGCTCGGGAAGAGTACTCGGGTCACGGTGCATTAATTGTGTGAACCCGAGAATAGCGTTAAGGGGTGTTCGCAATTCATGGCTCATGTTAGCCAAAAATTCGCTTTTGGCTCGACTTGCCCGATCGGCAACGTCTTTAGCCAGTTTTAGTTCGACGGCTTGCTGTTGGGTTTGAGCCAAGAGTTCTGCCTGTTGAATTGCCACACCAAGCTGGGCGGCGATTTGGATCACTAGCTTAATTTCAGGTGTTTCCCAATGACGGGGTGTGCTGTTTTGATAATTGGCCAATAGACCCCAAAGTTTGCTGCCGCAGAAGATGGGGACAGTCACATAGGCGCGCGCCTGAAATTGTTCTAGGCATTGGAGATAGCACGCAGAAAAGCCTGCTGTGTAGATGTCGGCAATACACATGTGGGACGCACCCTGGCTGTAAACGCCGCCTTTGGTTTCTTGCAGGTGGGTGTCGGTATGCAAGTCTGCGGTGGGATGTTCGACGATTGCTCCAACGACACAGCGATCGCCACTCATGGCATCATCGGTGATAAGGAGCCGAGTTTCCTGCTTTTGCAGCAGCGGCACCCAGCCTGATGCCACAGATTCGGCGACAAATTCGCCGCTCCAGTCGGGCTGAAACCGATAAATGACGACGCGATCGCACTGAATGGCTTGGCGTAATTCCTGGGTGGTAGCACTAAAAATGGTGGCTAAATCTAAGGTTTGCCGCATCCGCTGAATGATCCGGGCGATCGCGCGTTCTCGGTCGGCGGTTTGGTGCAATAGCAGCTCTGTCTGGTTTGGGTCAGGGATATCGTACATTGATTTTTTTAAAGTTTGCCTTTGCCCGTAATCCTGCTCAGCGTGCAGACAACTCAGCTCAGGTTGCCCGTTTTGGTCACATCGGGGGGTGACACGAGCCATGACCGATGCAGCATATTGTCACCAGCCCTGCCTAATCCTTAGCGTTCCCAAATAGACTGTCAATCATCCTCAAGTTAGCTTCCATCAGGAGTTAAGCGGCTGGTTTGTTGACGAGTTGATGAGAGATAGGGCTTAGTCAAAATTCATCGACTGTGCCCCGTTACCGGACAGGCTTGATATCGATTTGACGCCGGAATCGATTTTTTATCAATTTGCGGTGAAGCGGGAAAGACGATCGCCTGGTCTATCTGCTGTCTGGGTTTTGGCAAGCAGCTCAACGCTATGATTGAAAACAACGATTAGTGCGAGTAATGCTAGGCGAACGAATGGTGCTAGATAAGCAAACCAGCCTACCCGATGCGGCGATTGAGCCATTAGCGCTGGAGGAACAGGGCGATCGCCCCTTTGTCCATATTCCGGTGCTGGCGCAGGAGGTGGTGGCCGGGTTGGCGGTGCAGCCCCAGGGACTCTATCTCGACGCGACGGTGGGGGGCGGTGGACATGCTGGCCTGGTGTTGGGTGGATTTGGGCGTTAGTTCTGCCCAGTTTGATATTGCCGATCGCGGCTTTAGCTTTCGCCACACTGCGCCGCTCGATATGCGGATGAATCAACAGCAAGCGCTAACGGCAGCCGAGATCATCAATACCTGGGATGAAGTAGACCTAGCCAATTTGTTTTATACCTATGGCGAAGAGCGGCTGTCGCGGCGGATCGCTCGACGGATTGTGGAACGGCGGCCATTTCAAACCACCACTGACTTGGCCGAGGCCATTTTCCACAGCGTGCCGCGCTCCTACCGCTATGGCCGCATTCACCCGGCAACGCGTGTGTTCCAGGCATTGCGGATTGCGGTGAATGCAGAACTAACGGTGCTAGAAACACTGCTCAAAGTGGCTCCCACCTGGCTCAAACCCGGTGGCCGCTTAGCCATCATCAGCTTCCACAGCCTGGAAGATCGGCTGGTGAAACACGCGTTTAGAGCATCGCCCGAACTGCGGGTGCTGACCAAAAAGCCGATTCAGCCCACGGAGCAAGAAGTGCAACAGAACCCAAGAGCGCGATCGGCCAAACTGAGAGTGGGGGAGAGACAGGAGCAGGATGAAGGATGAAGCGGGTAGGGGCCGAACGGTCGTTTGCCCTGGCAAGTAGCTGAGGCGTTATGGAGTCAGTTTAAATTGGTATTACTAGTAAAAGGGTCGGGAGCGTTGGTGTCGGGAGCGCTATATCCGCTGCGGGCATTGGGGCTGTTGATTAAGACGCCACGGCTGCGGGGATATGTGTTGATTCCGATCGCCATTAACTTGGTGTTGGGGGTAACGATTTATGCGGCGCTGCTGTTTGCAGGGCTGCGGGCGATCGATACGCTGATTGCTGATATTCCCAATTGGACGGCGACGCTGCCGCAGTGGGCACCTAGTTTGCCAGCGGGTGGGATTCATTTGCCGAGCTGGAGTTTACCAAGCTGGACGCTGCCCGATTGGCATCTGCCTGCCTGGAAATTCCCGGAGTGGAGTTTGACGCTGCCCAGTTGGTGGCCGCAGTTACCCAATTTTCAGCTACCTCCTTTACCTTCTTTACCTTCTTTACCTTCTTTACCTTCTTTGCCTTCTTTGCCCCCTTTACCCCAGTGGCGACCTAGTTTGCCCGATTGGGTGGGCAACATTCCGGGCGGGTTGGCGATCGCCCTAATTTGGCTGCTGCGGATGGTGCTGACGCTGGTGGTGCTAATTGTCACAGGCTTCATTGTGTTGCAGTTTGGCGTGCTGCTGTGTGCGCCTTGGTACGGTAAGCTTTCAGAAGAATTGGAGCGGCTGCAAACGGGCAATATTCGGGTGGTCGAGGTGGGGCTTGTGGGTGATATTTGGCGGGCGATCGCCTATGAGCTGAAGAAGCTGGTGATCGGCATCGCGATTGGGGTGCCGCTGCTGGTGCTGAATTTTTTCCCCGGTGTGGGAACGGCGATCGCGGCTACCGGAGGCATCGCCCTGGCCGCGCTCATTGTCTGCCTAGATTTCCTCGACTCGGCCCTCGAACGTCGCCGCCTGCCCTTCCGCCAAAAACTCGGCGTCCTGTGGCGCACCCTGCCTGCCAGTGCCAGCTTTGCCCTCGTTTGCCTAGGGCTAGTTAGCATTCCGTTCGTTAACCTCATTGCCATCCCCATCTGCGTCACCGCTGGCACCCTGTTTTTCTGCGATCGCGTCTATCCCTGGCTAGAGCCGCAGGGTGAGTAGGGTTTGGCAATGCCGCACCCGACTGGATTTTTTATTTTTTATTTTTTATTCTTCATCCCTCCCCCCATGGCTTACGCAATCGATTTTGGCACTAGCAATACCGTTGTCACCCGCTGGAATGCAGTAACTCAGCAGCCGGAAACGGTCAGCCTAGACGGGTTGTCGCTGCGGCTGGGGCAAAATCCGCCGCTGGTGCCGAGTTTGGTCTACGTGAAGCAGGCGATCGCCGGAACCATTGTGGCAGGGCAAGCGGTGCGCGATCGCGGCCTAGATGTGGGGCAAGATGCGCGGTTTTTTCGCAATTTTAAGCGCGGGATTGGCACCGAGATTCAGGGCTTTCTGCCTGAGCT
>Ga0163154_10010213_pt1 | contig 10517 bp, 10 predicted proteins | sample OliLakLV19MP9P1_FD_148649 | JGI IMG/M metagenome (GOLD analysis project Ga0163154, IMG submission 148649) | Freshwater microbial mat bacterial communities from Lake Vanda, McMurdo Dry Valleys, Antarctica - Oligotrophic Lake LV.19.MP9.P1 | ecosystem: Environmental > Aquatic > Freshwater > Lake >...
GTGCCGACGACGATCAAGTATCAGCGACCCGTGAAGGTTTTTCCAAAACGGACCGCCGTTAGTTCCGGGGGACACCCGGCAAGTAGCTCGTGAAAGCGAGAATCGTGATCGCTTGCTGTCAGTGACGTGGCTATTTGGAGCCGAAAGACTCGCCAGAGACACGACTCCACAAGAAGCCGCGCCGCTTTAGCGGTTGCGGAGTGTCACTAATGCCTGTTCAGTCGCCTTGACCGCCTGGTCTAGTGTCGGCATGTTTGGCAAAACCTATAGCCTTTTCCAAATTGCCGAACAGCAATTGTCTGACCAAAAACTTAAATGGCGCGCCCTGCAAAATAATGCGCGCATGAAAAACCCTAAAATTCAAAAAGTGGCAGCGGGTAATTTAGCGCAACGCATCGAAGCCGTCCTATGCTGGGAACGCAATGAATGGTACGAACTGGCACTGCAAGCCCAAAGCAACGCTGATAAAATGATTTTGGGCGATTTGAAGCGCCTCGCCGAGCGTGCCCAAGAAGCCCAAAAACAAGATCCCAGCGACGTGGAAAGTAACTAAATCGAATCGGGGCAGGGAGTGCGCGACCATTGTCCCGATTTGACTCCCCCTCCCGATCTCGCTATCCTCATAGCGTTAACCCCATTCAGTGAGGACGCCTTCATCATGACCGAGACCTTCTTAAATCCCCAACGCACGCTTGACGAACTGAAAGAACTGCGCGCCTTGACGGGCGACGACGAGGGTGCCCACCGCGTCGCCTTCACGGATACATGGGCGCGCGCCAACGACTGGTACAAAGCTAAACTTGCCGAACTGCCGGTCAAGGTCGAGACCGATGAAGCGGGCAACTTGTGGGCAACCCTGCGCGGCGAGTCCGACAAAGCGCTTATCATCGGCGGGCATATCGACTCGGTGCCCGATGGCGGTTGGCTGGATGGCTGCCTGAATGTTTTGGCGGGTTTGGAAGTGCTGCGTCGTTTCGCCGCCGAAGGCACGCCCCCGATCACGATTCGCGTGGTCAGTTGGGCGGACGAAGAAGGCGCACGTTTTGGGCGCAGCCTGTTTGGGTCAAGCGCTGCATCCGGCACGATGAACCCCGACGATCTGCGTCATCTGGTGGATAAGGACGGCATTAAACTGACCGACGCCCTCGCGCGCTTCGATATCGATCTCGACAAAGCCAATGAAGCCCACAAGCAACTAAGCAACGCGGCGGCATACCTTGAACTGCACATCGAACAGGGACCCGTCCTCGAAAGCATGGACTTGCCGTTGGGCGTGGTCTTGGGCACTTTTGGCGTCGAACGGCACGCCATCCGCTTCATCGGGCAAGCCGCCCATTCGGGATCGACCCCGATGGACAAACGACGCGATGCGTTGGGTGCTGCCGCTAAGCTGGCGCTGGAAATCCGCGAAATCGCCAAACGCTACGGCGGCGTCTGCACGGTCGGTCGGGTGGAGACCAAGCCCGGTATCGTCACCTCGGTGGTTGCCCAGTGCGATATGACCCTCGATCAACGCCATTTGGATGCCGGCTCGTTGGCGCACATGTACGGTGAAGCGCGGGACGCGAGTGAACGTTTCGCTCGTGAGGAAAATGTCACCGTGTCATGGAGCAAAATTTGGGACATTCACCCCATCTTGTTTGACCCCCGCTTGATCGAATTTTGTGAAGAGTCGATCCTTGAGGTCACGACGACCTCGCACCGTTTACCGAGTGGTCCTCTGCACGACGCCGCCGAAGTCGCCCGCGCGGGGGTGCCGACGATCATGTTGTTCGTGCAAAGCTTATACGGCATCTCGCACAACAAAATCGAGGACACCAAAGAGGAACATATTCGCATGTCGGTTGAGGCGCTGGATCGGCTGGCGACGAAAACAGCCCGGTGGATCGAAGATAGTTAAAATCAGGGTGACTACTCAGGTATAGAAACAGAATAAAATAAACAGAGAGGCATGAAGATGTGAAGAAAAAAAGGAAAATACCCCTCGAAACGTGGATGTAGGGGCGGATTAGGCGCTTGTCAATCGTTCGTTAACATGAAAGTCCGCGCGCCGAATATCCGCCCATTTGCCGCCAACGCTCATTTCTCCCTTTATTACCGACCGTTTTTCAGCCTGAGCAGTCACAAATCAGGCTTTGGGAGAGAGGAAACAATATGTCAGCAATTTTGGAACTGCGGCAGTTGGTGTTTGAGCAGACGAATTTGACGGGTACCGCCTACACCCCCGGCATGATCGAGTTCGCCGCACAGGGCATCCACACCCGCCCCGAACTGTACGACTTCTTAGGGGCGACCCGCACCGACCAAGCCGAGCAAATCGCCCGTGCCATCATCCCCGATCATGTGCCCCATGCCGCCGAACATCGGCAAGCGCGGCGGTCGCTGTTCGGCTATCTGGTCGATTTTCTACATCAATCCACCTTTCACGCGGTCGCGAATTCTTGTCCCACCCTCAGCCTCCGTTGAAAAGGCACCCTATGACAGCGACAAACAGGTTGGCGGCGGCTTTTATGGCAACCTGCCCGGCTTTGGCTGGACGATTGCGTCCTATGCGACCTTTTTGCATCAGTTGGCGCACAGTGACGCCGGGTTAGAGGCGTTGGCGGGCATCGGGTTTTGAGGAGCGCATCGAAACATTGTCCGTTCTGGATGCGTCGGCATGGTCGCATAAAAAGGCGACTTCCGCCGCCTTGTGCCGCATCAGTTTTTAAGATCATTCCTTCAGAGCTTGCGTCACATAATCGGGCTGTGGACCCAAATGTTGCCCAAGCACCATGTTCAACTGCGAAGCGTGCCCATGAACATGGCGCATATTATAGATCTGTAATTCCAAGAAACTACATTCACCCCATGAAAATTGGCAGCGCTGTTCCGCTTTTTCGTCGGTCAATGCCGCGATTGTGGCTTGGCATTTCTGGCGTCCATCTACGAGATGGGCGAGCAGTTCGTCTTTGGTATACACCCGTTCCGGCAACGGACCCTTCTCGTCTTGCTCGATCAGTGTGAAGGGCAACGGGGGCACAAAGCCCTCTTCGGTGCCCGTCAGGTAGAGGTGCAGCCAAAACAGGGTGTGATAACTGACATACCAAAATTGCGCAATTTCTGGGAAAGTGTTGGGTGTTTGCCACTAGGACGCGCGCCAAAACTCGTCGGGGCAAACAGCGATAGTATCGGCAAGGTAATCAAACGATGCCCCAAACTGCTGCCAAATGCTGGTTTTCAGATTTGTGTCCACTGGAACGCCCTCCGTGATCGAAGCCAAAATTCTGATAGATGAATTTTGCCTGATGCAGGACAAATGTTCCGCAAGCCGACGACTAAAGTAGCGATGCGGGATGTTTTGCCACTCTCCAAGATTTAATCACAACACTTGAATCTTATCCCCAAAAATCACTCAGCCAATCGAGGAACTTTCGATTCACTTCGGGCGTAAAACGGGCGGCGGCTTGTGCCCCACTGGGCGAGAAGGCGAACAAGTAGGTGAAATTTTTCGAGGAGGCGCTGATCACATAGTCTTGCGTCCAGCGCTGGTGATTCCACAAAAAGGCGACTTCCCCCGCCTCGCGCCGCATCGGTTCTAGCCACGCTGCCCGATCCAGCACCGACAGCTTGCCGGGGCGGAAACGCGCCCCCAACAACGACGCCACGATGAAGGTGAATTGCACCGCCCCCGACGCCACATCGATCTCGACTACCAAGTTCGCCGCGCCATCTTGGGTGGCGATGCTGATCTGGTTGCGTGGGTTGCGCGCGCCGGTGGTGCGCAGGTGGAACAAAGACATGATCGGCATTTGTGGATAACGCGAGGTCAGGTCTTGGATCAAATCCACCTCGCCCTCAAAATACTGCCCCAATGCCCAAGGGATCATCGCCGGCGGTGCCGGGGAGATCGGATTCGGGTCGGGGAGGGTCGGATCGTCGGTGAGAAAGTTGAAGTCAGTCATGCGGAAATTATACAGGGATTAGGATTTAGGGGTTAGGGATTTAGGGGTTAGGGATTGGGGGCTAGAATAAAGAAGAGGATTTGGCATACTCACGCTATCTTTTCCCTAACCCCTAAACCCTGATCTAAAGGAATCCTCCCATGACTGACTTTTACCGCATCATCGCGCGTTACTACGACTCGGAACACCATGACAAGACCGAAGACCTCGCCTTTTACGAAGCCCTCGTCGGCGAATATGGCGAACCGGTCTTGATCGTCGGCAGTGGCACCGGGCGCATCCTGCTCCATTTGGCGGACGCTGGCTTGACCGTACACGGGATTGAGCGCGAAGACGCCATGCGCGCCCGCGCCGAAGCCAAACGGTCGGCATTGCCCCACCTCAGCGCGCACAGCACGATCCACGCGGGCGATGCGCTTAAACTCAAACTTGATGCCCAGTTTAAGCTGATCATCTTGCCTTACAACACTTTTATGCACTTCTTGACGCAAGACTCGCAACGGGCGCTCCTCAAGCGGATTCGGGGCTGGCTGGCGGAAGGGGGCGCGCTCGTCATCGATCTGCCCAATGCGGGGGATGCCTATGCGGGCGGGGACAACGATGCCGTGACGCTGGAACGGAGCTTTATCGATCTCGATACTGGGCACTTGGTCATGCAGCAAAGCGTCAGCCGCCTTGACCGTACCAGCCAAATTATGGATGTGACGTGGATTTATGACCGTATCGGCGAAGAAGGGGTGCTGCACCGTACCGTCGCCCCTATGCGGATTCGCTATGCTTTCCAAAGTGAGATCACGCTGTTGTTGGAATCATGTGGCTTTAAGGTGCGCGACGTGTTTGGCGATTTTGACGAGACCATTTTCGACGACACCGCGCCCCGTATGATCGTGGTGGCGGAATAAGCGATGCCCCCAAGCGCTCAACCCGTCGGGAACAAGACGAGCGCTTGGGGACACAGAACATCAATCGTTGTTACCGCCACCGATGATTTGCAGTAAAAACAAGAAGATATTGATGAAGTTCATGTACAGCGACAGCGCCCCATAGATGGCATATTTTGCGACGGCGGAACTATCCGCTTGAATTTCGGGCGATGCCGCCATCTTCTTGATATTTTGGGTGTCATAGGCGGTCAGCCCCATAAAAATCAGGACGCCCGCAACGCTGATAATGAGCGTCAAGGCGCTGCTGCCGATCAGGATATTCACGAACGAGGCGATCACCAAGCCGATCAGCGCCATAAAAAACAAGTTTTGGAACCGACTCAGGTCAATATTGGTAGTGAACCCAATAAGGGTCATGATGCCGAACAGGATCGCCGTTGTGCCGAATGCCGCCGCAATCGATCCCATATTAAAGATCAACAAAATCACCGACAACGAAAAACCAAGGGTCGCTGCATAGAGCAAGAACATCACCGCTGCTGCCGTTGGCGATAGTTTATTGATCAGGGCGCTGAGCGCGATCACCAAGCCGATTTGCACGATGAATGCGATGATGCCGACGATGGGATTCATGCTCAACGCCAATAATGCCGGGTTGCTGGCGGTAAAGGCTGCGACAAAAGTCGTCACCATCAAACCGATCAGCATCCACGCATAGACCCATTTCAGCAGAGGTTTAACTTCGCTATAAGTCTGCGTGATCGGAAGCGGACGCGATTTATCGATGATATTTCCAAAAGCCATAGGAATCCTCTTTGCTCACGAATCGGAAGGGGGATAGTGTTATTTTGCTTATACCTATGATAAAAAAGAAAAGTTCTGTAAAAAGACCCGATTTTTGGGGGGATATCTTTGCAAATCTGTTTCCCTGAAATTTTTGGTGGGTGAGTTTTGTTATTGCCGTTATAATAGGTGCAATCTTCGTCGGCACAGTCGAGTCTAGTGAGACCGCCATGTTTAAGAATCCCCCCACGCCCGAGTTGATCGAGCGGATGTTGGCAAGCGTCCCCGAAGGTTTTGTGCATGAAAGCATGTTCAACCTCCAATTCAAAATGCGCAATAAAGGACGTAAACATCTACAACTTGCGGCGAATCAAGGCAGAATCACCTTTGAAGGCAAGTGGGTGATCGATTTGCACCGCTTGACGACGGCACAAGCCCAAGCGCTTGCCGTGTGGTGCAAGCCTAGTTTGCCGATTGTCGAAACCAATTATACGGTGAACCAGCGCCCCATCCTTGAGCAGCGCGCGGCACGCCTTGCTGGATTTGCAGAAAACCCCGTTGCGCTACGTTTAATCGAGCGGCTGAGCGCGACTGGCTATGCCGAACAGGAATCGTTCGCCCAAGATGTCGCGGAACAAATCACCCTAACACACCTCATCGATACCAAGGTGTTCGCCGTCAAAGAACGGTACGTCTATGACCCGCTGTCGTTAAGCGCCACCACGATGGAGGCGCTCTGCCGTCGTGATGTCTTGCGACCGAGTTATGACGTTTTGGTCAGCATGTTGGAGGCACGACCGGGCAAGACGGAACCCTTGTCGGAAATCCCGGGCTTGGTGGGGGAGTATTGGGCGGAAATCCTCGACATGGGGGGCATCGACCGCTTGACGATGGATACCCCCGGCAAAACGCAAGTGTGGGTCTGGTTGACCAGCGGCAGCAAAGACGAAGCGATCATTGCCATTCGCAAGGAAATGCTTCGCCAACGCCGGGAAGAACGCCAACGGCGTGAGGTGGAATGGGGCGAAAAGCTGGCGCTGTGCGGCGAGGTCTTGCGCGTCGGCGCGACGGACGGCAACACCCACCGCGCCCGTGTGCTGGCACGTTCGTACAGCGCCGTAATGGCGGCGAAACGCTTGCAGATCAACGAATACACGATGAAACAGGCAGTGCGGGCGCATCTCTTGATCCCCTTCATTGACCCGGATCATCAACGACGCTATGCTGCCGAGCAGATCGAGCGCATCGTCGCCACGCCCGAACTGAGCGAGGCGATCACTGCGCCGGAGATTTTGTCGGTGCGGGCAGTTGCGTTGGTGTCGCGCGCGCCCTACTCGACCGCACGTTCGCGTTTGGAGCGGGCACAATTGAGTACCACCACCCCGCAATGGGGGCAAGTGCGCGGTAAGTGGGGCTTGCCGGACACATGGCGCGCGTTTCGGGCGTTGTTGAAAGAACGCAAGCGCGAATGGAGTGAAGAGCGCGAGCAGTATTACGCGCAATTGCACCAGCAAATGCTAGAAAATGAAGCCGCCGAACGATCCCGCCGTAAAGAATTGCGCGAACGGGTGATCGCTGTTTTTCCCAGTTGGGAACACGAACGACGGGCGGATCAACGCTTGGTGTTGCATATCGGACCGACCAACAGCGGCAAAACGCATTCGGCGTTGCAACGGTTGGCAGAGGCGGGCAGTGGGTGGTATCTGGCACCATTGCGCTTGCTGGCGTTTGAGGTCTTTGAGCGTTTCAACGAGCAGGGCATCCCGTGCGACTTGCTGACGGGTGAAGAATATATCGCCACGCCGGGCGCACAGATCACCGCGTCCACCATTGAGATGTTCAACCCCACCAATAGCGGCGCGTGCGTGCTGATCGACGAGGCGCACATGTTCGCCGATTCGGATCGCGGGTGGGCATGGACGCGGGCGTTGATGGAGGCACAAGCGCCGGAGATTCACATCTTGGGTGCGCCCATCATCCGCCAACTGATGGAACGGCTCGCGCAGACCTTTGCCATTCCGGTCGAGGTGATCGAACACACCCGTTTAAGTCCGCTGGAAGTCGCCGACCAGTCATGGAAGTTGAAGCAACTGCCCCCGCGCACGATTTTGGTGGCGTTTTCGCGCAAGATGGTGTTGGCGCTAAAGGCACAGCTCGAAGAGATGGGGCGACGGGTGTCGGTGGTCTACGGCAGTTTGCCGCCAGAGGTGCGCCGTCGCCAAGCGGATCGCTTCGCATCGGGCGAGACCGAGATTTGTGTGGCGACCGACGCGGTGGGCATGGGCTTGAATCTGCCAGCGGATCAGGTGTGTTTTTACGAGGTCGATAAGTTTGATGGGCAAGCCGTCCGTGATTTGACCCCCAACGAGGTGCGGCAGATCGGTGGACGGGCGGGACGGTATGGCTATTCGCAAGCGGGCTTGGTGGGCGCGCTTAAACCAGAAGACTTGAGCCGTTTGCGCAAACTGTTCCATGCCCCTAGCCCGCCCTTGCGCTTTGCCCGCGTCGCCCCGACGGTTGAGGCGCTGGAACTGATTCCGGGGACGCTGGCAGAGCGTTTGCAAGAGTGGGCGCAATTGCAGTCCATCCCCGAAGCGTTGCGCGGGTTGCTGAACACGGTCGATTTGAGCGAACGCATCGAACTGGCACAAATGCTGCGCGATAGCGAGGTCGATCAATTGGGGTTGGCGTCGGCATTACGGCTCATCAATGCCCCCACACGCCGCGAGACACGCCGCTATTGGCGGCAGTGCGCGACGGCGATCTTGTCGGAACAGAAGATGCCTTTGCCGCCCACGCCGCCCCCAGTCATCCGCAGCGATGTCGATCTCTCGTTGACGGAAAATAGCTTGCTGTCGGCGGATATCTATTTGTGGCTTCGGCGGCGCGCCGAGTTTGGGCGCTATGCGCTGGATGAAGAAGGCGTGCGCGAAATGCGGCGGGTGTGGTCGATGCGCGTTGATGATGCCCTCGTGCGCAAGGTCGATACCTCGCGCCGCTGCCGCAATTGCGGGCGCAAACTACCGTTGGATAGCCGCCACTCTATCTGTGATGCTTGTTTCGAGTTGCAACGATGGGGCGGGGGTTCTGCGCGCAGCTATGACGAGGAAGAATGATAAAACACGGCGGAGGCTTTGTTGTGCCCGCCGTGTTTTATCTATAGTTTAACGAAACAAACCCTGCAAAAGCTCGAAAGCATCGTGGAAGAGGTTGCCGCCTTGATCTGGTTTCTTGTGCGCCGTCAATTGGCGGATCATATCACCACTGTCGAACACGCTGACCGCGCTGGCGATCTGCCCATTGATAACTGTGGCGATCAAGATGCCCATCACGCTGACTTTGTTGCCGGTCGGGGCAAGTTCCCGAAATTGTCCGTCATGCGTGCCAGTGTAGGTATATTGCACCGTCACCAGATCCCCTTCAGCGACGATTGCCCCTAGCGCGAAGTGGATATCAGGAAAGGCAGTGCGGAAGAGCGTCACCCGACGTTTCAACCCATCGCGCCCAAGCGTTTGCCCTTGCGATTGTGCCGATCCGTCAGTTTGTACCGGTGCGTCCAAAACATAATCGGTCGTGTAGATGGTGTCGATAACCTCTAGTTGTCCTTGATTCAGGACTTCCTCAAAATGGCGGCGTAACACTTGCTTGTTGGCTTCAGACAAGGGGCAATGTTCCTTTGTTAGGCAACCTTCAAATAGTTGCAATATTTTTATTATAATTGCAATTTTCATGAGATGCTAGCCATATTCTGAAATGTGCCCTTTACCATGTGCCCACTTGTGATTCTATTTGATACAAAGTATCATTATTCCCAATGATGTTGGGTGGCATTTAGATTGCCCAGCACAAAATGGCAAAAGGGAAGCGTTATGCTGGATACGGTCATTATTGGCGGTGGCGCTGCGGGTATAACGGCGTCTCTGTATCTAGGGCGTTTTCGTCGTCGCGTTGTTGTTCTGGATACTGCTACACAAGCCAATCGGGTGTCTCATGCCGCGCATGGCTTTTTCACAAGGGACGGGACGCCGCCCGCCGAGTTAATCCAAATTGGACAGGAACAGCTTCGACCTTACGAAACGGTCAGTTTGCAAGCGCGCGCTGCGACTGCTGTCACGCGGGATGAGGGTTACTTTCGCATTACGCTGGACGATGGCAGTGCTTTGACGAGCCGCAAAGTGTTGCTTGCAACCGGATTGAAAGATACATTGCCCCCAGTTGTCAGTATTGAACAATTTTGGGGAACGAGCGTTTTGCATTGCCCGTACTGTGATGGCTGGGAATGGCGTGATCAACCGATTGCCATTTTGAACGATGGCACATCGGCACTCCATATTGCCAAACTGCTACGGGTGTTGACCGACGACCTGATTCTCTGCACCCATGGGAGCAAGCTTCTGAATGAAGCCGACCGCGCCAGTCTACAGGGGTATGGGGTTCGGGTGATCGATACCCCTATTCATCATATTGAGGGCGATAACGCAAAGGTGGAGGGCATCGTCTTTGTAGATGATCACAAGATTGCGCGGAAAGCGATCTTCGTTCAACTCACCTCTATACAACAAGCGCCGTTTGCTGTTCAACTTGGTTGCCGGATGACTTCCCTAACTTTGGTTGAGGTTGATGAGCTTGGTCGTACTAGTGTTCCCGGTGTGTATGCGGCGGGCGATCTCGCCAACCGTATTCGGCAGGTGCCCTCAACATCCGACGCATTGGCATGACCGGAGCGATGATGAACAGCCCCGATCTGCCGACGACGATCAAGGTTCAGCGACCCGTGAGGGTTTTTCCCAAACGGACCGCCGTTAGTTCCGGGGGACACCCGGCAAGTAGCTCGTGAAAGCGAGAATCGTGATCGCTTGCTGTCAGTGACGTGGCTATTTGGAGCCGAAAGACTCGCCAGAGACAC
>Ga0163154_10010219_pt1 | contig 10505 bp, 10 predicted proteins | sample OliLakLV19MP9P1_FD_148649 | JGI IMG/M metagenome (GOLD analysis project Ga0163154, IMG submission 148649) | Freshwater microbial mat bacterial communities from Lake Vanda, McMurdo Dry Valleys, Antarctica - Oligotrophic Lake LV.19.MP9.P1 | ecosystem: Environmental > Aquatic > Freshwater > Lake >...
GTTCAATCGACTCTTCGCCGGCGGCCATGCGTTCGGCACGGGCGCGCACCCGCTTGCGCCGATCCAGATTGCCGGTCCAGCTTTGTAACTTCAAATCATACTTTGCCCAGGGTTTGGTGATCGGGTCGTGGGTCCAGGCCAAATACTCGACCATGTGCGTGTCGCCCGCGGTGGGACAGAGACCGAAGATTTCGAATAATTCACGCGTCATCGGCTCAAAGTTGCGGCGAAAGTGGCGAAGATAGCGTTCGCGGAAGAGCGGATAGAGATCCTCCCCCGTCTGCCGATCAGTGAGGCTGAGCATCCAGGCGAAATGGTTGAGACCAGCAGACGTAATCTGCACGCGTTCTTCGCCGGCTGCGATCATTTGGAGCAAGGGTGGGATATTTTCGGCGTCGGTATGCACGTGAAAATGGTCGCCATTGGGTGTCGCAATCCCAAAATGATCGGCTAAGACCGCAGCGACAATGGCATACGCCCAGCGGTATTGATGACACAATCCAATACACGTAATCTTGCTGTAGCGGTTGATGGCCATACCCAGCCGGCTGAGCGGATTGGTAAAATTGAGCAGCCAGGCCTGGGGACAAAGTTCTGCCATGTCGTGGGCAATTGCCAGCATCTCTGGCACATTGCGACCGGTGTGGGCAAAGCCACCGGGACCACTGTTTTCTGCGTAAGGCTGGCGCACGCCGTGGCGCAGCGGGATCTCCCAATCTTGCCGCCAGACCGTTTCGCGTGGACCTACCTGAATGCAGACGATCACATAATCGGCCTTCGCCAGCAGTTGGCGACGATCTGTACTCGCGCTGATTGTCATGCCCGCCTGCCACTCACAGTTCATGCGTTCGGCCAACTGATGCATGGTGGCCAGCGTTTGCGCATTGATATCACACAAAGCAAGGGTCGCGCCGTGAAGTTTGGAGGAACGGATTAGAGTTGCCAACGCACCGGTGCCAAAAACGGCGCTGCCCGCGCCAATGACGACGATTTTGGGCATCGATCACCGTCCTCCAAACCCACTAAACGTAACACCTTCGACAAAGTAGCGCTGGGCGGCAAAAAAGATGATGATCAGCGGCGCGAGCATAAAAGTGCCGGTGGCGAAGACCAATTCCCACGTCGTGGCGTAAGCAGCGTCGTTCATAGCGCGAATGCCCACGGCTAAGGTCCAGGTAGCTGGCTTCAGGTAGATCAGCGCTTCCAGAAATTCGTTATAAAACTGAATAAAGGTCAGGATTACGACTGTGATAATCACCGGCTGACTGAGCGGAATAAAAATCTGCCACAGAATGCGGAACGTGCTAGCGCCATCGATGCGGGCGGCATCTTCCAGTTCGACCGGGATACTCATAAAGAATTGGCGTAGGAGAAAGACGTAGATACCATGTACCGCAAAGAAAGTCGGGACGATCAGTGGCAAAAAGGTGCCGATCCACGGATAGGGCCAGTGAAAGAGTTTGCTGAACATCAAAAAGCGTGGCACAAGCAGAATAATGGCGGGCAACATCATGGTGGCCAGCACCAGACTAAAGAAAAAATTGCGCCCTGGCCAACGCAGCCGGCTAAAACTAAACGCTACGAGGGCTGCCGATAGCACCGTGCCAATCACTGCAAAGACGCAGACGATCATCGTGTTCCAAAAGTAGAGCCAGATCGGCGCACGGGCAAAGGCCGTGGCATAGTTGCCCCAGCGCGGTGTGGTGGGAATCCACTGGATCGGCGTGACAAAGATTTCGGTCGAGGCCTTCAGTGAGGACGAGATCATCCACAAGACGGGCACCAGCGCCATCAGTGACAACACGATCAACACGGCGTGCATCAAAATGCGGTTGGCCGCTTCTGCCCACATGCGTTGTCGCTTCTGCGCCGCGGCCTGCTCTTGGTTGATTCTCGATTGTGAGCGGTCTAAAGTTGTCTGCATAGTTTCTTTGCAAAGCGAGAAAATTTTTAGTAGACACGGATAGGGGAAACACGGATATTTTTAATTGTTTCTATCCGTGTTCTCCTATCCGTGTCTACGGATTGTGGGCTTCGACGTACAGCCGAACGTTTGATGCGCAACTTGGCTGGCCATTTAATCCGTTTCGTAATAAACCCAACGTCCCGATAACCGGAATTGTAACCCAGTCAGGATAATGACAATGATGAAGAGCAACCACGAGAGCGCGGCGGCGTAACCCAGCTTGCTGTATTCAAAGGCATTGCGGTAGATGTAGAGCACCATAAATAAAGTTGCATCTTGCGGCCCACCTTGGGTCATGATTAGGGCCGGAGCAAAGACTTGAAAATTGCCGATTAAGCCGACGATCAAGTTAAAGAAGATAATTGGCGTCATGAGGGGGACGGTAACGTTCCAAAATTTGCGCCACGGGCCGGCGCCATCCAGCGCGGCAGCTTCCAACAAAGCGGCGGGCACATTTTGCAGCCCGGCCAGGAAGATCACCATCTGTGTGCCCATGACCCAGATGCGCATAAAAACAAACGCGGGAATGGCCAACGCCGGCTCGAACAGCCAGGCGCGCGGTCCAATCCCAAACCAGCGTAACACTTCGTTGATAATGCCAAAATCGGGATGGTAGGCGCGTTGCCAGATAAAGGCGCTCACTACAATCGGCACGATGACGGGGATGTAGAGCGCGGTGCGGTAAAAGTTGCGCCCGCGCAATGGTTGGTTGAGCAAGACGGCGCAGGCAAAGGCTAGCGCCAACTGCAAAGGTACGCTGGTGAAGGCAAAATAGGCGGTGCTCCACAGCGATTTACCCACCTTGGGATCGGCAAAAATCTGCTGCACATTTGCCAGCCCGACAAAGCTGGCTGGCGCTAGTAAATTATACTTCTGGAAGGTGAGCAACAGCGCCCAACCCATCGGAAAGGCGATAAAGACCAAAAAACCAATGATGAATGGCGCAGCAAAAAGGTAACCTTCCAATATTTCGCGGCGACGAAAAGAGTTTGCAGCCATATCACTCTTACCCTCTATACTGATCCAGTAGGCCCTATACAGTCACCTGTGGATTGACCTCTGATAATTCCACAAACAAGGTTGACGGCAAGTCAAAAAATGCGGCCAGCCGATTAGCCTGTTCCGCATACAATGGCTGCTCCTCATCCAGGGCTGCGATCACTGCTGCTTTTGTTTTAAACACGGGCAGCAAATCGTCCTCGGTTAATCCGGCTTCTGTCATCATGGTTCTAAGCAACGCAACACCGCGCAGTTCGAACTGTGCATCTGGATAATATTCGTCTTCGTATGCCATAACCAACGTACCAAGCAATGTCAGCAAGTCCTGTTCATCAACCGTTAAATTACCTTTGTCAATCAGTTGATTGATTTGCGCTACAGTGGCGTCATATGCTGCTTGATTTGCAATCGGTCGGGGCCGAAACACTTGTAGCAAGCTATCATAATCAAGCATTCCATTCGTCATCTTTCCATTCTCCTCGGTCGTACACAGCATGCATCAATCCATGGCGAATATAAACCCGCTGCAACCGATATTCTATACGAGCGATGAGCCGGTAGTTTCCGCCGCCAATATTAAACACGGTTAAGCGTCCGACCAGGTCCGCTGCAGGATAATCACGCCGCAGATCTGCAAAGTGACTCCACTGGGCGTTTTTTACACGAGTAAACTAGTTGCGCAATGGGTTCTCGGCCGGCGGATATTCTTCCCAGAACCATTGCAGCGTTTTTCTCGTGATAATATGCATTTCTGCAACCTTTTTGATTCAACAGTATTATTGTACCAGAAAAATGGGAGATTGACGGCCAATGTCAATCTCCCATTCTATCATTTACTCGCCCAATACTCATCCAACAATTTCTGCACGCCCTCATCCACCAACGGCAGCACGTCGGCAGCGCTGGCCGTGCCGGCCATCAATGGATCCCAGCCCACAGGCTTGACCACTTCGTTCCAATACTGGGAACGGGGCAGACCACTGATGATGTCGGCTTCGCCCGTGTTAAAGGCGGTGATAAAGGCAGCCGTATTAGTCAAACCGTGATTCTTCTGCACGATGGGTGCCCAGAAGCTCTCGACCAGATCCACATTGTTGGGAATGCGCCCTGTAATCGCAGAGAAGATCTTCTGGCCGTCTTCGCCGCTGGCAAACTTGATAAATTCCCAGGCCGCATCGACCGGCGCATTGGAGAACGCTACCAACCCTTCGGCCCAGCCACGATGGGGGCGTTCTGCATCCTCTTGCTTGGGCATAAGCACGACATCAAAATCGACGGCGGCGCCTTGATCGCGCTTTTCCTGCGTCACCATTTGGGGGAACCACCACGGCCCTTCGTACTTCATGGCCGACTGGCCGGCCTCGATGCCGCCCGAACCAGCCGACAGATCGGCGGGCGCAGGGCTGATGCCCATCGTGTGGTAGAAATCGCTCGCCACCATCTGCACAATGTCGATGATCGGTTGTTGGGTGAATTGCGACGTTTTCGGGTCGATCAGCGCATCAAATTCCTGGGCGCCCGTGCCGCGGATCCAATGAATGTCGCGGAACCAGTTGCCATTGGTCTGATAGCCCCACTGCTTTTTGTCGCCATCGGTCTTGGTCAATTGTTCGGCAATCGTCACGAATTCTTCGAAGGTCCAATCGTCGGTGGGGTAGGCGATGCCCGCTTCATCGAACGGTTTCTTCGCATAGAACATCACCATTGTCGCCAACTGCATTGGCACCAGGTAGGTATCGCCGTTGCGTTCGGTGTAATCTTTGATCACTTGTGCATCGGCCCATGCATAGTTGAAATCGTCGCGCGCGCGCAACGCATTTAACCCGGCTAATACCCCATTTTCGGCAAAGAGTTGGTAGCCCCAGCCCTGCATCGAAGCCAGGCTGGGATTGCTGCCACCGGCGTATTGGGTCTGCAAGGTAGCATAATAGGTTTCGTCATTGGGCAAGAAGAGCGCTTCCACGGTTACTTCAGGGTTGCGCTTGACATACTCATCGGCCAGGGCTTGAAAGGCGGGCTGATCGGCCTGACCAAAGGCCATCACTGTCAAGCTGGCGGCTTCGGCGGCCGGCGCGGCGGCCTGATCACCACCGGCTGCGGCCGGCTGATTGGATGTAGCAACCGGTGCACAGGCCACCAGCATCAATGTCGCGGCGCCGGAACCGCTGACGCGCAAGAATGCACGGCGTGAGAGCGTTTGTGACAAGACTTTATTCTTTTCGTTCATCTGTTCCTCCTTGAAAATAAAGAATTTAAAATTGTATGGGATGATCTATGGAGATTTGTAAACTATAACTGCAAGCTGCGGACAATTATGTGGCACAAGCGTAACCGCCGCTTTTTCTCTTCGTTTCCTCGCCGCAAAGGTGCCAGGGCTGCGCCCCCGGAACAGCGCGTTTGCTGGCAAGCACGCTTTTGGCTGATGAGACTTCTATTTTATGTCTGCTCGCGCATAACGGCACGAATTTCACGGAAGCCAATCGGTGTAATACGTTCTGCGGCCAGGAAATCCCGTAAACGCTTGGATTGAAAATACTCGTGCTCAAAGGTGCGCCAATAGGCTCGGTCAGGTTCCATGGCTTCAATCTCGCCTGGCGCGTTAGGATGTAGGCTGAAGTAGGTAACGCCCGGGGCTAAGTTGTGCAAAATCTCTTCGTAGATAACCGCGCGTCCCTGTTCCCAATCTTGCACATGATAGCCAGGTGTGATGCGAAAATAATCGACGAGCGGCATCCCGCGTGCCTCGACTTGCGCGACGAGCGCCGCCCATTCGTCTGGATCGCGAGGTCCTAAACCCAATGTGCGCATGTAGTCGTCAATTTGCCTTGTTAGCAGCACGGGCACGCCATACTGAAAACCGAATTCAATATAACTGGGCAAAAGTTCATCTAAAAGGGCGACGCCCATGTGCGTATCAAGATGAGTAAAATCTACACCCGCCGTTCGCGTTCGCTCAATCTGAGCTTGCATCTCTTGGCGTGCAGCCGCAACGTTCAAATGCTCTTGCACGGCTGGCACGCGCCGCCAGAAGTAGCCTTCATCGTCGATCAGTCCGCTGTCTGCCGCGCGGGTGGTGATGGGCCCCCAGCGGTAGCTTGACCATTCGCTGGTCAAGGTTAGATGTACGCCTACATCCAGCGCCGCATTGTAGGCACAATGGCCCAAAATCTCCGGCGCCCAAGGACAAGGCACCATGATCGAACCAGTTTTGACAATAGCGGCCGCCTGCAAGGCCAAGAATGCCCGGTTGCTGCCATGACACATGCCCACATCATCGGCATGAAAGATGACCAGGCGGTCTTCGGGTCCGTAACCGAGCTTTGTAACAAGTGGATTCAACACAAAAATGTATCCCCAGTGCGCTAGGCGTAAGGCCAGATTAACAGATGTTGGTAACGATGATGGTAATAGGCTGGTAACAAAAAGGTAACATGCTCGCCAAGGCTAACCCCAAGTTCGTTGCGCTTAATTTTGGCTCATCGGTCAAACTGTACAAATCCATGTTGTGCCGCTTCGCAAAATAGTGCACTTTAACACTTTCAGCCGCTGAGCGTCGATTTATTGCCAAATGAAAGTGCGTGTCTCACTGGGAGGGCTGGCCGCTTCAAGGACGGTTTGTCCGTTAGGGGCTATTTTGACGCGTACAACTGTCACCTGCCATGTGTAGGTAACAGACTGACCTTGGGCCGGGGCTGCATCGGTTTCCAAACGGTGGCTGGTGGCTTTGGTCCAGACACTGGGGATGGATTGCCCATTATCTGACTGAATCAAGACTACGTACCATTCATTCGGTGCCAAAACATCCACGCTGATCCAACGTAAGAGCACTGCTTCATCGCGTGCCATCGTAGCTGCATCAGCTGGACCAATGGAGCGGGGTTCAATATAGATTGTATTGGCGTTTTCTGACGTTGTATTTGCTGCGCCAGTGGGCGATTGGGTTGTACTCTCCAGCGCTGCTTGCGCCAGTTGCGAGACCGGAATAATTAGAACATCGCCGGGCCGGATCAGGGCATCTTGGGCTAGATTATTGGCTTGCAGAATGGCACTACTCGTGCTGCCAAAAGTTAAAGCTATCGAAATGATCGTATCACCAGGACGTACGGTATATTGGGGCTGTTCGGTAACGGTCGAGGGCGTCGGCGCGGTTTCTGCTCGCGCCACGGGAATAATCAGTTCTTGGTCGATCTGGATAAATTCATCCGTCAATCCATTGGCTGCTTGTAATTCCTCGACACTGATGTCATAAATGCCAGCAATTTCCAATAAGGTTTCGCCCGCTTGGACAGCGTGGGTGATGTACGTTGGCGCCGCCTTCGTCGGTTCTGCTGCAACAGTGGGTGTAATTGTAACCGTCGGCATAATCGTCGCCCCCAGCAGAGGTACGTCACCGGGTAAAATACCTTGCGCGGCGGCGTCATCTGGGTTTTGTTGGGGTTGGCTGCCCAGGCGCCACCACAATGCCAATACAGCAACGACAGCCAGCACCAAAACGACATCCATCCAGGCAATGCGTTGTGCGCGCCGAGGCTGGATGCGCAGATTATGCCCGCACATAAAACAACTGTCGGCGTCGCGAGCTACACGCGTGCCACAATTGGGGCAGCGCCGCTCGACGCTAATGGGGGAAGCCTGTTCGCGTGTCATAATAACCGCATTATAGCATTAGCTTCAGTGCAAAGCGAAAGTTGATATGGGGCGAACTAATGACTTACAAAAAATAGCAAGGTGAATTGGTGTTTCCAATCCGCCTTGCTATTTCCATTCCTTTTGTGTCTACAGCAAATCTACTGCGTTGCCGTGCGTTCGTTCTACACCGGCTGCTATTGTCCGTTGAGCGTCAGTAAGTAAGCGACGACGTCGGCAATATCCTGCTGGCTCATTCGTTGGGCAAAATCCTTGGGCATGATACCACTGGGGAAATTGGGCACTTCATAGGCCGCAGGATCAGTGATACTGAGATAAAGGTAGAGGGCTGGGCTTTCACCTGGGACGCGGTTCGTTGCCGTATCAGCGACGTTATGCCAGGTGGGGCCGGTCAAGACGATGGCTGGATCTGGATTGTGGCAACCGGCGCAACCATTGACCAGCGACAGCGTTTCCGCATTAGCCGGGTTCGCTGCTGCCAATGCTGTCGCAAAATCTGCCGGCAGACCCAGCGTTACGGAAACAGGCGTTAAGTCCGCCAAGGCCAGCGGTTCTGGCGTCGGCTCCACTTTGATCTCGCCATCGGCCTCAATCTGTGCTAGTACGGCGCCCAAGCGGGGCGAAATAAGCGGCGTATCAGCTTCCGGCACACAACTTGTGATCAGGAAAACTGCTACGATCAACAACATGGGCATTACAACTGCAACACGTCGATAGTGCAACAGAGACTTCATTACGTCCTCCGAAGATGCTCTGAATCGGTAAATGGGTGAGCGTTAGTACGCCGAATAGTGTAACATAGATGATCACTCAGAGCAACTTAGCCAACTATCTGCGCAATAATTCACAAATGTTGCTGTCCAATAGTGATAAACAGAGGACCAGTCCTCAATGATTGAACCGCGCAGCCAATAGGATTATGGCAACTTGTTGGTAACATCAACAATGTTAGCAAAATCTTAGCAATTTGGTGTATAATCAGCAGGAGCGAACGGATTACTTAGTGGTGCGGGGTGGTTATCATGCCAACAAAACTCTACGATGTAGACTTCTCGCAGTGGGCGGTAGCCCAAGCCGAACACCTGCGCAATGAAGAATACGCCGAGCTTGATCTGAACAACCTGATCGAGGAAATCGAAGATATGGCCGGGCGCCATCGCGATGAACTCCATAACCGTTTTGTGCGAATTATGACGCATCTACTCAAGATCGAATGTGAACCGGATAGCAGAGCTGTAAGAGGTTGGAAGGAAGAAATACAGACTTATCGAGGTGATTTATTGCACATGCTCAAGCGTAATCCCAGCCTGCGGGCGAGCGCTAGCGATTATGTGGCAGAAGCCTACCAGACGGCTAGACGCGTCGCTGCCGCTGGCTCTGATTGCTCGATTGAAGACTTTGCGGAGGTTTGCCCCTGGACGGCTGAACAGGTTTTGGATCTGAATTGGTTGCCTTAGCAATTTTCTATCAATGAGTAATACATGTTTCTGACTTTCTGAAAGAAATCGAGTGAGTTGCGTGTTGGGTTGAAAGCTGTACCTCGTGTGATGAGCGTCTGCTTGAGATTAAGGAACAACAGCCACCTGCTAGCAATGTCAACAATGTTAGCGAAATCTGAGTGATTTGGCTTATAATGATTGGGAGCGAACGGCCAAAAGGTTCAGAGGAAGGGTCAAATCTCTTATGACAAATACAATCTATCGCACTGACTTCTATGCGTGGACATTGCGCCAGGCTGATTTGTTGCGCAATGAGGATTACGCCGACTTGGACCGGGTTAACTTGATCGAGGAGATCGAATCGATGGGAGCCAGCGAGCGCCGTGAGTTAGATCACAGATTAACGACCATCATGGAGCATCTGCTCAAGCTCACCTGCGAGTCGCAGAGTAGCGCACGTGCCAAATGGAAACGTACGGTGCTAACCCAGCGCATCGATCTATCTAAGCTTCTGCGCGGGAATGCGACCTTGCGCGCAACGGTCGCCAACTTTATTGAAGATGCTTATCAAGACGCTCTGAAACTGGCGGTTGCTGGAACAAGGTGTTCGCGTGATAACTTCCCTGCTCATTGCCCCTGGACGGCTGAGCAGATTCTCGACGAGGAGTGGTTGCCATTATGAAACTAGATCAAAAAATTCTAGCTAGACTAGATGAACTAATTCAAATGGGTGAGCGAGTCACGAAGAATGGACGAGGGGAGCAGTTTAGCAAAGCTGATGTAGAAGATATGCTCAAATACATCCGCTCCTTCATGGAAACCCACTTTAGCTAAGTAGTGCGTTGGGGTGACACGCCTGTATTAGCAGTCGAAGAGTGTGGGAGATAAGGATGCGAAGTTGCTTTTGCACTACATGGATATGCCGCAATCCAAGATTCTATCATAATTTCGCCGGGCTAAAGTAATGTTGAGGCGAAAACTGTACGTCGTGTGACTGGCATATGTTCGGGCTTGAAGCATAATATGCCCACTGTTAACAATGTTAGCAAGCCCGCAGTAATTGATTGATAATCAGCAGGAGCGAACGGATTACTTGGTGATGCGGGGCAGTTATCATGCCAACAAAACTCTACGATGTAGACTTCTCGCAGTGGGCGGTAGCCCAAGCCGAACACCTGCGCAATGAAGAATACGCCGAGCTTGACATTGACAATCTTATTGATGAACTAGAGGCAATGGCAGCTAGGGATCGGCGAGAACTCACTAGACGCCTGGGGTGCATTACTGAACATTTTTGGAAGTTGAGTTGTGAACCAAACAGTGATGCGGTGAACAACTGGAAAACGACTATTACCAACCAGAGAGCAGAGCTGTGGATATTGTTGAAGGAAAACGCTACGTTGCGCAGTCGTACTGAAGACTTTATTCCTGACACTTATCTTCTAGGTTTGCGC
>Ga0163154_10010220_pt1 | contig 10505 bp, 9 predicted proteins | sample OliLakLV19MP9P1_FD_148649 | JGI IMG/M metagenome (GOLD analysis project Ga0163154, IMG submission 148649) | Freshwater microbial mat bacterial communities from Lake Vanda, McMurdo Dry Valleys, Antarctica - Oligotrophic Lake LV.19.MP9.P1 | ecosystem: Environmental > Aquatic > Freshwater > Lake >...
GACGGAAAATGGCTGGATGTTACCGCCGAACAATTCAACACGCTGAACGAACCAGCATTCATTTGGAAGGCAAAAGTCGAAGTTTTTCCCCTGATTTTTATGCACGCAAGAGACAAATACACCGGTAGACGGGGCAATATGCTCGTCAAAATCGCGGCGATTTTTCCAGTTGCCGATGCCAGCGGCGCGGAAATTAACCAAGGCTCAATGCTGCGTTTTCTCTCTGAAATGTGCTGGTTTCCGACCGCCATTTTAAACAAAAATATCGTCTGGGAAACCGTGGATTCAACCTCGGCGCGGGCAACGATGTCATTCGGCGGCGTGACCGGCTCGGGCGTTTTTTATTTCAATTCGGACGGCGATTTGGTGCGTTTCGAGGCCAAAAGATTTTATGCAAGAAAAGAAGGCGCGACGCTCGAAGACTGGGAAATCGTGGTCAAAAATTGGCGCGACTTCCACGATATCCGCCTCGCATCGGACTGCGAAGTGCATTGGAAATTGAAAACGGGCGATTATCTGTGGTTGAAATTGGAGATTTTGAATTTGGAAAACAACGATTTTGAGGCGCAAACTCGGTTTTTCTGAGTTTGGGCGCTTTTCGGATGACCTGGCATGGCTTTTTGCGAAGCAGCCAAAGACAGTCGAAAGTCTGGGATCAGCCACGTCATGTGTTTTGGCCAAGTTGGAGGTTTGGAAAATGATTAAACATAAAAAGGCGCATAACCAAGTGAAGGAATCATCGGCTCCAGGTATTCAATTCTGATTCAAAATGAGATAAAAATGGCTTACAAAGACTATTACAAAATCCTTGGCCTTGAAAAAACGGCTTCTCCCGACGCTATAAAAAAGGCCTACCGAAAGTTTGCTTTAAAATACCACCCCGACAAAAACAAAGACGACAAAAAAGCGGAAGAAAAATTTAAAGAAGTCAACGAGGCCAACGAGGTATTGGGTGACCCAGACAAGCGAAAGCGCTACGACCAATTCGGCGAAAATTGGGAGCACCTGCAGGAGACCGACCCGACCGGCAGGCAGCGAGGCGGTACTGCCCGGCCGAGTGGCGGAAACCCGAACGCAGGGGGCTTTACCTTCGATGCCGCCGATTTTGAAAACGACAGCAACCTCGAAGATTTGCTTCGCCAATATTTTGGCGGTCAATTTAGCGGACGGCGGCAACCAAATGGGCAGACGGGCGGTAGCCGCAATGCTCGGGGCAAAGACGGCGGCGACCTGCACGCGGAGGTCTGGATTTCGCTCGAAGATGCCTTTCATGGCGGCGCCAAAATGCTCGATGTTGAGGGAAATCAGCATCGCCTGGTCTTGAAAAAAGGAGTAGCAGAAGGGCAGCAGTTTCGCCTTCGGGGAAAAGGCCAGCCGGGAATGAACGGCGGACAAGCGGGGGATTTGCTCGTCAGCATCCGCATTTCGCCCCATCCTCGGTTCACTCGAGCCGAAAATGATCTGCGCTGCAAGCAGCATGTTGAACTATGCACAGCGGTGCTGGGTGGTAAAATACCGGTCCACACCCTGCATAGCGACAAAATGATGACCCTGCCGCCCGGGACACAAAACGGCACTTCGCTTCGGATGCGCGGCTTGGGTATGCCCGACCCCAAACACCCGGATGTTTATGGCGACTTATACTTAGACATTCAGGTGGACATACCCAAACAACTAAGCCAGGAAGAACACGAACTTTTCACCCGTCTTGCTCAACTGAAACACGAAAAACAACATGCTGAAAATATTTGATTACATAGACGAGATACTGGCGACCGAACAAATTCGACAAGCCGTACACCGCGCCAACCTTCGATATTATGCCAGTGACCTGGCGCAGCATCTGGGCGAGCATGACCCGCATTTCCGTGCGGAAGCCGTACGGCGCGCTATGGAGGTTTGCCATGCGGCGGGCATGTCGTTGGACAAAAACTTCAAGCGGATCTACCTCTATTCGGACAACGTATTGGAATCGGACTGGTTGCTGTCGTCGCTGGCCTGTTACCTGTTTTTGATGAATGGAAATCCGGCAAATCCGTTGGTGGCCAAGGCCCAGTTGATCGCTTGGAACAACTCTCCCAATAAATAACTGTTAGTCTTTGGGTAACTATCCAGCCGCCCTGCTCCATCGGAGCAACATCTTTGTAGCATTAGAGGAATGGGCGGTCCTGTGTGCCGTAGGTACGCTATTTCGCACAGTAGATAGCGTACCTACGGCACGCAGGACTCCAATTTTGGCACTTCTACAAAGATAGCGTCCCGCTGGGACGAGTCGGCTGGATAGTTACGTCTTTGGGTCACCCATAAAATCTTAGTTTTCTGTAAATTTCCAACGCTTCAAATTACCTTTGCGCTTAAATCATGAAACGTCACATCGCCACATTGTTCCTCTTCACCAGCTTGTTCGTCGCAGTTGCGCCGGGCCGTGCCTGGGCGTGTGGAGACAAATGTGCTGGCGGTACAAGCAATATGAAGCACGAGGAGATTGAAAAATCATGCTGTCATAAAAACGACAAAGCGCGCTCCTCCCATGCTGACCATGATTCCGGCAGCAAACATCAACAAACCGGCTCCTCCTGCCCCTGCGACCACGAAAACGGCGGTTGCCATTGCCCTGGTTGCGGCGTGGTATGCCATTCCGTCGCAGGTTTTGCCCCGAGTTTGTTCTCCGCGCTGCTCTTTCCTTCCCTGACCGCTTCGCTGCAAAAACAGGCATTCTACTTCGCCGACCACCTGCCCGAAGCCGTCTACCTCCCCATTTGGCAGCCACCAAAATTGGGCGCTTAGTGCCGCGTCAGCCCGACGTGTGCGTAGCCCGGAACGCCGTTTCGGGTCGCTCTTAGTTTATTCCCGGAAGGGAGTTCCGGGTTACCTTTCTTTCAAAATCAGTTTTTATGAAAAATCTGCTCATCGCGGGCTTCGCGCTCGTGGGCTTGCTCGGCTTGTTCGCCGCTTGCAACAATACCCCCAAAATTGTCAACAACGACCCGAACGCAGTCTATGCCTGCCCCATGCACCCCGAAGTAACAGGCAAGGCCGGCGACACCTGCCCGAAGTGCAAAATGGATTTGGTATCCACGTCTGCGGTGTCCACGCCAGCCGACTCCAACGCTGCCTACGCCTGCCCCATGCACGCGGAGGTGACGGGCAAAGCGGGCGACAAATGCCCCAAGTGCGGCATGGCGCTCGAACCGGCCAAAGCAAACAGCACCAACCAATATAAAATGGCTTTCAGCAGCAGCCCAGCCACTTTGGAAGGGGGCAAAGCCGCCACACTCTCGTTCAAACCTGAAATCATGGGCGTGGCCGCCACCCCGGTGCCACTCGATTTGCACCACGACAAAAAGATACACCTCATCGTGGTGTCCAAAGACCTGGCCTACTTCGAGCACATCCACCCGGATTATCAGGCGGACGGCTCGTACCAAATCAAAGTGCTGGACAAAGCCGCCAAATTCACGGACGGTCGCGGCCACAACGAAACGAAGTTCGAGCAGGGCGGCGACTATGTGCTGTTCGCAGATTACATGCCCACCGGCGCAGCGGGCCAACTCGAGCGCATCCCGCTCCACGTGGACGGCGCAGCGTACAAGCCCGTCACTTTTTCTAAAGAAAAACTGACCACTGCGGTGGACGGCTACACGGTGACGCTGGCTTCGCACGGCGGCAAATTTGTGACGAACAACCCCATGCACATCGAAGGCACGATTACGCAGGGCGGCAAAGTCGTCCCCGCAGAGTCGCTCGAAAACTATCTTTCGGCGAAGGCGCACGTCGTGATGATTCACTCCGACGCGGCGCACTACATGCACGTCCACCCGGATGTCGCCGATGGCAAACTCGACTTGCACACTACCTTTGAGCAGGCTGGTACCTATCGCGGCTGGCTGCAATTCCAGACCAACGGCAAGTTGCACACTGCCGATTTTGTCGTGAACGTGGCCGAGGGAAAGCCGGGAGAAGTGAGCCACGAAGGGCACGAAGGCGGCAAGGAGGGGGACGCGCACACTAAGCACTAAATTTTTCAGGCGGCGGGGCGACACCCATTTGCCCCGTCGCATTTGCACCGTCCCAACTCATTCATTCACTCAAATACATTCATAAGATATGAAAAATCTCATTGTCCTGTTCATCTTGGCTTTCACCAGCCAAATTGCTTTCGCTCAACAAACCACCACCACCGCGCCCGCAGCAGAGAAAAAAGTCGGCTGCGCTGCTGGCGAGAAATCGGGCAAGGCATGCTGCGCTGCTGGCGCAGCCAAGTCGGGCAAATCCTGCTCTACAGACGGAACAGCATCTGTCGATGCCGTCCCTGCGACGGAAGGCCAGACGGCTGGCATGGTGAAAAAAGTGGCTGTCGCCACAGCCCTGCAAGCCGCCCGGTTCCAAGTGTGGGGCAACTGCGGGATGTGCAAAAAGACCATTGAAAAAGCCGCAAAAGGTGTAGATGGCGTGGCATCGGCGGATTGGAACGTGGACACACACCAGTTCACGGTGGCCTTCGACCCAGCCAAAACCAGCGCGGAGAAAGTCCACCAAGCCATCGCGGCGGCGGGCTACGACACGGACCAAGTGCGCGGCAACGACACGGCTTACAACAATCTGCACGGCTGCTGTCAGTACGAGCGGAAGAAGTGATTTTTGGCGAGTCGTGGAGATTCAACATCAAATGAAGTTGCGGCACACCATGTGGCGTGCCGCAACTTATTCAAACTAAGATCAAGGGAATATGAAATCACTGCTATTTCTTTACCTCCTGCTCGTCCTCGCGATCACATTCGGGCTCCCGACGTGGTGCCTTTGGCGGCGCGGCCTATCGCTACCTGCTGCCAGTGTGGTAGTTGGAAATGGAGCCATTGCGCTGGGCCAGAGGAGCGATGCTCGCCGCGACGTTGGTGTGGGTGAGCATCGCACAATGGCAAATGGGGGAGTCATGGCGCATTGGCATTGACGAACAGCACGCGGAATACTGCCAGAAGACCAACCGTTGGCTGAGTCTCAAATAGGTTTTTCAACATGAAAAAAGAGCGATTCGCCTTTCTTTCCGGGCTGCTGGCCCTGCTGGCGCCTTTCATCTGCTGTATCGGGCCGCTGCTGGTGCTGGTGTTCGGCGCGGGAGCGGCGGCGTCGGCGACGGTTTTCACAGAGCGGTACAGCTGGCTGTTCTTCGGGCTGGCCACCGTGTCGCTCGGCTGGTCGGGCTGGAAGTTTTGGCAAAAAAGGACTCGGAAAAGTGCCCTGCCTATTTTGGAATCGGTACTCATCTGCCCCAAGTGCGGCTTTCAAAAAATGGAGACTATGCCCGAAAATGCCTGCATTTACTTTTACGACTGCGCCGGCTGCAAGGCCGTTTTGAAACCGCTTCCGGGCGATTGCTGCGTGTTTTGCAGCTATGGGACGGTGAAATGCCCGCCGATGCAAGCAGGCGAAGGCTGCTGCTAATTTAGTTTTAAAATCTTAAAAAACAGTCTGCTGTGTTAGACATTGCCAAGTCCCACTGGGAAAAAATCTATCAAACCAAAGCCCCCGACGAGGTGAGTTGGTTTCAGGAATACCCGCGCACCAGCATGGAATTCATGGAGTTGTTGGACCTGCCGAAACACGCCCCTTGCCTCATTTAATGCCTCAATGATATGCTCAACGCCCTCATCAAATTTTCCCTTCAAAACCGCCTCTTCGTAGTGGCAGCGGCAGCCCTGCTGCTGGTCTGGGGCAGTTGGACCGCCATGCGCCTCCCGGTGGATGTGTTGCCCGACCTCAACCGCCCGCGCGTCACGGTCTTCCTCGAAGCGGGCGGTATGTCGCCGGAAGAAATCGAGGCGCAAGCCGTGCTGCCGATCGAGACGGCCCTCAACGGATCGCCCGGGGTTGAGATCGTGCGCAGCAGTTCGTCGCGGGGCATCGGATTGGTGTTCGTGGAGTTCGGCTGGGAAATGGACGTTTTTCGCGCCCGTCAACTCGTGGCCGAAAAACTCGCTACCGTGCCACTTCCCGAAGGCATTACGCCAGTGATGGGGCCGATCTCGTCCGTTATGGGCCAGATCATGCTCATCGGCGTGACGGCCGAACCGGACAGCGCCACGGGCCAATCCCTCACCACGCCTGCCGATCTGCGGACGCTGGCTGATTTCACCATTCGCCGCAGGTTGCTGGCTGTTCGGGGAGTGGCACAGGTAATTCCCATCGGCGGAGAGCGGTTGCAATACCAGGTGCTGGTCAGCAGCGCCAAATTGAAGCAATACAGCCTGACCCTCGAAGACCTCGATCGCGCCCTGAGCAATGCCAACCTCAATGCGACAGGCAGTTTTTTCAACCGCTACGGATCGGAGGTGCTGATTTCGGTCATCGGGCGGGCGCGGAATCTCGAAGATTTGCAAAACACAGTCGTAGCGAACCGCGAAGGTTTGCCTGTGCTGCTGCGGCAAGTAGCCGATGTCCAATTTGGCGCGGCTACCAAACGCGGCGATGCATCGGTCAACGGCCGCCCTGCCGTCATCCTTACGGTGGAAAAACAGCCCGGTGCCAACACGGTTACCCTGACGGACGACATCGAGCGCGCCCTGGCAGCCTTACAACCTTCCCTTCCACCCGATGTACGGTTAAACGCCCACGTCTTCCAACAAAAAAGTTTTATCCAAAACGCCTTGACCAATGTGGAACACGCCCTGCGCGACGGTTTCATTTTGGTGGTCATTGTGCTGTTTTTATTTCTGCTGAATTTTCGGACTACCCTGATCACGCTGACGGCCATCCCGTTGTCGCTGGTGATTACCGCCCTGGTTTTCAAATGGTTCGATATTTCTATCAACACATTGACCCTCGGTGGATTGGCCATCGCCATCGGCGAACTGGTAGACGACGCGATCGTGGATGTGGAAAATGTGCTCCGCCGGTTGAAAGAAAATCAAACAGCGGAAAATCCCAAAAATAGTCTGCAGGTGGTATATGAGGCGTCGAGCGAAGTGCGCAATTCCATCGTGTACGCCACCATCATCGTCGTGCTGGTATTCCTGCCATTGTTCCAGTTACAGGGCATCGAAGGGCGGATTTTTGCGCCGTTGGGCATCGCTTATATTACCTCAATTCTGGCATCGCTGCTGGTGTCGTTGACGGTGACGCCGGCGTTGTGCTCCTACTTGTTAGCCCCCATCAGCACCCGCAAGCGGGGAGGAGACACACACGGGCAAAGCGTTCAGGAGCCTTCTAACAACAACGAAAAACTGGGGGCGAAGCCTGCTCATTCTCTCATGGGGGAGGCAGACTCGCGCTTCGTTCGCTGGCTCAAAAAGCAGGATACCAAACTGCTGAATTTCGGCCTCGATCATCCACGTTCGATTATTGCAGGTGCCGCCGCACTGGTCATTGCAGCTGCATCGCTGGTGGCGAGCTTCGGCACCGAGTTTTTGCCACCCTTCAACGAAGGCAGTTTTACGGTCAATCTCGCTACGCCTGCCGGTACCTCACTTGAAGAAAGCGATAAGATTGGCACCGTGGCCGAACGGCTGATTCGACGGGTATCCGACGTGCAGTACACAGCGCGTCGCACGGGTCGTGCAGAACTGGACGAACACGTAGAACCCGTCAGTAACTCTGAAATTGATGTTAGCCTGCTCCCCGATGCCCGTCCCCGCGATACGGTGCTGGCCGATATTCGGAAACAGTTGAAAAACCTGGCGGGCGTTTCGGTCAGTATCGGACAGCCGATCTCGCACCGGCTCGACCACTTGCTGACTGGTGTTCGGGCGCAGGTGGCAATCAAGATTTTTGGGGAAGACCTCACTCAACTCCGGTTGCTGGCCAGTCAGGTGCAGCAAGCCGTAGAAACGGTTCCGGGCGCCGTAGACGTACAGACCGAACGCCAGGTCATGGTGCCACAACTCACCATTCGCCTCAATCGTTTGGCGCTCCAGCGATACGGGATGCAAACCGGGGAAGTGGCCCGTGACCTCGAAGTGCTGTACGGCGGCAAAGTCGTATCGCAGATTCTGGACGGACAAAAAACCTTCGATCTGGTATTGCGCGCGGTTGCAGCAGACCGCGAAAACTTGGAAAACATCCGAAATACCCAGATCCACACGCCCGACGGCACCCTGATCCCGCTCGAAAGCATCGCACACATCGAGTACGAAAAAAGTATCAACTCCGTCAGTCATGAAAACGGGCAGCGGCGCATCGTCGTTTCCTGCAATGCGCAGGGCCGCGATTTGGGCAGCACAGTGGCCGAGATCCAGCAAATCGTAGGCGAACAAGTACCCATGCCACAGGGGTATTTCCTTGAATACGGCGGTCAGGCACAGGCACAAAAAGACGCTTCCGGGCTGATTGCTGTGTTGTTCTTGTTTGTGGTGCTGGGTATTTTTCTGGTGCTATACGCACACTTTCGCTCCTGGCGTATCGTAGCGCAAGTGATGCTCAATATCCCCCTCGCCCTGGTGGGCAGCGTGGCAGCGGTTTGGCTCACAGGGGGCACCTTTTCAGTGGCTACGCTGGTCGGCTTTATCACGCTCGCCGGCATCGCTTCCCGCAACGGCATCATGATGATTTCGCATTACCTTCATTTGATGGAACACGAGGGCGAACAATTTGATCGCCACATGATTGTGCGCGGCTCGCTTGAGCGGTTGGTACCTGTGTTGATGACTGCTCTTGTAGCTGCGTTGGCTTTGATTCCCTTGACATTGGACGCGCAAGCGGCGGGTAAGGAAATCCTCTATCCGGTGGCGACGGTCATTCTGGGCGGCCTGTTGTCTTCGACTTTGCTCGATATGGTGGTGACCCCGGCTGTGTTTTGGGTATGGGGGAAGAAAGCGGTGGAGGCGTATCTTCAGAGAACGATGGAATGATGTTTCACACGACGACACGACGGAAAGGGGGGGCACACGACGACACGACGACACGACGGAAAGGGGGGTCACACGACGACACGACGACACGACGGAAGGGGGGGTCACACGACGACACGACGGAAAGGGGGTTCACACGACGACACGACGGAAAGGGTTTCACACGACGACACAATGCTTTATTAGAAGTCTTTCATAATTCCAATTGTATGATAAATAGCTCTCGTTGTGTCGTTGTGTCGTCGTGTGAACCCCTTTTTATTGCGTCGTCATGTAAACCCCTTTCCCTCGTATGAAACATCACACATATCCATTGATCACCCGCTTAATACCATCTTTTAAAAGCACTTCCCCAAAATTCATCAGCAAACCCAACCGCAAATCAGTGAGGCGCAGGTAAGTCAGCAATATTTTGGCATGGACAGGAGCAAGACGTTCGATAGATTTGAGTTCGACAATCAGTTTGCGCTCGACGATGACATCGGCTCTAAAACCAATTGGAAGTTGAACACCATCTTCTTCAAAAGCGATGCCTTTTTGTTGTTCCACAAAAAAACCATTGGATATTAAATGATGCGTCATCAATTCTTCATAGACGCTTTCGAGCAACCCAGGACCCCATTTGCGATGAATTTGGAAACCAATTTCAATGACCGCCTCGGCAAGTTCATTGTGGTTCATGGTAGAAGGGGGTTTGGTCAATGGAAAAGAAACTGTCATAAATCAGGTGTAAAAAATGAAGCAAAACATAGATGCGACAAAACTACACGACCCATTGTGTCATTATGTGAAACTAACAAACTGAAAATGCAATCGAAATTCGTCACAATGATGCTTCTTTTACTGGTGGACAAAGCACTTGGGCAAAACATGCTCACGCCTGAAGCCGCCGTCCGCGCTGCCCTCCAGAACCATCCCGCCGCGCGCGCTGCTGCTTATGAAGTGCAAGCCAAAAAGTATGGGGAAAAAGCCGCGCTCAACCTGCCCAATCCCGAGGTCAACGCCGAAAGCCCGACCGGGGAGTTTTATGCCGTCGGTGTGTTGCAGTCTTTTGAATTTCCAACCGTCTATGCGCGTCAGAAGCAGGTGGCGAAAGCCGAAACCGCCCTGGCTCAGGCCGGACAACGCGTGAGCGAGAATGACCTGCGGTATACCGTCCGGGCGTTGTATCTGGAAACACAAGTGGCTGATTTTCAGAGCCGTCAATGGGCCGAACGCGACAGCCTGTATCAATTGATTGCCGCTGCTGCGCTTCGACAGTTCGGCGCCGGGGAAATAGACTTTTTGCAAAAAACGATGGTGGAAAGCCAGGCGGGCAATATCCGGTCGGAACAATTGACGGCTGAAGTCAAGGCCATGCAACTGCGCCGCCAACTCGCGCAGTGGACGGGTGATACCCTGGGGTTGGTGCCATTGCCATTGTCACCCGACGATGCCGGTTTTGTTTTGAAAAACAACGCAGCCGCCAGTCCGGCCGTCGCCTACGAGCAGCAGGCGGCACAAGTTGCTGAACGAGCGGTCAGTCTGGCAAAAAGCCGCGCCCTGCCCAATTTTTCGCTCGGCTACCTCAACCAGGGGCCGCGCAGTACGCCACTCGACTACCGTTTTCGCGCCAGCATCGGCGTTCCGCTGTGGGCCGGGCAATACCGCGCAGGACGCCAG
>Ga0163154_10010221_pt1 | contig 10504 bp, 10 predicted proteins | sample OliLakLV19MP9P1_FD_148649 | JGI IMG/M metagenome (GOLD analysis project Ga0163154, IMG submission 148649) | Freshwater microbial mat bacterial communities from Lake Vanda, McMurdo Dry Valleys, Antarctica - Oligotrophic Lake LV.19.MP9.P1 | ecosystem: Environmental > Aquatic > Freshwater > Lake >...
ATCAGCGTGGACACCAAGAAGAAGGAACTCATCGGCCGGTTCACCCAAGCCGGGCGGGAGTGGCACCGCAGCGGGGAACCCGTCGCGGTCAACACCTACGACTTCCCCAGTGCCGCTGACGGCGAGGCAATCCCCTACGGCGTCTACGACATCGCCGACGACTCCGCGTACGTCTCCGTCGGTGTCGATCACGACACCTCCGTCTTTGCCGTCGCCACCATCACGGCCTGGTGGGAGAAGATCGGCCGCACCAAATACCCGAACGCCACCACACTGCTCATCACCTGCGACGGCGGTGGATGCAACGGCCACCGCCCCTGGCTGTGGAAACACGAACTCGCCCGCCTCGCCGCCACCACCGGACTCACCATCACCATCGCCCACTACCTGTGCTGGTCGGGCGCGAGGTCGAGCTCGTGTTCGACCCGTTCGACCTGACCCGCATCGAGGTCCGCGGGCGCGCCACGGGACACGCGGTCCCGCACGTCATCGGCCGGCACGTGCGCGCCAAGGCCCGTCCCGACGAAACGACAGCGCCACCCCCGGCGCGGACCGGGATCGAGTACCTGCACCTGGTCGAGGCCCAACACACCGCCGAACTGGCCGACCGAGTCCAGTACGCCCACCTGCATGACGAGCCCATACCCGACCAGGCCGCGCCCCGGCGCACCCCTCGCCAGTCAACTACCGTTGCCCAGCAGCAGAAGCGGTCGCCCGGATCTACTGGTGCATCAGCGAACGCGGCCTGGGGTGGTCACCGGCGAGGTCGGCGCGGGCAAGACGGTGGCCGTGCGGGCAGCGCTGGCCAGCCTGGATTCCAGCCGCAACACGGTGATCTACCTCGGGAACCCGACCGTGGGTGGACGTGGTCTCTACGGGTGCATCGTCGCCGCTCTGGGAGGTGTCCGGCGCTTCCACAAGGCGTCGTTGATCCCCCAGACGATGGGCCTGCTCGCCGCCGAGGAACACGAACGAGGCCGCCACACCACGGTGGTGCTCGACGAGGCGCACCTGCTCGGCGCCGACCAGCTCGAGGAGTTGAGGCTGCTCACGAACAGCGAGGATGGACAGCCACTCCCCGTTCGTCTGTCTACGTGTCGGCCAACCGACGCTGCGGCGGCGGATCAAGCTCGGCACCTTCGCCGCGCTCGACCAGCGAATCACACTTCGCTATGCGATGAACGGCATGACCGACAAGGAGACCGCCGGCTACATCGCCCACCACCTGAAGCTGGCCGGCCGATCGGACACCCTGTTCAGCGACGACGCAATCGCTTTGATCCACCACGTCTCCCGCGGCCTGCCACGCGCGGTGAACAACCTCACCGTCCAAGCCCTCGTCGCCGCCTACGCCAACAAGAAGACGATCGTGGACGAATCGTCGGCCCGAGCAGCGGTCACCGAAGTGGCAGCAGAATGAGGACCACCGCGACACCCTGACCAGCAAGACGACAACATGAACAAAGAGCCCCGCCGGCTACGCCGGCGGGGCCTCTTCACGCCAGGACTACACCACCACCACGAACGACGCCGTCGTCCTCCAACCGAGCGTCGCTCAACACGCGTCAGCCTGCGAGGCGCGTCTTGCAGCTGACGGTGTCGAAGTGAACGCCGTCGTCGCTGATCTCGGTGCAGACGTGCACTTCGATGATGTGGACATCGACGGTCGGCGACAAATTCACCGACCAGCTCCAATGGCCATTGTCGGCGGCGGTGCGGGTGCGCGAATGCACAGTCTCCATGAGTCCGTCGGCGTTCCAGAAGCTGACATGGACGCGGCCGCTGCGGCCACTCTCGCCGTCCAGGTGAAGGGTGCCGGTCACGTCGGCGCTGTACAGGCCGCAGTCGACGGACCACTGCACCGAGGCGAGCCCGAGGGGCGCGCCGAGGAACCAGGTGTCATCGCCGAAGTCGATCCCCTGATCGAGAAGCTTGAGGACGTCGGTGTCCAGGTTCTCGTCGTAGCTGGTCGGGCAGCTGTCGCCGTCGATGGGAGGGTGCTCGGGTACAGGCGTCGGGCTGGCGCCGTCGGGCGGGTCGTCGTAGCCGGCTTGGTCAGGAGACGGGTACTCGTGGTTCGACTCGCCCGGCTCATAGGGAGGCACCGCCGACGCGGGCGACGCGGTTGCAGCCACGAGAACGACGGCCAGGGCCCCACCGGATGCGATCAGGGCGGCCGTGCGACGACGGTTCGAGGTTCGGTAGGTGCCGGTCTGCGTGTTCTGTGTCAGTCTCATATCCCTACTACGCGGGCCGACGCCTCCATGGTTCTCGACCGCTCGGGTGGACCGCCGTCTTCGGTCAGCTCTGGCGGCCGTCCACACGCAGCCCATGGTCAGGATGCCCGCATCGTTTACGTGGGCGCCTTACCCATTAGGAGAAAACGAGGACGGGTTAGGGCGGGCGACAGGGCGCCTCGTGGCGCACAAGAACCTTTCGATCTTCCCCCGGCCGGCCGGTTGCCCGGGGCGGGAGTGGACCAGGTGGATGCCAAGCACGGCGCATGCCCGTTGCAGCTGCTTGTGGATCATCGCCGAGCCGTTGTCGAGATAGATCGAGTCCGGGATGCCGCGGCTGGCCAGGCCGTTGTGGAGCGCGGCTTCCAAGCCGCACGGTGTCCTCGGCCCACCCGCCGATACCCGCCAGCAGCCGGCTGTTGTCATCGATGAAGGCGAACAGGATGGCCTTGCGGGCGCCGACGGTCGGGCCATGCAGCGCGTCGCCGGTCCAGCGGTGGTTCGCCGTGTCGGCCTCGAACCGGCCGAAGGCCCGCGGCGCCAGTCCGTTCGGGCGCGTGTTGAGCTCCGGGCGCACGAAGTGTCGTTGCAGCGTCCCTTCCTCCGGTGACCAGCCGCCGTTAGCGCGCAGGATCGCTGCCATCTGTACCGCCGTCCGCTCGGGAACCTCCCGCTTGAGCGCGACCGCCAACTCGAGCACGTCGACCGGTGTCCGCGATGACACCCTCGGCGGCGTCGGGACCAGAGCATCGACCCTGCCCGAGGGCCCCTCGTGTTCGCGCGCGGCGATCGACCGGACCAGTCGGCCCCGCGCCCGGGTCGACAACCTCGAATCGGCCGGCTCGCGGATCAGCGAGTACCTGAACAGGGCGACCGCACGGGCCCGTTCAGCGCGCACCCGTTCTTCGTCATGGCTGAACGCCACCACGCATTTCCTTCGCTCCTCGTGGACAACGCATACGAGTCGCGAGGGTCCTCGAATCATCCAGCGTTGCCCAGGGCCAGCTCGTGTTGATCGACACCGGCGCCAGCCCGTCGCGAGCAGGCGGCCGCCGGTGACCGCCGCAGCGAGCTGCTACGGCGACACCGCGCCGACCACGCCCAGGCGGCGGCGGGCCGCGGCGGCACACACCCCGACCGCCTCGACGGCGTCCACGAACACGCTGGGATAGGCCGGCAGCGAGCCGGTCAACAGGTCCAGCTGCACCACCAGCGCCATGAACATTTATCGCGCCGCCTCAGCGTTGCGGGCGAACGCGCGCAGCCACCCACGCACCGTCGATGCCGGCCGCGCCACCTGCGCAGCGATCGGGCGATGCCCCGCGCCGGCGGCCTTCGCCCGCAGCGCCGCACCGATCACCTCGACACCGTCCGCACGTCGCAGCAAGCACGACACGGCCACAAGGACATGCGTCACCAAGCAGGTCCTGCAGCGGGCACGACGCGGGCGAAGATCACCAACATCGCGGACCGTTCGCGCCCGCGCATGACCCCACGGCACCAGGCCGCCCCCGCACGGGCAAACCAACTCCCCAACCCCAAGACGGCGCTCGACCTCGACAACGTCGCTACCCACCATGACCACGGGTGCCTCCGTTGCACCAGTCCGGACAGCCTCACAGCACGCTGAGCTTCACGAATGCCGTTGATCAAGCCGTCGTGTGCCTGTGATCCTCGGAAGTCCGGCCAGACCGTCGATCTCGCGGAGCTACGGCAGGCCATCGAGGCGAAGCAGCTCATCAGCAACATCGCTGCGTTCGACCACTTCGACATCCCCGCCGACTGGACTCGCACCTACCCCACGACCGCCAAGGGCGTCCCCTCTGCCGCGTCCTTCACAGCCGAGACCGCCGCGGCCCTCGTCGCACCATTCCTCGAGCCAGCCCTCAACAAGAGCTCGAACACGGCCGGATCCGGGTCAGAGCGTACGAAGCGAGCGATCGACACGGTGTTGACGTCTCCACGGGTGAGACCGGTTGGGCAAATGATCGAACAGCGGCTTCGTGAGGATTCGAGTTCGGGTTATGCATTCGGCCGACTCAAGGGCTACGGGAAAGGCTGGCTGCCAACACAGCCGACAACATTTGTCCCCGAAAGTGGGTACAATCGTTGTCGTGGCCGACGCAACGCTCACTCGACTGGGCGCCATCGCGGAACGGCGATGGGGTCTGGTCACCACTGCCCAGGCTGAGGCCGCAGGGGTCGCACGCAAACAACTCTCCCGGATGGCATCCACTGGCGCGATTGAGCGCGTCGCGCAGGGCGTCTACCGGATGGCCGGCGCTCCTGCTCAGGATCACGAAGCCATCTACGCGACCTGGCTGGCGCTCGGTGGCGCGGCGGATTCCCGTACCGCAGATGGCGTTGCCACCATCGTGGCTGCTGGCACCACCGCCGCCGCTCTGCATGAGATCGGGGACTTCATCCTCAACGGCTTCGACTTCATCGTTCCCGCCCGGAAGGGCACCCGGCTGCCCGACGTGCGCCTGCGCATCCGAGCGCTGACGCGTGACGAAGTGATCCCGGCCAACGGCCTGCCGACGCTTTCCGTCGAGCGGACCATCGCCGATCTGGTCGAGATCGGAACCGACCTGTCACTCGTGGCCGACTGCGTGCGGGCTGCCGTTCGCGCCGACAAGCTCCTTTCCCCTGAGCAGCTCGTGTCTTACCTCTCCCCCGTTGCTGCCCGACGGAAGAGCACGGGCCTCGGCCTAGCGAACGACCTGTTCCAACTGGCCGGGGCTGCGCCGGAAGGACGGGACCGTGACTGAGCGCGAAATGTACGGCGACTGGCGCTCGCTAGAACTCGCCATCAAAGACGCCGCAAAGAAGGCAGCCCGACTGGCTGGTCCCGGCGTCAGTGCAGCCACCGTCGACGCTCAGATCCGTCAGGCACGGTACGACCGATTCCTGTCCCGGGTCTTCGTTGACGGCGAGCAGTCCGAGTGGCTCCTGAAGGGCGGGATGAGCATGCTCGCGCGGGTGCCGCGTGCGCGCACCACGAAAGATGTCGACCTCGCGGCTCTGCATGTGGCCGACCTGGCAGATGCCGAAGCCGCCCTGACCTCGCTGGTCGCCGTCAACCTCAGCGATCATCTGACCTTTCGACTGGTCCGCTCGATGCCGACCGGGCTGGGCGACAACCAGCCCGGAGTCGCCACCAGACGCCTACGTCTATGCGTGCTTCGACGTGGCCACGGACAACCAGATCGACACCGTCACCGTCGACGTGGTTGTGGGTCCATCACCGGTCGGTCGTCCAGAAGTCGTCGAGCCTGCCAACCGGCTGCACCTGCGCCGACCACTGGTCACGCATCCGTACCGGCTCTATCCAGTGGCTGATCAGATCGCCGACAAGGTCTGCGCGACGATGGACACGAACTATCCCGGCGGCAAAGGCAGCAGCCGGGTCAAGGACCTGGTCGACCTCGTCGTGCTGGCCCACACCCAGACCGTCGATCTCGCGGAGCTACGGCAGGCCATCGAGGCGAAGCAGCTCATCAGCAACATCGCTGCGTTCGACCACTTCGACATCCCCGCCGACTGGACTCGCACCTACCCCACGACGCCAAGGGCGTCCCCTCTGCCGCGTCCTTCACAGCCGAGACCGCCGCGGCCCTCGTCGCACCATTCCTCGAGCCAGCCCTCAACAAGAGCTCGAACACGGCCACCTGGGACCCGCAGACGCTCGCGTGGAGCCCGTCGACGAGCGTGCCCAGTGCGTACCCAGTCGATTGAGATTCGACGTTTGCGCCGTTCAGCAAGTGTAGGTCAGTCACTATTACGACATCTGAGCCTTGAGGGCCGCTGACCTCAGCGGATGGCGGCGTTGTCATCGCAACATCGGATCCGGGCGACCTCGCGGAGTTTGGCCGAGGGCCATCCTCAGACCACAAGACGGAGTCGGCAGTCAGTGCGACAGGATCAAGCTCGTGACAGATCTACGGGACTGGAACGGCCATGTTGTGGTCTGCGGGCTGCAAGGCATCGGCGTGCGGATCGTCGAGCAACTCATGGCCTCGGGGGACGCTGCTCGTCGTCGACGACAAGCCGGACCCGCGACTCGTCGGGACCATCACCGAGTGGGGCGTACCGCACCTCGTCGGCGACCCACGGCTGCCACGCACCCTGACCGAAGCAGGGATCGAGGGGGCCACCGCGCTGGTCTGCACCGAGACCGACGACCTCGTCACGCTGGCTAGCGCCCTGACCGCGAGAGCAATGCGCAGCGATGTTCTGATCGTCGTGCAGCTGCGCAACCCCGCGGTAGGCCGCGCGCTGGCGGACCTCGACATCACGGTGATCGACGTCGCGGCCGTGGCAGCACCGTCCATGGTCGAGGCCTGCCTGGGGACGGGGGCTCACGCCCTGGAACTGGACGGCCTGCCGTTCGTCCTGGCACGAGTGGTGGTCCATGACGGCGGCACGCTTCGCGAGTTGTACGGCGATCTTGCACCTGTGGCGGTTGTCCAGGCGCCGCGGGCCGGCGAGGAGACGGTGGTGGTCTGCCCGTCGCGAGACATCCAGGTGATGACCGGCGACATGGTGACCCTGTTCGGCACCAGCGATGACCTACTCCGGCAGGGCGTATCGCTGAGCCGGATGCGTGACGCCCAGGCAGCAGCGGCACCTCGGGCGGTCGGCGCGCGCCAGCCGCGGCTGCCGCCGCCCGCCTCCCAGCCGAATCGGCCACGGCGCCCGCTGCGCCAGGCGGGCTCGACTCTGCGCACTCCTCTCGACCGGCGGCTGCGCCTGACCCCAACCGCCCTGGCCGCACTCACGGTCGCGTCGTCCGCGGTGCTCACCCTCACCTACCGGGAGCCGTCTGGCGACGGCACGTCGGTGCTCGATGCCGTCTACTTCACCGTCGAGACCGTGGGCACGATCGGCTACGGCGACTTCTCCTTCCGCGAGCAGGACCCATGGCTGCGGGTCTTCGCTGTCGCGCTCATGGTTGTCGGCACCGCCCTGGTCTCGCTGTTCTTCGCGTTCCTGACCAACTTTCTGGTCAGCCGCCAACTGGAGGAGGTGCTGGGCCTGCGGCGGTTGACCCGGATGAGCGGCCACGTGGTCGTCGCGGGGGTGGGTTCGATCGGGGTCCGCGTGATCGAGGCGTTGCGCGCTGCCGGAATCGAGGTGGGCGTGGTCGACTCTGACCCGCTCAACCGCTACCTGGCTCAGGTGCGGGCCTGGGACGTGCCCGTCCTGATCGCCGACGCGACCCAGCCGGGCACCCTGGAGCAGCTGCAACTCGGCACCGCCCGGGCGATCGCAGTTCTGACCAGCGACGACCTCACCAACCTCGAGATCGGGTTGGCGGCGCGTGACCACATCGGTGACCGCAGTCACGAGGTGCCCGTGGTGATGCGGCTGTTCGACCGCGACCTCGCCGTGTCGATCCGGCGCAATTTCGGCTTCGGGCACGTCCGGTCGACAGCCTCGCTCGCGGCACCGTGGTTTGTCGGTGCCGCACTCGGGCTCGAGGTCCGCGGCACGTTCTACGCTGCGGGCACGCCGCTGCTGCTGGCCCAGATGTCCGTCGTACCGTTCGGTGGTCTGGACGGCTTGGCGCTACAGGATCTGGTCGCCGAGGCACGAGTGCTGGCCATCCGTCGGGACGGGACGCTGCAGAGCGCACCACGACGAGACACCCGCATGGCGGGCGGCGACGTCGCCTTCGTCGTCGGCCCCTACGAGGAGCTGCTATAGAAGCTGCGCCTCGGGCGGGTCGGTGCGGCACCGCCCTAGCTGCCTCGCAATTCCACCGGCCCCCACCTGACCTCGGCGAACGCTCAGCCCGTAGACCCGCAGCACTCTGCGCAGCCGCGACGAACGCCGACGCGTCCACACCATCGGGCACGGTGACGAGCAGCGCATTGCCGACGACATCGATCCCCAGGACACTGCGGTCGGGCTATCGGCCCCCCCAGTGCGGCGGCCGCCTCTTCGAGGTCGGCGAGGCCGCGGTCCCGGGCCCCACCCGGCATGATCGAGACGTGACGGTCGTGCTGCACGGGGCTCGCAAGCTCGACGCCGACGGGCGGGTCGACGACTTCTGGCTGCTTATCGACGGGCACACGATCTCCAGGACAGGCACCGGCTCACCGCCGACGGCCGGTCGAACGATCGACGTGGCGGGTGCGTGGCTAGTGCCCGGCTTCATCGACCTGCACTGTCACGGCGGCGGCGGGCTCTCCTTCGACGGCGGCCCCGCCGCCATCGAGAGGGCACTTGTCCTGCACCGCCGGCACGGTACGACGCGATCGGTGATCAGCTTGGTGACGGGGCCGCTCGAAGAGACGCTGCGGCAGTTGTCCGAGGTCGCCGACCTCACCGACCGCGATCCGCTGGTCCTCGGCTCACACCTGGAAGGCCCCTGGCTCGCACCGGCCCGTCGCGGCGCCCACGACCCCACGCACCTCCGCTCGCCGGACCGCGACGAGTTCGCGGCGATGCTTGCCGCCGCTCGGGGCACGCTGCGCCAGGTGACGATCGCCCCTGACCTGCCAGGAGCGCTCGACATGATCGACGCCCTGGTCGCCGCCGGGGTGAGCGTCGCTGTCGGCCACACCGAGTGCGACCACGATCTCGCCAGGCAGGCCTTCGATCGCGGCGCCCGGCTGCTGACCCACGCCTTCAATGCGATGGCGGGGATCCATCACCGCGCGCCCGGACCCGTCGTGGCGGCGATCGAGGACTCGAGGGTGACGATCGAGCTGATCCTCGATGGTGAACACGTCCACCCGGGCGTCGCCGGGCTGCTCCTGCGGGCCGCGCCCGGGCGCGTCTGTCTGGTGACCGATGCCATGGCCGCGGCCGGGGCCGGCGACGGGGACTATCGGCTGGGATCGCTCGACGTCGCGGTGCGAGAGGGGCGGGCGACGCTGCGCGGCACGTCGACCCTCGCGGGCTCCACCCTCACCCTGGACCGGGCGCTGCGGAACGCGATCACCCGAGTCGGGGTCCCGCCAGTCGACGCTATTGCCGCAGTGACGTCGGTGCCCGCCGACGCGCTGGGCCTCGGCGACCGGCTCGGCCGGCTGCGAACCGGGTTCGCAGCCGACGCCGTGCTGCTCGACGACGACTGGACGGTCACGGCCGTCTGGGCAGCCGGCCGCCAGCTGGCCAAGGCCACTTGACGCGCCCCCGCTGCCTGTGTGCCCGCCGCTGCCTGTGTACCCGCCGCTAGCGACCGTACCGAGCGACCAACTCGGCCTCGCGTTGTGGCGACAGGCCCGTACGAAGCGGGACATCGCCACGGTCGGCCAGCCAGTCGAGGATGTCTCGGACGGTGCGCCGCAGCGGACGGATCATCAGGCCCGCGGCCGCGGCGCGCTGCTGGGTCACCTGGAACATCCCACGCAGCTCCGGCTCATCCGTCGAGATCACCAACGGCAGGTCCGACCACGCCGCCACCCCAGCGGCCGCTAGCTCCTCGACGCCGAGGCTGATCGGCTCGACGCTCGCGCCGGTCTCGGCCGCGATCGCCGCCACTAGGTCGGTGAACGTCACCGGCGGCGCCGCGAGGTTGAACGGGCCAGCCAGGCGCCGGGTGCCGGCCAGCACCATGAAGTCGCCCAGGTCCCGCGCGTCGATGTACTGCACGGACGCCGCGACGTCCGGGGGCATCAGGTGCGCACCCGGCTCGCTGAGTCGCTGCACCCAGTACGTGAACCGGTCGGTCGGGTCGTGCGGTCCCACGATGATCGTCGGCCGGATGATCGTGGCGCCGGGGAAAAGCCCCACCACCCGCGCCTCGCACAGCGCCTTGAGCGGCCCGTACAGCTCCCGCTCGAACTTCTCCGGGATCGGGCCGGTCAGCTCCGCCAGGGGTGCGTCCTCGGTCACACCCGGCTCGGCCAGGTCGGCGTAGGCGGAGATCGTGGAGACGAAGACGTAGTGGCCGGTGTGGCCCGCCAGCACCTGCCCGCAGCGCACGACATCGTCGGGGTGATAGGCCGAGAGGTCGTAGACCACGTCCCACTCGCGTCCGACGAGCGCGGCGACGTCGGCGTGCCGGTCGCCCACCAGCTGCTCAGCCGCCGGGAACAGCCCAGGATTGGTGAGCGCCCGATTGAACAGCGACACCGCGGCACCACCGGCCAGCAGCGCCGTTACCAGATGCCGCCCAGCGAACTCGGTCCCGCCCAGTACCAGTGCCCGCTGTGCCGATACCTGCTGTGCCGATACCTGCTGTGCCGATACCTGCTGTGCCGATACCTGCTGTGCCAGTGCCTGGATCGTCATGACGTCCTGCCTACCAGCCG
>Ga0163154_10010223_pt1 | contig 10498 bp, 8 predicted proteins | sample OliLakLV19MP9P1_FD_148649 | JGI IMG/M metagenome (GOLD analysis project Ga0163154, IMG submission 148649) | Freshwater microbial mat bacterial communities from Lake Vanda, McMurdo Dry Valleys, Antarctica - Oligotrophic Lake LV.19.MP9.P1 | ecosystem: Environmental > Aquatic > Freshwater > Lake >...
TATGACGAGTGTTCAGATTGGAGCCGATGCGGCTCCGAAGGCGATCTTCACTCCGGCATTTATTGGGTCGGTACGGTTGCGCCCGCTGTTTCCTAAAGAGTCGCAGTTCGCGACAGTGGACGAAGTGCGTTCCCGTCTGCCGTTCTCGCCGGTTCAGCCCGCCGAATTGCCATCAGGATTTCGGCTCACGGGCGTTTGGGTTTTGAGTCCGGGCGAAGGAGCGCGGCGCAGAGTGACTTCGGTTCTCTTGCGCTACAGTGACGGCGTGACGACGTTCAGCCTCGATCAGCGCGTGCTGCCGCCCAAATCCCGCCCGCTGCTCCCTTTGAAGCCGGGACAGAATCCGCGCCGCCCGATCCAAATTTGGCAAGCGACCTCTTCCGCCAACGATCCGCTCACCGTGATCTATATCGGGCATTTGACGCCGCCCCAAGTGCGGGCATTGCGCGACTCGCTGAAGTAAGTAGACCTGCGTAGTTCGTTCTCAGTTTTCCGGACAGCTTCGCAACACTCCCCGCATGCGGGGAGGATTGGGGAGGGGTTTCTACGAACGAACTACGCATGGACACTTAGGTCATGGCATTTGTAAGGACGCCCCGCCTCTCAGCATCAGAAAGGCGGGGCGTCTTACTCACTGTCCAATACTCTTAAAGTAAACTGCACCTTGTTCGCGCTCTTTAGCGTCCGCCAGCAATCGGCTGTTGCCATCCAACCTTTGCATCGCTATACGATAATACACGATAGCCTCTCGGTTGCGTTTAAGCTCAGTGAGCATCTTTCCCGTATAGTACGCAAGCACTCCATTGTCAGGAAACATTTGACTTGCTGTCTTGAAATTTGCGAAGGCTTCTTGATATTCTGAACGCATGAACGCTTCTGCACCTCGCGCAAACACAATTCTTGCTTCCAATGCTTTCGACGTGCCGGTATCTGGCAATTCCGTCAGAACATCATCAGAGAGATAGCTGGTCAAATTTTCCTTTGGAGCGAACTTTCTTGCCATTGCATCGTTACCAGACCGTGCAAAACACAAAGCAATGTCTAAGTCCACTCGCTTATCGCTGTTTTCTCTCCAATCTGCTCGAAATATCTGCAACGCTTCATTGTAAAAGCCCTGCTTCATACGAATTCTGCCTATCAAGAGCCGTGCATCGCGTTGCAAGCCACGTGCCTGACCTGAAAACCTTTGCGTCAATCCAACACTACTATAACGTGCATCGCGGAGCAAATTGCCAGACAATTTGATAGAAAACTCAATGGCTTCATTGGCAAGATGCTCTGCTTTGTCAAGTTTTCCGCCATGATAGCAACTTTTCGCATCCCGCAGCAGACGATCAAAAGGATCTCTATCTGCTATAAACCATGTATTGGCTTTACTCCATGTTTCACGAGTAGCGGGATCGACTTCATATCGTGACCGATCAACCTTGCCGGGTTCGGTCTGTCTCACTGAAGGCTTTTGAGGTACCCCCTTTGTCTCCGGTTTGCTGACGGGTTTATTCTCGTCGGCAAAAGTAGAACCTGACGTAATGAAGGTGATTGTCAGTGTTAGGGCAAACAGTTTAGTTAAGTTCAAAGCAAAACTCCTTGTATTTTCTTCGCTTTATGGTCCAGCGGGTGACCACGTAGTCAACGCGGTTGCAGTGATACGTCCTGTCCATTCAGGAAACTCTGGGTAATCGTTTCCAATTGTGAAGTCACTACTTGATGAAAGTACAGTCCAATTTGTACCTGATCCTGCAGCAGTTCCTTGCCAAAACCAAGTAATTTTTTTGATTGGAACAAATTCGCTTCCAACTCCAGGCGGACGATACATCATCCACGTCTCAAAATGATCGTCCGCCTGTACGCTTATCAAATGTTCAATCAATCCCATACCTGGCGCATCTCCAGCAGTATTAATGCTGCCGTTGTCAGGGAAAATTCCGGCGGGATCAGGGGCAATAGGCTCTGGAGCATAAGGATATGCCTGATCCAACAAGTTTTGGTTGTTAACACTGTTGGTCTGAAAAACACTGTTTTGCCCCGGCTTTTGGTAAGTACGAAAACGCTTAATCACAGATTTCTGGACAAAATTCCATCCGCCACCAGTACCCCAAGGATTGGGGTTGGCTGAGGATGTAAGAACTTTTCCATCCCAGCGGATGCCTGTTACTTTAGTCTCAGAGAGCTTCACTCCAAAGAACATCATGAAGCCGTTATAAATAACTACTCCACTTGCCGGAACACCCGGAACGAGCATATCTCCATCAGGATGTTGGGCGGCATTCTTAGCAGTGTACACATCAAACGAAAATGACTCAGGTCTACGAACTGTACAATTTCGGCTGACAGTGACATCCAAACCATTTGCAGGCAGTGCGCCTTGTGAAACAGCAAGGTGAGCGGTGCAAGTAACAGTACCAGTTGCTGGCTTCTTGAAGTAACAAACTAATGTAGAGTTTATTTGGTTTCCCAGTGTCTCAAGAACCATCGTTGTATTTGGAGTTGCATTATCGGCAAACCATTCTAATTTCCATTTTTTGAATGGGTCAGCACCCCCAGCAGTCCAACTGTAAGTTGTCGGGGTCAGTCCGCCCGAAATGAGCGCGGCTGTCGCTCGCTGACCAATCAAATACTCTTTGTCCCAATTGTTTTTAATTCCGCCAGACAAAGAAATTTCTAACGGAGCAGTGGTAGCTTTGTACGTTACACTGGCAATCGTTATACCATAAAAGAAAGGACCGATTGTTGCAGAAGGTGAGACAGTCGCAAGAGTGAAGGAATTCCCTGGACTGTCCTTGATCGAATAACGCTTTCCAACACCATTACTGCCTCCGAGTCCATCATCTATCGTACCGAAGCCACTGCCAGTAGTGAACACACTGGTTTCTTGATAGACTACGACTTTAGTGGGTGGCGGGGCAGGATCACCGGCATAACTCGGTTTCCATGTAAAAGTCGTTGTGATTGCCCCTGTACACGAAGCGAATGCATTATAACGCGGCGAAGATGAAGGCGCAACGAAACCTGCCCACCATCCATTGGAGTTGAGTGAATAAGGAGCTGACCCTGTCTCCCAAGCAGCAGTACCACCGCTGTACGTGACCTTGTAATACGCCGCCCGCGCCGTCTGTGGCAAAACCGAAAGCGTACCAAAAATCAGAAAGAGCGCAATGACCGAAGCAAAGGGAAAACGGCGTTTTCCCGAACCGACCTGCAAAACCCTCATGAGCGTAATCTCCTCTTGGCTTCTGCGCCAAGACAAATCAAACCAAAGTGAAATGGTCCGAAGCGAGAACAATCTTGAGCGGTTCAGGGGGAGCGCGAACAGGCAGGTCAAGACAACGAAACTTGACGTGGACTAAATGGCAACCGCGCCAAAAAGTGCGGGGTGGGGGGTATGGAGTTGAGTGCAATCTAAGTGCATCGCAAACCTCTTCGTCATGGAAAGGCAATGGGAGAAACTACGAAAGGATTTTGCCTTGACATGATTACGACGAAGAAAATAGTTTCTGTCAAGAGGCACGTACAAATTTTATTTTTGATTCTGTTAGCAAAAATCAAGAGGACGCATGACAAACTGCGTCCTTGAGATTACCGCCAAGTTCCCTATTGTGATTTTACTTTCCCATTGATGCCGCGTCGAGGAATAAACCCGAACAACTCCATAACCTAATCCCCAATCCCCAATGTCTCGAATGTGTAGGCGAGATGTTCGAGATGATAGTCCATATCGAAGGCGTGGGCGACCTGCTCCGAAGTGAGTCTTGCTTTCACGTCGGGATCGTTTTCGATGGCGGTGCGGAAATCTTCGCCCGCCCATGACTTTGCCGCGTTGCGCTGCGCCACTCCATACGCCTCTTCACGGGATAACCCTGTGGTGATCAGAGCAAGCATGATCTGTTCGGAAAACACTAAGCCGCCCATCTGCTCCAAGTTTCGCTTCATATTTTCGGGATAGACAATCAATCCGTTCAGAATATCATCGAATTTCCAGAGCATCCAGTCAATCAGCGTGGTCGTATCGGGCAGAACCACGCGCTCGACACTGCTATTGGTCAGGTCGCGCTCGTGCCACGTCGCCATACTTTCGAGCATCGGAATGAGATTGCCGCGCACAACCCGTGCTAGCCCTGTCACCGTTTCGCTGTTCCACGGATTGCGTTTGTGCGGCATGGCGGACGAGCCTTTTTGTCCCTGCGCGAAAAACTCCTGCACTTCGCGGATTTCGGTGCGAGCGAGGTTGCGAATTTCAGTGGCGAAGCGTTCGAGGGAGGCGGCGAGAATGGCGAAGGTCGCCATCATTTGCGTATGACGGTCACGGGCGATCACCTGCGTGGCAATCGGCGCGGGTTCCAATCCCAATTTATTGCAGACATAGCGTTCGATTTCGGGGCTGATATTGGCGTGTGTCCCGACTGCCCCCGAAATTTTGCCGACGGAGATTGCCGCTTTCGCCTGATGGAGTCGTTCGAGGTTATGGTTCATCTCGTCTAGCCATGTCGCGAGCTTGAATCCAAAAGTAATCGGTTCCGCGTGAATCCCGTGCGTGCGCCCGATCATCACGGTTTGCTTGTGTTCGGCGGCGCGGCGGCGAATAGTAGCACTGAGGGTTTCAGCGCGAGCGATGATTTGCTCCAACGCTTGGCGCAGCAACAGCGAAAGCGCGGTATCAACAATATCGTAAGACGTGACGCCGTAATGGACGAAACGCCCCTCTTCGCCTAAATTCTCCGCCACATTTCTGACGAACGCCATCACATCATGCCGCGTTTCCTTTTCCAGTTCGGCGATACGGGCAAGGTCGAATCTCGCCCCGCGTCGAATAGCATCGGTTGTGCCTTGCGGAATGCGCCCGAAATGCTCCAGTCCATCACAAACGGCGATTTCGACATCGAGCCATTTCTGAGTTTTGTTCTCCGGACTCCAAAGCGCGAGCATTTCCGGCGTGCTGTAGCGATCAATCATCGTTCTCTCCTCAATCGAAAATTTTCAACGGAGAGATTATACCGCTGTTGTAGGAAACAGAGACTATTTATTGAACACGTCGTCGCCAAGTGCGGGATTGCGGCTGGCGAGCAGACACGCGACAACAGAGAGAGGGTCGGCTTCGATAGTGTAGAAAATCCTGTAGGGAAAACGACGCAGCAGACTGCGTCGTACTCGGCGGCAAAGAACAGCATTCATGCGTGGAGGTCGTTCAATCGAAGCACGGTAGGCTCTAACAGCACGCAAAAACTCACTGACCAATCACCTACTTACCCAACAACCTAACGACCCAATAACCCCATCGGCAAAACCGTAAGGTATACTAAACCAACGCGAACACAGCCGTTCGCGTCAACCGGCAAATTCGCTTCCAACCGAAGCCCGCCGGACACAACTGTTCAAAGGGGAACATCGTGAGGACTCTGGAAAAACCCATGCCATTCGAGGATTTGGCGGCACTCGGTATAAGGAACGCCGCGACCATTTATCATAATCTGACGTCGGAAACCCTGCTCGAACACGCACTCACGCGCAGCGAAGGACGCCTTGCCGCGAACGGTGCGCTGGTAGTGCGAACCGGCAAATTTACCGGACGCTCGCCCAAAGACAAATATCTTGTGCGCGAACCCTCGTCGGAAGCCGCGATTTGGTGGGGCGCAGTCAATCATCCGCTCTCTGAAGACTCGTTTGATCGTCTGCTCCAACGTGTCGGAAACTATCTCGAAGGACGCGACGTTTATATTCAGGAGTTGTTTGGCGGGGCAGACAGCCGCTATCGTCTGCCCGTGCGCGTCGTCACCGAATATGCGTGGCAGAGCCTATTCGCACAAACGCTGCTTGTCCGCCCCGATATGATCGATGCCTCCGTTCCCAGTGTCTTCGAGAACGAGCCGTTTACCATTATTGCCGCGCCCGGCTGCCAAGCCGTCCCCAGTGAAGATGGCACAGCCTCCGAAACCTTTATCGCGATCCATCTCGGCAGACGCCTTGTTCTCATCGGCGGCACGGAATATGCGGGTGAAATCAAGAAAAGTGTCTTTACGCTGCTCAACTATCTGCTGCCCCGGCGCGGCATTTTCTCGATGCACTGCTCTGCCAATATCGGGCGCGAAACAGGCGACTCTGCCCTGTTTTTCGGCTTGAGCGGAACCGGCAAAACCACGCTGTCCGCCGATCCATTGCGCGATCTCATCGGAGACGACGAACATGGCTGGAGCGACGACGGCATTTTCAACTTCGAGGGCGGCTGCTACGCCAAGTGTATTCGCCTCAGCCACGAAAAAGAGCCACAAATTTGGGACGCGATCCGGCACGGCAGCGTTCTCGAAAACGTCAAAATGGACGAAGCAACCGGAACACTCGACTACGACAGTGACGAGCAAACCGAAAACACTCGTGCCGCTTATCCCATTGATTTCATTCCGAATGCTCGCATTCCCGGCGTTGGCGGACACCCGGAGCATCTCGTTTTTCTGACAGCGGACGCCTTTGGTGTTCTGCCTCCCATCAGCCGCCTGACTCCCGCACAGGCAAAATTCCACTATCTGAGCGGCTATACCGCCAAAGTCGCCGGAACCGAACGCGGTCTCGGCAATGAACCGCAAGCGACATTCAGCGCGTGTTTCGGTCAGCCGTTTCTGCCGCTCCATCCAACGGAATATGCCCGTCTTCTCGGCGAGAAAATGGAACAGCACGATGCAACGGTTTGGCTGGTCAACACAGGTTGGACAGGAGGCGTGTTCGGTGTCGGAAGCCGCATGGACATCGCCCATACCCGCGCCATGCTCCATGCCGCCCTGAGTGGACAACTGGACACCGCAGAGTATCGCACCGATCCCGTATTCGGGATTCATGTGCCGACGACTGTCCCGAATGTGCCTTCCGAAGTCCTCGATCCGCGTGAAGCGTGGGAGGACAAAGCCGCCTATGACGCGCAAGCCCGCGAATTGGCGCAGTTGTTTGTCCAAAATTTTGATCTCTACAAAGACGCCGCCGCGCCCGACGTGATCGCCGCGATGCCGCAAATTTAGAAAGGGAGAAGGGGAGAATGGGAGAGGGGGAGAAAAAGAACCACAGGGGACACAGGGATAATTCACGGATTCCATTTCTGGATTTCGTTCGTGTTCTTATCTTTGGTTGTTTTTGTGTGTTGCGTGGATCAAGAATGCATTGGTCTGTTCCCTGTTCCCTGTTCCCTGTTCTCTTCCTAATGCCGATGACCGCTTTTGCTCAAGTTCAATCGCCGCTGACATTGCCGCCGCCCGTCATGCGGGAGTTTCGAGCGGCTTGGGTGGCGTCGGTAGCGAACATTGATTTCCCCTCGAAAATGGGGCTGACGACAAGACAGCAAAAGGCGGAACTGCGGGCGATAATGGAGCGGGCGGCGGCGTTGAAACTTAATGCCATTATCTTGCAGATTCGTCCGGCGTGCGATGCCCTCTACGCCTCCAAACTCGAACCGTGGTCGGAGTATCTTTCGGGGCAGCAGGGCAAGGCTCCCAGTCCCTTTTATGATCCGCTGGCGTTTGCGATAGACGAGGCGCATAAGCGAGGCTTGGAACTGCACGCTTGGTTTAATCCTTATCGCGCCCGCCATTCGCTGGCGAAAAGCACGCTGGCGGATTCCCATCTCAGCAAGACGCAGCCCGAACTGGTCAAAACCTATGGCAAGCATCTCTGGCTCGATCCCGGCGAACCCAAAGTTCAGAAACACTCGCTGAACGTGATTCTCGATGTTGTGCGGCGTTACGACCTTGACGGCGTTCATGTAGACGATTACTTTTATCCCTATAAAGAGAGGGATGCGGGCGGGGCAATTATTGATTTCCCCGATGAACCGTCTTGGCAGAAATACGTCGGTTCGGGCGGAACGCTGACTCGTGACGATTGGCGGCGAAATAATGTTGATACGTTTATCGAGCGAATGTATAAGGCGGTCAAAGCCGAAAAGGTTTGGGTCAAGGTCGGTATCAGTCCGTTCGGAATTTATCGTCCGGGATTTCCCGCGCAAATCAAGGGATTCGATCAATACACCGAACTTTATGCCGACGCCCGCAAATGGCTCAATGAGGGCTGGCTGGATTATTGGACGCCCCAACTGTATTGGTCTATCGAGCAGACCGCGCAGAGTTTTCCGGTGCTGCTGAACTATTGGATCGAGCAAAATTTCAAGGGGCGGCACGTTTGGTCGGGGCTATACACCAGTCGAATCGGCGATGATACCGCGAAACCGTACTTGACGGAAGAGATCATTTATCAGATTAAAACAGCGCGGGGATTTGCGGGTTCGGGCGGTCACGCACATTTCAGCATGAAGTGCCTGATGCAGAATCGCGGGCAGATCAATGAGAAATTAGCCGCCGACGTTTATGCTCAACCTGCGCTGATTCCTGCGTCGCCGTGGCTCGATGCAGCCCTGCCCGCTTTAGCACAAGTGATAGTCAAGGCGATACAGAAGGCAAAAGAGATTCGATTTTTGCTGCCAAATGAACAAAAGGCGTGGCTGTGGCGCGTCAGTTTTCTGATCGGCAAAAATTGGAATACACAGATGTTGCCGGGCAATACGACGAATTTGAGCGTGCCGAAAGCGGTAAGTTGGGTGCAGGTTGCCGCGATCAGCCGCACCGGAACCGAAGGGCAAGCCGTGACGCTCAAGGTGGAATGAGATAAAAATGAGTGATAGAATTGTTCAGACGAGCAAGTTTCTCAGCCTGATTTTGCGGCACAATCCACAGAAAATCGGGTTGAATTTAGACGCCAACGGCTGGGCGAATGTCGAAGAGTTGATCCGGTGTTCGCAGACGATTCATATCCAATTGTCGCGCCTCTTGATCGAGAAAGTGGTCGCCAATAACGACAAAAAACGGTTCGCGTTGAGTGAGGACGGGCAACGAATTCGCGCCGTTCAGGGGCATTCTATCGAAATCGAATTGGACTTGGAGCCGATGACGCCGCCCGACGTATTGTATCATGGGACTGCCACACGATTTTTGGATTCTATTCGGAAGCAGGGACTGCTCAAGGGCAATCGGCATCACGTTCATCTTTCCGGTGATGAGGAGACGGCAGAAACAGTCGGCAGTCGGCACGGCAAACCCGTCGTTTTGACGGTTATGGCGAGTGAGATGCACAATGCCGAATATGAGTTTTATCTTTCTGAAAACGGCGTCTATTTGACAGACGTGGTTCCGACAGAGTTCATTGACTTTCCGCTTGAATCGTGATAAATTGAGTGACGAGTAGGGACAATTCCTGTTTCTATGGATTTATCCTTGTACTGAAACAGAGAGAGGGACAAGACCAATGGGAATCGCAACAAAAGCACGGATGACGGAAGATGAATTCATGCGAATGCCGGATGATGGGCGTAAGTGGGAACTTGTCAATGGAGAACCAAAAGAAGTGGCAGCAGGAGTTGATCACGGCGCGATTGGCGCAAACATCGGTTATCTCTTCCGTCCGCATACACGCGGCAAAGGTGTACTTTGCGGTTCCGATGCAGGATTTCGTATGGCAAGCGGCAATATCCGCTGTCCCGATGTGTCTTATACCCGCAAAGAGCGACTGCCCGGCGGTGTTGCGCCGCAAGGTTTTGGAGATGCCGCACCTGACTTGTGTATCGAGATCATTTCTCCTTCCGAAGAAAACAGTGAGATGACACAGAAAATCAACGAGTATTTTGCTTCGGGAGCCGTGCAGGTGTGGCATTTGTTTCCGTTGGCAGAGAAGGCACGGGTATACAAATCGCCGACAGAATATCAGGATTTCGGGACGGAAGATGAAATTACGGGCGGTGCGATACTGCCTGATTTCCGCTGTATTGTTTCGGAATTGTTCGATGACGAATAGACAGATTTGAGGCTGTGAAATGAGACTCGCGTTTCAACACAACGACGTGCTGACGGTTTTAGAAGCGGAACAAACGCCAGACGGGTTTCGTGTCCAATTGGAAGACGGTACGGAACACCGATTTGCGGCGAAGCGTCTTGCTGATGGCAGCGTTCAGATTGTGCAGACTGAAAACGGAGTCGAGCGAGTGTTACGGGTTCCAATAGCCCAAACCAAGCGCGGGATCGAAGTCGCTTTTGCCGGTCAATCGTACCTGCTCACATCCACTACCGAACGCAGAGCCAGCCAAGCACAGCAGACTTCTTCCGGCACGCTCAAGGCTCCGATGGTCGGCGTTGTGGCGGACGTTTTGGTATCGGAAGGGCAAACAGTCGAAGCGTATCAGTCGCTGCTCACGGTGGAAGCCATGAAGGTCATCGCGACGCTGGAAGCCCCGTTTGCCGGAACCGTTTCGCACCTATCCGCAGTGAAAGGACAGCGAGTCGCACACGGCGAAATTTTGGCGGAGGTAACGCCCCATGAGTGACAATTTCGTGCGTGTGGTGGAGGTCGGAGCGCGGGACGGCTTGCAGAATGAGCCGAAAATTGTCCCGACGGCGGACAAAGTGCGGTTTATCGAACTGCTTGCCGACGCGGGGTTTACGGAGGTTGAAGTCTCGTCGTTTGGGACTGACAAACG
>Ga0163154_10010225_pt1 | contig 10497 bp, 7 predicted proteins | sample OliLakLV19MP9P1_FD_148649 | JGI IMG/M metagenome (GOLD analysis project Ga0163154, IMG submission 148649) | Freshwater microbial mat bacterial communities from Lake Vanda, McMurdo Dry Valleys, Antarctica - Oligotrophic Lake LV.19.MP9.P1 | ecosystem: Environmental > Aquatic > Freshwater > Lake >...
GGTACAAACACACCCGAAAGTGAACCTAACACTTCATTTTACGATGAACAAGCAATAAAAAAAGCCCGCAAGTAAAGTAACTTCGGCGAAGTAAAAAAAACTTGGTGCTTTGACAAATTTTGCGGGGGCAATCTCATTTGATTTATAAAAGTCCTCTCTTTCGGTCTGAAAGCCATTCTCTTATAGTCAAATATAGGCATCGCCACTAAATTTGTCAGAGTATCAACACTTTCGCAAGAAGTCTATTGTGTTTTATACTGATTTGTTGTATTTTTGTATAAATTTAATACTTATCTAAGATGCAACAATTAGTTTTAGCTGTGTTTATCTTGTTTGTAGCGCAAACAACACAAGGACAAGCTCCCAAAAGGCAGGAAGTGCCTTCTAAAATAAACCACGTTACGACCTTTGTAAGTGGTGCGCAAGTAGAGCGCAAAGCCACCGCAAGCCTCACAGCAGGCAAGACAGAATTGGTGTTTATTGATATTTCGCCCAATATCGATAAGCAGAGCATCCAAGTCAAAGGCGATGGCGCATTTACCATTCTTTCGGTTATTCATCAGTTAAACCACTTGAAAGAACAAACGCGGCGCGATGAAATTAAGCTACTCGAAAATCAAAAAGCTGTACTTCTTTCGCGTGCCACTTTAGAGCGTGGCATGCTCGCTGTCTATAAACAAGAAGAAACAATGCTCATCAAAAATCAAGCTATCGGAGGGCAAAATACAGGTGTAAAAGCTGCAGACTTAAAAGATGCGCTTGATTTTCAACGCAAACGCCTTACCGAAGCCCTTTTGAAACAAATAGAAATAGAACAAAACTTTCAAAAAATAGACAGTAGCCTACGCAAAATAGAGGCACAAATGATTGCTCTCAACCGCAAAGAAAGCCTTTCTACCAGCGAAATATTGGTAACAGTGGCTACAAAAGAATTTGTAAGTGCGAATTTTGAAATAAGCTATTTGGTGAAAGATGCAGGTTGGTTTGCCACGTATGATTTGCGCGTGCAAGATATTTCAAAACCTATTGACTTGGCTTTTAAGGCAAACATTCGCCAAAGCTCAGGCGAAGACTGGAAAGAGGTGAAGCTCTCTATCTCTAACGGAAACCCCTCCGAAGGCGGTTCAGTACCCGATTTGACCCCTTGGCTGTTGCGTTTTGGTCAGCCTTATATTATCAGTAGGCAAGTTACAGGAGATAAAAGCGCAATAGTAGGCAAGGTATTGGATAGGAACACAGGCGAGCCACTTATCGGCGCAATGATTATGATAAAAGGCACTACTATCGGCACTTCAGCAGATGAAAATGGTAGTTATAAACTCAACGCTTTTCAGCAAGGGCAGATTTTAGTAGCAAGTTATGTAGGCTACGACACACAAGAAATGGTCATCAACTCCAACGCTATAAACTTCAATCTTGGAGAACAAGCACAAACACTGAGCGAAATATTGGTAATAACACGCTCAAGAGATAAAATAGGGTCATTTGACCAAACTTTAAATGGTAGAGTGGCTGGAACACAAATTGAAAATAAAAAAAAGGAAGAAAGAGAAAAATCGTTGGAATTAGCCGTAACAGCTAAGTTTCAACCAACTACTATTGTGTTTGATATCGAGATGCCTTATACCATTTTGAATGATGGCAAACTGTACACTGCAGAAATCAAAAATTACAACTTGCCTGCCACCTATCAATATTATACTGCACCAAAATTGGACAAAGATGCGTTCCTCACTGCCCAAATCAGAAATTGGCAAGAGCTAAACCTGATGGAAGGCGAATTGAATTTGTTTTTTGAAGGCGCGTTTTTAGGCAAATCTGTCTTAGACTTGCGCAAAGCAAGCGATACTTTAGAAATATCATTGGGGCGCGATAAAGGCATTGTCGTAGAACGCAAAAACCTGAAGGAATTTGCTTCCAAGCAGTTTCTGAGCAATTACAAATCGGAAAGCCGCGCTTATCAAATCACTGTCAAAAATAATAAAAGCCAGCCTATCAAAATCATCATCGAAGACCATTACCCGATTGCTACCTCCAAAGAAGTTACTGTAGAAAACAAAGAAGCGAAAGACGCAAGTGTTGATGAAGCCACACAAATAATTGTTTGGAAAGACGACATCGCCCCCCGCTCCGAGAAAGTCCACACCTTCAAATACAGTGTAAAATACCCCAAACGCGAAGTGATTGTATTGGATTAGTAAACAAAAAGAGGCAAGAAGATACTAAAATCCTGCCGCCTTTTGCTGGGTAGTTATATGCATCAAAATTGGTTTTCACTTCGGCGAAGTTATGTTTATTTTGGAGGTTAATAAATCCCTCTAAATATTCTTCCCCAACGGATTTTACCACCACCAAAGAGTGTTTTGTTATAGTCAAGCGAGAGCCAGGTTATGGAAGCGCGTCCTACGATATGGTCTTTGGGTACAAATCCCCAATAACGCGAATCCTCAGAGTTGTGTCGGTTATCGCCCATCATAAAGAAATAGTCTTGTTTGAAGGTATATTTTTCTATTTTTTTATCGTCAATGTATAAGCTGTTTTCTTTGATTTCAGCTTTGTAATTCCAATCATACGCTGTTATAACCCTGCCGTAAAGTTTCAAGTTGGTTTCATTGATGTCAATCGTAACACCTTTTTTAGGCAGTGTTAAAGGTCCAAAGTTGTCGCAAGTCCAACCCATCGCGCCTTTTGGATATACGCCGGCTTGATCTTCAGGTTGGTCTTTTTTACGAACTAAACGGGTAACACTTGTAAATAGTTCTGAATCTTTTAGTTTTTTAGCTTCCTCTTCTGTGGCATGAATCATTTTGCCTTTTTCATAATCCATAACATCAATATCAGGGCTAAGCCCCATATCTGTAAAGTTTATAGAATTGATATTTTCTTTGGTTTCACAAAGATAGGCGTGTTGCATTTGTGGTGGGTTCTTTGCTTTTTCGCCATTGATGTATAATTGCCCTTCTTTCACGGCTATTTCGTCACCTGCGATAGCCACACAGCGTTTGATATAATGCGTTTTCATATCTACAGGGGCGACATCCATCGGATAATTAAATACGACCACGTCATTGCGTTGTACTGAAGTATATCCCCAAATTCGAAAAACGGGTAGTTGAATGAGGCTAATATACGCGGGAATTTCCGTGCCCCAAATTTTGTTATCAGTCAAAGGAATACGCAATAAAGTGCGTGGAGTGCGTGGCCCGTAAGCGATTTTGCTCACAAAGAGAAAGTCGCCTACCAATTGTGTTCCTTCCATAGAAGGCGTAGGAATGGTATAAGGCGCGAAGAAGCCCCAGCGAACTATGGTGGCTACGATAACGGCAAAAACAATGGCATCAACCCATTCGCGAATAACGCCTTTTTTCTTTTTAGGAGGTTTGCTTGTAGGTTTGGGTGTTGCTTGGATAGGCTCTGCAGATGGATTTTCCATAGTTGTTTTATTGGCTCGTTCAGGAATGAACGGCAAAATTAGTGTTTTTTCTTAAATTAGTTGCAACAAGGAGGTGTTTTATTACTTTGAACCTATCAAGAATGTAAAAATAATGTATAACTTTGCATAGATATAGGCATCAGTAACGCTTAAAATTATAGGTGAGCTGGACTGCTCTTTGGTGAGAACGCCAAACATGGGTAAGCAAGTAACTGAATAGGAAGTACAAATATTGGACAACAATACATTATGAACCAACAAACCATCATCATAGCAGGTGGAGCAGGTTTTATGGGCAAAAGCCTTGCCTCCTATTACCAACAAGAAACCGACTACAAAATTAAAATCCTTTCGCGCCAACGCCTTCCCGAAAAAGACGGTATTGAGTACGTATATTGGGACGGTAAAACGCTCGATGCATGGAAAGATGCGCTCGAAGGCTCACTGATGCTTATCAATTTGGCAGGAAGGACCGTGAATTGTAGGTACAACGAAAAAAACAAACAGCAAATACTCGAATCGCGCATTTTCTCTACCCAAATATTGGGGGAGGCTATCCAACAATGCCAAGAACCACCGAAAATCTGGGTAAACGCCGCCTCTGCTACCATATACCGCCATGCAGAAGACCGCCCAATGGACGAAGAAACAGGCGAGATAGGCAAGGGCTTTTCTGTGAGTGTCTGTCTTGAGTGGGAGAAGGCTTTTAACACCATCGAAACGCTACATACACGCAAGATAGCCTTGCGCGTGGCTATGGTATTGGGTAAAAATGGCGGTGTGATGGTGCCGTTTCAACGCCTCGCCTACTTGGGTTTGGCGGGTACACAAGGAAAAGGCTCGCAATATGTAAGCTGGATACACGAATACGACTTTTATAGACTTTTGCGTTTTTTGGAAAAGCATGAAACGTTACAAGGCACATTCAATGCGTCCTCTCCCAATCCTATTCCAAACAAAGAATTTTTACAGAAACTGCGTAAAGAGTTAGGCGTTTGGTTTGGACTGCCCCAGCCTGAATGGTTGGTCAAATTCGGCGCGTGGCTTATTGGTACAGAAGCCGAGCTTGTACTTAAAAGCAGGCGCGTAATACCCAAAACTTTGCAAGAATTGGGCTTTACGTTTCGTTATCCTATAGTAGAAAATGCTTTTAAGGAAATCTACAGGTGAGTTAAATCATTGCCTTTCAACAGGCTTCATACGAAAGGGTTTCCAAAGACCTCACAGAGAGGAAAAAGGAATTTCGCAAGAAGTCTATTACTTGTTTATACTGCAAAGCTCTCTCCGCAACCACAACTGCGCGAGGCGTTGGGATTTATGAACAAAAAGCCTTTGCCATTCAAGCCGTCAGAGAAGTCGAGTGTCGTGCCTAAAAGGTATAGCAAACTCTTTTTATCCACTAAAATTTTGATACCTTTGTCCTCAAATATTTCGTCAGATACTTGAAGTGCAGAATCAAACAGCAAATCATACATCAAGCCTGAACAACCGCCTCCTTTTACGGCTACGCGGATATTGTGTGCATCAGTTAATCCATCTGTTTCGCGAAGAGAAACTATTTTCTCTTTAGCTTTATCTGTTACATTTATCATAAAACAAGTACGTTTATTTAGTTTATACAAAAACCAATATAAAGTATTAAAAGTTTCACTTTGCTTGTAAAAATTAAGAATCACTTGCTTATTTTCAAAAAAACACCTTACCTACCAAGACGAAAAGCAGGCAAGCGCAAGAAAAAACCTTGCCTACCAAGACGCAAAAGCAGGCAAGCGCAAGAAAAAACCTTGCCTACCAAGACGCAAAAGCAGGCAAGCGCAAAACACCAATCACTCAATCACCCATTCACTCTATGTATATTCCTAAAAAATTTCGTATTGAAGACGCAGAAGAAATCAAAGACTTTTTAAATAAAAATAGTTTTGGCGCATTGATTAGCCTTGTTGAAACACGTATAACGGCTACCCATTTGCCCTGGCATTTGGTAGAAGATGCCACTACAGGCGAGTGGTTGATGCATGCCCATATAGCCAAACCAAACCCGCAATGGCAGGCTTTGGAAACGTCTCCTGAAGTGATGCTGATGTTTCAAGGAGCGCATGCATACGTTTCTTCGCAGTGGTATAGTGAAGAAAATGCGCCTACGTGGAACTATCAAAGCGTGCATGTGTATGGGCAGGCAAGGATAGTGAGCCAGCCCGAACTCGAAGCCATGCTTGTACAATTGTTGCAACAACACGAGGCTTTTATGCCCAATCCGTTGTCTTATCAAGACTTGTCGAGCGACTTGCGCGAGCGTTTTTTGAAAGGAATTGTAGGCATAGAAGTACGGGTAACAGACTTGCAGGCGGCGTACAAGCTTTCCCAAAATCGTACAGCATTTGACTTTCAAAATATTGTCAAAGAATTGGAAAACATACCTGATGCCCAAAGCCATGAAGTAGCCAAACAAATGAAAAAACTGAATAAATAGCTTAAAAGATGCTGATTTTTATGTTTCTACAAAAAAAAACGTTTTTTCTTCTTAAATACTTGCATTTTAACAAATAATGCTATTCTTTTGCCTTAAATATTTCTATATAAACTTTTCTAAATCCTATTTCCATAACTCATGAAACAAACCCTACAGCGTTTGCTATGTTTAGCTGGACTTTGCTTCCTGTTAAGCATCTCCCCAGCATGGGCGCAAACCGAAACCTCAGGCACAGTAACCGATGAAAAAGGTGAAATACTCAGTGGTGTTGGTGTCGCCATTGAAGGCACTATTTTTGGAACTATCACAGACGGAGATGGTAATTTCACCCTCAAAACAAATGTTCCGCCTCCCTTCAAACTCCTCTTTACGATGGTTGGCTTTGCTACTCAGACACTTGAAGTAGCAGGCAATCAAACGGGTATCGCTATCAAATTAGTTGACCAAGCTATTTTGGGAGAAGAAGTTGTTATTGGTGCATCTCGTGTACCCGAAAACATCATGAAGTCGCCTGTAACCATTGAGAAAATGGACATCATCGCGATACAACAAGCAGCTTCGCCTGACTTTTACGATGGCATTTCAAAACTGAAAGGCATCCAAACTACCAGCGGCAGCCTTACCTTTACCTCTTACAACACACGCGGGTTCTCCACTATAGCGAATACACGTTTTGTGCAGTTGATTGATGGTATGGATAATGCTTCACCTGTACTTAACTTCCCTACAGGTAACATCGTTGGCATCTCTGAACTTGATGTAGAAGGCGTAGAACTTGTACCAGGTGCAGCTTCTGCTCTTTATGGCCCTAACGCTTTCAATGGTATCTTGATGATGACCAGCAAAAACCCTTTTGACTATCAAGGATTGAGTGCTGCAGGCAAGGTAGGACTTACAAGTTCTAATACTTCCGACTCGCGTGGAACTGCTCATGGCGATCAGGCGTATAAAAACTTTGCCATTCGTTATGCCAAAGCTTTTAACAATAGATTTGCGTTCAAGGTAAACTTCTCTATTCTTGATGGCGAAGATTGGCGTGCTAATGATTACAATTCATTCCGTACCACACAAGCCAATTATAAAAACACGAATAATCCCGTTCTTGGTTCTCCTGATTTTGATGGCGTGCATACCTATGGTGATGAAACAAATATCAAGTTTGCTACCTTGCCTTCTACCAGCCAACAGGCTTTGATAAATGGCTTGGCATTACAAATTGCTGCCGGCAATTCATTGGTACAAACAGCTTTGGTTAATCGCCTGCCCACGCTTTTGCAAGATGTAAGTGTGAATCGTACGGGTTTCCGCGAAGAACATATGGTAGATAACCTCAATGCACGCAGTGTAAAAGCTGATGCCGCCTTGCATTATCGTATCAATGAAAAAATGGAACTTTCCTATAATTATCGTTTTGGAACAGGCAATACGGTTTTTCAAGGTGGAGAACGCTATGCACTTCGTGACTTCAGTGTTCAGTTTCACAAGTTAGAATTGAAGGCAAAGAATTTTTTTGTACGTGCTTATGCGTCCCTTACCAATGATGGTGATTCTTACAATTTAACAGCATTGGGTACATTTGCTAATGAAAGAATTGCACCTACCTCAGCTTCGTGGTTACCTACTTATTTGGGCAATTATGTTGGCGCACTTCTACAACAAAACTCGCAAATACTTGCTGGTGGTGCCGCTGGAACGCCAACTCCTGCGCAAATAGCCATAGCACAAGGTACAGGACGTACTGCGGCAGATAATTTGGGTGCTGGTCGTCCTATTGAAGGCTCTGCTGAACATAAGCAACTCATGGAAAATGTCCGCAAAGATTTGCTTAAAAGAAACCCATCAGGTGCTGGTTTTACAGACAATTCACGTTTTTACCATGCAGAGTTTAATTACAACTTCCAAGATAAAATTAAGTTTGCAGAAGTTCAAGTAGGTGGCAATGTGCGCCGTTATGATTTATTTACTGATAATACCATTTACAATGAAGCGACTGTCGATGGTAAATATAAGCGTATAGGCATCAATGAATTTGGCATTTATGCACAAGCATCTAAATCATTGCTTGATGATGCTTTGAAACTAACTGCCTCTGCACGTTTTGACAAAAACCAAAACTTTAAAGGACAAGTAAGCCCCCGTATATCAGCTGTTTATTCAGCAGGTGCGAACAAAGAGCATAACATTCGTGCTTCGTTCCAAACAGGTTTCCGTAACCCTGATACACAAGCGCAGTTTATTTTCTTTCCAAGCTCGTCAGGTACTATTATTGGAGGCACACGCGCCAATGCCGAGCAGTATGGCATCTATGAAGGCGGAGCAGTAGATTCTAAAGGCAATACTATCAACATGAATTACATACAACCTGAACGTTTGTCTGCACTTGAAGTAGGTTACAAAGGTGTTATTGGTGGAAAACTAATGATTGATGCGAATGTATATTACAATATGTACAAAAACTTCATCACCCAACAAACTGTATTTGCTAAAGAAGGTAAAACGGGTATTCCATCAGGCTCATTTGCAGCAGGTGCTGCCTTCCGTCCTTATTTCAATACTAATTTTGACATATCTTCTTTGGGTGCAGGCTTAGGTCTGACCTATAAGTTACCTAAAGGCTATACGCTTATGGGCAATTATTCTTATGCTTCTTTCAGTGCTCCTGATGCTCCTGAAACTTATGAAACACAGTTCAACACGCCTACCAACAAATTTAATCTAAGCATAGGCAATCGCAATGTGTGGGAAAATATCGGCTTTGATTTGAACTATCGCTGGCAGGAAAGCTACTTGTGGCAATCTGCCTTTGGCGTAGGTCAAGTAGCTTCTTTTGGTGTATTTGACGCACAAGTAAGCTACAAAGCAAAACCTCAAAAATTGATGTTTAAAATAGGTGCTACCAATTTGTTTGGTAAAGACTACGTTACCAATTATGCTGGACCTTTTGTAGGCAAGTTGTATTATGTATCTATTACATTTGACGAATTCTTAAGGTAAAAACAATCCCCAACCAAAAGACCTTTTGAGGTTGGGGCTTTTTCACTATTTTTATATCTAACTAAATAACAGCATATCAAAATCGTGCTTCTATTACTTCTAAAAGGTATTTTTAGTGTTTTTCTTATGTCAAAATTTAATAAATATAACAATACTCACTCATCCACTCACTCACTCACTCACATGAAACGATATATCAAAAAAATAGGGCTATACGCCCTCCTTATGGGTTCTCTAACAGCTTGTTACATAGACCCAACAACCATAGCACCTGTGGCAGTTGTTACTCCCCCTGTAGTTACGCCTCCAACAAAAGGCACTGCTGATTTTACTAAATATGTAGCCATAGGCAACTCTCTAACCGCAGGCTTTGCTGATGGCGGCGTTTATCGCGTAGGGCAGTTGGTAGCTTATCCCAACCTGCTCGCTCAACAATTTAGGTTAGTAGGAGGAGGAGATTTTCCTCAACCACTCTATAGTGAAGCACAAAAAGATGGTACAGGGTATTTGAGGCTACGCAATATGCCTTCTACTACTGTAGCTCCGAATGTACAGCCTTTTGGACCTGGTTCTACAGGTTTTATGGGAGGCATTATAGGTGTTAATGGCACTACGCCTTTGTATGCAAAACACGTAGGGGTAAACAATAATTTTGGAGTGGCAGGTATCAAAATATCTGATGTACTCACTGCTGGTTACGGATTTAGCAATCCTGTAGGTTTTAACCCTCATTTTGAGCGTTTGCTTGGTGCTTCAAACGCAACAAGTACTTACAAAGATTATGTGCTTGCAAATTCCACAGGCACGACTTTCTTTTCTATGTGGTTAGGCAACAATGATGTATTGGGTTATGCTACTGCAGGTGGCACAGGCGCGGCGATGACTGACGTTACGACTTTCACGACCAACTACCAAGCGATGATAGACGCTATCACCCCTATAGCTTCAAAAGGTATTTTGGTTACTATCCCAAGGATAACACTCGCTGCACATTTTAACGTAGTGACCCGTACGTCTTTATTAGCGACTATCAATGCTGGCTTGCCTACTGGCTCGCCTGCAGTTACTGCTATTTTCATTGATGCTTCAGGTACTACACGCTCTGCGACAGATGCCGATATGTTTCTCTTAGGAGCGCAAGCCGATTACGGTAATTTTGGAAGAACTACAGTAGGAACATCGGTTGGTCCTTATGGCTTGAGTCCTACCAATCCTCTGAAAGACGCATCAGTATTAGATGCTACTGAAGTAGTAGAAGTGCAAACCCGTACCAACGAACTAAACGCTGTTATCATGGCGCAAGCAATAGCAAAAAATCTTGCTCTCCTTGACGTAAATCTTGCAGGAGGAGCATTAGATAGAGCTTCTACAACAGGTTTTGTATCTAACAATTTGATTTATAGAACGTCTTTCATTTCTGGTGGAATATTTAGTTTAGATGGTATTCACTTAACAGGCGGTGGCAATGCTATCATAGCCAATGAAATGATGAAAGTGATCAATACTAAGTATGGTTCTACACTTCCTTTGTTAAATACATCAAATTATAAAGGAGTATATATTACACCTCTACCTTAATATTTTTGGATTAATCCAAAAA
>Ga0163154_10010230_pt1 | contig 10492 bp, 7 predicted proteins | sample OliLakLV19MP9P1_FD_148649 | JGI IMG/M metagenome (GOLD analysis project Ga0163154, IMG submission 148649) | Freshwater microbial mat bacterial communities from Lake Vanda, McMurdo Dry Valleys, Antarctica - Oligotrophic Lake LV.19.MP9.P1 | ecosystem: Environmental > Aquatic > Freshwater > Lake >...
CAAAAGGCCTCCTGGAAAAGTGGACAGTTATTATTTCAGCGACCCTAAGGGAGGTGGTTCCCCAACGCGGGGTAGGAGCAAAAGGCCTCCTGGAAAAGTGGACAGTTATTATTTCAGCGACCCTAAGCAAAACAAAACTACAATTCGGCATTGGCGGCTCAATTCTATTTGTAGCATTAGGACTTTATCTTTTTACTACAATAGCAAACCAACAGACAAGGTTTGACCCGACACTTGTAAAAGTTGTTGGTATAGCAAATATTTTGTTCTTCGGTGCGACAGGTATTTATGGAATTAAGAAAATGTTCGACAATAATGATAGGACTGACAATTGACGACAACGGAATTCTAGACAATGCAACCATCAACAAGAAGAGCCCCGACAAATCGGAGCAGGCTGTGTGGGGTGAAGCATCACACGTACGGTTCTGTGGGAATATGGGAGTGAAATTCCTTTGCATGACTCGATTGTCTGCAACCTTTCTGGCCACGGAGCTTACTTGAAATAAATGAAAAGCCAAAAACAAAACATAACAATTGACAGGGGGCGTGAGGAAAAAACAAACAATTACAAAAAATAAAATGGCTGCACCAAAAAGAAATAAGACGAAATCGAAACCGCCTGCCACCGTGCAGAACTTTCCTATTGTAGGCATTGGCGCGAGTGCAGGGGGGCTTGATGCATTCAAGCAATTGCTAACAGCGATACCCGAAAGCTCAGGAATGGCATACGTGCTGGTTCAGCATCTTGACCCATCGCACGAAAGTATTTTACCGGAGATTTTACAACGGGTAACAAAAATTCCCGTGCATGAAATTACCGATGACATTCATCTTGCGCCCGACCATATCTACGTTATTCCTTCCAATAAAATTCTTACTTCAACCGATGGAGTGCTGCAACTCACTCCCCGTGAGAATAAAATTCTCAATCTTTCTATTGATATTTTTTTTACATCACTTGCTGATGTGCATAAAGAGTTTGCAGTAGGTGTTGTATTATCAGGCACGGGCAGCGATGGCACACTCGGATTAAAAGCCATCAAAGAACACGGAGGCATCAGCATTGTACAGGACTCAGCGTCCGCTGCTTACGACAGCATGCCGCAAAGTGCGGTGAATGCAGGCGTAGTTGATTTTATTTTAGCTCCCGAAAAAATTCCAGCACAGCTTTTGCAAATCAATAGCGCATACAAAACCAGTCATTTTTTTAAAGAAGAAGAACAACTTCCAAAAGACGATGAAGCTGTTTTCAAACAAATTCTAATGTTGCTTCGTCAGCGAAGTGGAGTTGATTTTACGTACTATAAGCAACCCACTTTTCACAGGCGTATAGCGAGGAGAATTGCAATTGCCAAAAAGAAGAACCTTGCCGACTACTTAAAATTTTTGCGCACCGATAAAGCCGAACAGGATGCACTCTTTCAAGATGTGCTCATTCCCGTTACTTCTTTTTTCCGCGACCCGAAAACTTTTCAAACTTTAACCGAAACTGTTTTTCCCGCGCTGTTTAAAAATAGATATGCCGATGAACCAATTCGCGTGTGGATTGCGGGTTGCTCCACAGGCGAAGAAGCATTTTCAATTGCCATTTGCCTGCACGAATTTTTAGGCGAAAAATTATCCAACCCAAAAATTCAAATTTTCGCTACCGATATTTCAGAGAAAGCAATCAAGAAAGCACGAGCAGCCATTTACACCAAAGCCGACGTAGAAAAACTTTCTGCATCGCAGCTCAAGAATTATTTTATAAAAAACATTGGTGGTTACGAAGTGAGCAAGCTTATTCGTGATATGTGTGTGTTTGCCCCACACAATTTTTTAAAAGACCCCCCATTTGCAAAAATGGATTTAATTAGTTGCCGCAATGTGCTTATCTACATGGATACTTTTTTACAGAAGAAAGCACTCACCACTTTTCATTACGCGCTCAAAGAAAACGGTTTCCTTCTCCTCGGAAAATCCGAAACCCCAGGCACCTCATCCGATTTGTTTATACAAGTGGAGAAGCTCGAAAAAATTTATTCCCGCAAACCTGTGCCGGGTCGGTTCATGCAGGTTGCTACCGAGCGCAAAGAAGAATTTTTTGTAACAAAAAATAAAACAGCCATCAAACAAGAAGGCACACAAACTGATTTCAGAAAAAGTGCAGAGGCAATCATGATTGCAAAATCCCCTGCAAGTGTGGTTGTGAATGAAGCAATGGAGATCGTTCACATTTACGGAGACATCACTCCTTTTCTTCAGACGCCACAAGGCAAGCCAACTTTCAACTTATTGAAAATGGCGCGTGAAGGTTTAACGTTTGAGCTGCGCAATGCCATTCACAAAGCAACAAAGACACTGGCAACAGTCACTAGAGAAAATATTCCTGTAAAGGCAAACGAAATACAATCTTTGGTTGCGATTGAAATTATACCGCTCACGGATACCATTGAACCACATTACTTAATTCGGTTTGAGATAAAAATAATCCCTGTTGTGCAGGAAGAAATAAAATCTTCATCAGGAAATAAAGCTGAAACATCTCGAAGGCTTACGGGACAAAACGAACAATTAGAAATAGAACTTTCGCAAAACCGCGAAGACATGCGTTCCATCACCGAAGACATGGAAGCCGCCAATGAAGAACTACAAAGCGCCAACGAAGAATTGCAAAGCAGCAACGAAGAGATGCAAAGCTTGAACGAAGAATTAGAAACCTCAAAAGAAGAACTGCAATCAACCAACGAAGAACTCACCATTGTAAATCAGGAATTGCTTGATAAGCAGGAACAACTCAACGTATCGAACGCATTACAGTTGGAAGCCCATAAACGAGTTGAAGAAAGCGAGAAGGAACAAAAAAAATTGGCAAGCCAATTAAAATTAGCCACTGATTCTGCTAATGTAGGCATTGGGTTATTAAACGTTAAGACAGAAAAATTAGAATGGAATGGACTGATGAAAAAAATGTGGGGTTATAGCGAACACCTTGATACCTTGACTTTAGAAGATTGGTCTACATCAATTTTGCCTGAAGATAAAGCATTGACTTTTCAAAAATTAGAAGAATCAAAAAATAATCGCAGCATTTATGATGCCGAATATCGTATAAAACGTGCCAATGATGGCACTATTGTGTGGATGAAATCAATTGGTGAGTATCAATATGATGAATTTGGTGAAGCTAAAACCCTTACGGGCATTAACCTTGATATTACCCAGCAGAAAGAAGCGGAGGAAAAAATTCGCCAAAGTGAAGAATTGTTTAAATCTATTTTTGAAAATAGCCTTGCAGCAATAGTGGTTACCAATGACCAAGGCAATTATATATCTGCTAACAAAGCTGCAGGTAAACTCTTGGGTTATACAGTTGATGAATTAGTGCAAATGAATGTGGGCGATTTAAAAACGACCGTAAAACATGTAGCAGCCGAGCGTTTTGAGGAATATAGGAGCAAAGGTGAAGAAGTGGGCGAATTTGATTTTATTGCAAAAAACGGTGCCCATAAATTTGTGCAATACCGTGCAATTCGCATAAAGAAAGATTCCCATTTAAGCATCATGATGGATATTACGGAGCAAAAAATGAATGATGAAGTATTGTTAAAAGCAAAAACCAAAGCTGAAGCTGCTACATTAATAGCAGAGCATGCTGTAATAGCAAAACAGCAGTTTTTATCAAACATGAGTCATGAAATTCGGACTCCCATGAATGCGATCATTGGGTTTACAAAAGTGCTGCTGAAAACAGGTTTGGATGAAAAACAAAAAGAATATTTAGAAGCCATAAAATCAAGCGGAAATACTTTAATCGTTCTTATTAATGACATACTTGATTTAGCAAAAGTAGATGCCGGGAAAATGATATTTGTAAACTCGCCTTTTAAAATATCAGAGTCAATAACTACAATTCTTCATTTGTTTGAAACAAAAATTCAGGAAAATAATTTAGAATTGGTAAAGGAATATGATTCCAGAATCCCCGAAATATTACTTGGTGATTCGGTTCGTTTGCATCAAATTCTTATTAACCTTTTGAGCAATGCAATAAAGTTTACTGCAAAAGGTAAAATCAAGGTAAGCGTTAATTTACTAAACGAAGTCGAAGAAAAAGTAACCCTTGAAATTAAAGTTGCCGATACAGGAATTGGTATTCCGAAAAATAAAATTAGAGCTATTTTTGAAAATTTTGAACAAGCACACACCATCACTTCAAGTTTATATGGAGGCACCGGTTTAGGACTTGCCATTGTTAAACAATTGGTGGAAAAACAGGGGGGAACTATTGATGTGAAAAGTAAAATAAATGAGGGTTCTACTTTTAGATTTGTATTAAATTTTCAAAAAATAGGTGAAGGTGAAGGTGAAGGTGAAGGTGAAGGTGAAGGTGAAGGTGAAGGTACGGAAAGTTTAAACATAAAAGTATTGGTGGTTGAAGATGTTAAGCTCAATCAATTATTGATGAGAACAATATTGGATGATTTCAAATTCTCATGGGATATTGCAGACAATGGAAAAATAGCTATTGAAAAACTGCAAACCAATTCCTACGATATTATTCTAATGGACTTGCAAATGCCAATAATGAATGGATTTGAAGCCACGGAATATATCCGAAATAAAATGAATTTACAAATCCCAATCATTGCACTAACCGCCGATGTAACCACCGTTGATGTAGAAAAATGCAAAGCCGTAGGCATGAACGACTACATTTCAAAACCCCTTGATGAAAAACTATTATATAGTAAAATCTTGGATTTAGTAAAATCTAAATAATGCAAACGCTGACAGACACAGCAACTAATAATCGCTTCGTGGACAGTTTCGTGCAGACTTTTGAAGGTAGCACTTCGGACGGAAAAGTAAGGCAGCAGACAACAAGGGTTTTGCGAAAGTGGGGCTGATGTGCTAACTATTAAACTTGGGTGCTGAATTGAACATTTGTGCTTCGATTTCTCCTCCTTCGGGTAGCCTTCCGGCGACGAGGCCCAGACGTTGTTGCCAAATCACCTTTTGCTGCAAGGCGTGGAAACACACTCTGGGTGAGCGAAAAGGAAAAACGGGAACTTGATTCCTGTAGGTGAGCTATGAAAAGTGTAAAAACTTATCTTTGGAAGTTGGGTACAACCTTATGCAACAATGCCTATTTTGCGACCTCCAACAAGAAGAGCCCCCGACAAATCGGGGCAGGCTATGTGAGGTGAGCGTCTCACGCACGGTTCCGTGAGAACGTGGGGGTGAATTCCCCTGCGTGACCCGATTGCCTGCAACCCTACGAAGACAAACAACAACCTGAAAATAAAATCAAAAATGACAATTTCAATAATTATTACAATATGCTTTTTACTAATTCTTGCTTATGTTTTTGACATAAGTTCGTCAAAGACAAAAATTCCGTCAGTGATATTGTTGCTTATTGTTGGTTGGGCTGTTAAACAAGGGACGAACACTTTTCAAATAGTAGTGCCAGATTTGACATCAATACTTCCGGTACTTGGAACAGTTGGGTTAATCCTTATTGTATTAGAAGGTTCATTGGAATTAGAACTGAACAAATCGAAATTTCCATTTATTGGCAAAACAGCTCTTATTGCTCTTATACCAATGTTGCTTTTTAGTTTTGGACTTGCACTTGCATTTCAATATTTTGGCAATATCTCTTTCAAAGTAGGTCTTGCAAATGCCATTCCTTTTGCCATAATAAGTAGTGCTATTGCTATTCCAAGTGTTCAAAATCTATATTCAAAGGACAAAGAATTTGTAACCTATGAAAGTAGTTTGTCAGATATTTTTGGCGTAATATTTTTTAATTTTATTACACTTAATGACAATATTGGCACTCAATCTTTCGGGCATTTTATTTTAGAATTATTCATTATTCTAATCATAACTATTGTAGCAACGTTAGGTCTTGCTTTCTTGTTAAGCAAAATAAAGCACCACGTAAAATTTATTCCAATCATTTTAATAATCGTGATGATTTATGCTATTTCAAAAATTTATCATTTACCAGCATTGATTTTTATTCTGCTTTTTGGGATCTTCCTTGGCAATCTTGACGAACTAAAAGCTAATAAATTTATTCAAAAGCTACAGCCAAATATTCTAGATAGTGAAGTTCAAAAGTTTAAAGAACTAACAACTGAAATTGCTTTTTTAGTAAGAGCATTGTTTTTTATTTTATTTGGTTATTTAATTGAGATAAAAGAATTATTAAATACCAAAACAATAATTTGGGCTTTGGGTATTTGTATAGGAGTTTTTGTTCTTCGGTTTATTTTGTTAAAATTATTTAGGCTAAATATAAAACCACTACTCTATATTGCTCCAAGAGGGTTGATAACAATTTTGCTTTTTCTGACAATTCCTGTGAGCCAATCGGCTGATTTGGCTAACAAATCATTAATTATTCAAGTTATAATTTTGACAGCCTTAATAATGATGGTTGGACTTATGACTAATAAGGTAAATGCAGAGGATAATATTGAATAAATAGATGAAAAAGACCCCGCGTTGGGGTACCACCTCCCTTAGCTATGGCTAAGGTCGGGAACCCCCTGCCCCCGAACAAATTCGGGACAGGCTTTGGTTAGAATCAAAATGCCTTGCCCGGAGAAAGCGACACTTATTAATTCAGCGCCCCTTAGCTATGGGTGAATAATTGATAATAGATGATTGAAAAATAAAGATTGTTGATGTACAGCGCCCGCATATTCAATGTTTATGGTTTTTTCCATCATCAATTATCAATCATGTAATTGTCAATTATCAATTAAATTCCCTTCGCAAACAACCGATCTACCCGTTCCTCCACGCCCCGGTCTGTAATCAGCGGCGGCGCATGGTGCAGCTTGATGCGGCTGTCAATCAGCAACGGCCCCCGGCAACCCCAGTGTTTGTGTTGCACAAAAGGATCTACCCCATAAATGTCGTGTGAAGGATTGGCGCGCGTGAAGGTAGTCCAAACGAAGTTGTTCACGTTCGCGGCGGCGAAAGCGCTGTCGTCCGTCAGTACTAGCAACGGAAAACCGCTCAGGTCGAACCGACTCAGGTGATCCGTCAGGCACTCGCAATCTTTTGCAGAGGCGTCCCCCGTAAATTGAGGCCCGCGAATGGCCAATACCCCGGGTTGCACCAAAACCGGAGCCGAAAACCCTTCCGGAAGCGAAAAATTAGCCGGCAATTCGCGCCCAAGTTCCCGACGGCGCGGCCCACAGGCAGCAACCACCACTTTCGATCCCGAATTCCAGTCGGAACCCGAATAATCAAGGGTATCAATAGTCGTTCGGGTATGGAAATGCAGATCGCGAGTCCAGTCCACACGCTCCAGGATATGCTGCAAAAAAGCCGGAATATCTCTCGTAGAAAGGGCGGCATAGTCCTCCCGGGCAGCGATGAACAGGAATTTAGCCAAAGAGGTTTGCCCCGAACCTAAGATGCGGTTAGCCTGAGCCAGGATCTCTTCCGGCACGTGCCGCTCCCGGAAAGGCATGTAGCGCTCGCTGCCAATGGCGAGCAACAAGGGGTGAACGCCGGCGGCATCCACCGCGTGTATTTCCGAAACGCCTGGGAATTCCTGCGGCGTTAACAATTTGACTAATTGGTGGATGAGGTATCCAAAACTCGAATCTTCCTGCGGCGGCCTGCCCACCACCGTAAAATGCCAGATGGCGTTGCGGCGGTGGTAAACCTTATGCACTTCCATCACCGGAAAATCGTGCGCTAAGCTGTAATACCCGAGGTGGTCGCCAAATGGGCCTTCCGGCTTTTTCAGGTCTTTGCGGATCGTGCCCGTGATGACAAAATCGGCGTCGCCGGAAAGGAAATAATCATCGCGCCAGTCGTAACGAAACCGGCGGCCTCCCATTAAGCCTGCAAAAGTGAGTTCCGAAAGCCCTTCCGGTAAGGGCATAATGGCCGAAAAGGCATGCGAAGGCGGGCCGCCCACAAAAATGGAACAGCGAAACGGTTCGTCGCTTTGCAGGTATTGCGTGTGGTGTACGCCGATGCCACGGTGCAACTGGTAGTGCAACCCGATTTCGCGATTCAGCACATAATCGTTGCCCGAAAGCTGGATGCGGTACATGCCGATATTGCTCTGCATAGCCTTGCGGCTACCCGGAGGCAGGGTAAATACCTGCGGCAGGGTCACGAAAGCGCCGCCGTCGTCGGGCCAGGACTTTATTTGTGGCAATTGATCAATCGTCGTTTCCCCCCAGGCAGAAGCAATGCCAAACCGGCTGCGCATGGGCAACGCCGACAGCGCCGTGAACGGGGCGCTCAAATAGCGTAGGGGCCGCTTGAAAAAATTGGTCGGATCGGCTTTTAATTCGATGACGCGTTTAACGCGCTCTAAGGTATGCCGAAACAAAAATTCCGTCCGCTCGTAGGTGCCATACAAGTTGGAAACAGCAGGAAAGGGGCTGCCCTTCACGCGCTCGAACAACAAGGCAGGGCCGCCCGCATCGTATACCCGGCGGTGGATTTCCGCCATTTCCAGATTTGGATCAACTTCCTCCCGGATGCGCACTAACTTGCCGTGCCGCTCCAGGTCTGTTACGCATTCATGCAAACTTCGATAGGACATAATATTCGTATTTTTGAAGGTGCAGCGCACCGGAAATATTTGTAGACTAAAGGAATCACCGTGTTAAGGTGCACGAAAGTCTGAGAACGCTAAGGCACAGGGGCTCTCGCTTTTGCGGACTTGGCGTATCCTTTGCGGGAAACAGCCTCCCAAACTCACGTTAAAAATACAAATACTATAAACAATGTTTATTTTCATTTGTTTCAATAAAAAATGAAAATTAATTACCATGATCTCTTTTCAGTTGCCACAACCTCAAACCTTAGCCGCTTTTTTAGACCAGGAAAAGCTGCTGGACATTACTTATGAGCACCGGGGCGCTTCCGCAACCGACAAAAAAGTGCCCGGATTCGACAATGACTTCCAGCGTGTCAACATCGGGCAGGGTGCCGCTGCTTTTGAACAAGCCTGCGAAGCCATCCGCCACTGGCGCATGTTTCCATCACCCTGGACGATCATTCTGCCGCCGGATACGCCCATCCAGGCCGGAGAAACGATAGCTATGTATGCGAAAGCGTTTGGTTTATGGTGGCGCAACTCTTGCCGCATCATCTACAACGTGAATGAACCGGGGCGTTTCGGATTTGCTTACGGCACTTTGCCCGGCCATATTGAATGTGGAGAAGAACTGTTTCAGGTGGAGCAGGACGACAACGGCCAAGTTTGGTACACCCTCCGGGCATTTTCCAAACCTAAGCGCTGGTACGCGAAACTTGCATACCCATTGATGCGGATGTTTCAGGCGCGGTTCCGGAGGGATTCTGCTCAGGCGATGAAAAACTGCATCAATAATACCCCTTCAAAATGATGAATTACGCTAAAATAGCGGGCATCGGAGCCATTCTTTGGCTGTTGCTGGTCTTTTGGGTCAGGCCCGATACCAGCCATGACGAATGGGCGCGGGTGCTGCTGGCACTGGCTGTGCTGGTGTGGACGCCGATGGCTTTCAGGTTTTTGCACTACCCTGATTTATATGCAATATGGGTGGGATTAGCCGGTGGCTTGCTGACTGTATCGCTGTTCCTGCCTGCGGGCCTGGCCTCGGGTACGCTTTCGTGTGGGTGGCTGATTGTGGGGCTTTGGAGCTTTCAACGCGGCTGGTTACTGCTCCGGGCATGGCGTCGGGCACCAGAAAATATGGCCATTGGCGCTGGGCAGGCATTTCTGCTGATCGGCTGTTTATGGGCAGTTTTTGACCGCTTCGGATGGCGGCCATTAGGCTTCGACCCCGCCATTGTGTTGCTCACGGCCGTTCATTTTCACTACGCCGGTTTTATTTTCCCTTTGCTGGTCGGATGGTTGCAGGAACTTTCGCCCGGCCCCGCCAACCGCCTTGCTGCTTTGCTGGCCATACTTGCCATTCCGATGACTGCTGTTGGCATTACCGTGATGCAGGTGAGCGGCGTCTACTGGCCGGAAGCTATGGCTGCTGCGGCAGTAGCGCTTTCCGGCTGGCTTTGCGGGTTTGGTTACCTGCGTTTGGCTTCTCAAAAAAGGGTGTCCGTTGCGGCGCGTATCGCCGGCATCGGCCTTGCATGCTGTCTTTTTTTCAGCATGACGCTGGCTTTTGGTTACGCCATGCGCGGGTATTATCCGTTGGATTTTCTGAATATTCCGTCCATGAGAGCCTGGCACGGTTCGGCGAATGCGCTGGGTGTGGCGGGTTTTGGGTTGGGATTCAGGTGGCTGTGGTCGCCAGCTTCATCTGGCTGACCTTGCTGTATTAATGTGGTCGCCAGCTTCATCTGGCTGACCTTGCTGTAATAATGTGGTCGCCAGCTTGAGCTGGCTGACCTTATTGTATTAATGTGGTCGCCAGCTTCATCTGGCTGACCTTCCTGTAATAATGTGGTCGCCAGCTTCATCTGGCTGACCTTCCTGTAATAATGTGGTCGCCAGCTTCATCTGGCTGACCTT
>Ga0163154_10010231_pt1 | contig 10491 bp, 16 predicted proteins | sample OliLakLV19MP9P1_FD_148649 | JGI IMG/M metagenome (GOLD analysis project Ga0163154, IMG submission 148649) | Freshwater microbial mat bacterial communities from Lake Vanda, McMurdo Dry Valleys, Antarctica - Oligotrophic Lake LV.19.MP9.P1 | ecosystem: Environmental > Aquatic > Freshwater > Lake >...
ACCCTCGACGGGTTTAAAACCCGTCGAGGGTACTGAAACGATTTCCCGTGCTTCGGTCTGGTGATGCCGGATGCTTCATTCACCTTAAACCCGTCGAGGGTACTGAAACTTGCCCGCACTGCCGCCGCCTTCGCTTCGCCGACTTCATTCACCTTAAACCCGTCGAGGGTACTGAAACGAGACTGGCTGGCAAATGTCTCTCTCAGCCGTTTCGCTTCATTCACCTTAAACCCGTCGAGGGTACTGAAACTCTTTTTGATCGTGGCGGCGGTGCAGACCGTCACAGCTTCATTCACCTTAAACCCGTCGAGGGTACTGAAACGTGTACTCCATAGTCCTAACCCAAAAGCTAACATAACACTTCATTCACCTTAAACCCGTCGAGGGTACTGAAACGCAACTAGTCACAGGAGTAGGCGTAAACGTAGGGGACTTCATTCACCTTAAACCCGTCGAGGGTACTGAAACTTTATATAAATCAGGTGATATTTCTACGCATCTTAAAACTTCATTCACCTTAAACCCGTCGAGGGTACTGAAACTACAGTATCACGGTTATTTAAGGCGATGGGGATATAAGACTTCATTCACCTTAAACCCGTCGAGGGTACTGAAACATTTTCGTTTATCTCAGTAACTCTGAAATGGATATCACTTCATTCACCTTAAACCCGTCGAGGGTACTGAAACTCATTTACGGCGATCTCTCTCACTTTAGCTCTCGTGGCTTCATTCACCTTAAACCCGTCGAGGGTACTGAAACGCGCGTCGTCAAGCTGGCAACGTACATGCCGAGCTTCATTCACCTTAAACCCGTCGAGGGTACTGAAACTGTGTGTGTGCGTGTGGAATGTTTACCATTGCGCGCTTCATTCACCTTAAACCCGTTGAGGGTACTGAAACGCGATATTCAGGGCGGTGATTGCGCCAATTTTGACTTCATTCACCTTAAACCCGTCGAGGGTACTGAAACTTAGCCAAAATAAAACATAAAGAATACAGTGGTAACTTCATTCACCTTAAACCCGTCGAGGGTACTGAAACATCATGCTATGTCGTCGAGATCCCCGCCGTGAATTGCAGACTTCATTCACCTTAAACCCGTCGAGGGTACTGAAACGGGGATACCGATGCACTTCCGTGCATGTCCCCCACCTTCATTCACCTTAAACCCGTCGAGGGTACTGAAACACATGTTCATTGGAGTGGTCATTGTATTTCATCCTCTTCATTCACCTTAAACCCGTCGAGGGTACTGAAACGCCAACGTTTGGATCGTGTTGTTGCGTTGTTCGTCGCTTCATTCACCTTAAACCCGTCGAGGGTACTGAAACTCAAACTCAAACCACCCCGACGCCGCCGATGCCGAGCTTCATTCACCTTAAACCCGTCGAGGGTACTGAAACTCATAATAACCTCAACTGGACAATGCCAGACGACGACGCTTCATTCACCTTAAACCCGTCGAGGGTACTGAAACGATCAATGGCACGGTGTCGGTGATTTATATCGACATGCTTCATTCACCGTAAGTCCGGCGCTGTTCAAAAAACGAATGAGAGAATCGGTGCGCAAAATTCAGATGCAGCGTAAACTACGGTTAGGGTAAAATAGAGTGAGCGATAATGTGTAAAGGTAAAGGTGATGAGCGTATTGGAACAAGAAATCATTGAGAAGTTTCAACGATTGGAACCCAACGCCAAACAGCGGGTGTTGGCAACCCTCTCCATTGATGTGCAAACGTCCTTTGATTATGCGGGTTGGTGGTTGCGGGTAGAAGCGCTGCAAACAAGCATTCGATCCCATCTCGGTGATCAAGCGACCGTCGGCGTGTTATCGCTGCTGGACGAACTGCGTGAGGAAGAGTCTTGAGTCAGGTCATTCTCGATTCAGGCGTCTTTATCGCCAGCGTTTATGTAGAAGCGCTCACAGCCGAAGCTAAACAACTGCTCCAGCAGTTGCAGGCAGCACAGGTGACGCTTCATGCCCCCAATTTGCTGCGCTACGAGCTGATTGCTGTGTCCCGTAAGGCGGTCTATAAAGGTCGTGTAACCACTGAAGAAGGATTGATCGCCCGCGATCAACTGCTGAGCTATCCGGTCACATTGCATTTTGACGAGACACTACTCAAACGGGGTTACGAGCTGGCAGAGCAGTATAACCGCCCGACCGCTTACGACTCGCAATACCTCGCGTTGACAGAACGACTGTCTTGCGAGTTCTGGACGGTAGATGAGCGACTTTTCAATGCGGTGAAAGATAAATTTCCCGGCATTCGCTGGTTGGGAAACTGGGTAAGCACAGCTGTAAACGCTGTGGAGAATCCAGAATAAATGATGAGATAGGAGCGAATGTGTGGCGCAAGTCTAGCCAATAGAAAGTTGTGGCTTAGCATTTCTGCCACTACTCATTTGGTTTTGGATTGAGGAAAATAAAGCCCGCCCAACATTCATCGCCCTCTTGAAATAGTGTTGTTTGGGAGTCCGGTTGCCTCCCTGCTGAATAACCGCCTTTGATCAGCAGAGTACGAAATGCTTCCAGCCCTGCTTCCGTCTCTGGGACAACTCGTATTTCGCTCCAGACACCATTGCCGAAACCTAAGATGAAATCGAGTAGACGTTCCTTCATATCCCAGACTTGGGTATAAAGTTCATCGTCCCAATCGTCTCTTGCCGTAATCATCACGCACAAATTGTTTACCATCAGAATACTCCATTCAACCTATATAATTGTACGCAATATTTTTTTTGAAACCAGTATTCAAAAACTGAAATCCTCGTCAGTCCCATGGCTGTGACAAGTTGATTTTTCGAGAGCTTCATTCACTTTAAACCCGTCGAGGGTACTGAAACATTGCGTCACCTCTGCCAGCAAACGGGAATATTACATCCAATCCACCCAAAATAAGTAAAACTACTCCCCCCAACTGGGAATATTCCCAAAGTCACCCGCCCCGACTTTGATACGCTGTTCGCATCGTCAATTGTCGAGAGCCGCACAATGAACGCGCAGCATGTGAGTATCTACCCTCAAACATCCAAAAGCTGGAATTTTTCCGTCGAAAACTGGAAGATTACCAACCCTCAACCGGAAAATTTCAGGGTTTTGAAAATCCACCCTGCTACGCTGTAACCATAAATAGTTGACTCGGAGTGTTCCAGTGAATAAGCCCTATTCTCAAAACGAAATAACGCTCGATTGCCTTCACCCATCGCTACGCGAGACCTTCGTCAGCCTTCCCGGTGACGACTCGATGTTGACCTCGGAGCAGCTCGATGCCCTCTTCGGTGGCGACCGACGAGCTTTGCGCGATATGGCACAGTTGATTTTCAAAACCGACAAAACGGATGACAATAAAGTTAGGTGATTGCCATTTGAGAGCAATCATTGTATACTCGGAGGTATACGCGCACATGGTTCAGTTAGGTGTCTTTATGTCGTCTCCCCCACTCACTCCAAATCCGCTCACGCCGCAAGCGCAGCAGTTGCTCGACGCCTTGCATCAAGCTGGGGACTGGATCAACCGGACGGAGCTTGCCCGACGGATGGAAAAGTCCGCCCTCAACAAATGGGATGTGATTCTGCTTGCCAAGCTGGTTGATTCTGGCTTGATCGAAACCATGCAGATACCGCGTCATGGACCCATCGGCTACGAATGGAAGTATCGCGCCATTCCGCCGAAAACGGAGGGTGTGTGATGGCTCAACCGCGCACGGTGATTTGGTGTGCGGTTTCCACCCACGCCCAGCACGAACCAGAGAAGGTCAGTTTGCCAGAGCAGGAAACTGAAGCCCGATTGTATGCCAAGCGCAGCGGGTGGCAAGTCGTGGACTTGTTGACAGTGCCGGGACACAGCCGCCGCTACATTGATTTTCACGAGGTGGCTGCCGCCGCCGCCATTGAGAACATTGACGCCTTCTATCGACTCAAAGCGCACTGGGAAGCCAAAGACTTTGATGTCCTCATCACCCGTGATGGGGATCGCTTCGCTCGGACACAGGCGCTTCATGCCTACATCACCGAGCAAGTCATCAAGTGCGGCGCGACGATCTTTTCGTTGCAAGATGGCATGGTCGATGACCGAAATTACCGCATGTGGATTGCCATGTCCGGTTTCAAGGCAGCGAGCGAAATTGATCGACTTGTGAAGGCACGCGACACCGCCATGACCGGACTCGCCAAGCGTGGGATGCCGATCACCAGCCGTATTCCGATCTCGCATCGGATCATTCGGGATGAAAAAACGGGGAAAGCCATTCGCATGGAAGTGGACGAGCGCAAGCGCCGCCTCTGGGATGATCTTGCCCTACTCGTTCTCGAAGGCGTCGCGTGGGAACGAATTGATCGCGAGTTGTACCACCGATTTGGTCATGTCGATAGCAAAGGAGACATTTTCTATCCCAATCAAATGTATCATTTGATCATGAAGCCGATGTTTTGGGGACACATGGCGCGTTTCCACAACAGCAAAGACAGCAAAAATGGCTACAAAAAAGGACGTTGGATTTACGACGAAAGTGAAGCCATACCCGAAGGCTGTATGGTTTTCCGAGATACCCATGATGCAGTCTGGACGGGTGAATTCGCGGATAGAGTTCGCCAAGAATTGGATCGGCGTTCGGAGCATATTCGCGGACGCGCCCAACCTGCGCGGACTCATCTCCTCAGCGGTTTGGTTATCTGCGGTGAATGTGGTTCTTTTATGAGTACCCATGCCGAAGGCAACTACCGAGGGGTGTTCTGCCCCGCCTCCAAAGGCAAGGGGACCATACAGCACGCTTGTAACAATCGTGGCTTGACCAATCAAAAAAAGGTTGTGCAGCGGCTCAGCGTGCATCTTGAACAGATGTTGTGCGAAAACACGACGGATGTCTTTACCGATCAGATTTCCGATTTACCGAGACTCCAGCAACGGATCACCCGGTTAGAGGGTGACATCTGCAAAGCCGAAGATCAGGTCAGGGTGGTGATTCGTAAACAAATGACCGCCCCCGATGAGGTACAACACATCTTCGATGAGGAAATCAACAAAATCAGTGAGCAATTGAAAGTGCTGCGCGAGAACCGCAATCGCTTACAGGGAGAGGCGCTTGCCACACAGCAGAAATCGGCTGTCCAACAAGCGACCCTCAAAGAACTCACAGACTTGACGCTCGAACGGTTTTGGCAGCAAGAAAGCCGCCCCATCAACCAGCTTCTTCACCGACTGATGGGCAAACGCCGCTTGGTCATTCTCGGCGGATCAGTCGTCGGTTCCGTTGAAGTCAAGCGGCGGCAAATCCGGCACGCCTAGTACTTTACCAACCACGTTTCCCTAAGATCACCTGGTCTGGACCAACGTTAATTCCGATTAGTGCGTTGCCAGACAACCCAATCTGAACTGGAGATTGGGCGTGAAACAGACAAAGTTTCCCCTTCCACAAAACTCAATAAGCCACCATTGCCAGCGACCGCCGCAAACGGGACGTGATTTTGCTGTTCCTGATGCCCTTCGAGGCTTCGATCTGAACGAAATTGCCGGTCTTTTCGTTCCCCCTTCCCTACCCAAACGAGTTCGTCCGACAGCCAAGCCTGATGAGAGCGCTCATGGTGAGCATTTATGCGTTGGCTGTTTTCGATTCTTAAGGAGTGCCAAATGAGCAAGCGTAAAAGTACCCCCAACCTGGTCGCGTCGAGCAACATCATCACCATCGGGCTGGACATCGGCTATGGCGTCGTCAAAGCCATTACTAACGATGTGGTTATCACTTTTCCCTCGGTCATGGGTCATGCCCGTGAACTCAAGTTCGCACAAGACGATATCGCGGGGCGGCATCCCGGCGATCAGATTACCGATGACGATGGCTCATGGTTTGTCGGCGACCTTGCCCTGTCACAACTTCCCCCCGGTGAAATGCTGAGACTACGTGGACGCACCGCCAACGAAAGCACGATGGGCAACGCCTTCCGGTTGCGGCTGGCAAAAGTGGCGATTGGCAAGCTGGTGACACACCTGTGGGAAGGGAATTATGGATCCTCGGATATCGCGCACATTCGTTTGGCGTCGGGATTACCCGTCGATCACATGCGCGATGCGGCGGAATTCAAAGCCACATTCATGGGGCAACACATCATTAAGACGGATACGGCACAGCTCGTCGCCAATATTTCTGAAGTGATGGTCATGCCGCAGGGCTACGGGTCGATCTATGCCATGAGCTTGACCGATGGCGGCGAGATCAATCGCCAACACACCTATCGCCGTACCGGGGTGTGTGATGTCGGAACCTATACCGTCGATCTCGCTTTAGACGATGGAGGCGAATATGTCGATGCCGAAAGTGGCAGCGTCGAGAGCGGTGTTTACACGGCGCAAGAACGAATCGCGGCAGTGCTGGAACGTGACCATCGCCAAAAGATGCCCTTCAAGCTCGTCGAGGAGGTCTTGCGGACCGGGGTGTTTCACGCCAGTGGCAAACCCATCGATTACAGGATCATGGTCGATGAAGCCCTCGATCCCCTGCGCAGCGCCACCTTGAGCTTGATGAGTGAAAAGTGGCACGCGGGCGCGACCATTGATGTGATTTACCTATCGGGCGGCGGTGCCGAGTTGATCTTCGAGGATGTCAAAGCGGTCTATCCGCAAGCGCAGTTGTTGCCTCAAGCTCAACTTGCCAACGCCCGCGGCTATCTCAACTACGCGCGTTTTGTCGTCCGTCAGGGCTAGGCGAAGCAATGAGAGGGTGTCGTACCGGTGCGGACAGCAAGCGTACAAGGGCGTACACCCTTCAAGGAGGGGTTCACAATGGCAAAAAGCAAACGGATGACAGCGACGGTCAAAATGACTTTTACCGAGGATACCGATTTGATCGCTTGGTGGAACAGTATCCCACGCGGGAGTCGCAATGCCGTGATGAAAGACTTGATGCGCGATTACATCGAACGCAACCGAGGCGGTTTTCGACCGGTCATGCCTCGAAATGTCCCCCAACCGTTTGATCCGGGTCGGTTTACGCAGATGTGTGACGATGCGGCATGGATACGTTCGACATTGAACGAACTGCCCCGTCATATAGAGGAAGTGATCCAGCAGATCGCCCATGTCGGGGTGCTTCATCCAGCAAATGAGAGGGTCCCAACAGCCCGACATCCGACCCAAGGGGTGGATGAACAGGAAGCCAGTAAGCGCGAAGAGAAGGTTCGAAAGGCGAAATGGTGATGACGACCGATCGTCGCAAGGGGATCAAGTCCGGTCGAACAACGCAATGCAAGGCAGCCCTACGGACTGCCTTGCGGCGCAGCGTCGGGGCGCTGCGCCTTTCTCTGACCCCCTGCGGGGCTGTGTCCTTCGTCGAAGGGGTCACAGGGGGTCAGAAGCCAGCTAAATCCGCTGGCTCCTTATGCGCCGGAGAGGCTGGTGCAGCGCGTTCCACGCCCTGCACTGAGGCAGCGGTGCGCGGCACCCGCCTGCCTCGTAGTCGCGACCATGCGCGACTACCGGCGTCACCCGTTCCGGCTGACGCCCAAAACATGCACCACATTGCGGGAGCGCAGTGCGCCCGCCGAGCAAGTCATTTTCGGGTCGGAGGTCAGGCATGAATCATCAACAAACAGTGCGCGAAATTTCGAGACGGTTGCCGCGTTTGGAGCGGCGCGATGTCGCTGAGGTGTTAGACATCATGGCAGAACTTTGGCTGGAAGCATTGGCACAACCGGGCACGACAGTGACTCTGGGGGATCTCGGCAAGCTGGTGGTCGAGGTGCAAACCATCCATAGCGGCGGCGTCATCCAGCAGCGGCTGCAAAAACATCATGGCGATGCCGCACCAAAAACATTGAAGCGCGTCTATGTGCGTTTTCGACCGACCGCCAAATTACGTGCCGCCATCCTATTGGGATACGAGGGGAACAAAACATGACCAAGCAGAAACCGAATACCTACAGCGAGCGGATGACCGTCAATCTGACACCGGATCAGATGCGGCGACTAGAGGCATTGCGCAATACCCGCGCTCGCATCGGCAAATTTGTCTCTAAAAATGACCTCTTGCGCGATGCGGTCAATTACTACCTCGCAGCCCAGGAAGATTTGCCGGGATCCCGCCGTGCCATTGCCAAAGGGGTCGAAAGCAAGGTTGATGCCCTCGATACCAAAGTGGAAGCCTTGCACACGCTCATGGAAGGCTTCATTGAACGGGTAATGCGTAAACGCGAGGGCTAAAGATGGATCGCAAGCAGATGTGTGTGGCCAATGTGAAGTACAAGAAGCCAACGCCGAATGATGCCAAGCAAGCGAAGAACTTGCTCAAATACTTGACCTACCGTGATAGCCGGGATGGGCATATCAAGCAACGTTCGGGGAAGGAGCGCTGGGTGGATCACGGCATGGGGGGATCGGTCGGGGAGATTGTGCAGCGTTGCGATGATTTACAGAGTGAGCATGTGCTGACCTTCTCGCTCGTCATCAATCCCAATCCCGAACTCACGGTGATGGTTGCGCCGGAGGATCGAGAACGATTTGTGCGGGAACTGACCGAAAGCGTAGTCGAGAACTTCTTTGAGGAACGGGGCGTGGAGACTGGGATCGAGTTTAGCTACGTCGTTCACCACCGAAACAGCGCCGATTTACAGTCACCGGGACTGCACGACCCGCACACCCATGTGGTCTTGCCGGGGACGGTTTTCGACGAGGAACATGGGCAACGGGTGCCGTTGTTTTTCAGCAAGAATCGGAAAGTGAATCACATCGAGATGCTGCACCGAGTCACGGAGCGGGAAATGGAGCTATTGATGGATCATTATGTTGGGCAGGATTGGGAACAGCACTACGACTTGCTGCAAGCGATTCGCGAGATCGAAATGCAAGTGACTGATGACGAAGCGCATGGCGTTGAGATTGATGAGGATGATATTGCTTTCGACTTTTGGTGTGGTACCCGGCAGACGGATGAGCAGGTCAGCGCAATGGGCTACTACCGCACGGTGCAGCGTGACGATGTTCAAGATGAAGTACAGTTTCGTCCCTTGGTGAGCGGCTTGCAACACGACGAAGCCGCACTGCTGGCGAAGCTGCTGCACAGCGAGATCGATGGCGATTTTGTTCAGTTGCGCCAGCTTGCCGATGGGATCAACGAGATGAAACGGGAAGAGCGGGAAGCGTTCTTTGCCGATGTGCGACGGCTGGACTTCAGACCGCCAGCACCAGAACGAACACAGGACTTCGATATCGAACTTTAGCCCAAGCGAAGCCAAGCACACAGGGGAAGGGAGCGCATCGTTTGCCGACGGAAGACGCTCACAACCCCTGTGTGACACTAAAAGGAACAAAAATAGTATGACACAGGACACCATTGTTCACAAGACGGATGGCATTGCCATTTCTACAGATCGGCGCGAGTTTTTGAGCGCGTTGTATGGCAATGCGCCCCACGATCTGTATGTAGAGCTGCGCTGCATCCACCCGACCACAGCCAATGCCCGCTCTTTTTGGAGCAAGGTCGGGGATAAAAGTTCGCTCACTAGCGCCTTTAACCGCGCCACAGCGCTGAATAGTGAAGGCTATGGCGTCTACTTCGCGCCGTGCTTACGCCAGACGAAAAGCGGAAAGGCAGACGCGGCGGCGCTGTTGCCCGCACTGTGGGTCGATCTCGACTGTGACGACGATCACAAACAGCGTGAAGCCGCGCTGAACAAACTGCATAGCTTCAATCCGCCGCCCTCAGCGGTAATCGACAGCGGGGGCGGTCTGCACGCCTATTGGTTGCTCAAAGAATCCATCCCCCTTATAGATGAAGCGACTCGAAAGCAGACGGCGGGCATTCTACGGGGACTGTTTCAGGTGCTGGGCGGCGATCCGCAGTATGTGAAGTCGGTGGCATCGGTCATGCGACTGCCGGGCAGCGTGAACACCAAGCCGGATCGCGGCGGCGTGATCGCCACGATCCTAGAGTTTGAGGCTGAGCGACGGTACCCGTTACATGATTTTCTGTGGCTAGAAAGTCAACCGCAGGTTGAGCGTATCGGGGGTACGAATATGGTCACGCTCAACGGGAATGGCAATCACGCCTTGCCGAAGCGCACCGAGGACTATCTCGCGGCGGGTGCGACGGAAGGGAGTCGCAACGCCGAATTGTTCGCGGCGGCGTGCCAACTGCGCGATGCGGGACACAGCCCATCTGAGGCGGAAGGGCAGCTTGTAGCGCGCTATGTCGCCGACGGATGCAGCGAACGGGAGGCGCTGGCGACGATCCGCAGTGTTTATAGCCGTCCGCCGCGCGATCCCATAGCGAAGCTCACCGAAGGTATTGCGAGTCCGCGTGAGCAGGTTGACCAGCTCGTTAGCCGCTATCAACGCGACACGACCCAAGAACGTCCGACTGCTGCCCAGATTGCTGAGGCGGTTCGCGCTTGTGCCGAACTTGATCCGGTGACTTGGGCGGAGGAGCGGCAACGCCTCAAAGCGTTGTGCGGTGAGGGCTTGAAGGTGGCGGATCTCGACCGCCTCTATAAGGA
>Ga0163154_10010232_pt1 | contig 10491 bp, 10 predicted proteins | sample OliLakLV19MP9P1_FD_148649 | JGI IMG/M metagenome (GOLD analysis project Ga0163154, IMG submission 148649) | Freshwater microbial mat bacterial communities from Lake Vanda, McMurdo Dry Valleys, Antarctica - Oligotrophic Lake LV.19.MP9.P1 | ecosystem: Environmental > Aquatic > Freshwater > Lake >...
TCGATATGATCGCTCCTGGCGATCATATTATCGAAACACCCGTCGGCAATGTCAAAACGACTCTCAATGTGGACGATACTGTTGCGGTGCAGAACGTCGCGTCGTATCGGTATCGCGCCGATGTCGTTATTGAAGTCGAAGGAATTGGAATGGTGCGCGGGGATGTGGCATATGGCGGCAATTGGTTTTTTCTCGTCGGCGAACATGGGCAGGAATTGACACTCGCCAACGCTGTAGATTTGACCGCCTATACGCGGCGCATTCGGCACGCCTTGAAGCATCAGGGAATCACGGGTAAGGACGGAGCCGAGATCGATCACATTGAACTGTTCGCGCCGTCGAATGTCGCCGATTCGCGCAATTTTGTACTGTGTCCCGGTATGGCGTATGACCGCTCGCCTTGCGGAACCGGAACCAGTGCTAAGCTTGCGTGTCTCTATGCAGACGGCAAGATCGAAGCGGGCGCGACATGGCGGCAGGAGAGCATCACGGGCAGCATTTTTGAGGGAAGCATTGTTCCCCAAGGCGACCTGCTGATCCCGACGATTCGCGGACGCGCCTTTATCATTGCCGAATCGTCGCTGATTCTCCATCCCGATGATCCGCTCCGCTGGGGCATTCCTCGTGAACTCTGAGCCAGAAGCGTGGAAAAACAACATTCGCGGCGTATTTGGAGAGGCAGGGATTTTGTGGCTGGAACGCTTGCCACAGCTGCTGAACGAATGCGCCGTACAGTATCAACTCGAAATTCTGCCTCCTTTCCCCAATCTGTCCTTCAATTATGTGACTCCGGTTCGCCGCTCCGATGGAACCGATGCCGTTCTCAAACTCGGCGTTCCAAACCCTGAATTGCATAGCGAGATCGCCGCCCTTCGAGTTTATGATGGCAGAAAGGCGGTACGTGTTCTCGAATCGGATGCCGAGCAGGGCATTCTCCTTTTGGAACATATCATGCCCGGAACTCCACTGACAACCCTTGCCAGCGATGAACACGATGACGAAGCGACGACAATCTGCTCTCTGCTCATGCGCGATCTCTGGCGTCTGGTTCCGCCCGGATTTGCCTTGCAGACTGTTGCAGACTGGAGCAAGTCGTTTGGCGTCATTCGAGAGCGATTCGGGGGTGGTTCCGGTGTACTACCCCATGCTCTTCTGGATAAAGCCGAACGGATTTATGCCGAGTATCTCGCTGCTCCGACAGGTCAGGTTTTATTGCATGGCGACCTGCATCACGACAACATTCTGCTTGATACCGACGACCATTGGCTTGCGATTGACCCCAAAGGCTTGATCGGCGAACCGGAATACGAAGTTTTTCCGTTGGTGCGAAATTGGTGGGAAGATCGCCATGTTCGCGCCAATCCCAAGGGCTTTATGGAACGCCGCCTTGATCTGCTGTCCGAGATTTTGGGCTTTGATCGAGAGCGAATGCGAAACTGGTGCATCGCACAGTCCATGCTGTCAGCTTGCTGGATTGTGGAAGATGGCTCGGACGGCTGGCAGAACGATGTCGCGATGGCAGAATTGCTGAATTAAAAGCACAATTTTTGGTATGGGAGTATCGGGAACCGGACGAGGCGGGTTGTTGAGTATAATGAGAGAGTAGGTCTTTTTTATTTTTACTTTTTTAGGTGGGGACTCTGCGCCGTTCGAGGCGCAGAGAGGAGTTTCTTGATGGGACAGGCAACAGCAAAGACGGATTTTAATCAAGACTGGTGGGAGCGAGAGAAGCGGAGGCGACAAAACCGTGTGCTGATCTTTTTGGTTCTGCTCCTCATGCTTATCGGCTATTTTTATTATGTGTCAAAACTTGGCGTCACGGGTGTCGTGGCATCGTTCGATTTCGATACCAAGAATCATATCGCTTTCATCAATCAGGACAAGGAGAACAATACGAGTCTTTATGTTGTACGCGCTGACGGTACGAACCTGCGCCGGATGACCGCAGAGGATGATAAATCCGACAAGAGTGAACCGGTATGGACAAGGGACGCCAAGAAGATTCTTTATTCTTCCAGTCGCGGTGATGGTCGCACCCGTCAAATCTGGATTATGGGCGGCGGTGAGATCACGCAGTTGACCTACGGTTCGGGACAAAAATTCGCACCGTTCGTCAGTTTCGACGGCAAGTCCGCAGCATTTATTGTTCAAGGCTCGGTCAAAACCGTGTATCTCAACGGCAAAGATGTGAAACAATTGCTGCCGCCGCCCAGTGCCGGAAGCACCAATACCGATAATCCGAACGAATTGGCGAACACTGCGGAACCAAAAGGACCCTTTCTCGTCGCTCAATTTGCGACAGATGGACGGTCTGTGGCAGGAGTCCAGAGCCTGAGTGTGGAAGACACTCTCACGATCAATGGCGAGCTTGCATTCGGTGAGCAGGTGATTCGCGTTTTGACGCCCGAAATGGAGCGAGCCGTCATCCTTAGTACAGGGCGCGAAACCAGCTTTTCATGGCAGGGCGACGCCCTCAAACTCGCGACCTCCTTTACCGAATTCGAGCAAAAGGGCACAGACGGCAAAAAATCGTTGATAAGCGGTGTCTACATTTGGGATGTCAGCGCGTCTAAATCCAAAGACCCAAAGCAGAGTTTTATTCCCAAAGACCCGATGCCGCTTTTCCTCGCCTTTGGTTTCACGTTGGAACCGAAAAATGTCGCGCTCTCTCCTGATGGCAAGCGGCTCGCATTCGAGGTCTGGCGTCTCAAGAGCGAAGGCAATCGGGAACTGCGCGGAATCATTGTGATGGACACTTCCATTCCGGGCGGCGTGCAGACGGCAGAACAAGCCGACAAAGTTCCGATTACCTTGCCGATCATTGATGGCGGCAAACCGCAAATGCCGCGCTGGTCGCCCGATGGCTCGCGTTTGCTCTATGAAGTGGCAAAAAGCAGCGGTACACGCGATCTCTGGGTCGTCAACGCCGATGGAACCAATCCGCTCAACCTGACAAAGAGTTTGGAAGGCAATAAATCTCAAGCGGTTTGGGCACCGATAACAGCGAAATGAATTGTTGCTGTCCAAATCTCGTTGCTGTCTTTGACCGGAGGTTTTAAACCCCCGTCTGGAAAAAACAAGAGTCTTTCAGACGCGCAATGTACGAGATTTATCTGATTTGTCTATGAGACGGTGCGGGTTCCCGTGCTGTGCTTCGTACTCAAAAGCCAATGCAGGGTGCAGATTGCCTTGCTCCTATCTGCATCCCTACAGAATTTTACAGAATTGCATTAAGGAAAATAATATCATGCTCTGGACATGGTGGGGAATTATGGCGGTCATGGGGCTGCTGCTCGGAATTGTTGGGGCGATCTCGACGGGTGCGGCGCGTGTTTTTATGAAAACGCTCTCCATCCCGGCAGTTGTGGCGTTGTCACGCCTACTTACACCGGGACTGTTCCCCGAAAAAAATACGGTGATTTATCTGTTTGTGGATTTCTTTCTCGTCGCGGTCACCGCGCTGATCACGGATTATTTCTTCGGATTAAAACTTGGGCGCAACGATAAAGCCGGATACCGTCAGGGGCATGGCGATCATCACCATCACGAGCATTAGTCACTCATGTTACATAGCGGGTACTGAAAGTACCCGGAACCCCAAAGTACAAGCGTCTTTACCTCACCCCCAACCCCTCTCCTGAGAGGAGAGAGGAGTCGCTGCGGCAGTGTGCGTCTGAAAGACGCTTGTTTTTTCCAGACGGGGGTTTAAAACCTCCGGTGCGTAACTGAAAGTATCCGTGCGTAAAGTGCGAGCGAATGTGATAATTTGGGTGTGCAGAGCGGGCTGCCTTTACGTAAGTTGTGCGCCAAGGCAAATGCCCCGAAGCACCACAAAATTCCGAAGAGACAAAGAGTCAAGAGTGCAAACTATGATCCCACTGCCTGTAAAATACGATGTGCTTCCCAACGAAGCAATTCCGGTTTTGGCAGAAGTCGGCTATGAGGTTCCTGATCGCCTTGCGGTTGGCGATACCGTTCCGCCGCTGACGCTGACGGATTTGGCAACGGGCGAATCGGTTCCGCTGATTGCCCCCGACGCGGCACTGCCCACCGTGCTGATTTTCGGAAGCTACACCTGACCGCCGTTTCGGCGGCAGGCGGGGCGTCTGCAAGAGATGTTTGAGGCGTATCGGAATCGGGCGAATTTTCGTGTCGTCTATATTCGTGAGGCGCATCCGACGGACGGCTGGCAAGTGGAGACCAATATCAAATTTGGGATTTTCTTCGCGGAACCGCAGAACTTAACCGAGCGCACGGAAATGGCGGAGACGTGTTCGCGTGGCTTGGATTTGACCATTCCCACTCTCATTGACAGCATGGACAATGCAGCGGAGCAGACGTTTCAGAGTTGGCCTGAACGGCTTTTTGTGCTTTCGGCGACGGGACAAATCACTTATCAGGGCGGCAAAGGTCCTTATGATTTCAACATTGACGAACTATATCAATTTCTGAGCGCAACATTGCCCAAGTCCCGTATGCTATGACGTGTCTTGTTTTTGCTCCCGAAATCTACCGCTATCAAATTGATTTGATAGCGGTTTTTATTGACTATCGTATCAAAATTTCCCATCACAGAGAATTTCCCCTGTCAAATCTATGGGGATAGCATATCATACCTTTTGGAGACAACGCAACTTATATACCTGAAATGTTTTGGATGCGTTGTTCGACAGATGGGCAGAACAAGCGGCTTGGGGGAGGGAAGAGTTCAACGATTTTCTGCCTCTTTGGACAGACCTTGCAGGGAAGTGCAAATTTCCCCTTTTCTTTTTTGCATCGTTGAGGGTATTATGATTCTCAACACATTCCACATTTGAAGCAAACGGTGCAGAAACGTCAGGTTTCGCGCCTCAAGGAAGGTAGAACAGAACTCATGCGTTTCCCAATTGGGTTTATGATGGCTCAGAAACGACACCGCTCCAAGATGGAAAAAGCGGGCAACAAACGCTATCCAACCGTCGTCATGCTCGAACCGCTCTATACGTGCAACCTCGCCTGTATCGGCTGTTCCGTCGAGCGGCACACCGGCAAATTGTCGGATCGCCTCTCCGTCGAGCAGTGCCTCAAAGCCGTTGAGGACTGCGGCGCACCGATTGTCAATATCTGCGGCGGCGAACCCCTCATCTATCCCGAACTCAAAGAATTGGTCGCGGCATTGCTGGCGCGTGGCAAATATATCATTATCTGCACCAACGCGCTCCTCATGGAGAAGAAATTCTTCGGCATCGTTGACCCGCATCCGAACCTCTTCCTCATGATTCACCTCGACGGAATGCAGGAGACTCACGATTATATCTGCAACCGCAAGGGCGTTTTCGATAACGCGATCAAGGCGATCAAACGCGCCAAAGAACTCGGCTACATGACCTACCTCAACACCACGGTTTTCAAGGAGACCAAAGTCGAGGAAGTCGAAGAACTCTGCCAGATGGTAGACACACTCAAAGCCAACGGCATTTTGATCTCGCCCGGCTATGAGTATGAGAGCGTCGAGCAGGATATTTTTTTAACCAAAGATCAGATTCACGAAAAGTTCAAGGCGATTCGCAGTTTCTCCAGCAAATACAAGATCAACGCGACGCCGATGTTCTTGGAGTTTGCGGCGGGAATGCGGGAACTGCCCTGCGCCCCGTGGTCAACCGTCAACTACACACCGACTGGCTGGAAAGCCCCCTGCTATCTCATCGGCGAGTCCACCATTGACGATTGGGACACCTTCTGGAATAAAACCAACTGGGAATACTGGGAGAGCCGGATCGACGCGAAATGCCAGAACTGCAAAATGCACAGCGGCTTCGAGCATAGTGCCGTTGATGAAGCCATGAAATCGTTCAAGGGCAAAATCCAGCTCGCGGCATGGACGATCTCGAAGTAGGAAATTGGGTGATTGCGGGTACAAGAACGTACCCGCCTAAAAAACAGACGTCCTGCGGACGAAATCCCTCTCAAGAGGCGATCACCTTCTGTATTGGGATTGAGTGCGAAGCACGGCACGGCGGAACGCCCCTGTCGGAGGAATCCATTCCGCCGTCCCTAATGACCTAACGACGCAATCACCCAACGACTCACGCAGAAGATTTCATTTCGCTGTCAGCGGGTGGGTAGAAAAAACTGTGAGAGCATTACTGACGGGTGGAACGGGGTTTGTGGGCTGTCATGTGGCGCGGGAGTTGGTGGGGCGCGGCGTTTCCGTTCGGGCGTTGGTGCGAGCCAACAGTCGGCGCGACAATCTCAGCCGTCTCGATCCGCGCTTGCTGGAACAGTTCGAGGGCGATCTGACCGATGCCGAATCTCTGCGGTCTGCGGTCAAAGGCTGTGATATTCTGTATCATGTTGCGGCGGATTATCGGCTGTGGGCGCGTGACCCGCAAGAACTCTACCGCGCCAATGTGCAGGGAACCCGCGATCTGCTTCAATCGGCACTCGACGGCGGAATCACTAAAGTCGTGTATACCAGCACCGTCGGCGCATTGGGCATTCCGCATGACGGCACGCCCGGAACCGAAACAACGCCCGTCACCGAGCGCGATATGATCGGACACTACAAGCGTTCCAAGTTTCTCGCCGAAGAGGAAGCCCGCGCCTTTGTCGCCAAAGGTCTGCCGATTATTATCACGAATCCGAGTACGCCCGTCGGTGAAAACGACATCAAGCCAACGCCAACGGGACAGATCATCGTGGACTTTCTCAATCGGAAAATGCCCGCGTATGTGGACACCGGCTTGAACTTGATTGATGTACATGATGTGGCACTTGGAACGATTCTGGCAGGGGAACGCGGCAAGGTCGGCGAACGATATATCCTCGGCAACCGTAACTTGACATTAAAAGAGATGCTCGGCATACTCGCGGCGATCACGGGAATTCCGGCTCCAAAGGTCAAGATGCCGTACTTTGCCGCGTATCTCGCCGTCGGAATCGAAAACCTTGTCGTGGATAAACTTTTGCATCGTGCGCCCGCTCACCCGTTCGAGGGCGTGAAAATGGCAAAACACAAAATGTTTTTCGATGCGTCCAAAGCGGTACAGGAATTAGGTTTGCCGCAGTCGCCTGTCGAAGAAGCTCTGGCGCGTGCGGTGCATTGGTTCCGCATGAACGGCTACACAAAACGATAAAACCACAGGGGACACAGGGGAAAATTGATCCACAAAACACACGAAAACAGAAATCAACGGAACACGAAAAATCATTCAGAATTTATTCTTGAATTGTCCCTGTGTTCCCCGTGTCCCCTGTGGTTCATAATTTTGGGATGGGAATGAATGATGGACAAACAGCCGAAACGCACGGTGATTATGGCAAAAGAAGTGGGTTTCTGCTTCGGGGTCAAGCGTGCTATTGACAAAACCGCACAGGCTCTCGCAGATCATGACGACGTATTTATTTTGGGCGATGTCGTCCATAACAAGCGCGTAACCGACGCACTGGAAGCGAAGGGGCTTCGCAAGGTGGACGATTACACCAACGAGCAGTCGGGAACAATGGTGATTCGGGCGCATGGTCTGCCGCAGATCAAAATTCAAGAGGCGAAAAATCGCGGAATCGAGATTGTGGACGCAACCTGCCCGATTGTCCTTCGCGCACAGGAAGCCGCACAGACTCTGGAGCGTGACGGCTATAAAGTCGTGATTGTCGGCGACAAGAATCACGCAGAGATCAAGGGAATTTTGGGCGCGTTGAACGATCCGGCTCTGGTGATCAACAGCCTTCAGGAATTGCGCGAAGCTAAAGAGAATTATACGCTGATGCGGAAAGTCGGCGTGATTTTCCAAACGACGCTGGCACTGGAACTTTGCCACTCGATTATCAACGAAATGCTGATGATGTGCAAGGATATTCGCATTATCAACACGATCTGCCGCCCCGTGCAGAACCGCCAAGATGACGCCGTTGAACTCGCGTCCAAGGTCGATCTGATGATTGTTGTCGGTTCGCGGACAAGTGCCAACACGATGGAACTTGCTGCGTTATGCCGCCACTATAACCCGAATACGGTGCAGATTCAGAGTGCCGATGAATTGCCGCTCGATACCCTGCTCGGCAGTGAGCGTATCGGCATTGCGTCGGGGCTGTCTACGCCGGAAGATTTGGTCGAAGATGTGCGCCTCAAGGCGTTATATGCCGATGCCAAATACGATGCCGAGCCGATGCTGACGGCGGTTTAGGAAACGATGATTGTGAGTAATGACGGCGCGGTTTCCTCTCGGCACATTGCGGTGCTGTTTGCTCTTTCAGAGGAAGCCGCACCGTTTTTGCGTCTGCCAGTTCCCGAAGGCATGAAGTTGTCGGTAGAGGTTTCTGGTATGGGAACAGCGAATTCTGCAACGGCGGCGTGCAAACTCCTCGCCGACAATCCCGACTGTCTGATCATCTGCGGGTTCGGCGGCGGATTAGGTTATCAGCAAGCGGGCGATCTCATGGTGGTTCATCGCGTTTTGGACTGTACAGAGGATGTTGCCGCTCCTGCCGTCCTTTGTCCTGATGCTCTTCTTCTCAAAGCAGCAAACCGAATCCCATGGCGATTGCTCTGCGGAACACTCGCCACAACCTCCCGCGTCCTCATCACCCGGCAAGAGAAAGAGGCACTTTACGCCCAAACGGAAGCCAATGCGGTGGATATGGAGACGGCAGGAGCGGCACAAGTCGCACAAAAAGCGGGCGTCCCATGGATTGCGGCTCGCGCCTTGACTGATGGAGCCTTCGACGATCTGCCCTTCGACTTCAATCAGTTCGTTGTCAACGGGCAAACAGACCGCAACGCAATCATTCGCGCCACACTCAGAAATCCGCTCAAAATTCCTGCATTGATTCGGCTTGGGATGCGTTCCTCTCACGCCGCGCAACTGCTGGCGGTTTTCCTGTCAGCCTATCTCCCCGCCGTCATACGAACCACAGAGACACAGAGACACAGAGGAAGCACAGAGGAATGAAACAATCAACACTCATTTTTTGTTTTTCTCGGTGCATTCTCTGTGTCTCTGTGTCTCTGTGGTTGAGGTGTCCCGTCCACGCGCAGGACAAATTAACAATAGAGCAGAGTGTCGCGAAGGCTTGGGCGGACAGTCCACAAGCGCGGGTGGCAAGGGCTGAACGTGATGCGGCATTGGCGGGAGTGGATCGGGAAAAGCCGGTGGCGCGTCCCAATATCACGGCGACGGCGCAGGTCGGAGCGCAAACGCCACAGGTGACCCTGCCACTGAGGAATGGGAATAATGGGCTGGTTGTACCGAATCAGTTTGGACTGCTGAATTTGACCATTGAGCAGACGTTATGGCGTGCCGGACTGCGCGAAGCCACGCAACGCTATACTGCACAAAAGGCGACGGCGGAACTCGGTTATCGCAAGGCGTTGGGCGATATTGCGACGGCGATACGGAGAGCGGCGATTGATGTTTGGCGTGCTGAGGCGGGAGTCGGTGCGGCGCAGGAAGGGCTAAAATTCGCGCAAGTTTATGCCGAATCGGTTGGGCAGAGGATTACGGCGGGAGTTGCGAAGCCTGTAGATGCAGAGACGATTAAAGCGCAAGTGGCAGAGGCGCAAACGGGATTAGTGGAAGCGGAAAATGGGTTGGAGTTGGCAAAATTGAACTTCAATCGCTTGCTTGGGCGCGATTTGGAGACAGCGTTTATATTGGAGGCATTGGGAGAATTGCCCGAAATTCCGACAAGCACAAAAGAGGCACGGGAAGCGGCGTATCGGAATCGCTTGGAGTTGGTGCTGTTGGAGCGGGGTATCGAGGCGGCGCGGGCGGGCGCGAAATTGGCGCGATTGCAGGACAAGCCGACGTTGGGGATTCGCGGCTTGCTGACGGAGCAGACGCGCACGGTTCTGGTTCCAGAGTTTGCGGCGGCGGCGATCTTGGAGATTAAGATTCCGTTCGGTGAGGGCGCAAGGGCGCGGCAGGACGCAAAAGCGGCGAACGCTCAGGCGGACAAACTGGCGGCGCAATATGATGAGGCGAAGCAAGGGATTGCGGTAGAGATCGAATCGGCGTGGCGCAAAATGAAAAATGCACGGCAGAAAATTGTGCTGGCAGAGGAACGTCTGCGCGGACAGTTGGCGACATATACGGTGGCGATGAAAGCGTATGAAGTCGGGCGCGGAACCGTGATTGAGGTTCAGGCGGCGGGGCGCGAAGTGGACGCGGCGCGGTTTGCCAAGATTACAGCACAGTTCGATTTATGGGCAGGCTGGACAGAGCTTCAGGCAGCGCAAGGGGCGTATTATGGGCGTTAAACCGGCGGCATATCTCGGTGTGGGGGCGGTTGGCATTGTGATCGGCGCGGCATATTGGCTCATGCGTCCGCAAGGTGCGCCGCCCGAAACCAAGCCCGTTTCTGCCGCGCAAAAGGTGCAGGACAGTACGCTCACAAAGTCCGAACCGAAGCCAAATAAAAGCAAGAAGCCCGCGCCGTTGTTGCTGTTGGGAACGGTTACGGCGTCGGCACAGGCGAATATTACCACGATGATGCCCGGCAAAGTCACGGCGG
>Ga0163154_10010234_pt1 | contig 10489 bp, 11 predicted proteins | sample OliLakLV19MP9P1_FD_148649 | JGI IMG/M metagenome (GOLD analysis project Ga0163154, IMG submission 148649) | Freshwater microbial mat bacterial communities from Lake Vanda, McMurdo Dry Valleys, Antarctica - Oligotrophic Lake LV.19.MP9.P1 | ecosystem: Environmental > Aquatic > Freshwater > Lake >...
TCGTGTTGGGTAATGGTGACGTCGCCGCGGTAGTCGAAGGCTTTCTCCAGGCCCTCGCGGAGTTCGGCTTCGGATGTGGCTTCCCACACTTGGCCTTGGAGATTTTCGTGGACTACACCGTCGGCAACTTCCAGTTCGTCAGGGTTGATAATCATTGGTTGGCGATCTGCACCAGGTGCGCGGGGGCGTGGACCGGCTTCATCGGTTCGTTCAGCATGGCCAAGGCTTCCGCATCGCGATGGCGCGAGAAAAGCGTGGCGCGGGCGGTGGCGAAGAAGCCTTTCCAGGAGCTGAACGTATAGTCCACCGCCGAAGCCTCATAGCCGCTGTGGACCATGCAGTTAGCGCACTTCGGATTGCCGCTTTCGGTGCCGTAGTTGTCCCAACCGGTGGTACGCATCAGTTCCTCGAACGTTTCGGCGTAACCGTCCTGCAAGAGGTAACAGGGCTTCTGCCAGCCGAACAGATTGTAAGTGGGCATGCCCCAGGGGGTGCACTTGAAGGTCTGCTTGCCCATCAGGAACTCGAGGAACAAGGGCGACATGTTGAATTCCCAGTCCGGCTTGCGATTCGAAAGCATGGCGCGGAAGAGGCGGCGAGTGCGGGCGCGGCCGAGGAAGTGCTGCTGATCGGGTGCTTTGTCGTAGGAGTAGCCGGGGGAAAGCATCATGCCCTCCACGCCGAGGGCGGTCATTTCGTCGAAGAAACCGCGGACGCTGTTGGGGTCGGTACCGTCGAAGAGCGTCGTGTTGGTGGTGACGCGGAAGCCGGCCGCAACAGCGGCTTTGATGCCGCCGAGGGCAATGTCGTAGCCGCCCTCTTTGCACACCGAAAGGTCATGGTGTTCGCGCTCGCCATCCATGTGGACGGAGAAGCTGAGGTACTTACTGGGCTGAAAGAGGTTCAGCTTTTCCTTGAGTAGCAGGGCGTTGGTGCAGAGGTAGATGTACTTCTTGCGGGCGACCAGACCGGCAACGATTTCGCCGATTTGGGGATGCATCAGGGGCTCGCCGCCGGGGATGGAGACCATTGGGGCGCCGCACTCGTCGACGGCCTTGAAGCAGTCCTCGGGCGAAAGGTTCATTTTGAGGACGTGAGCCGGGTATTGGATCTTGCCGCAGCCAGCGCAGGCCAAGTTACAGCGAAAGAGAGGTTCGAGCATCAGTACGAGGGGGTAACGCTTGCGGCCCTTGAGCTTCTGCTTGATGACGTAACTGGCCACGGTCCACATTTGGGAGACGGGCACGGGCATAGGCGAATCCTCCAACGGTAAAACCTATTGTCTCATGGGTGGGCACAAGGGGCCGGTTTTCGTTTTTGTAAAGGCCGGACAAACGGCTACGATCTATTTATGTGGAAAGCTTTTCCGATTGCTCTTTGGGCCGCCTTTACGGCGCTTGCGCAGACCAACCAGTTCGACCTGCTGATCACCGGAGCCAAGGTGATTGACGGAACCGGGGCCGGCTGGTTCTATGCCGATATTGGCATCAAGGGCGACACAATCGCAGCGATTGGCGTGCTGGCCAAGTCCACTGCGGCGGTGACGATTGATGGCCGGGGGCTCGCGGCAGCACCGGGGTTTATCGACGTACACTCGCATGGGGACCGGGGCATCTTTGCGACGCCCGCCGCAGCGAACTATCTGTATGAGGGGGTGACGACGTTTATCGGCGGGCCAGATGGGTCGTCACAGATCCCGGTGGGCGCTTTTCTTGAGCGGGTGCGGGCGGCTAAGCCGTCGATCAATTTTGGCTCGATGGTGGGACAGGGCAGCATTCGGAGCCAAGTGATGGGCTTGGTGAACCGGAAGTCGACGGCCCCGGAGCTCGAGAAGCAAAAGGGCTTGGCGCGCCAAGCGATGCTGGATGGAGCGTTTGGACTTTCTACCGGCCTCTTCTATGTTCCAGGCAACTTCACGCCCACCGAAGAAGTGGTGGAGATCGCGAAGGTGGTGGGGGCGATGGGTGGCTACCACACGTCGCACATGCGCGAGGAGGCGTCCCAGATTCTCGCCAGCGTGAAGGAGACCATTCGGATTGGCGAAGAGGGACAGCTGCCGACGCAGATTACGCATCACAAGATTATCGGGAAGGCGAACTGGGGCCTGTCGGCGGCGACGTTGAAGCTGGTGGAAGAGGCGCGTGCACGGGGGGTGGATGTCACCTTGGACCAGTATCCCTACACCGCCTCCAGCACGTCGCTCAATTCGCTGTTTCCGCGCTGGGCGCTTGAAGGCGGGCGCAGTGCGGTGCTCGAACGTTTGGGGGCGGTGGAGCAGCGAGCCAAGGTGAAGGCGGGAATCGTGAATGCCATCACCAACGACCGTGGCGGTGGCGACCCCAAGAATGTCGTGATGGCCAGTTGCGCCTTCGATGCCACGTTGGCGGGCAAGAGCCTGGCGGACCTAACGCGCGCCCGTGGCGTGGAGGTGACCATCGAGAATGCCGCGGAAACGGCCATGATGCTGGAGCAGAAGGGCAGTTGCAGCGCGATCTATCATGCCATCGCCGAGGAGGATGTGGTGCGGATCATGCGCTATCCCTTCAGCATGATCGCCTCCGACGGCGACATTCCCGTGTTCGGGCAAGCCGCGCCGCATCCGCGCAGCTATGGCACCTTTCCGCGCGTGTTGGGCCTGTATGTGCGGGATCGTCGGGTGATCGGGCTCGAAGAGGCGGTTCGGCGAATGTCAAGCCTGCCGGCGCAACGGTTGAAGTTGTGGGACCGGGGCATTTTGCGGCCGGGCCTGAAGGCCGACATCGTCTTGTTCGATCCGGCCACGATTGGGGACCAAGCTACGTTTGACCGCCCGCACCAGTATGCGGTCGGCGTGCGCGACGTGGTGGTGAACGGCAGACTGGTGCTGCGCGACGGCAAGGTGACGGAGGAGCGCGCGGGACGGATCTTGTATGGGCCGGGGCATGCGCAGTGAACCGGTCAATCCATTGAGGGCTTTGCAAACGGTTCATGGTCATTGGTCCTGGTGCCGCAGCCGGTGCCCTGCATCCCCCAAAATTATGTCGAAAATACGCGAAGGAGGGGCGATTTCCGCAGTTCCTTGTCTGCAAGTGGCTGATTTGCAGGTATTTACCGCAAACCAGGACCACCCCGTGCATGGTCCCGTATACCTCGAAGTCCGTTGCCGGCGCTGTCGGCCACTTAACCGGAACGTCGTTTACACAAACCTATTGACAAGCCCGGGGATTTCGCGAGGAAGCGTCGGGGAAGTTTGCCATCGATTTGCGTCGTCATTCAGCCAAGGCTTAGGGCTTGCGCATGGAGGGAACGGTCGCAAACCTGGACGACTCCCTGGATGATCCGATATGCCATTCAACTGTAAAAGCGCTCAGGGTTCGGTCCATGATGTCACTTTTCCATCCTGACCGAATGTAACTTGTCCGCCATAAGGGTAATTGTAATGCCAGATGGTCTGAAAGCTCATCTCAGTGATTTTCCCCGGTTCACCAAGAATTTCTTCGACCTCTTTTTTGGAGATTCCTCGACTTAGAATGCGCCAAAACACAAGTTCCTTCCACTTCGGTCGTGGTGTAGTTTCGGCGGGTGCCGTTGACATCGGTCGATTCGGAGTAATTGATTTCGCCGATGGCTTGGGAACAGTGACCACCTGCGGCAGCGGAAACCCGTACCGACTTATCTCCCACCTTGCAAACCGCCGATACAGGTCCGCACCTAAGGATTCGTCCTCCTTCCATGAAACTCCGACGGGTTCTCCATCTGTACCTAAAACCACGGCAACTTCAGTAAGTGGTAATCGATGCTCGAAGAGCTTGAATCCGTCTTTATCGAGGAAAATGATAGCAAATGCGGCCTGGCTGTCGCCTTCTTTGGCCAAGCGAACGGTCAGCGGATAACCCTTCATCTCGAATTGATAGTACGCCCTGCCATTTCGCCATACCGATTGAAGGTGAAATGTCGAATTTGAAAGGGAAGTGACAGTGATCTGCGGCCAAGCTCTTGGGGTCGAGAGCGATTCATTGGCTGCCGCGTCCGCTCGTTCGCGGAACTCCACAATTCCCCAGACTGCCAAGCCAAGTATGAGTGCTGACAGCGCCAGTCCGCATGCGAGTTTGAGAATAGAAATAGCGAATTTCTTGATCAAATCAGTTTTCAATTGGCACCTCCAGTCGGTGCGACTCTGGTCGAACAGACCCAACTGACGAGACTTATTTTACTTTATGTTATCAGTCAACCGTGCCGCTCCTAACTCTACGCGGCTTTCCGCTTTTTGACAACGGTGGTCTTGGGTGGCGTGAAAGTAGCGAATTCCCGGAAAAAAAATGTCGTGCCCGGCACCGCAGAGGGGAAGAGTGACCGGACACGATGGCGGTGGAGTGGCGCGAATATCTGGATGGTTCGGTGGCCGAGGAGCGGGCGAATGCGCGGCGGGCGTGGGGCTCGACCGGGTCGGCGCAGAATCGGGTGCTAGGCTGGTCGCGGCCGGTGAAGGGGTTGAGCGCGGGGCGCTGCCTGGTAGGGTTTTCGCCTTGGCCTAGGGACTGATCCTTAGGCCCGCTATCCGTTGTCGTCGCCGTATAGAGCGCCCCGTGTCAGTCCCCTGCGGCCTTCCGGCTACCTCGCTTTCGCTTGCCTTGTCCCTGTGGGCATTTTGGCTTTTCTATGTGGTGCCAGGCATGATGCTCCCCGACTCTCGTGTTACGTTATCGTTAGGAGATACATCGGGATGCCGGGGGGGGCGATTTGCCCTGATTTCCCCAAGCGAAACCCAAGTTATATGCGATGCTTCCTGAGCCACCACAAAGCTGACAAACCGCTCGCCCGAAGGATCGGAGCTCACCTCACCCTCGTTGGAATGGATGTCTGGTTTGACGAATGGGAGCTCCAGGCCGGCGATTCAATACCAGGCAAGCTGAACTCGGGCCTGGAAGGGTTTAAGGCCTTCATACTTGTGTGGTCTGCGAATGCGAGTCGATCAGATTGGGTGCGTCAGGAGTTACACTATGCCATCATGCGCTCCGTGAAGGATCAGAGTACGAAAATTATTCCGTGTATGGTTGATGACACGCCGTTGCCACCTCTGATCGCGGATCGGAAGGGGATCGATTTCAGCAGTCCCAAGGAAGCCATCCTTGAGCTCGCCGGAGATTTGACCGGCGCGCGCTCTCGAAATGAGCGGTTGATGGCAATCCAGGCCGCCATTGAGGAACTCGATGTTGAATGGAATGTCCATCCGATGATGGGGCCAATGGCCTGCTGTCCGGAGTGCGGGAATGAGAAGCTCGAGGGCTTCCTACAGACCGACGACGAACACGACAGGACTTATTCTGGATTGCATTGCAAAATCTGTCAATGGTCTGGCGGAGGCGAAATTTAGGGAGTCCGGGGAGTCGGGGAAGCTAGATTCGCGTGTCATAGACGTTGTGCTGGCCGATCCAGAACCAGAGGTACTCGGTCGGCAGTTTTACGGCCAAGGCACGATATTTCAAGGTCACCCGCGCCGACCAGATTTGCTGGCCGTTACGGTCGCCTAGTTTTTTGAAGTGCAGGGATGGATGTGCGGATTCTCGTTCAAGGGCGAATTGTTTATCGGCCCAGTCTCCTCAGGTAGTCTTCGATAGTGGTTCCAGAAATCCGCGTTCGCCCGATGGATCATGGGCGCTGGAGCGATTGAGTTCTTCCCGCCCCATAGTCGGACAGAGCGCGCTTTATGCGATCGTCGAGGTGGCCAGCCTGAAGATCGGATTCAAGCTTCCCGTCAATCGCTTGCGGGTGCTGCCGGTCAAGCCACAAAGTGAGTTCTTCGCGCTGCTGCGCCGTGAGAGCGTCTATTGCCCGTTCGATATCCTGCAGACTGCTTTCCATCTAATTCCGTTTGTACCATGACTCGATCACAGGAATCACGCGGTTGCCGCATTAGCGCTTGATCAGGATCTCGCGCAGATGGTCGCGCGTGAGGTACATCTTGACGCTCGAGAAATCGTGGAAGACGCGTTCGATGAAGGGGTTGGTGAAGAACTGGTAGGGGGTGCGGTGGCCGCGTTCCTGGATGTTCAGGGTGCGGTAGTCCTGGATGCGGTAGAAGCTGGCGGGGACGGTTTTGGCGCGTTCGTCGTTGTGGAAGAAGGCGAGCAGGGCGGACTCGGGCTCGAGCAGCCGGTGGAGCTCGGTGACGGTGAGCTCGAGCATGGTGGGGCTGAGGTATTGGAGACAGTCCCAGACGAGGGCGCCGTGGAAGGGGCCTTTCAACTGGCGAAAGGTGAGGTTCATGAACTCCTGGGCGCGGGTGGGGTTTTCCTGGGCCTGGTAGAAGTCGTCGTCGCCGCCGAAGAAGTCGTCGAGGGAGGAGAGGAAGTCCTCGCAGTAGAGGCGGTGGCCGAGGCCGGCGAGGAAGCTGACGTTGGCTTGGGAGACGGGGGAGAGGTCCAGCAGACGCAAGGTGGGGCGGCCTTGGAGCTGCTGGAAATATTGTTCGAGGCCCGCGCTGGGGCGAATGGTGCCTTCGGCGGCGCTAGGGCTCATCTCGACACCAGGATACTACTGTATGTGGCTTTTGTAACGAAGCTAGTTAACGTTTATTCTCTCCGGCGCCCGCGGCCATGGCCTGCTGGGGATGAGCGGGGGTGGCGGCAGGAGCCGGCGTGGCAGCCGGAGCAGCGGAAGTAGTGGGCCGGGGCGCGGCTTTGGGTACCTCCACCTTGGTGACGTCGATGGAGCCTTTGAAGATGGCGCCGTCTTCAATGGCGATGCGGGCGGCGCGGATGTCGCCGACTAGATGGGCATCGCGGCGAAGGTCGATCTTGTCGGAGGCCTCGACGTTGCCGTGCACGGTGCCATGGATGATCACTTCGCGGGCCTTGATGGTGGCCTTGACGCGGGCGGCTTTGCCGATGGTCAGCTTATTTTCCAGCAGTTCGATCGTGCCGTCGATTTGGCCGTCGATGACGAGGTCCTCTTTGGCGAAGATCTGGCCCGCAATCAAAACATTCTCACCAATGGTGGCGGTGGAGCGAGCTCCTTGATATCCGGTGGGCGTGGTGGACACGGGCATTCCTTCCATGGGCGCCACAGGCGTGGGGAGCGGACTGGCGGGCCGCGGCGTTTCTTCTTCTTTTCGGCGATTCCACATTTAAGGGACTACCTCTTTCTCTCTCGTACGGGCTCTCTCGTCTCGATCAGAGTAAGGTCTATCGTAGCGTTCGTCCAGGGCAAAAGCAATTGAGTTGGTACTAGGCGAACGTGAAAAGATGCCGGTAATTGAGGGGTAGCTTGGCAAGGGGTGCGCCGGGACGTCCGGTTTCTGGGATAATACCGGTAGTACTTTACCCTGTGTCCCGCTCCAAAGACTTCGAGACCCAACTCGCCCGCACCGAACAGCAACTTCACCTCTTGCAGCAGATCAGCCGTTTCATGACTCGTGAAATGAGTTTGCAGGAGATTCTGTCCGGCATCAATCGCCTGATTGTCGAGTTTACGCAAGCCGATTCCTGCTTGATCTATTTGCTGCATGATCGCGAACTGGTGTTATGTTCGGCCAACAACGCGCCGCCCGAGGCTTTGGGGCGCGTGCGGCTGAAGATGACGGAAGGCTTAACCGGTTGGGTGGCGCGCGAGCGTCGGCAATTGGCGATCTCTCGCGAAGCCTATCTGGACGCGCGCTTCAAGCACTTTACGACGTTGCGGGAAGATACCTACGAAGCTTTCCTGTCGACGCCGATCATCGCGCGCAATCGCGTGGTGGGCGTGATCAACGTACAGCATAAGCTACCGCACCAACATGGCGGCGACGAGATGGAGATGCTGAGCACGATCGGCGAACAGATTGGGACGCTGCTGGTGTTGGCGCGGATGAGCCCGGACGTGGTGGAAAGTACGAATCATTTGGAGTTGGTATTTCCGGCAACCGCCAAAAGCGGATGACCGTCAAAAGCGTATGAGAGTAGTTTTGGCATTATTGTGGGTGGGGCTGGCGTTGGGACAGGCGATACCGAAGCCGGTGGCTCCGACGCCGCTGTCTTCCACGGTGCCCAAGTGGCGCGTGAAGTTCTTTCATGACAAAAACAACTCGTCGATCGACTTCCGCGAACTGTTGACCCCCGCGCCGGGCGTGGTGTGCGCCTTCGGTTTCCTGACGGAAGAAGGTCGCGGTAAGCCGCGCGGGGTGCTGGTGAATTCGCGCGATGGCGGGGTGAGTTGGCAAACGATCAAGCTGCCGGACCTGCCGGTGGCGGCCGATTTTGTAGACGGGCAGAAGGGTTGGATGGTGAGTCCGGATGTGGTTTACCGAACGACGGACGGCGGCTCGACTTGGCAAAAAGCTTCGAAGCTGAAAGGCGTGCTGCGGGTGAAGTTTTTGACGGCGGGGCGCGGCTTTGCGGTCGGTTATCCGAAAGCGGTGTGGTCGACGACCGATGGCGGAACTACTTGGGCGAAGGTGCCGGAGGCGGCCACGCCCACGTCGAAGCCGGAGAACACGGTTACAATACCATCGCTTTTCAGGATGGGAAGCGGGGGATGATTACGGGCTCTTCACGGCCGCCGCGGCGCGACGATACGCGGGCGCCGGCGTGGATGGATCCGGAGGCGCAGAAGCGGCAGTCGCCGAACTTAACCTTGGTGCTGGACACGAAAGACGGTGGCCAAACGTGGAATCCACAGACGGCTTCGGTGTTTGGGCAAGTGGTGAAAACGGCTTTTGGGCGCATCGGCTTGGCGCTGATCGACTATTCGGCCGGCAGCTTTGCCTACTCGAGCGAGGTGGTGAACCTGGGGAACTCGAAGTCCGCGTTTGCGAACAAGGAAAAGGCGATCACCGATCTGGCGTTCGATGGGGAAGGTCGGGTGTGGCTGGCGGGGGTAGAGGTGCCGGGGAAGCTGAACCGTTTGCCGATCCCGAGCAAGGTAGCGGTGCTCCAGAGCATCGACGGTGAGCATTGGTACGCGACGCCGGTGGACTACAAGGCGGTGGCGAACCGGGTGAAGGTGTCGTTTGCGGGCGTGAAAGGATGGCTGGCGACCGATGCGGGCATGATTCTGACGTTGGAGTAAGTTTCGCTTTGACGTTGCTCGCCCGGTTTGGATATAGTCCAAGTTGGCCCCATCGATCTGGGGCCGGATCACAACGGGAGGAAGCGACACAACATGGCCGATAGCGTAACCGGGGCACAATTTAAGCAAGAGATGCGGGAGGGGAAGCCCAAGATGGGCTTATTCCTGAACGCTCATAGCCCCACCGTGGCGGAGCAACTGGCGCACAGCGGCTACGATTGGCTGCTGGTGGATATGCAGCACGGCCCGATGGGCTATGAAAAGCTGTCGGCCATGCTAGCGGCGATCGCGCTGGGCGGGGCCAAGAGCATGGTCCGCGTGGCAGGCTATAGCGACCGGGCCGGGATCCAGCAGGCGCTCGATCTGGGCGCCGACGGAGTGCTGGTGCCTTATATCAACACGGCGGAGGAAGCGCGCCAAGCGGTGAGTTGCACGCGCTATCCGATGGTGGGGACGCGGAGCGTTTATTTTCCGCAACGGTCGATGAACAAGGCCGGTTTGCTGGGCTATGCGGGCGCGGCGAACGACAACGTGATTGTCGCGCTGCAGGTGGAAACGGCTTCCTGCATTGAGAATATGGCGGAGATCGCGGCGGTGCCGGGCGTCGATATGCTGTTCCTGGGCCAGAACGATCTTTGCATGTCGATGGGCTTATACGTGAAGTATGAGTTCCCGCACATGTACACGTCGCCCGAACTGCTGGCGGCGACGGACACGCTGATCGCTGAGGCGGGCAAAAACAAAGTGATCCTGGGGATCTTCCTCTTCGGCACGTCGCGGGTGGGCGAGTTCCTGGAGAAGGGCTTTACGTTTTTGAGCGTGGGCAATGATCTGCACCATGTGCTGACGCAGGCGGGCGCCTATGTGAAGGACATGGAAGGCATTGCGGCGGAAAAAGGCAAGGGCTGGCAGCGGCGGCCGTCGGCGCTGATTTAACGAGTGCCGGGTCGGCACCGCTAACCCGCAGGTGTTGCAACTGTTAACATCGACGAATGGTACAGCGGAAGCTAGGAGTGGTGCACGGCCTGCACCGATATCCGGTGAAATCCATGGCGGCTGAGGTGCTGCACTCCTCAACCGTCTCCTGGCATGGACTGGCGGGAGATCGTCGATGGGCGTTCATTCGCGCAGGAATGGAGCGGAGTGGATTCCCTTGGCTTACCATTCGTGAGAAGCCTGATCTATGGCGCTACCAGCCGTACTTTGTGGATCCATCGGATGCAGAAGGGTCCAAGACCTTGGTGAGAACTCCCGAGGGAGACGAACTGGAGGTCACCGACCCTGAACTGACGCAGCGCTTCGGCGATGGTGTCCGGGTGATGAAGGTGTACAGCGGGATTTTCGATACCTTCCCTTTGTCGTTCCTGACGGTGCAAAGCGTGGAAGGCCTATCGAATCTGGTGGGGCAAGCGCTGCTGCCGTTACGGTTTCGTCCCAATATCCTGATCGACGCGAGTGAAGCGGC
>Ga0163154_10010236_pt1 | contig 10488 bp, 10 predicted proteins | sample OliLakLV19MP9P1_FD_148649 | JGI IMG/M metagenome (GOLD analysis project Ga0163154, IMG submission 148649) | Freshwater microbial mat bacterial communities from Lake Vanda, McMurdo Dry Valleys, Antarctica - Oligotrophic Lake LV.19.MP9.P1 | ecosystem: Environmental > Aquatic > Freshwater > Lake >...
ATTCCATCCCACGTGAGGAATCCGGTTGTCATCCCCCACTGGTTCCAGTCGTCGGACTTGCCCTTCGATGAATCCGAGCCCGGTTGATTCCCCACCCTCGGTCCCGCTGCTGGCAAGGATCTGCATCCCAAGGCATATGCCCAAAAGAGGTGTCTTCTTACCAACTACATCTTCGCTCAGACATTGGTCAATTTGAAGTTCGCGTATGTGTTGCATGGCGACATTGAACGCGCCTACTCCTGGAAGGACCACTTTATCGGCGGCGGCTATTTCCGTTCTTTGGGATGTGATCACTGGGACCCCCCCGCATTCCTCGACGGCCCGGCGCACGGAATCAAGGTTGCACATTCCATAATCGATGATGGCTATGCGAGGCGGCATTTATTCGTTGTCGTCGTTAATACGTTTCAGGTTGCCTTCTTTATCCTTTACGAGGTTCCCTTTGGAGTCGCATACAAAAAGCTTTTTGTTCGTGAACCTGTCGCACACCTTCACGAAGTCGTCCACGGTCATATCTATTTCCTTCAAGATATCTTCAAGTCGATATCCTAAATATTCCCATGGGAACCGGCCTTCATGTCGTTCGACCATGCGTCTGGCGTCAGATCGGGTCAGGCGCCCGTTGCGGACGTAGATACAAACCCAGTCTGTGGTCCGTGAATACCCGTACTTCACAAATTTAAAGTAATCGTGGATCCGCATGTGTACATTATCGAGATTCTCATAATTCACGACGGATCCTTCCACCGGTTTATGATACGTCGTCATTCCATGCGCCTGTGCATAAAGGGCATTCCCGGCTTGGTCCCACGGCATAAAGTACCCGAGGAAAAGCCCTGTCACCCCAACGTTCTTAAGGTCCTCATCCGAGGGATAAGAAAATTGCACGAGGTCGCGTTTTTCAATGCCATCACAGCCCACGAGATCAGAAACACGCAATCCTAACAACCCGCCAAACTCCTCTAACCATCTCCGATCAAGCACAGAATTCTCGGTTGCGGTCGCGGGTCCTCCATATTCCATCTGTGAGTTTTCACCCCAAACCAACAGCGGCACTCGTTGTTGAACGGCTACTCTGACAGGAATCGTAAATATGGTGACATGCTCAGGCCACGAGATGTCGCCAATTTGAGTCAGGGCAAGTTTATTGATTTTCCTGCGCACGACTGGGTTGGTCGTCACTTCGATATAATCAAACCCAAGCGACTTCAGGTTCTCGATATTCTTCCGCCCAATTTCAGATAACTTGCACGTAGTCGAAGTCACACACAAAGGATTCATCCCAAGCTCTTTCATGCGCAATGCCTGGTACGTGCTATCCTTTCCTCCACTTGATGGAATAATACAATCGTAGTTACTCCCCGTTTTATTTCGGTAGCGCTCGAGGATTTCAAGCATCTGATTTTTCCGTGCATCCCAATCGATTTCTTTTCGCTTTTCGAAGTTCCGACATGCATTGCACACGCCCTCTTCGTCAATATGCAAATCAGGCTTCGCATGTGGCATCACACAACGTTGGCAATATTTGATTCGATATTCGCTCATAATTTTAGCCCTTACTTTTTAAATACAAAATGATGGCACTTCACGCCGCGCACTTCCTTGATTCCTGTGTCTTGGTACCCGGCTTGTTGGAAAGCTTTTAATGAAGCCAAGTTTCCGGGTTTAACATGTGCATGAACCATTTTTAACATCCCTTGGCGTGTAAATAGGTTGGACACATCCCGAATCACGCGCGTCCCACATCCTTTTCCTCGTTGTGCGGGGTCAAGCGCGACGCTGATCTCACCTTCGTGACCTGTGAGATCTAGGCGGACATAACCGCAATCCTCTTCACTGCGGATAATTAAAAACACCGTTTCCGCATCCTGTATTTTTTTGGCATACCACACTTCATGGATTTCCCATGGCACTTCGCATGTGCTCAATGAAGCTTCACGCGTAGCGGACTCGTTGCGCCACTGCCATACCTTCCGCGCATCACTTGCAAGCGCGGGGCGATACCAAAGGTCAATCACTTGATATCCTCAAAGGCTAGAGCCGAGTCGGCTTTAATCGTTCTCACAGCCTTCTTGCCGAGCACGGTCGCGTAATCGCGCGGGGTCAGTTTCCCTTTAACTTTGCCACACCGAAGCACCCCTATATTTTGGTCCGTGATCTTTTCGCCCTTGGCAATATTCGTCACAGTAAAAATAGAACGACGAGCAAAACTGCGGAGTTCTTTTTCGACGGGCAACATGACTTTCTCTCCGTTCCCTAACGCTTCTTCCGCTTCACGGATCCGGCGGACCATGATTTGAAGTTCGTGGGGTTCGAGAGCAAAAGGATGATCAGGGCCAGGCAATTGATTACTGAGAGTAAAATGTTTTTCAATAACGCTAGCTCCTTGGGCCACGGCTGTGACCGGTCCGATAACAGGGTCGCGTGAGTGGTCTGACAAACCGACCGGAAGACGAAACCGTTCGCGGAGCGTGTGTACGGCTCGGACGTTAAGGGAGCTTAAAGGAGCTGGATACTTCGCGGTACATTGCATGAGGACTAAAGGCGCCTTTGAAACTTTCCGAAAGACGCGCACGGTCTCATCGACCTCATCCAAATCGGCTGTGCCTGTCGAGATGATAACTGGCTTGTTCTTCCGCGCTACATACTCAATCAGCGGGATATGGTTCATCTCGTAGGACGCAATTTTGTGTACGGGGACAAAGGGATCGACTTGGTCCACCGACTCGAAATCAAATACAGACGAGAGAAAGTGAATCTTCTTTTTATGACAATAGTCAGAAAGTTTTTTGATCCAGTCATACGGCATTTCCATGTCCTGAATGATGTCGTATATGGGCTTTTTCACGCCCAGATAATCGCTGACCCCCGCGTTTCGGGTGTACAGCTGTCGAGCCCTGAAAGTCTGAAACTTAACGGCATCGGCCCCGGCTTCACAGGCCACGTCAATCAACGACAAGGCTTGCTCGAAACTGCCGTTATGGTTACTGCCGGCTTCTGCGATGATGTAGCATCGATCATTGGATGGAGGAAAATGTATTTGGTCTTTCATAACTGATTCCATGCTTCTGCGACTCGGTGTGCGCCCATACCGTCGACAAGTTTTTTGCCTGCATTGATCATCCTTTGGCGTTCCGTAGCCAACGAAATACCATCCAAGGCTTTCATGAGTTGAACAGTGTAGGAAGTTGATACGGTCATTAACGCTGCGGGAAATTTATCAGGCGTTTCGCGAGCGTCTGCGGTGTCATCCCCGGGATGTAATCCAATAATCACGTTTTTATTCCTGAGGTATTCCCAATTGTGTCTCTGGTTCTCCGCTATCAAAACGCTTATCGCTGGTGTTCCGACGATCGCTAATTCGTACAATGTCTGGCCCCCGCCCACAATCGCGATGTCGGATTTCCTCATTAGTTCGGCCATGGTTTCAGTATCACGTATGACGCAAATCGAATTCGGAAAATCGCCTTTCAATTCTTTTGCGAGAGGTCCAAGCACCACGGTAATCTTTGCTTCTGGAAACACTCCGGCAACCACAAGGCTGGTCAAACCTGATAACGCGAGTGGATCTGAACCGCCCATGGATATGAGGACGTCCCGGATTTCTTCGCGCGCGGTGCGGTCGGGTGCGTTATGAAATTCCTCGCGCAAGATTGTGTACTGTGTGCCCAAGAGCTTTTGGGTATCAGGGCGTACGCGATAGGTCAACGATTCCGCATACCCCAACCCGTTGGTGACAAAATCCACGGCTAATTCGCGGTCAGCTAGGTCGTCCACCACGCCGGTTGTAAAGGCTTCGCCAATAACTTTTATGTCGGTTGAGTTTAACTCGTACGTATCGATCATCACTTTGGAAACACCTTGTTCACGAATGCATCGAACTAACTCTTCAACTGGTTTAAGTGGGACTGAAACAAGTTCCGCCCCGGATTTTCCTATGAGGTCTGCGGCTCCGCTTTCTATGTCGCCAAAGAAAATCACTTTCTCGCCTCGTTTTTTAAGTTCACTTGCTATCGTAAGACACCGGCGCGCGTGTCCTAATCCAATTTGATGCGTGGCAGCAATGATAAATCCTGTGATTTTCTCATTTGGCATAAGCTGCGGAAACCTTTGTCACGGCATGGACCACGTTTTGCACATCCTTGTCTGTCATCGATGGAAAGAGGGGGAGACTGATACACCGTTCGTAAGTCGATTCTGCATGAGGCCACTGACCTTTGGTGTACCCGAGTTTCTGGTAATAAGGATGGTGCGGCACAGGAATATAATGAACGTTGACCCCAAGATTTTCAGCGCGTAAGGCCGCGAAAAACTCTTTGCGCCCCACTTTCAGCTGCGCAAGGTTGAGGCGGATCACGTACAGATGCCAAGCGGATTCACACTGATCAGTATCAATAGGTGTTTCAATTTGCGGGAGTGTTCTAAAAGCTTTGGAGTATATCGCAGCGATGGCGCGTCGGCGCTGGACCCAGGATTCGGCTTTCTTAAGTTGCGATAGTCCAAGCGCGCATTGGATGTCGGTTATTCTGTAGTTGTATCCCAGTTCAACCATTTCGTAATACCATCCCCCGTTCTCCATCCGCTCGCGGGCATCAGACGATATTCCGTGGCTTCGAAACAATTTGAGTTTCTTAAAATATTCTTCGTTGTCAGTCGTCACAACGCCGCCTTCACCAGTCGTGATGTGTTTAACGGGGTGCGTACTAAATATGGTCATGTCTGCAATCGATCCGGTGCGTCGCCCTTTGTAGGTCGCCCCTAACGCATGTGCTGCATCCTCTATGATGACGAGTTGGTGCTTCTTTCCAAGGGCCATAAACTCATCCATGGCAGCGGGGAGCCCCGTAAAATCCACAGGAAATATGGCTTTGGTGCGGGATGTAATGGCACGTTCCGCAAGCTGCGGATCAAGATTGAGGGTCCGGGGATCAATGTCGGCAAATACGGGTTTTCCGCCACAATACAAAATACAATTGGATGTCGCTGCAAAAGTAAGGGGAGTGGTAATCCCTTCGTCCCCTTCTTTTATTCCCGCTGCGTGCGCGGCGGCATGTAATGCGGCTGTGCCCGAACTAAAAGCCACGGCAAACTTGGCCCCACAATAATCTGCAAACGCTTTTTCAAACTCACCCACTTTAGGTCCGGTGGTAAGCCAGTCTGACTTCAACGTCTCCACAACTGCGTCGATGTCAACTTGTTCGATGAGCTGCCGACCATATGGCAAAAGTTTTTCGCATACGGGTGCGCCTCCTTCAATGGCCAGTTTTTCTATGGTCGGATTCATTTTTCTTTCTTATTTGTTCAGCTCGAAAATTGGGCGCGCCGCTTTAAATCAGATCGATCATTTCCTTCAATTGATTCACACTCAACCAATCCGTGTTTTTGTCGCTGGTGTACGAGAAGCCTTGTTTTACGGGTGTTCCTTTCAGCCCATTTTCATCTGTCATATAGATGGCGGGGTCATACTGCTCGGTAGATGGCCGCACTATATAATAGCCGGGATACTCAATGGTATTTAAACTGTCGGACTCAGTGATCATTTCCTCGTGCAACTTCTCTCCGGGGCGTATTCCAACAAAGTTCACTTTCGCGTCAGGTGCGACGGCAGACACAACGTCCATAATTTTATAGGAGGGTATCTTGGGAACATACAACTCGCCGCCTTTCATGCGAGCAAGGCATGACAACACAAAGTCGACCCCTTTTTGGAGAGTGATCGAAAACCGGGTCATCCGTTCGTCTGTCACTGGAATAACACCGCAACCCTTTTTATTCAGGAAAAAAGGGATCACTGATCCGCGACTACCGAGCACATTTCCGTACCTGACAACCGAGAGGCGAATATCGTGACTGCCTCGGTAGTTGTTGGCTGCGATGAACAATTTGTCAGAACACAACTTTGTCGCTCCGTAGAGATTAATGGGGGCTGCTGCCTTATCTGTACTCAGTGCAATGACGCGCTTTACGTTTCGGTCAAGGCAGGCATCAATGATGTTTTGAGCTCCAATGACATTAGTTTTGATAAACTCAAATGGATTATATTCAGCGGCGGGTACTTGTTTGAGTGCCGCGGCGTGAATCACAACATCGATGCCTTCCATCGCCATGCGCATGCGTGGGAGGTCACGAATGTCCCCAAGGAAATAACGCATCTGGTCGGGGTGTGATGCGAATGGCTCTTGATGCGCCATTTCGAACTGTTTCAATTCGTCGCGACTGTACACAACAATTCGCTCGCATTTGTAGCGTTCAAGAACGGTTGCAATAAAGCGTTTACCGAAAGAACCTGTTCCACCGGTCACAAGAATTCGTAAGTTATTTAGCATATATTTTTGAATTTAGAAATGGCGCTGCCCCGTGGATGGCACATCCACTTTTCGAAACACCGTATAATTCGGAGCATTTGGGTATTATTTACGCGGAGGTATCCCACTGCTGGATATCGGCCGGACTTTGCGCCCTGGATTTCACTTGAAACCCAAGGGTTAGACGACCTTGTGTCTGATCGTCATAAATTCCTTCAACTTTAAGGCTGGCTTGTAAACAAGCAAGATAGGCCAATTCGAGACGCGGGCCGTTGCCCATCAATGCCACTTGCTTTGCGCCGTCCTGTATAAAAATTTGCGCTCGGTTATCCGCCCAGTCCCTTGCTAGCTGAAACGAAACCATTGTCTTTTCAAAGACATCAAGGGCGAGGCGTGATTTTTCTGAAAACCCTTTGGGCGTAAGATAATAAGCGTAGCGGCGTTTTGGAATTTTCTGGGCGCGTATCCAGCCGCGATGCACGAGATCTCGCAAAATGGTGTTCACAAGCCCTAAACTGAGTTCGGTTCGCTCAGAGATCACGCGCTGTGATACATCTGCCGAAATTTCGATAGCTTCTAAAACGGGCAATACGTGCTTTTTGCTTGTCACTGGCTGTGCCATACTTAGGGTGTTCAGTATATGAACGATGAGTGTTTTACGTTCAACAACTGAACATTGCAAGCTCGTTTTATTGTATGGCTGAGACCACCACCTTATCTGAACTTTTTTTCGATCCCTGCGAAGAGTCGATTTACGCTGTCGCGCACGTGAGGCCAAGGTGCGAAAAAAGGTTGTCCGAGGTTCTCAAAAGGAAGGGTGTCGGTTATTACTTGCCCCATTATATTAAGCGTCTGGAAAGAAGGTCCGGTAAGGGGCGGGTGCGAACCTATTTAAGCGATATCCCACTTTTTCCGGGTTACGTCTTCCTACATTTTTGCCCTGACTTCAAATCAGATGCCCAGATCTGTGCACAGGTCGTTTCGTGGATCATGGTGTCGGAGAAAGAAAAACCCCGGCTCATGAGTCAACTTAACTCGATCCGCATTTCACTGGAAACACCCTTCTCCTTCGAAACGTTCCCGCACCTAAAAGTCGGCAATCCTATCGTCATCACCACCGGCCCTCTTAAAGGTTGCGAAGGTATCGTGGGCGAACACCTGGGTAACCGCACTTTCTCGGTCAATGTCGATATGCTCGGACGTAGCATCACCGTCAATGTCGATGGTCATGGTCTCCGCCCCTTAGATTAGCCCCTATTCTATCTTGGAAAATGGAGCCTGAAACGGAATTTCCGTGGTTCCCATGCTGGGAGCATGAAAGCCTGTAGCCGGTGGTTGAGCGAAGTGACACCACCGGGCCACAAATCAACATGAGGCGCACCCCGGCAGGGGATGCCAGCCATTTCCGCCTATGCGATCAACAGTCTTATCCTTCTATTGTCCCGTCTTCATCCCAGAGATCTTCCCAAGTCTGGTCATCTTTCCAGAGGAAAACTTGGCCCTTGGTCAACCGACAATTCCGGTCAACTCCCGCAAGCTCATCCATCTCAGCGGTTGTCAGGGGATCGGTAAATGTCGCCATCAAATTTGATTTTATCTGCTCGCGTTTCACAGAAAATGGAATGGGTATTTGTCCCCGCTGCACCGCCCATTTCAAACAGACGAGTGCAGGATGGATCCCTAATCGGGCAGCGATTTTTTTGACCACGGGATCTTCTGCAGGCGTTGTGTCCTCCGGCGTTTTATCGCGTTCGGGGCGGTTCGGCGATCCAATGGGACAGAATCCGATGGGCTGGATACCATTCTCGATGAGGTAATTAAAAACGGCGGCGCCCAAAAGGAAATGACTCCCCCCACCCTTGCGTACCTTCCCATACCCACACTACTCAATGACTGAGTAAAATTACTCAATGATTGAGTATTATTGACTTTCCAGGAAAAGAATCAATGCTCAGGGTATGCAATTCGACCGGAAAATCGTGAATGAGATTATTTCAGCGTTAAAGACTCGTTCACCACTGATTCAAGTCATCGTAGGGCCGCGCCAGGTTGGGAAAACCACAGCCGCCCTGACTATTGCAGGCAAGCTGGGGTGGCCCCAGGTCTTTGCTGCCGCCGATGCCCCCCTTCCTCCTGGACCGGAGTGGATTGAGACTCAGTGGCATCTGGCTCGAATGGAGAAACCTAGATCAGATCAAAAAACACTTCTGGTATTGGATGAGATTCAAAAGGTTCAGGGCTGGAGCGAAACGGTCAAACGTCTCTGGGATGAGGAAGTCCGCTTGAAAGGTCGTGTGCGCCCGCTTCTGCTTGGTTCGTCGGCGCTTCTGGTCCAGCGCGGTCTCACCGAAAGTCTCGCCGGGAGATTTTATCTGCACCGCTGTATGCACTGGTCATGGCCAGAAGAACAGAAGGCTTTCGGCACAAGTCTGGATGACTGGTTGTACTTTGGGGGCTATCCGGGCTCCATGGACTTTTGCGATGACGAAAAGAAATGGAAACATTATGTGTCCGATTCTCTAATCGAAACAGTTCTTTCGAAGGATGTTCTGCAACTTCAACCAGTGAACAAGCCTGTTCTTCTGAGACATCTTTTTGCGATGTCAGCAAATTTTCCAGCTCAAATCCTCTCTTACAACAAGATGCTCGGACAACTTCAGGATGCAGGCAATACGACCACACTCGCCGGATACGTCAAACTGCTCGAAATGGCCTATCTCCTTTCAGGCCTAGCACTTTATTCCCGAGGCCATGTTCGCAAGCGCGGGAGCAGCCCCAAACTCATCCTCTGGAATAATGCCCTGATTCACTCCCAATCCCTGCGCATGCGCCGTGATGTTGTCACCGATCCTGTCTGGCGGGGGCACGTCGTCGAAAATGCCGTGGGAGCACACCTTTTGAACGGTTTGATCGGCCCCCAGTGGAGTATTACCTACTGGCGTGAAGGAAATTATGAAATAGATTTCGTCGTCGAAAGCGGGAAGTCCACCTGGGCCATCGAGGTCAATAGTGGCAGAACAGGGAAACTAGTCGGGATGGAACTCTTCCGGAAAAAATACCCCAAATCACAGGGTCTTGTGATCGGCACAGGGGGAATACCGCTTGAAACTTTCTTTTCACGCGCAGCATCTGAATGGTTTTAGTCAGCCATTAGAGCTGGAGTGAATCTGCATGGATTCGTGGGTCTGACGATGAAACCCTCCAGTGAGAAGCCGCTCTCCTCAGCTAACGAACACCCGGTCCCAATACAACCTCCCATCGTCCAGACTCGTCTCCAATTCCTATAGGTAATTCCATCCATTCAGACCGCATTGCGTATAGGCGGATATAGATAGCAGGATAGGTCTTAACGAAATAACTTAAATCCAACTGAAAACTCTTATGTTAACGACATTATAGGAATCGCATGTGCGCTGGTCTTCCCATGCCTGTCTGTTTGGTTCTCCAAACTCGAAGCTCAAGGGCATCCGATATTCGAACCCATCGAAAAGATTTTTCTTCTAGTGGTAGCTTCGTTACTCGTTTTTGGAATGCTGACTATCATTATTCAATCACAGTAAAGACAACCTCTCAGAGGTGGCTCCGGCAATTCGGTCCATGAGGAAATGGGTTTTCGCAAGCCAATGACTTTGATGCGTACTATAGGTTTAGGAATCGTAACGCCACTGATACTCGAGGGCGTAGCCCCACGCGTACTGATTTTTTCTCACACGAAAGCACGAAGCCACAAAGGTTTGGGAGGATGAAACTTAGACGGGATTGTATGTGCGACGCTGATTCACAGTGATCATATTTGCTAACTTAGCTAATAAATCGATTTTTTGAAGTTTAATTGCGGCGCAAGAACCGGATGAGTAGGTGGTTCCATTGAGCATAGGCCTTCATCATTCTTACTTCTCACTTTTCCCCGCCTAGTTTGTCCGCCTAGGCCGCAGTAAAACGGGGACGGGGCGTTTTTTGTCATTTTCAGGGGGACGAGCCGAATGGAAGAACGATCCGAAGAAGACTAGCCGTGTTGAGTTAGTTTTGGATTAAGTGCCGAGCAGAAGGCAACGATCCGAAAGAGACATTGTGAGTAATGAAAAATGACGAAAAAGGCCTTGAACCGTGCTACGGAACTCCTAAACTAACAAAAATCGCATTGACCCCTTCGGCTTGCCCCACCGTTGCTCAACTTTAATTC
>Ga0163154_10010237_pt1 | contig 10485 bp, 7 predicted proteins | sample OliLakLV19MP9P1_FD_148649 | JGI IMG/M metagenome (GOLD analysis project Ga0163154, IMG submission 148649) | Freshwater microbial mat bacterial communities from Lake Vanda, McMurdo Dry Valleys, Antarctica - Oligotrophic Lake LV.19.MP9.P1 | ecosystem: Environmental > Aquatic > Freshwater > Lake >...
GACCGCCGCATGACCGACGCCGCCACGCTGAACGCCACCGCCCGCATTCGCCAACTCGTCGACCTGACCGATCGCCTGTCTGCGCGCCTCGGTGCCGAGTCCAAGGCCTTCGAGGCCCGCCGCCCCCAGGACGCCGCGGCGACCCTGAGCGAGACCCAGGAACTGGCCAATGTCTACCGGCGCGAATCCGCCCAGCTAAAAGCAAACCCCGAGGTCCTGGCCGCCGCGCCCGCCAGTGAACGCATCATCCTGATCCGCGCCACGGAGGCCTTCGAAGCGGTCCTGTCGCGCCACGCCCTAGCGGTCGAGGCCGCCCGCATCATCTCGGAGGGGCTGGTCCAGACCATCGCCGCCGAGGTTGCCGGCCTGCGCGGGACGCCGTCGGCCTACGGGGCTTCCGGCAAGGCCCACGCGGGCGACGGCCGCGCGGTGGCGTTCAACCGGCAGGCCTGAGTCCCCCGTTAATCTTCTTCGTCGAGCCACTCTTCATCTCCATCGCGTAGCCGATAAAGATGAATATGAAATCGCGCCTGCTCGGCATGGCCTTCGCCGCCGCCGACACCCTGCTGGAACTCGACGCCGTCGGGCGTATCGAAATGGCGATCGGTGCCGGTCCGCGACCGGGCGGTACGGCTGCCGAAGCATGGCGCGGAACCCTGCTGACGGACCTTGTCGGCAAGGCCGGACAAAAGCCACTGGCCGATGCGCTCGCGGCGATCCGTCCCAACGAACGACCGGCACCGATCGACGCCCTGATCCTTTGCGATCCTGACCGGGTCCGCCGCGCCCGCCTTCGCCTGTTCCAGCTTCCCGACCTGGCCCCGGCCGTTTCCTGCGCCATCACCTATGAGGGCGCGCCCTTCACGCTCGCCGTTCCGGAAGCACCCACCCTGCTCAGTGCCGACGGCCTGTTGTCACGGGTCCGCGGCTCGCTCCTTGCCCGGGACAGCGGTGTCGCGGTGGCCTTCGTCGACGTCGCGGGTCTCGACGCCCCGGGCGAGGCCCATCAACGCGCAGCGGCTCGTGTCGCTGCGGTGCTTCAGGCCTCGTCGGTCGACGGTGCCTCCGCGGCCCGACTCGCCCCCGAGCGGTTCGCGCTGGTCCGGGGATCAGATTGCCCGGTCGACCTCGAAGCCGAGGTCCGCGACGCCGCCGCCGCCGAGGGCCTGGATCTGGCTGTTCGAACGACACAGGCCGCCTTGTCCGGTAGCGCGCCTGCGGAGTCGACGGTGCGGGCACTCCGTTTCGCCCTCGAATCCTGCATCCGTGAGGGCGGGATCGATGGTGCGGGCGTCGCCTTCTCGGAAAGCCTCAGACGGACCCTCAAGGACGCCGATCGCTTTCGCGCCATGGTCAAGGCCCGCGACTTCGCGCTCGAATACCAGCCGATCGTCGATCTCACGACGGCAGTCACCCACCATTTCGAGGCCCTCGCCCGGTTCGGTCCACACGGCCCTGCCGACTCCATCCGCCTGGCCGAAGAACTCGGGCTGATCGAGGGCTTCGATCTCGCCGTGGCCGAAAAGGCCCTGCTGCAGCTGCGCCGCCCCGGCTTCGGTCTGACCCGGATCGCCGTCAATGTTTCGGGGGCCTCGCTCGGCGCGGACGGCTATATCGACGGTCTGCTACGGCTGACCGCGGCCTCACCGGATATCCGCAACCGTATCCTGATCGAGGTCACCGAGACCGCCGCCGTGGCCGATATCGAGGCCGCCGCCCGCCGCCTGACCGCCCTGCGCCGCGCCGGGATCAAGGTCTGCCTTGACGATTTCGGCGTCGGTGCCGCCTCGCTGGACTATCTGCATCGTCTGCCGGCCGACACGGTGAAGATCGACGGGGGGTTCGTTCGCGACATAACCGGTGACGCCCGGGCCCGCGACCTCGTCGCGCATCTGGTCGGGCTATGTACGGATCTGCAAATGAGCACCATCGCCGAGATGATCGAGAGCGAGGAACAGGCGACTGCTCTCCGGGTCCTCGGCGTCGGCTACGGCCAAGGCTGGCTGTTTGGTCGTCCGGCGTCCGAACCCACCGCGTTCCTGCCCCATCCGGTCGCCACGCGACGTCGGGGAGCCGTGACCAGTTGGGGCTGACCAAGAGAGAAAGTCCGCCCACGCGTTCGCGGCCCTATGCGAAGCTCGAACCCAGGATCAGGGCGTGACCGTCAGCCGTGGGGTCCGCGACGCGAGCGAGCGTCACGCGCGCGGATGCGGACCGGCTTCGGGCGAGGCTGCGCAAGGAAATAGCCGAGCGCGAGCAGCGTGACGGAAAGGCCAAAACCGATTTCCAGGGCGCTGATCATGATCGTCAAACTCCAGTGACACACACTCTAAGGGCCGAAGATGGGGTCGAACCGCGTGTCTGGCAAGCCATTTCCGCACTGGCGACGCTGATGGGAGCGTGACACGTCGGCACCGTGGGTCAGATCGTGCGCTGCGCCGCGGCCTGCCCCGGATCGCGCGCGACCGTGCGTGGCGCGCCAGCGAAGGATCGCGTTTCAGCCCGCCAGCGCGAGTTCCAGCGGCGCGTCGGCCTCGACAGGCTGGCCGCCACCGCGATAGGGACGCACATTGGAGACCGGCCATAGCCGGTCCGACAAACGGGCCCACAGGCTGTTGATCTCGAAGGCGGCCTGACTGTCGGGCTGGGCCTCCTGCGCGCCGAGACCCCGCCACATTGCACTTTGATAGGCGGCGCGGTGGCGCAGGCCGACCTCGGCGATCGGGAAGCGATAGGCGGACAGGGCCGCCACGGTCTCGCGGATCAGCCGCGGCTCGGCCCCGTTCCGGCGCACCGGTGCCTGGTTCAGCACGAACATCCCCTCACGACGCAGGTTCGAGATCATCTCGACGGTGCGACCGACCGCCTGCAGGTCGAAATAGCAGGGCCGCACCACGATCAGGCAAAGGTCGGACATTCGCGCTGCCTCGGCCGCCTCGTTCGCGAGCGACGGCCGGGTGTCGATGATCATCAGGTCCAGCGCCTGTCGCTGCGCCGCGCAATGGGTGTTGAACAGCACGCCGCTGCGGCCCTCGACGACGACGGGCCATTCGGAATCGCGTTCGCGCGCCCAGTCCAGGGACGATCTCTGCGGATCCATGTCGACGAGGATGGCGCGTCGTCGGGCCGCGGTCGCTGCGGCAGCCAGATGGACCGACAGGGTCGATTTCCCCGACCCTCCCTTCAACGACATCACCGCGATCGTTTTCATGCCCGCGAGCCCCCCGGTGCTGAGATTGCCGTCCCAGACTGCCCCTACGGAACATCGTTACGGTTCATTAACCATACCTTCACAACTCGCCGCGTCAATGAATCCGGCCTTGCGAAATTCGCCGTTGGCAAGGCGTTGCAGTCGTTACGCTTTGCCTCGAAAGGCCATCCGGGTGCGGAACAACCGGCGCGAATCACACCGCTGCAGCGAGTCGAAAGCCGGCCCGCCCGACGCTTGCGGAGCGGGGCAATGGCTCCGCCTAGGGCGGCGCGGAAGGTGCTGCGGACGGAGCAGCCGCAGCCGCAGCCGCAGCCGGTTTCATCCGCGCGTTCACGTTGAAACTCTCGACCTTCCAGGATGCACCTTCCTTCAGGAAGGTCGTGTCGGTGCGGACGAACCTGTCGGGGTACTCATATTCCTGGGCCAGAGAATAGCGCTGACCGTTGGTGCTGGCGTCTGATCGCCATCCAAGGGATTTCGGCTCCGGTGCCGGACCGGCCGGCGCGAATGTACGGATCATCGGTAGTTGGACCCTCACTGTCGCCGGGTCGTTGTCGGACGACATCCGGGCCAGCAGGGCGTCGTCTCGACCCTCGACCAGATATGTAGACAGCGCCGTCGCCTCGGTTGCTCGCTGCGCGTCGCCTTCCACGCTCGGTATGGAACAGGCCCCCAGTCCAAACGCGGCCAGCAATCCCAAGACCAGTCTTCGCTGCATCATCTGCTTCCCTGCAATCCGACGTTACCTCGCCGTGCCTTTTCCAGCAACGGTATGGATGCTGCTGGGACCTTGCTCCCATGGCAGCGAACTTCCATCAGCGGATTTGCCCGCCTCGCACCGTGTTCCTATAATGTTCTTGCTGAATCCCGCGAATTGATCCCCATATAGCGGCGTCGCGCCGGCTCCCTTCCCGGCTCCACCGCGTTCTCCGGATTCCATGACCGAAAAGCACAACTTCATCCGCGTGCGGGGCGCGCGCGAGCACAATCTCAAGGGCGTCGATCTCGACATCCCGCGCGAGAAATTGGTTGTGATGACCGGCCTGTCGGGCTCGGGCAAATCCTCGCTCGCCTTCGACACCATCTATGCCGAGGGCCAGCGCCGCTATGTCGAGAGCCTGAGCGCCTACGCCCGTCAATTCCTGGAACTGATGGGCAAGCCCGACGTCGACCTGATCGAGGGTCTGTCGCCCGCCATCTCGATCGAACAGAAGACCACGTCGAAGAATCCGCGCTCGACCGTCGGCACGGTGACCGAGATCCACGACTATATGCGCCTGCTGTGGGCGCGCGTCGGCGTGCCCTATTCGCCGGCCACCGGCCTGCCGATCGAAAGCCAGACCATCTCCATGATGGTCGACAAACTGAACGCCCTGCCCGATGGCGAGCGTCTGCTTCTGCTGGCTCCGGTGGTTCGGGGCCGCAAGGGCGAATACCGCAAGGAAATGGCCGAATGGCAGCGGGCTGGCTTCCAGCGCCTCAAGATCGACGGCGAATTCCATGCCATCGAGGACGCCCCGACGCTGGACAAGAAATTCAAGCACGACATCGACATCGTGGTGGACCGCATCGTCACCAAGCAAGGCCTCGAAAGCCGCTACGCCGACAGCCTGCAGACCGCTCTCGGCCTCGCCGACGGCATCGCCGTGGCCGAATGGGCCCAGGTCGCCGAGGTAGAGAAGGAGCCGCGCCGCCTGACTTTCTCCGAGAAATTCGCCTGCCCGGTCTCCGGTTTCACCATCTCCGAGATCGAGCCGCGGCTGTTCTCGTTCAACAACCCCTTCGGTGCCTGCCCGACCTGCGACGGTCTCGGCGTCAAACTGGCCTTCGACGCCGATCTGGTTATCCCCGATCGCGACAAGGCCCTGCACAAGGGCGCGGTGGCCCCGTGGTCGCGTGGCCCCTCGCCGCTCTACACCCAGACCCTGCAGTCGCTCAGCCGTCACTACGGTTTCTCGATGGATGTGGCGTGGCGCGATCTGCCGGAGAAGGCGCAAGCCGTCATCCTGCGTGGCACCGGCTCCGAGAAGATCAAATTCACCTACGACGACAACGCCCGGAAATATGAGGTCTCCAAGGCCTTCGAAGGCGTGCTGCCGAACCTTGAGCGCCGCTGGCGTGAGACGGATTCCGCATGGGTGCGCGAGGAACTGGGCCGGTTCCAGTCCGAGACCCCGTGCGAGGTCTGTAACGGCAAACGCCTCAAGCCCGAGGCCCTGGCGGTCAAGGTCGCCGCCACGGATATCGCCGAGGTCTCATGGCTGTCGATCAAGGCGGCTCATGCATGGTTCACCGACCTCGACGGCAAGCTGACCGACAAGCAGATGGAGATCGGACGCCGCGTCCTGAAGGAGATCACCGACCGGCTGCGCTTCCTCAACAATGTCGGCCTCGACTACCTCAGCCTGTCGCGCGCCTCGGGCACCCTGTCCGGCGGCGAAAGCCAGCGCATCCGGCTGGCGTCGCAGATCGGCTCGGGCCTGACCGGCGTGCTCTACGTCCTCGACGAGCCGTCTATCGGCCTGCACCAGCGCGACAACTCCCGCCTGCTGGAAAGCCTGCGCGGCCTTCGCGACCTGGGCAATTCGGTCCTCGTCGTCGAACACGACGAGGAGGCTATCCTGACGGCCGACCATGTCATCGACATGGGCCCGGCCGCCGGCATCCACGGCGGCGAGGTCTGCGCCCAGGGCACGCCCGCCGAGGTCATGGCCAACCCCAACTCCCTGACCGCCAAATATCTGACCGGCGAGCGGGAGATCGAGCTCCCGCCGGAAGGCCGCCGCCCGATCGACCGCAAGAAGATGCTGCGGATCTCGGGCGCGACCGGCAACAATTTGAAGAACGTTACCGGCGAGATCCCCGGCGGCGTCTTCACCTGCATCACCGGGGTGTCCGGCGGCGGCAAGTCCACCTTCACCATCGAGACCCTCTACAAGGCCGCAGCGCGCCGGCTGCACAACGCCTCGGACGCTCCGGCCCCCTTCGACCGTATTGAGGGACTCGAGCTTTTCGACAAGGTCATCGACATCGACCAGTCGCCCATCGGCCGCACGCCGCGCTCGAACCCGGCCACCTATACCGGTGCCTTCGGACCGATCCGGGACTGGTATGCCGGCCTGCCGGAGTCCAAGGCCCGCGGCTACGGGCCCGGCCGCTTCAGTTTCAACGTCAAGGGCGGTCGCTGCGAAGCCTGCCAGGGCGACGGCCTGATCAAGATCGAGATGCATTTCCTCCCCGACGTCTATGTCACCTGCGACGTCTGCAAGGGCAAACGCTACAACCGCGAAACCCTGGAAATCGTCTTCAAGGGCAAGAGCATATCCGACATTCTGGACATGACGGTTGAAGAGGCCGGAAGCTTTTTTAAGGCCGTGCCCTCGATCCGCGACAAGATGCTGACCCTGAACCGCGTCGGCCTAGGCTACGTCAAGGTCGGCCAGTCCGCGACGACCCTGTCAGGCGGCGAGGCCCAGCGGGTCAAACTGTCCAAGGAACTGTCCAAGCGCGCCACCGGCAAGACCCTCTATATCCTCGACGAGCCGACCACGGGCCTACATTTCGAGGACATCCGCAAACTGCTGGAGGTACTTCAGGAGCTGGTCGACAACGGCAACACCATCGTCGTGATCGAGCACAATCTCGACGTCATCAAGGTCGCCGACTGGCTGCTCGACTTCGGGCCCGAGGGTGGCGACGGCGGCGGCGAGATCGTCGCGGTCGGCACCCCGGAACAGGTCGCCGCCAACCCGGCCAGTTGGACCGGTCGTTATCTCAAGGAAGTGCTGGACCGCCACGAAACCCGTCGCAAGGCGCGGGTGGCGACCCTGTCCGGTCGGGTCACGGTCCCGACGGACAAGCCCGCCCGGACGAAGAAGCGGGCCTGAGCCGAAGCGTCGCCCTCAGCTGAAGCTGTCCGCCACGGCGGGACTGCTGCGCGCCACGATCTCGCGGTAGGCCACGGCCGGCGGGGCCAGAATAATCGCGTAGGTCAGGGCCGAGAACAAGGCGCTGACCACCATATTGGCGAGCATCGCAGGGGTGAAAAAGACTGCCAGCGAGCTGTAATCGGCCTGCATGGCCTCGAGCAGGGCCGTGAAATCCGCGCCCCCTGCGGATGCTCCGCCCAAGGCCACCATGATCGCAAGGCTGATCGCGCCGCCCAGCAAGGACACGATGATGCCGAGGATCCCGGCCAGCAGATAACTGCCGAACAGGGCCCAAAAACGCCCCTTCGTCGCCCCCCATGATCCGAAGATCTGGATGCGACCTTCGGCGAAGGTCATCGGCCCGGCGAGGGAAAACTTGGTCCAGAACGCGAGGCTCACGAAAAACATGCCGATATAGCCGAGCAATGCCACCACGGCGAAAACGCCCATCGCCCCCATGCCGCCGCCGTCACCCATGGCCAACACGCCGCCCAGCAGCGCGGCAACCAGGGCGAACAGGATCAAAAAGCCGATCAACACCACCAGACCGAGCAGAAAAAGCACGACCAGCACGACGGCAATCCGCAATTCGGCCGTGCCCAGCCGCAGATAGGCGAACGCCGAATCCGAGGGCCTGAGTACGGCGCGGTAGACCGCCGTGGTGAAAACCGAGAAGATCAGCAGGGCAATGGGCAGGATGAAAAGATACAGCAGACCGAGTTGGCCCATCATGGCCAAGGCTTGTTCCGGATCGGAACTGCCGGTCCCGCTCATCTCCGTCAACTGGTTCAGGGTGCCGCCGAACATCGAGACCGCGCCGACGGACGACACCAGGCTGATCACCAGCGAGGCGAGGGCCCAGATCACCATCGCCATCGGCCGCTCGCGCGCGATGCGAAAGCCCTCGAGTGCGGCGTCAGTCGCGGAGAAGGTCATCAGTCACTCCCGGTTGATGAGCGTCGAACCTACCGGGCGACGCGCGACGTGTCAGTGGAATTCCGCCGCGACCTTTCCGATGCTGACGGGAGGCCCGCGCGTGGCTAGAAGGCCGCAATGAGTTCTCCCGCGATCAAGCCCATCCACGTCATCGGCGGCGGCCTCGCCGGCTCGGAAGCCGCCTGGCAGATCGCTTCGGCGGGCGTCCCCGTGGTCCTGCACGAGATGCGCGGCGTGCCCGGCGTGAAGACCGACGCCCACCACACCGACGGTCTGGCCGAGCTGGTCTGCTCCAACTCGTTCCGCTCGGACGACTGGGAGCACAATGCGGTCGGCCTGCTGCACGCCGAAATGCGCGCGCTCGACTCGATCATCATGTCATGCGGCGACGCCCATCAGGTGCCCGCTGGCGGTGCCCTGGCCGTCGACCGTGACGGCTTCTCGCAAGCCGTCACCGCGAAGCTCGAAGCCCACCCCCGGATCACCATCGTGCGGGAGGAAATCGCCGGCCTGCCGCCCGCCGACTGGGACAATGTCATCGTCGCTACCGGCCCCCTGACCTCCCCCGCTTTGGCCGCCGCCATCCTCGACCTGACCGGTGAGGATGCGCTGAGCTTCTTCGACGCCATCGCCCCCATCGTCCACGCCGAGACGATCGATTTCGACATCGCCTGGCGCCAGTCGCGCTACGACAAGGAAGGCCCCGGCGGAGACGCCGCCGCCTACGTCAACTGCCCGATGGACAAGGCCCAGTATGCGGCCTTCATCGACGCCCTGCTGGACGGACCCAAGGCCGAGTTCAAGGACTGGGAGAACGTCCCCTATTTCGACGGTTGCCTGCCCATCGAGGTCATGGCCGAGCGTGGCCGCGAGACTCTGCGCCACGGCCCGATGAAGCCCGTCGGCCTGACCAATCCGCGCGACCCCCAAGTCAAGGCCTACGCCATCGTCCAGCTGCGTCAGGACAATGCGCTGGGAACCCTGTTCAACATGGTCGGCTTCCAGACCAAGCTCAAACACGGTGCCCAGGCCGACGTCTTCCGCATGATTCCGGGCCTGCACGAGGCCCAGTTCGCCCGCCTCGGCGGCCTGCACCGCAACACCTTCCTCAACAGTCCCAAACTGCTGGACCGCCAGCTGCGCCTCAAGGCCATGCCGCGCCTGCGCTTCGCCGGTCAGGTAACGGGGGTCGAGGGCTATGTCGAGAGCGCGGCCATGGGCCTGCTGACCGGCCGCCTCGCCGCCGCCGAACGCCTTGCCGAGGCGGGGCTGGGCCGCCCGCTGGAAGCCCCACCGGTCCACACGGCCATGGGCGCCCTGGTCGAACACATCACCGGCGGCCATCTCGCCGGCCCCGGCGGCATCTCCAAATTCCAGCCAATGAACATCAATTACGGCCTGCTGCCCCCGCTGGAAGCGCCCAAGGTCGATGAGGCGGGCGTCAAGATCCCGCTCAAGGAGCGCGGCCGCGCCAAGAAGCGGCTGATGAGCCTGCGCGCGCTCGAGGCGTTGAAGGCATGGCGGGACGCCCGGTGATCCTCGAATCGGCCAGGGTCGCCATCCGCCAACGCATCACCGCCCTGTTCAATGACGCCTCGAAAGGCGAGCGCCCCATCCTGCGCCGCGCCGATGCCCTGTTCGCGCCCGACTCGGTCGCCTGGCGCGTCAATGGCGACATCGTCACCATGATGATCGGCGGCGTGTCGGGCCTGCTGCTGCAGATGCTGCATCCGGCGGTGCTGGCCGGGGTCTGGGACCATTCCAACTTCCGCACGGACATGCACGGTCGGCTTCAGCGTACCGCCAAATTCATCGCCGTCACCACCTATGACCATGGCGAACACGGCCGCGCCGCCATCGACCGGGTCCGGGGCATCCACGATCGGATCGGCGGCGACCTGCCCGATGGCACCGCCTACCGGGCCGGCGACCCCGCCCTGTTGGCCTGGGTCCATGTCACCGAGGCGATCAGCTTCCTCAACGCCTGGATTCGCTATGCCGAGCCCGACATGTCGCGCGCCGATCAGGATCGCTATTTCGCCGAGATGGCCGTGGTCGCCGACCGGCTCGGGGCCGACCCCGTCCCGCGCGACCGCGCCGGGGCCGAGGCCCTGATCCAGTTCATGCGCGACGGCCTGCGCGCCGACGACCGTACCCGCGAAGTGGCGCAACTGGTTCTGAACCAGACGGTCGGTGCCGCCCTGACCGATGCCGCCTCAGCTGTGGTCATGCGGGCCGGAGTCGACCTGCTGCCCGCCTGGGCGCTTCAGATGCACGGCCTGACCACGCCGCCGGTCCCGGTCGTCCGCGCCGGTGCCCACACCCTGGCCCGCACCCTCCGCTGGGCCTTCGACGGCTCGCCGAACCGCCAGGTCTGGCCCGCCGAGGTGTCGGCCTGGCCGCGCGGCT
>Ga0163154_10010238_pt1 | contig 10485 bp, 12 predicted proteins | sample OliLakLV19MP9P1_FD_148649 | JGI IMG/M metagenome (GOLD analysis project Ga0163154, IMG submission 148649) | Freshwater microbial mat bacterial communities from Lake Vanda, McMurdo Dry Valleys, Antarctica - Oligotrophic Lake LV.19.MP9.P1 | ecosystem: Environmental > Aquatic > Freshwater > Lake >...
CTCACCCACGGCGCCGCCCGCATCCGCGTCGACGACAAAAAAATCATCAACTGCCAAGCCGACCTCAACCAGCTCGTCCCTTTCAAATACGAATGGGCCTGGAAGAAGTACCTCGACGCCTGCGCCAACCACTGGATGCCGCAAGAGATCAACATGAGCGCCGACGTGGCGCTGTGGAAGTCGAACAAGCTCTCCGACGACGAGCGCCGCATCATCAAGCGCAACCTCGGCTTCTTCTCGACCGCCGACAGCCTGGTCGCCAACAACCTGGTGCTGGCGGTCTACCGCCACCTCACCAACCCCGAGGCGCGCCAGTACCTGTTGCGCCAGGCCTTCGAAGAGGCGCTGCACACCCACGCCTACCAGTACATCATCGAATCGCTGGGCATGGACGAGGCCGAGATCTTCAACATGTACCGCGAGATCCCCGCGGTCCACGACAAGGCCGCCTTCGAACTGCAGTTCACCCGCGAACTCTGCGACCCCAACTTCCACACCGGCACCCAGGCCACCGACCAGCGCCTGCTGCGCAACCTGATCGGCTTCTACGTGCTGATGGAGGGGGTCTTCTTCTACGTCGGCTTCGTGCAGATGCTGTCGTTCGGCCGGCGCAACATGATGACCGGCGCTGCTGAGCAGTTCCAATACATCCTGCGCGACGAGTCGATGCATTTGAATTTTGGCATCGATGTGATCAACACGATCAAGGCTGAGAATCCCGGGCTGTGGACCACTGAGTTCCAGCAGGAGATCGTCGAACTGCTGCACCAGGCGGTGGATTTGGAGTTCCGCTATGCGGTTGACACCATGCCGCGTGGGGTGCTGGGGCTGAATGCGGGGATGTTTAAGGAGTATCTGCAGTATATCGCGAATCGGCGGTGTCAGCAGATTGGGTTGCCCGAGCAGTGGCCGCAGGCGACGAATCCGTTTCCGTGGATGTCGGAGGTTTTGGATTTGAAGAAGGAGAAGAATTTCTTTGAGACGCGGGTGACGGAATATCAGAGTGGGGGGGCTTTGCAGTGGTGAACGATGCTCAGTCGTCTTGAGTTAGTTAACTTCTTTAGTGTCCGATCGACGGCGCTCCACTTCCCCAGAAGTGGAGTCAGTGCCCTCATTGGGCCCAATGGATCCGGAAAATCTAACATTATAAAAGCAGTGGAGTTCATCGCCGATCTTGCGGAAAAGGGACTGCAGTTATCACAATACGCCGCTGGCGGCAGGGAGACGATTCTACCAAAGGCAATAGCTAAGGGGGCCCTGAATGGTAAAGCGACAAGGATTTGTTACGAGTTCGAGTTGACCAGACCGGACATTTACCCCACTACATGGCTGCCCCCAAGCGTTCGCCACGAAATAGAGTTTAAAATCGATAGAAGAAATTCCGTATCCGTAATTACGGAGATGCTGGAGTTCAGAGAGCCACTATCCGTCGTCGCCGCCATGCACGCAAGGCGGGATAAGACAGACCTAGTCCAAAGCGAGCAAAACCCTTCAGCCATACGGCTACAGAGAGACAAAACGGGCGTCACTTCCTACGTATTTACCCCAGATATCAGCGAAGTAAACAGCGCCCACTACGTTCAGTGGCTCGGCCTATCCTCTTGGTATGCCAGTCTGAAAAAAGACAGCAAAACCCCAGAGGCGCTAGGATTGATAATCGCTTCGCTTGCAAAATCAGAAAAGGCGAAACCCAAGCAAAGCTTGCTTGAATCCGGGGCGACTTTCATCGGAACTTACGGAAAATGCAAGCAGTTCGAATACTTCAAGGCGATTTTATCGCGGACATGTCGTTACGACATTCAGTTATCGGAACTGCGATCTGAGCAGACAATCTCAGGCGAACTACTCGGAAAATTAGGGCAGCGTTTACCGAGCGCCATACAAGACCTTAAGAGAAAGAAAAAGCAGGCGCACGCCAGGGTAATGGCTACCATGGCGGCCATTGCCCCCCATTTGGGGGGGCCAAAAGTTCAGGCACTTCGAAGCGGTAAGGAATTTGTCCAATTTCTTGAGTATCAAAGCGGGCGCCCGGTCGAGTCGTGGAATTCTTCAGATGGAACCCTGCGAGCACTGGCAATTTTAATTGCCGTCGAGTCCGCTGTCTCAGATCAAACCATTTTAATTGAAGAGCCAGAGCAGGGATTGCATCCCTGGGCAATTCGCGAAGTAATTCGACACATGCGCGAAGTAGCTAAGGTAAACGATGTGCAGATAATTCTAACAACTCATTCACAGCAGGTTCTTGAGGCGCTCGCCCCAGATGAGGTTTTCGTTCTTTCTAGGGGTGCTCAATCTGGGACGGTTTGCGTAAATCTGGCGGAATCTCACCCCGCAATGAATATTGGCGATATTGGACGTATGTGGGTTAAGGGCCTCCTCGGCGGCGTCCCTGTCTATGAACAATAGCATTCGTCCGCCAGTTGGTTTTATTGTCGAAGGCACAGGAGAGTGGGCCAGTTACCCTTCAATCGTTACTTCCATTTGCGGCTGCTCTGGATTCAAGATACCGCGAGTTAACGCAGAAGGGTGCGGCAATATAACAGGCCATCTATCCGAACATCTAGATGATATGGCCAGTGTAGATGCGCCCATGGCGATGATGGTAACGGTTGACCTGCGTGATGTCTTGCGAAATGGAAGTTTTTCCGACTGCATTACCCTAAAAAAACATCTTCATACTCTTTGCGAACAATGGATGGCCACTAGGCGCCTTGATCCCAGATTTGCGGGGAGGCTTCCAGCAGAGATCGTGGTCGTAATTCAGGTGCAATGTTTCGAGTCGTGGCTACTTGCTGATAGCGAATCGCTTGTTGTAGCTGGATACTTGAAGCGGGACGCGATTGGGGTTCCGCTGACGGAGGTTGACGGGACCGTGCTTAATCCAAGCGCCTACATCGACGATAACGGCACCGAATTTTTTCGTCCTAAGGCCCCTGCATGCGTCAAGTCTGTGTGTTCCAATATTTCGACTATAGAAATGGAACGCAATAGCCGTTCATTTAGAAAATTCGCGAAGGAAGTGAGGCGGCTAGTCGTTATTTGGCAGACAAATAATGGCTGGGGGTCCTAACCAACATCAAACGTGGACATGCGAGCGCCGGGATAAACCGGCTCAAAGGAGCAGCAAGGCAGCTATGGACAGGTAATAACCTCTCGCAGCCCCAGTCCCTTTCCCATAGCGGTTATGGATAGCGGTTATGGACAGGTGATAATATCTCGAAACCCCAGACAGTTATTGACAGATCATAGTCACCTGGAGGAGCACGGCATGATTGAATCCCAGTACATAAATGGCATATTGGAAGGCAGTTTGCGCATTGAGTGCCAAAGGATCGATTTCATTAATAGGGGGGAGGTGCGTTTCTCGGGGCCGGGGTCAATAGAGTACACGAGAGAACCAAATCAAATAAATATCTCGTCCTATTGCGCTGGTGATTCACAGGCGATAATGACTGAAGCGATTAGGTCATCCCAACCTGGCCTCCTTGTGCCCGAAGAGGAACTTTACCACATACAGGCATTCTCTCTGGACGGCAGATACTGGTGGTCCGAAAATTGCCATGTGGATTACGAATTGGGCGAGGCTGCAGATTTCTTTATTGCAAGATCAAGCGTCGGCTATGTCGAATCTGTTAGTCACGAAAATTATAGTTTCGACAAGGAGGTCGGAACTCTAATATTTGATGATAAACTTAAGCTTCCCAGGAACGCGGTTAGTCATACGGTAACGCGTAGGGGGAAGTGGAAGTCGTCCGGATCAACCATGGATCGTTGCTCGGTCAAATCCGGAGATTGCGACCTTGAGTTTGCCTTCGAGGAGCAGGTAACGCGATTGCAGTACAAATGCGATGCCGCGACTGAACCCGGCCTTATTGTCAATAGAATCGAGGAGGCCATTGAGTTTTTTTCTGGTCAGGTATCCTCTATCGTATTTAGATCAATACACTGCAGGTACTTTCAGATCGACTTCATTAAAACATATAGAGGAGTCAGGGGAAGGGCAATTCAGCCACCGTTAAAATTTGATTATTCCACGAGGGGAGAGGAGTGGTCCTTGTTCTCGACGTATCTAAGGTGGATTAGACTTGACAGAGTGCGACCATGGAGCCGACTGGGAACTATTAATCGAGACATATTCAATGCCAGGATTTCCTCCCTAGACGCGGCTATGCTAGCATTCTCGGTCGCCATTGAGAGGCTGCTCAATCGCGAAGAATTTCGCAGCCTCTACCGTATTCCACCGGCAACTAGAAAGAAGATCGAAGCTCTTTTTCAAAATATCTCGAGCGCTCAAGGGCCCATTGAGATGCGGGTTGTTCAAATTGTAAAAGGCCAACTGCTTTCCATTCGCGCTATCGACCGCTTGTATGTTCTTGAGCGGCGAGGGCGGGTATCGGCGGGACTGGCCGACAGGTGGAAAAAACTGCGTAACCCAGCCGCTCATGGTGCGCCTGTAGATTCGTTGAGCCAAGAGAAGATCGATTCCGTAGATGCCTTGACGGCGCTATATTACCAGATAGTTTTTAATATTATTAGCTACCGCGGTCCGATGTCAAATTATGCCAAGAGGGGTTGGCCTACGGAAGCCTTTAGACCGAAGGGGGTCAGAAAAGGACAAGCCAGAGGCGGGGCTAACAAGGGAACATTCGCAAAATGAACCAACGTATCGAGGGTGCCATGAAGCATATTTGCTCAGTGATAGTGTTTTGTTTTCTCGTTTGGGCAGGAGTGTTGGCCTCGATAGGCAACGTCGCGGGCAGCGCTGCTGTATCGGCATCGGCGTTTCTCTGCCTCGTTGCACTAAACATAGATCGGATACAGAGTTTTAAAGGCGCCGGGATGGAAGCGCAAATGAGAGAGACGCTTGGAGAGGCGAATGAGGCGCTCCGTTCTCTTCGGGCGATTATGGCGCCAATGGCTAGCCTCAGTTATTCATTACTTTCAAGGTCGGGCAGGATGGGCGTTAGCTATACGCCGGCCGAGCGGGATGTGGTTGATGCAAACCTGCTCAAACAGCTACAAGGTCTTGGCCTCGGTGATGAGGAGACCAAGATGGTCAGGAGCGAATATCTGAAATATATATCAATCGACTATCGTCTCGCTGCCGTTCATGTTGTTTTCGATGGGCTAATATCGATAGAAAAAGTCCTTGGTGTAATTTGCTCAGGGGCAATGTCTAATCCCCCCATAAGCGCAGATCAGGCACGAGGCATGCTTAGTAAATGTGCAGAAATTAACCAGACAGCTATGGACAGGTCATAACCTCTCGCACCCTACCAGGGGAACGCGCTATAACTATGCTGCAATTTTAGAATTATGCGCCATGTCTGGAGACGGACTGATGCAGGTGTGCCAAAGGATTCGGCGGCAGATAGATGAGAGATAGGAACGGAACTTCTGTGCGCTCGGTTTGCATTTTCTGTCTGGAAAAACAGCCAATCAAGCGATCGCACGTTATTCCAGAGTATTTATATGAAATGACTTACGATACCGCCCCTAGGCAAATGTGCGTTGTGGACTGCGGCCTAAATCAAAACGGGGTAAGGCAAAGTGGATTCCACGAATCGTTGCTGTGTCCCGACTGCGAAGGGTACTTCAACGATAATTTTGAAAAGCCATGCATTAATTTCTTCAGGTCATTGCCCGATCATGCTGCTCACCGTCAGATAGTCAAAGTGCCCCCGGTGCCCGCTCTCCCCCTATTGCTCATCTCGATTGCTTTTCGCGCAGCGCACTGCTCCGGAGAGGAGTGGCATGCCGCAAGAATGGGACCCCATGTCGGCATCTGGAGGGAATGTCTTTTAGAAAAAAAAATTGACCAAAGATATGTCATTTTGGTACATGGCATTACTTCGCCAGCTGGCGAAGTAATGAAGGGTATGGTCGCAACGACGCAGCGGTCAAGAATTAATGGGCATGATATTCTGCATTTCGCGGCCTACGGCATGCAGTTTATTATAAAAGTATCATCGCATGATCTCCCGGAGTTCGTCCGATGTGCCTCAGATTTCCGTAAGCCATTCGATATTGTATTCCTTGACAATCGGATTGCGCCATCGCTTAGAACATTATTTTCGAATAAATAACCACTGGTAACCGGAGTAAATAAGCAGCTATGGACAGGTGAGCGCATGGACAGCTATGGACAGGTCATAACCTCTCGTAACCCCAGTCCCCTCCCCAGGATGCGCCGCATGCCCATCGCCCGAAAGCACCTCTACGAACCGACGCACGGCCCATGGATCCACGCGATCAGTCGCTGCGTGCGCCGTGGCCTGCCAAAAAGAACAGGGACCTCGGTGGGACTAGTGGCCGGGCGCACCTCTGCTGCAAGCAGCAAGCAAGCAGCTATGGACAGGTCATAACCTCTCGCTGAGCAGCTATGGACAGGTCATAACCTCTCGCAACCCCAGTCCCCTCCCCAGGATGCGCCGCATGCCCATCGCCCGAAAGCACCTCTACGACCCAACCCACGGCCCCTGGATCCACGCGATCAGCCGCTGCGTGCGCCGGGCGCACCTCTGCGGTGGCCGTGACGGCAAGTACGATCATCGCAAAGACTGGCTGGAGGCGCGGCTTGAACTCCTGTCCACGGTGTTCGCCTGTGAGATCTCCTCGTACGCGGTGATGTCGAACCACCTCCACCTCGTTGTGCGCATGCGGCTGCAGGAGCTGACAGCGTGGACGGCTGAGGACGTGGCGCGGCGCTGGATGTCGATCTACCCGCGGAAGTACCTCGCCGACGGGACGCCGGTGCTGCCGTCGGATGCGGCCATCCACGCGCAGGCGGCGGACTGGCGCTGGGTGGGCGAGAAGCGCGGGCGCCTGGCGGACCTGGGCTGGTTCATGAAGGCGCTGAAGGAGTCGATCGCCAAGCGGGCGAACCGCGAAGACGGCTGCACCGGCGCCTTCTGGGAAGGTCGCTTCACCTCGGTGCCGCTGCTTGACCAGCCGGCGCTGATCGCGTGCATGGCGTATGTCGATCTCAATCCGGTGCGGGCGAAGATGGCGACGACGCCCGAAGGATCGCGCCACACCGCCGCACGTCAGCGCATCCGTGCGCGTCAGCGGACGCGGGCGGCGTCGGGATTGCGCACGCACGGCGCGAACGATGCTTTGACGCGGAGTGGACTCGATCGCGAAGCGCCGCGGCCCTGGTTGGCGCCGGTCGAGCGCTGCATCGTGGGCGAGGTGCTGGGCAACCGGCGTCTGAGTACCGATGATTACCTGACGGTGCTCGATGCGACCGGCCGCGTGCTGCGCGCGGGCAAGCGCGGGGTCATCCCCGCCGAACTGGCGCCGATCCTGGCGCGGCTTGAACTGCACGTCGAGGACTGGATCGCGACCATGCTCGGATGGCGGCAGATGCGCGGCTCGTGCGTGGGTGGAGCGGAGTCGCGCACGGCCGAGGCGCAGCGGCGTGGGGTGCAGTGGGTGAAGAACCATTGTCCGCTGTTTGGGCGCGAGGTGGCCTGAAGCACATGCGCTGACTGGCATCCCCGAATCTTCGGCGACGCCAGTGCTGATGGTCGAGATGTGTGCGCCGCAGTGGCAACCAGTACGCCACTCAGAGTGGCTATGACCTGTCCATAATCGCCACCACATAATCGCCATAATCGCCGTCCATAATCGCCTATAATCGCCTTCACACGCGTCGCCTCCTGCGCCGCATTGCCAAGAATGCGCGTCTCAGGCGACGGGTCGCCCGTCGAGTCAATCCACCCCGACGAGGTCCAACATGGCTCCATCGCTAGCCCGATGCTCCTTGGGCTGGGCCAAATGTCTCCTAGGATCGGACATATGACCACCAAGCCAAAGGCATCGCTTCGACTCGGCAAACGCCAGGGGCCCCGTCGGCTGCGCGGCTTGGATGCCGAACGCAGTAGGTCGAAACGCGGGCCAGCGCTGGGCAGCGATCCCGCCGGACTCACCCGCGTCGTTGCTCTCATCAAACGGAAGGACGAGAACGCACTTATTTCAGCGGTCGAGATGGGCGTTTCGGTCGCGGTGGCTCACGCCCTCCCGGGCGCGTTTCACCTGGCTGGCACTGAGATTGCCGGCCTGCTTGGGGTCAGCTCCAAGACGGCGCAACGGTGGCGCCTCAATGCGACTCAGCGCCTGACGCAGTCAGTGGGCGAAAAGGCGGTCCGCCTCCTGCAGCTCAGGCAGTTGGCGATCGAGACCTTCGAAGATGAGGAAGACGCGGTGGCTTGGCTCAATGAAGCGAATGAGGCCTTCGGCGGCCGTCGGCCGATCGATCACGCGCACACCGAACTCGGCTGCCAGCAAGTCGAGCGGCTCCTGATACGTATCGACGAGGGCATCTTCTCGTGAAGCTCGTTCGTCTCCAGAAGACGAAGCACCTCCACACTGCCATGACGGGAACCGGCGCGAGTCGCGCAGGTGGGCGCTGGAACGCCGTCGGGACATCCATGGTCTACTGCTCCATGAGCCTAAGTCTGGCCACACTCGAAGTGCTCGTGCACACCAAGCGAGTCAGCCGGATGCTTCCCCGATACTCGGTGATCGAGGTGGAGGTTGCGAACAAAGCCATTGAACGGCTCGACCTGACCACACTTCCACAGGACTGGCAGGGGAATGAGCCTGCGTGTGTTGCTCTGGGACAGGCATGGATCACCTCCATGCGATCGGTCGCGCTGCAGGTCCCCTCTGCGGTCACGATGGGCGAATACAATGTCCTCCTCAACCCGGCCCACCCCGATTTCGCCAAGCGGGTCCGCATAATGCCACCGCATTCAGCCGCGCGATTTGACCCCCGTGTCTTTAAGGCCAGCAAGCGGACCTAGCTGTTATCGCGCCAGAAAAGGATAGGAGCGGTTATAGCGGTTATGGACAGGTCATAACCCCTTGTAATCCCCTTCCGCTCCCCCGCTATCTTCAAAACCGCATGAAGCATAGTCGGGCACTTGCCAGGCCTTTAATGCCACTACACTTTCGGCTGCGAGGTCAATGACATGGGTTGGATCCCAGTAGAAATGATGGTTCCAGATGTGGATTTGTTTCGCTCGGGAAACGCAGGGGGCCCTAGGATGAATCACCTGCGTGAGGGCCATGATGCAACCGTTGTAGTCCGGAATGGAGTGAACATCATTCTGGCGGACGGTGGCGGCATCTCTTTGTTGACCAAGAAGGGAATGGCCGAGTCAACGATAAAGGGACATTATTACCTCACTGAAGCAGGAACTCCTTAACCTGGGGGCCTGAAGCTCATTCACGACGACGATGAGCACTATACCCTTTGCCCGATTGACAACATGTCATTGGCTGACTTCAGGAATCTATGTGAATCGATGTCGCCAAAAATGCGTTTTATCGGAAAGGTTCGCTAGCATGAATGAACTCAACCATGTTCCGATGACCGATCGCGAGTTGTCCGTCATTCTCGGAGTTGTGCACGATGAATATGCCCGTCTGCGTCGGCTGAACGCGACAGCGACCGACGAGGATGTCCAGGCCGATGCGGGAAATGCCTGCATAAGCCTTGAGATCGTCCGGAAAAGATTGCACGAAATGGTCATTGAAATAAAGGGCCGGGAATGGCTCGCGGAACTCACGGCCGCTTTTGATCGATCAAAGCCGCTGGAGTAAAGATTAGGGGACCGGCTGGGCAACAGTTATTGGGAAAAAGTTATGGACGGGCCATAACCACTCCCGCAGGGAGCATCGCAGGAGGATCTTCGCTGAGTGTACGAGGAGACCATGCGGCAAAGGCGAGAGGCGCAGCAACAAGGGCAGCGGTAGTGAAAAAAGGGATTATCGCAACAATTCTCATCGCGACCCCACTTGCTGCAGGTGCTTTATTTCTTTGTTATTATGCGCTCTTGCGATGGCCCCTGGCTGCCAGGCGACCCCAGTTCGTCGTTGACCATTCTCCTTGGGCTTACCCGCTGTTGATGGCCGGGAAAAACCCTGGGACAAAAATAAAGCTTAAAGAACTTCCTCGCCGGTTCCCCAAGGGGGACAAGGATTTCTTTAAGGTGGCGTCCGATGCCGGCGAACCCGATGAAGTACGCAGTCTTGCCGGAATGTGCATGCTGTACTACAAATCTCCGCTGGTTGTCGATGTTTTAATAATAATGATCGAAAGCACGAATCGTAGTTCCGTGCATTGGGTTGGCGAGGCCTTGAGCTTGGTCGATCTGACTGAGGTCGACCGTGAGAGACTCGTCCGTGCAATCCAAAGACAGGGGTTAGGGGTGAAGGCAAACTGATCTATCAGTGAACGTGGACATGCGAGCGCCGGAGTAGAGCAGTTGCTATGGACAGGTCATAATCTTTCGCAACCCCAGTCCCATCCCCAGGATGCGCCGCATGCCCATCGCCCGAAAGCACATCTATGATCCTCCCCCGATAGTGCGCACGGGTGGTTAAGCGGCCTTGGCCCGCTGGAGCTCGAAGTCGACGGGGCTGAGATTGCCGATGGTGGTGTGCTGACGTATGCGATTGTAGAAGACTTCGATGTAC
>Ga0163154_10010240_pt1 | contig 10482 bp, 10 predicted proteins | sample OliLakLV19MP9P1_FD_148649 | JGI IMG/M metagenome (GOLD analysis project Ga0163154, IMG submission 148649) | Freshwater microbial mat bacterial communities from Lake Vanda, McMurdo Dry Valleys, Antarctica - Oligotrophic Lake LV.19.MP9.P1 | ecosystem: Environmental > Aquatic > Freshwater > Lake >...
CGAACCCACTTTGGCAAAGTGAGAGGCTTTTCGGAGATGATGAAGCACTCAAATTCACTCTCTGGAGCAATCTCCTTCGTTCGACCAAAGCTGGGAATGTTTTTCTGCGTTTTTTCCATCTCAACGTGATAGTTGTTGTTGGCATACTTCCAGGTGTTGAGAACCGCCGTATGGTGAACGGCACGAGCGGGAGTGACGTAGATTCCCTGTTGATTGAGTGGAGTTAGATGTTCCTCGTATTTAGGTATCTGCTCTGGGCAAAAGTAGCGGTAGGAGTGTTCTTCGGGAACAGTGGTGGAGTGGCGATCGCTATCCACTAAACCCAATGCATAGCACAAGGCGTAATTGTGCAAGATGGGTTCAGTTTCATACAATCGCCCAATTTCACGAGTGGCAAAGTACATCGAGTCGTGAAGCTCCAATATGCAGCGATAGAGATGGGTCATGATAATTACCCCGCCTTTGCAGCCGACTTTTTAGGCTTTTCAACATACTGGGCGAAATAAGCTTTTGCTTCCTTGTCCGCCTGTGCCAAGACTGCTTTGATTGTCTCTTCGTTGCCAGTCAAGGTTTTGATTTCAGTTAACAGAGGCTTGAAACTGTCGCCGATCAAATCAGTGTGAACAATGAATTCTTCAGCCATGAGGGTTTCAATCGTAGTTTTCGCGGCGGCTATCACATCATCTTCATCTAAAGGATCAGGAGAATGCAGCGTACCATTGGTCTTCATCGCATCGTAGATTGCTTGAGTCCAACGGAGGTTGCTGACAATTTCTCCATCTGCAAACACTACCCCAATCAATTCATTGCGAACCCGCCCGGTACGAGTCGTTTGTGCGCCATAGTGCCGAGTCCGCAGAATGTTGTTGCAAACGTAAAGGAAACTGGCTTCAGTCGGATCTTTGAGCGTGATGATGCTGGGGAAAAAGACTTGAGGACGAATGTGATCTTGCTGATTGATGCGGTTTGTGACTTCCCCTACCTTTGTATCTTTCTCACCTTTAGATGCCATCGTTCCATTTTCAAAAGGTGCGTTCAGAGTGAAAGTTTCATGAGATTCATCGAACGGTGTGATGGAGAATGCGGTATCGACTACCACTTTTGATTTCTCAGAACCAGAATCACCGATCGCAAACCCATAAATGATGCAATCAGGATTATTCATCGCAAAACTGACATTATATTCACACTCTTCGGGTGTCATCAAACCATAGTTTCGCAACAGTTCTCGACCGACCAAACGTTCGGGTGTGGACTGCTTGCGTTTAAACATAGTCAGACGACTAATTGGAGTTGCTTCTACGATTCCGGCTCGGACACGGGCTTTGTTCAATTCACTGTCAGTTTGAAACAGAGGGTAGGATTCAGTCACACGGACGGTCAAAAAGTGAACATATTTCCCCATCGGCTTGTAGGAAATTGCCTCATGGAAAAACTTTGTAGAATTAGCAGCGTTGATCGTCTTCAAAAAAGTCATAATTGCTCTCCAAATGGTTAGTTTTCTTCAGATTCAGTTTCAAGGTCAGGCTGACCTTCGGGAAGTTCACCTTTAGCCCGTCGAGCTTGGTTTTCCCGGTCTTGCTCTAGGCGGTAGATCAGTTCGCAAGTGTCACGGATCAAGTTAAGCTGTCTGCCTGCAAGACGAGCGCGATCGCCTGCAAAGGCTTTCTCAAAAACATCACAAACAAAATACCGAGAAAAATCTATAATCGCTTGCCGTTCCTCCTCTCGGTCACTAATCACCCAACGCCCTTCTGTCCTAGAAGCGCGGACACCATCCATAAGCTTAGACAGATTGCCTGCGACTACGAAGACTAAATCTTCACCCTTAGAGCCATTTGAATCCACATGCAGGACTACATCAGAAGCCCTATTAATGGGTTTCAAAACGGCATTGCTCTTGGGATTAAACCACTTATCTGCACGATAGAAACGGCGATATAGCTCAGTGAGTGTTTGAGGATGTCTCAATGCTGACTGTTGATCACACACAATCAATTTCTCCATAGTTACGTCAAACTCAACATAGGGATCAAAACAGGGATAGAAATGGTAGGCATAGAGCTTGATCTTTTTTGCACTAGGAACGTCATTGATTTGACCTCTTGCCCACTTCGCGAGATAGGAAAAGACGTAGAGTGGACTGGTGTCTAAGTCCTTTGCCAATTCGGTTAGTCTGCCCCAATTCGCGTCGTAGCCACCCTTTCCTTGCTTGGCGTTTACATCTAGATGAATAGCGTAGGCAGCCGTTAAGATGTTCAATGGAGCCGATCGCTCGGTTCCATCCGCCGTTTTCCAGCCTTCCAAAATATGGTCGAGTCGAAATCGATCGTTGCCCAACAACACTCGAAATGCTTGCGGCGCACTGTCTAGGAACACGGTTTCTTCAAACTCTGCACCATCATTGAACGGTGGGATTGGTGATTCGGAAACTACGGTTTTGACATCCAGAATCATGGGAAAAGCAAGCGCTAACCAAGCCGGCATCACCCAGGATTCAGTGTCAGTCGGATCTTTCCCTGGTGGTAGAGCCATGAAATAGAAGGTCAATGGCTTGTCGTCAGGATAGGCGAGTTTGAAGGTGCGATCGCGCTTGAAATTCGGATCATTCTCATCCAGATGTTTCTTGCGCTCTAAATCATCATCGATTAAGAAAGCATCAACTGTTTGATAGCGATCGCGTCCAAAATCTACATCCAAATCTCGACTAATGAAATGATTGCGAATGCTGGTATCAAATCGGGTTTGAGCAATACCACTGTAAGCTTTTTGCAAAAACTTATTGGTTTCAGGCGTGAAGTAATAGGTTGGGTAAAAGTAGAGATAGCGGTACTTGCCATCTTCAAAGCGTTTGCCCACTGCTTGAGTTTGGTTCATCAAGATTTGTCGCAACATCATTTCGATTCCGGCAATACTGGAAATATTGCGTTTGGCATTGGAGCCGCCCAGCATTTGCTTGTTGGTGTACACTTGGGGCGTGAATAAAACCGCCGATTCCATTTGCTCGGTGACAGTATATGCCGAATGAGAAATGGAGCAAATCAGTTGTCGTCCACGCCCAGCCTTTTTAGCATTGTTGTAGTTGGCAAGTTCTTTCAGGAAGATATCGGCTTGCTCAGTGGATGATTGATCTTGCGTGTCACCCGGAAGCATAATCACGCGATCGCACCATTCGCGTAAGTCTTTCCATTCGTCAGGTAATTCATATTGTCTAACGATGGGATCAATGACTTCTAGCCATCGATTTACTAACTGTTGGGAAATTTCGCGGACATTCTCTAGCCCTGGATTATGTTCAAGATACTTCGCAGCGATATAGTACCAATCATACGCAATCCCTCCAGTATCCTTGAGTTGCTGAAAAGTTTTGATTGCAGCAGTATGTTCAGATAAGCCCAAGAACTGTACAGCTTCTACCGTAAGATCTATCGTAGGAAGTGGAGGAAGCTTTTTGTCTTTTTTCAACAAAGATTTTACTTTATCGAGATACTCTTTCCAGAATTTTCCAGTGATTAAAGCTCCCAATTCGGCTAGATGATCAATCCGAATATCTTCTGAAAAGTTAGTGTCAATATTCTCAGGTAAAGCACCTTTACGTTTAAATTGAGCCAAGTTTGCAGACTTATCTGCTGATTTGCTAGTTCTGATTTTGCTGGGAACTGCATCAACAGCAAAAAGGAGCAAGCCCTGAATGTCAAAGAATAGATTATAGTAATCGGCATATTTCATGCAGATATTGCCGCGACTAAAGCCGACTTTTCTATCCTGAAGCTGCTTTGCACAAAGCTTTTTGATGCTATCAACAACGCGATCGCTCAACCCTTCCCGTTCAACCTTTGGTGCATCTCTACGAGCCAGATAAATTACACCTGTGGGCAAGTACAACAATGGCTCATAGTTGGTGCGATCGTCGGTATTCAAGCTGGTATGCGCGTCAACAAGGGCGTTGTTCACCACATTGGTCAGTACACCCCGATTCTCAGAAATGCTGTGATAAGTAAGTTTTAACTGACGATCGCTGACTTTGCCTATCACTTTATCCAAATTCGGATTCTCAGCATCATAAGGATGCTTGATAATTGAGGCAAGCAAATCTGCTAACCAAGTCAAATCTGCCAGACAACCTAATGTTCGATCGCATTCTAAAGTGGGTTGAAGCCCATAAGCTGAGAAATTCCAGTTTGTTCCCCAGCGACGCTGTGCATTGTATGCAAGAACAAGCAAATCATCAATGTACTCTTGGCAAACTTGAGTATTGCTGGAATCGATAAAGTAATCAATTCCCAAATCAACCACCATCGCTCTAACAATTATTCGATGCTCATCAGTTGATAAATCACGCAGCTTCATCTCTGGATCGTCTTGCATTTCACGATATTTCTGCGGCAAGCTCTCGAAGCACGAATATTTGAATTTCTCAAAATCGTGCAATACAAATCCAGCAATCATCAAGCGTCGCTCTCGATCTCGCACGACTCGTTTAATAGTTGTGTCCATGTTCGCCAAGCGACGTTCAATCAAATTGGCAGGAAATAAACCATTCAGTAAGTGAGTATTGAGTGATTGATCTGTAGCACTGTGACGATCATGAATAACTTCTCCCTTTTCTTGCGCTTTCTGATCGCGACGATCCATGAATTTACCCCCCTTAGCAGTGACCCCGATCGCCACTCGCAACAAATTTGGCAACACATACTCCGAAAAGTCCCGCATTACCGCATCATCAGGATTTTGTGATTGAATCGCTTCTCGCAACAGATTGAGCGTCAGGAGTTCGCGTTGCTTGGTTATGTCACGCTCTGCTTCTCCTTCCAAGCCAGAATCGCCTTCTAAGAAATCAACATCATTCATTGGATTCGTCATAATTAATTTCTAGAGAGTCAATATACTCTGTGATTTGTCTTGCGTAGATTGGATAGATTGCTAAAGCTTTTTGAATCGTAGAGAAAACTTTATTTGGGTCAATTTCTTCATAAAGATGGACTAACTCATCACGAAACCTTTCAAACTCTGAGAGGGCAATCCTAAGCTCGGCAGTTAATAAACCATACTGCTCTGAGGTTAGAAAAACCTCATTCCTCTTGGGTTTAGCCTGATGAACTCGCTTGAGTAAATATCGATTGACATCAAGCGATGCTTGAATGATTAGTTGCAGAGTTCTCTCGACTGCAAGTTGCATTTCATAGTTGTTGAGATAGTCTTCTAAATCGATAGTCTCAAAACGCTTGAGTGCATTCAGATTTTTCATCAGACTTTTCAATTTCCGATTGATTGAAATGGGGTTGATACTGGTCATACACCCCACTTTTGTAATTCGAGTTCCAGTTCTCCTCGCTCTTTGTGATAAATCTGCCTGAGTTCCGCCGTGGTTTTCAATGATCTTCGACGAAATGCTTCAAACTCTCCAGCCGTCTTTTCGTAAACAACTTTTCCTTCAGCCGCGATCGTGTGAGCCAGCACATCTGAAGCATTTTTCAGATCAATCCAATCCATCTCGTCATCACCTAAATCGAGAATTCGCTGAAGTACACTCCAGGAGCGATAGCAGTTCCAACCGTCCCCCGGTTCATATTGCTGGCGGAGTTCTTCATCAAACAGCAAGGCAAAGTCCCAATCGCTGGATGGAAAATGATCACCTCTCGCCCGTGAGCCAAAGAGAACCAACAGTCTCAGATAAGGGACTTGCTCCAGGATTTGTGGAATGGCTGATTGAAGATCGGCGATCGCCTGTGGTGGCATAGTTTAACTCTCCTTTTCTCCATCGGAGGATAGCGGCAATTTATGGGTTTTCAGCAGAACGAATTCTGACTCGACCTAATTCAGCCGTGACGATTGCCGCAGCGCTAAGTTCATCTCCATAGCGAGACAAAACTTGTAAACAGACCTGAGATTGCTGAGTTGTAACTAGATTAACTAATCGTAAAATTCCGGCATGAGGCAATCCACGGACAATCGTCATTTCACCGAAATCCTTGTCCAAGGTGATGAGAATGCGACTCTCACGGTAGGCGATCGCTAAAATCTCCTCATCACCCGGATCAGCTTCCCAGTCACCCACCCAAACCACATCATACCCAGCAGCAGTTAAGGCATCACGAACGCCGTACCAGACACAGGAATCTAGCATCAGCTTCATCCTCCTATCTCCAAGACTAAGGGTTCCACTCGCTCATGACTGACTAAACGACGGGCATAAATGAGGCAGGCTTGAATATCTTCCCGCTCTAACCAGGGATAAGCGGCTAATAGGGTTTCCACGGTATCGCCAGCGGCAAGCATTCCCAAAATGTGTTCAACGGCAAGACGGCGACCTCTAACAATCGGTTTACCTCCAAAAATCTGGGGATTAACGGTAATGCGCTCTAAAAGTTGTTGTTCGTTCACGGATGGTCTCCTTTATTAGCTATCAGCGATCTATTGAGGTGGCATCTAACTTTCCGCTTCCTCGTGAGTACCATTGGTGAAGTAGTTGCAAATAGGATCTCCATTTGGCGAGTACCAGTTTGTTAGATGCTCTATCTCATCACTTCTATCTTGCTTAGATTCCACGTAAGAAACTCTACGTTGCAAGTTGTCAATTAGTTCCTCCTGATGGCGCTGTCCATCCTCTAGGTTGTCTAGTCGGCTCTCAAGTCGATCACAAAGACGATTGAGCATCCGACGTATCAGATGAATTTCAGGTTCTGGCGCAAACATGTATTGGTGTCTCCGTGACGAACAACACCAGTATTATAGCCCTGACTTAATAGATATGTCAGGACGTGTTCAAAAATTTTCTTGGTCTGCTATATTGACTATGGGAGAGGTAAGAATCAGCAACTTCGTTTACCGAGGTTGTTACAAAGCCTATCAGGTATTGAAAACTGACATATCTATTAGTTGTCATCCCCTCTCCCACCTCATTTATTAGGCGATCCATATTTCGCCTCCTTTACTTTTCAACTGATACGCCAACGTATCCAGCAGCAGCGCACTCTGCCCAAAAGCGATCGCGTAAGGTGCTACTGCATCATGAAAACTATAGTTATCGCTGATCGGGTAAATCTGAAAGTGCATCGGCAGGCGCAACCGTTGCCGCACCTCGCTCATCGGACGAGGCAAAACATAGCTCACCAGTGCCCGATCTCGCAGCTTCTTATTGATCTCCCCCGCCCAGCGATTATCGGGTTGCCAAATCTCAACTCCCTTCAAAACCTGCACCTTCCACGCATCTGCGACACTTTCTAAAGTGCCAGGAAAGTGAAACTTCCAGTTCAGTCGCTCTTCACGGTAAGCCTTGAGCTTCATGAAGGCGAGACAGTGAGCAAATCTGCCTTTGGGAATCGGTTGTCCGGTGCGCTTGGCAGTGGCTTCCAGCGATCGCAAAAACGCTGCTTCAGTCCATAGCTCAATCTCCAAATTCCCTAAAATTCCCGGCAAATCATAGGTTTTGTAGCGATCGGCTTCATGGCTCTCCGTCTCATCGTAAATGCCACACTGCAACGGACTCGAACCTCGAAAACTACAGGCATCTTCTGCGATCGGGTTGCCAGTCTTCTGTCCAGAAAACCTCTGCCAGTCCTTTGCCCAACCAAACACTCGCCCAGCGACCGACTTCAAACTGGTATCAAAGACAGTTTCACAGGCAGATTGAAACTTTTCTCGACTCTCTGCATATTGCTGCTGGATTGTCTTATGGTTCAAATCAAGGCACAGTTTGAAAGATTGCACCGCGCCCCACCGTTTGTAGTAACCTCGAAAATCGTTAATTTGGCGATACTTGTCGTTGATGGCAGCATTGAGAAAGGGACGATCGCAGACATTTCCAGTCACCAAAGCTGGCTCATCACCTAGGAACAAACGCTCCACTAAAAAATTGGGCACCAGCGCATAGGCAGTAAAGCTATCAAACTGAATCGACTGTCCATCGCGATCGTAGCCATCATGCCGCCCCAAGCGTCCCAAACGTTGAATGAAGTTGCCAGCATCAGAGGATTCAAAAATCAGAAAATTGATTTTGAAATCAACTCCCACATCGATCGTACTGGTTCCCAGAATCAGATCTGCCGTAAGAGATTTCTCCCGCTCAGTTTTTCCCGAAAGCCCAGTATTTTCGCTCACCCTCAGCCCATAGGGTTGCAGTAAGGACTGAAAAAATGGGGTTAATCGTTTCACTGCCGCGATCGAATTGAGAATGATTGTGCCCTTACTCCCCGGATGCTCTTGAAACTGTTGCAGAATTACCTCTGCATTGTCTTTCAGCCAAGTCTCAGATGATTTTGCCACAGGTTCTAAAGGAATAAAACTTAGGGCGATCGCTCGTGCAACCTGCCGCCAATTATCAGCTTTGAGTTGCTGCTGCTGTTCCGATGTTTCAGGAAATTGATATCTGTTTTGCTCCAGTGGGTCAATCACTCGACAGCGAAATCCAGCATCTTTGAGACGTTGAATCAGTTGCTCATCTGGAGTTGCGGATAGAAATAGAAATTTTTTGCGACGATTGGTTGCCCGGATGAGCAACATTGTATTGATTACACCTGCCACTTGAGGCGCAGCATAGACATGAAATTCATCGAAAATGAATAAGTCAAAATCTTTGTCGATGCGATTCCAAAGTTTGTCGGGACTATCGCCTTTTGCCCCCTTGATGATGTAAGCCCCTCGATGTAAGTAGTGAAAAATATCAGGATTAGTCAGCAAAACCTCTCGCTGTCCAGTCAGCGTTTCAATTGCCGCGCTTTTCCTCAACCCTTCATTTTCAGCATAAATTTCTAACTCTGCCCCACTCAAGCGCGTCACTCGTGGATCATCGGGCGGCTGAAAGTCTGCAATATACTTTCGAGTCTGGGTTTCCTGATCACGGGCAAGTTCATTCGTTGGGTAAAGCGCGATCGCGTTGCATTCTCCCTGCAACACCTCTAGAAATGCCGCCAAACTCTTGCCGTCACCTGTCATTGCTGTGTTGAATACAACATCCACATCTGGGTCGCGCAGTGCTTTCAATGTCTCTGCTTGATGCCACGCCAACGACCAGCCTAGAGGCAACTTTACACCTTCTGGGACAGCCGTAGCGGGGCAAGAGTAAACCGGTTTCAGCGTAATTTTGTATGTGCTGGTCATGGCATATCCAACCGTATGGGGTAGTGACTTGACCAAAATGTTACCGCAGACGTAACTTGCAATTCTGCTTAAACTTTCTGGATTCGAGGTAAAATGTACTTATGAAAAATACTATTACACATATTTTCGGCTAGTGCAAGTACATCTCCGGATCTTCTCTTAGAATGCCCAGAAAGAAAGAAACCCTAACGCTCTCCGTGCCAGTGGGGACAAAAGCTGCCCTCGACGCGATCGCTCGTCGCCTGAAGATCTTTTGGGGCAGCAATCCCAGTCCATCGGGTTTAGTGGGCGCGATCGCCCTAGGTGAGTTAGAAGTGGGTCAACCCTTTGCCCTGAGTTCATCTCAGATGAAGGCTTTACGGCAGGCAATTCGGGATTTAGTTGATGCTGATCATCTAGAAGAAGCTAAAAGTGTAATTACACTTTTGATTGAAAAAGGCAATCTCGAATCTCCCATGCGTCAAGACTTGATGCAGCAAGTCAGTCAACCAATGGAAGGATGGCGGATTCAAGTCGGTCAATTGATCGAGCAGCAGCAGCCCTTTCACCTGCTTTACCAAAACTCCCAGGGTCAGGTGTTGGAATACACGGTGCGCTATGCAGAAGTCATGTTTTATGAAAAACGCTATTACCTCCAGATTTGGTGCGACGAAACCGAAGATAGTCAGGACTTGCCCGAACTTCAGCACAACCGTTGTTTTCGGCTCGATCGCATCCAATCGATCTTTCCCAGTAGTGGTGAATGGCGTGGCAAGTTTGACACGATCGATATCCAGTTACAGCTTTCAGGATGGCTTGTGCGAGCCTATGAACCGAAGCCAGATGACATTACAGACGCAATGATTGGTGAAGTGCGCCAAGTGACACGGCGAGTTGTGAATCCGTTTTGGCTAATTCGTGAAGTGTTTCGCTATGGAGAAGATTGTGTGATTGTGTCACCGCTAGAGGTGCGAGAGCGGTTTAAACAAAAACTACGATCGCTGTTTGAACAATACGAAACTTAGCGACTCTGCCTGACGAAGATATCACCTGAATGAGTTCATCCTGTTGAATCTCTACATTACGTTAGGAACCTGAGTCGTCAAGTCTCATGCCTCACCTGCTGCTTTTAGAAAGGCACGTCGTCGTCTTCAGAGTCAGGATCATTAGAATCGCTATCTTCCCAGGCTTGACTGGGCAATGGTTGTGACACAGGCAACTCCTGCTCCTGCTGCTCCAAGGATTGCTCCCGATCGTCATCTAAATCCACGATCGTGCCATTGAAAAACTGGGCCAGATTGCGGCTGGCCTTTGTCACCTCATCCTCGTCCTGCCAGGGAGCCGCCTGGAGGGGAGCAGGATCAGCAGCGGGCAGTGGGGCTGGAGGCGGAGTGGCGGCTGGAG
>Ga0163154_10010242_pt1 | contig 10480 bp, 12 predicted proteins | sample OliLakLV19MP9P1_FD_148649 | JGI IMG/M metagenome (GOLD analysis project Ga0163154, IMG submission 148649) | Freshwater microbial mat bacterial communities from Lake Vanda, McMurdo Dry Valleys, Antarctica - Oligotrophic Lake LV.19.MP9.P1 | ecosystem: Environmental > Aquatic > Freshwater > Lake >...
TGATAAGTTGCCTTTGAATATTAGAGAGTGGGATTGCCCTAAATGTGGAAGTCACCATGATCGAGATATCAATGCTGCTAAGAATATTCTGGCTGCGGGACTCGCAGTGTCAGTCTGTGGAGCGAACATAAGACCTGATAGAGATACCTCTAAAGGGCAGTTGCGAAATCCTAGTGATAGGAAGAAACAGAAACCTAAGTCGTGAGTCTTAGGAATCCCACGTGCTTTAGCCGTGGGAGGATGTCAAACCGAGGTCAATGCCCACTATCTTACCCATTAACGAATAATTCCTACAACTTACCTATCATGCCTAATATCCTAGCTTTAGTTGGCTCATGTCTGGGAAATAGTTCAGTGCAACAATATAGAAATCAAATCTATAAAATTAGGGTTGCATAGCCCGAACGATAAGGAATTGATTTATTTAAATATGTAGACACCATAGGAGGACATGATGAATTAGCGTGGTCTTATCGACTAGGATAAGTTCTTAAAGAGTTCTACAAACAAAAGTTAGTAATTGGTAAATAGTTTGGTTTATTAATAATGTCATTATATTTACAAGATCTCTCTTCGGGTTTACACAAAATGCTTGCTGAGAGTTTAATCGGTCTTTAATAGTTTTGATATAATTTTTGTACGTTCAAGGAAAGTCAAGATGAATGCAATCACAACAAATCAAGCCAAGACCAATTTAGATAAGTTAGTAGACCAAGTTATTGCCGATATGCAGCCCACTATTTTGTGTAACGAGAACGGAAATAAAGCTGTTTTAATCTCTTGGGATGATCTCTCAGCATGGGAAGAAACTCTGTATCTAATGTCAAACCCTGTGAATGCAGATCGTCTACTTGATTCTATTCGTTCCGCAGAAGCAGGTAAGTTTTTTGAGAAATCTTTGATCCAAGAATGAAGATTACATTTACTGAAATAGGCTGGGAAGATTACATCTGGTTCCAAGATACGGATAAAAAGCTCTTAAAAAGAACTAACCTGTTGATAAAAGAGATTCAAAGAACTCCTTTTGATGGAATTGGCAAACCAGAGATGCTAAAAGCAAATCTTTCAGGATATTGGTCTAGGCGTATCAGCACAGAACATCGTCTAATCTATAAGGCTTTAGAAGGAAGCATTGTAATTGCAGGTTGTCGTTTTTATTACCGAGATCTATGAGACAAAATGCATGACAAACCTCTAAACTATTTTTGGTTAGAGCTTCTTGAAACCGATACTTTATTAATGCTTTAAAAAATCTAAAATACTTAATAAGCTTATGACCTTAACCTCATCCACCCTATCTACACCCATACCCGTAATTGTCGCAGGGGCAACGGGCAAGATGGGCAGAGAAACAATCAAAGCGATCGCTAAATCCCCAGACATGACTTTAATTGGAGCAACTGGTCGGACTCATCTTAATGAAGATATTGGCGAAGTTGTGGGCTGTGGCGAGTTAGAAATTCCTGTAACCAATGAAAAAGATCTAGAGATTTTATTGGCTCAAGGGGCACAAGAAAAACAGTTAGCCGTAATGGTCGATTTTACGCATCCCAGCCTGATTTACGACCATATTCGCTCGAGTATTGCCTACGGAGTGCGCCCAGTGGTCGGAACGACAGGATTAAGTCAGTCTCAGCTTCAAGATTTGGCAGCCTTTGCCGATAAAGCGAGTATGGGTTGCTTAATTGCTCCAAATTTTTCGATTGGGATGGTCTTATTACAACAGGCGGCGATCGCGGCAGCCAAATATTTCGATCACGTAGAAATTATCGAACTGCATCACAATCAAAAAGCCGATGCCCCTAGCGGAACCGCCATGCAAACCGCGCAAATGTTGGCAGAACTCGGACAAACTTTTAATACTTCCAATGCTCCTGAAACCGAACATATTGCTGGAGCTAGAGGTGCATTAATGGCAGAAAATATTCGCTTGCATAGTGTACGCTTACCAGGATTAATTGCCCATCAAGAAGTAATCTTTGGTGCCTTGGGCGAAACCTATAGACTCAAACACGATACGAGCGATCGGACTTGCTACATGGCAGGAGTCTTACTTGGAATCCGTAAAGTAATTCACCTCAAACAATTAATTTACGGCATTGAGAAACTGCTTTAGGAAATAGCTCGATTAATTGATAAATTTAAGGTAAGTCAATCGAGGGCTATAATTAATCTCTGCGTCTTTAGAATGGGAAATAGCTTATGTATCCCAAAAACCCACTCCTACAAAAATGCTTTACTTACCTTAAATCACTCCCTAATATTGAGCCAACTATTAGAGAAGAGCCTTATTTTTCTAGTAAGGTTTTGGCTGACGGAGAATTAGTAATAAATACTCCTAACGGAACTGCAAAAAATTATATTTATGAAATTAAATCTGGAATCACTAATGATGGAGTTGACGAAATTACAAATTATTTTGCTAAGTTAGGAGAAAGGCTGGATTCCCATCAAAAACCTTTACTTATTACACGTAATTTATCTAGTTTGGTCATTGATAAACTCTTAAAGAGAAATATTGAGTTTATTGACGTTGACGGAAATATTTATCTTAATCGTCCAGGAATTTATATAGTTGTTCGTAATCAAGCTTTAAAGGATAGCCTAAATAAATCCCTAGAAATCACTGCTGCTACATTGCAAGTTATGTATGCTTTACTTTACCAGCCAAAACTAATTTTCATAGAAAATGATTTTGAGGAAAAAATTGCTGATATTTCTGATGTTACTTCAAAAACAGTAAAAAGCACTCTTAGAAAGCTTGAGGAGTTAGATTATATTAGGCGTATTCGAGGAGGTTATGAAATTAGCGATTATATTAAGCTCCTTGAGCGATGGGAGTTAGGTTACTCTGAAAGACTCCGTACAAAATTACTGGTTGGTACATATAGTCCTAATGCAAATAGAAGCTTCTCAGAAGTCGAAGCCAATCTTAAAGGGTATTCAGAGGAGTGTGGGTATCTAATCGGTGGAGAACTTGGTGCCTCAATAATAAATAAATATCTTCGTCCGATTAATGCAACGCTTCATCTTAAGAAAGATGTTAATCAATTTCAAATAGTTGTCAAGCTTAAGCTTAAAGCCGATCCCAATGGAAACATTATAGTGCTTAAGAATTTTGGTGACGATGAATCTAAGAAAGGCAAATTTGGGCTATTAACAAACAATATCGTACATCCATTACTAATTCATGCAGAGTTAGTTTGGAATGGGAATAGTCGATTAAAAGAAACCGCGAAACTTATTTATGATAAATATATTGAAGACATAGCTCAAAAGAATGATTAACTCTCAAGAGAAGCAAGTTCTAACTTTACTAGCAGCCATACTGAAAGAATTAGACTTGCCCATGATTTTAGTTGGAGCAGGAGCTAGATTATTAATATTTGATCGGAAGTTTGGGGAAGGAAGAAGTACAAAAGACTGGGATATTGCAGTATCCATAAAGAACTGGGATGGATATAAAAAGTTGCGGGAAACTTTAATAAATGGAGATTGCCCTTATTTCAAGTCTACACAAATCTCTCATAAGTTTATACACATTGAAACCGAGATTGAGGTAGATATTATCCCTTTTGGAATAATTGGTGAACCCGTTCAACAAATTATCTGGGTTGATAGTGGTAATCCTATGACTATGAATGTTTTAGGATTTACTGAAGCTTTAGCTTCTGCTGAAATCGAAAGTATTGATGGTCTAGAAATTCAAGTAATTAACCTTCCTGCTTTTATAGTTCTTAAAATTTTTGCATGGGGCGATCGCTGGGAACGAACCAGTAAAGATTTAGATGACATTGAATTCGTTTTATCAAAATATGAGAATGACGATCGTGTTTATGCTGAATTAGTAGATGAGCTTGTCAATGAAGTAGTTAAGTTTACTGATGCAAATATATATTTGCTGGGGCAAGACATTTATAAAATACTTCAAGCCAAAACTTTGATTGAGTTAAATATACTATTGATGAAACTGATCGAAAGGTTCGATTTTGATGACGAAAAATCTTTAGGATACAAGTTAAAAGTTTTACAGAAAGGGATTAACTCGCTATCCTCAATAATGCGAACTTAAACAAAGAAATTCAAATTATTATCTTTCCTACGGCAGTTGGAGATTTACATGAAACCGAACTACAGCGAAATGACTTTTGCAAATCTGAGGGAATACATTCTCAAAAATCGGGATGACTTAGAGGTGATCGAAAACTTTTTTGTCAGACGTAGCCCTGACTCCGAGGTTACCTTATTCCCATTTACTAAAAAAGATCGAGGATGGAACGAACGACAAGAAATCGCTGGGCGTATCCTTGAAATTAGGTAAATATGTCAATCAAATGCTTTTAGCGATCGCTCTCCAAGGATTTTAGAAGATTTTATTCTAGATCTTATTACCCAAAAGTTTTTCTACAGCTTTAATAATATCTTCGGGTTGGACGATCGTCAGATTTTCAAGGGTGCCGTTATAGGGCGTAGGAACATCTAATGAAGCGAGACGGACAATCGGCGCATCGAGTTCATCAAAGAAGTTGTCATTAATTGAAGCAATAATTTCGGCACCAATCCCACCACAGCGCATATCTTCTTCCACAATCACTAATCTGTGGGTCTTGCGTAATGAAGTGGCGATCGTTTCTAGATCTAAAGGTTTAAGCGAAATTAAGTCGATTACTTCGGGATCGTAGCCTTTTTTAGTTAGGGTTTCCACTGCCTTGATTACATGATAACGCATACGGGAGTAGGTCAAAATCGTTACATCTTTACCCGATCGCACTAATTCGGCTTTATCTAGGGGTAGTAAATATTCTTCATCAGGGAGATTTTCTTTGAGGTTATAGAGCAGAACGTGTTCAAAAAATAAAACGGGGTTATCATTACGAATCGCTGATTTGAGTAATCCTTTAGCGTTGTAGGGCGTGGAGCAAGAGACAATCTTGATCCCTGGCACTGCTTGAAAATATGCCTCTAGACGTTGTGAATGTTCGGCTCCCAAATTTTTACCAACTCCGCCCGGTCCGCGAATTACCATTGGAATCTTAAAATTGCCCCCAGAGGTATAGCGCAACATTCCCGCATTATTAGCAATTTGATTGAATGCTAGTAACAGAAAGCCCATGTTCATCCCTTCAATTACAGGGCGTAATCCAGTCATTGCTGAACCTACAGCCATACCCGTAAAGCTGTTTTCACAAATTGGCGTGTCTAAAAGTCGTAAATCGCCGTATTTTTTATATAAATCCTTGGTAACTTTATAGGAACCTCCATATATACCCACATCCTCACCCATCACATATACCGTGGGATCGCGCTCCATTTCTTCATCTAGAGCTTCTCTGAGGGCATTAAAAAAGGTAACCTCTGCCATGACTTGATCTATAAATTAACTAAGTTTTTTGTGTCTCTAATCATAAGCTGTTATGGTCAGTAATACCTAATTCCGACTTCAATCAAGATATTTTGATCGGGTATTTTAGATTAAAGTTTTAGGGTGGGTTGTAACCAGGGATTTTAGATAAATCTACATCATCAATTTGATCGGGGGCGATATATAACTGAGCGTAGGTTAGATAGACTTTTTCGTTAATAAATAGATCGAAAAGGTCGGGATCGATATGCGAATTAAGCTTCATTTTGCCGAGAATATACAGACATTCAGTTAAAGTTTTACCTTTTTTATAGGGGCGATCGGCAGCACTCAGTGCCTCAAAAATATCAGCAATGCCCATCATTCGAGCAGGAATAGACATTTGCTCTTTAGTTAAGCCTTTAGGATAACCCTTGCCATCCATACGTTCGTGATGCCCACCAGCATATTCGGGTACGCGGCGCAGATTTTTGGGATAGGGTAAAGCTTCCAACATTTCAATCGTGGCTTTCATGTGATCGTTAATAATTTGGCGTTCTTCGGGATTTAGAGTGCCGCTTGTAATATCAAGATTGTAAAATTCATCTTCGGTTAAAAATGTGACTTCTTTGCCTTGAGGATTTATCCATTTGTAATTTAGGATCGATCGCAGTCGGGTTTTATCGGGATCGGACATTTTCTCGCTGCCAATATTACAATCTCTGAGAAATTGGCGATCGCTTTCAAGTTGCTGTAAATAATTTTGATATTGCGTTTCTAAAAGACTAACGTTGCTATGAATCGAGTTTTGGAGAATTTCTAGTTTGCGTTTTAATAAATCGATCTCGGCATCGCGTTTTAAGACTTCAAATCTAGTTTCAATCAGGTGAATGCGATCGTAGATGGTTTCTAGCTTTGTGGATTTATCGACAACATGAACGGGCGTAACAACTTTGCCGCAATCATGAAGTAGTCCAGCGATTTTGAGTTCGTAGAGTTCTTCTTCGGTCATGGTAAAGTCTTTGAACATTCCCTGCTGGGTTTTGCAGGCTGCCTGTGCTAAAAGTAAAGTTAAGATTGGGACGCGGCGACAATGCCCACCTGTGTAGGGAGATTTATCATCGATCGCTTTAGCAATTAAGCCAATAAAAGATTCAAATAACAGTCTAAATTCTTCGATTAATCTCTGATTAGTTAATGCTACTGCTGCTTGTGAGGCTAGGGATTCGGCTAGATTTTGAGACTGTGCGGAAAACGGAATTATTTCTTTAGTGGTGGTATCGATCGCATTAATTAGTTGGAGTACGCCAATGATTTCATTTTCATGATTTTTCATCGGTACGGTCAAAAAGGATTTCGATCTGTAGCCTGTTTTTTGGTCGAATGCTCTCGTACCTGCAAAGTCAAAGCCCTCGGCAGTGTAGGCATCAGGAATATTGGTGGTTAGATGATTTATGGCACTATAAGCGGCAATCATGCAACTATTGGGCGTGCGATCGCTGTTATACAGAGGAATTGGATTAAATGGAATGGGATTGCCTGTAGTTCCACCCATCTTCACGCCGAGGGAATCAGTAATCATAATTTCAAATTTGAGCTTTCGATCTGCTGTCACCGAGTAAAGGGTACCACCATCGGCATTTGTCAGACTTTTTGCGCCCATCACAATCATTTCGATCAAAGATTTTGGATCTTTTTCGGCTGACAGAGCAATCCCGATCGCATTTAGTTTGGCAAAACGTTCTATGTAATCTTCATTCATGACCTTAGAGGTGCAGTGGTTCAAATTTTAAGCTACAAATTTTAAATTCAAATTATTTGATGTTTACGAATATCTCTAGGATTAGAGTGCATTATTGACAACCTCCCACCGCTAAAGTGGGATTCCCAAGACTCACGACTTAGGTTTTCTGCTTTGCTGAGTCTTAACTAGACTGTTACCAATCCCCGCCAGAACCTCTCCACAGACAATTTGTTTAACGTCTACTAACTGCCCATCAGCAGACACAAATAATTTCTTCACAACTGCCGACCCCCCTGTTATCAGGTACTTCATTTTGGTGATGCGGGTTGTTTATTACCCTAAATTGTAAGCTATACAGAGATATTTTCTATACTAGATCTAGGAGCTAACTGCCATTCACCGCCCGATAAATCGGGGGACTTGTTTTGGCGGAGGATTTAAAATTATTCTGACTAATAATTCACACTAATAAATAGCATTATACAAATTTGCCCCGTTTAGATCTGCCAAACTTAGGTCTATATTGCTCAAGTTCGCTTTCATCAAGTTAGCCCAGCGTAAGTCAGCTTTGTAAAGATTTGCCGCGTTTAGATTTGCCCTCACTAAATAAGCATGACACAAATGCGATCGCCATAGCTTTGCTCTAGTTAGATTAGCCTTGTAAAAATTGGCATCGCTCAGTTCTGCCTCGTATAAATTGGCATTAGTTAAATTAGTTTCGGCAAAATTAGCAGCGATCGCCACGGTAAAACTCAAATCGGTTCGGGTTAAATCTGCCATCGTTAAATCTGCATTTCGCAGATCGGTATTACTGAGATTGCTACCAATCAAGTTAGCAGCACTCAGGTCAGATTGATGTAAATTGGCATTTTTAAGATTAGCGACCATCAAATTAGCAGATTGTAAGTTAATCTTGGTCAAGTCGGCATTAGTTAAATTGGCATCAATTAATTCGATCCCTTGGCAATTTGCAGAAATTAGTTTAGCTCCGCCCAGATCGGTTTGAGTGAGATTAGCATAATTAAGATTGGCAGAAATTAAAATAGCCTCCTGTAAATTTGCCTTACTTAAATTTACTCCACTCAGATTTGCCCCCCTTAAATTCATTCTCCTTAAATCACTATTACTTAGATCGGGAGTTATTTCAGGATTTTGCGATCGCCATTCCAGCCACCTGACAGCACCTAGCTTTAAGATTTCCAGATGTGTCATCACTTATTCTTTGCGATTACTTCCCATTTCTCTACCCGGCACACTGGCGATCGCATCCAATGCCGCCCTCGATCCTGCCACAATATCCCGCTCCTCACCCCCCAGATACAACCTACCAAAACTTCCAACTGCCGAAATTTGCAAAATATTAATCAAAGCCCCTTTTTCGCCTTCGTTGGCAGCTAGAGCCGCATAGGCAGCAGGTTCCACTTCTAAAACATATAGTGTTTGCCCAGCTAAAATCATCTGTCCTCGGCGGGTGCGATTAATTAATTGGGTTTGGTGCGCGTCAATGTTGCGAATAATCTGGCTGGAAATGACACGGGGCTTAATGCAGTCTTGGCTCCTTAAACCAATTGCTTCTAAAATGGCTTTACCTGCGGCTTGGGTTTCTCCTTGACGGCTGGCATGAACTTCCATCAAGCCATACAACCGTTCTACAAACTGTATTCCCGGACGGACGGCGGCAGATTTAAGCGCAATATCCATTATCCGCATAATCTCAATGCCCGGTGATATTTCAATCCACAAAGAAGCATCACCCGGTAATGGTAAAAAACCTTGCGCCTCTGTGCCTAAATAAGCAGCGTGTTGGGGTTGTAAATTGTCTAAATAAACGTAGCTACGAAGGTCTATACCCACAGAATTTCCAGTCACTAAGCGGTCTGATTGAGCTTTCTCAGTATATATCAGTTGCGTTATATATTATTTACAGCGCGCGCGCTTCTGTTTAGACAAACATAACCTAGTAGACTGTCAAGAGATAATTGATGGGTAGAGGCGTTTTAATTTAATGCGAGCATCTTCAGTAGTAAATTGCCAATCAACCTTACAACTGGAGTTTAGACTAATTTTCACTCAAGAGTATAGACTCGATTATCCTGAGATCCTTAAGGCACGGCACTGGTTCCGTTGGGTAGGGAAGATTGAATACTACATTAAATATGGGTTAGAAGGCATAACGAATTGAGAATAGTTCCATCCATGACAACCCGACTTCCAAAATTCCTAGTTTGACTGCAGGAATAACTTTAGTTGTGAAACGAACACGGACAAAATTGTGAATTAACCATTGCAGATCCAGAGTCCTTTGTAAGTGGTTCCGAGTTTTTGCGTACATATTTGTTTTGCGGCGAAAGGTCGAATTCCGTCGTCTCAAAGAGGCATTAAATGCTTCTACATGATTGGCATGAATTTGGGCATTTTCAATCCGAGAATTCGTTTCTGGATGCTCTGGTACTGGGGCTTGATACTTCGGTCGTTTTCGCCCAAGGCGTTTCCTTGACCCTTTATTTTTTAAGCGGACACGCACTCCCTTACGAAGTCGCTTTGTCGGTCTACCAGGTTGTCCAGTGCGAGATACTTCATGGCAAATGGCAAATAAAATCTTGCCATAACGCCCTTCTCCATCTGTCATTAATGTCAAGTCTTGCGTTTGTTTAATCACCTCACATAGCAGTTGTAACGCTTCCTCAAACAGTGACTGGTCTTTTGCTCCACAGTTTAGCTCCCACAAGAACCGACTACTGCGCTCCATCAGCACGATTGTCCAACCTTCTGATTTACTCGCGGCAGTATTGTGGTGAACTTTAGTGTACAACTCATCGCCCTCAATCACCAGACTGAGGAATTGATGGCATAATCCGTATAGGGTTAAAACGGGTTTCAACTCGGATAAGCGCCTCTCCCAATCAATAATGCTCTTTTTAGATACACCAAAGATTCGTGCTGTCGCATTCAATCCTTGTCCTTCTGTTCTCGCTTTAAGCACCTCAATAATCCGACTCAATGGTGTTCTTAAACCAGACATCGGAGTGCCGTAGGTATCACTAAAATAAATATCGCAACGACGACAATGATAGATCGCGTGAGTGCCATTATTTTGAGTCTTATAGCGGGTACGAACATCGACTTTGGCGCTGTCACAACAAGGACAGTTCTGAGAGACTAAATCCATCATAAGATTTAACTGAAGTTTAGGGTTGGTAGACTACTGAATCCCTGTAATATACATACATCATGACTTTAACTCTACTCACTCATCGGAACCAGTGCCGATGGCGACATAAGGTCTTACCGAAAGTAGAAGCAACGTTACTAGAAGCAGCGCAACAGGAATTCACTGAGGCGCAAAAAGTAAACTTAATTTACGACAGAACGGACATCGTTCGGTCATTATAAAG
>Ga0163154_10010245_pt1 | contig 10477 bp, 10 predicted proteins | sample OliLakLV19MP9P1_FD_148649 | JGI IMG/M metagenome (GOLD analysis project Ga0163154, IMG submission 148649) | Freshwater microbial mat bacterial communities from Lake Vanda, McMurdo Dry Valleys, Antarctica - Oligotrophic Lake LV.19.MP9.P1 | ecosystem: Environmental > Aquatic > Freshwater > Lake >...
CATTTGCTTGCGGTATGTTTGGTGAGAGAGCTTCCTCGAGCACCGAACGCAGCGCGGCGATCACCGGTTCGTCGCTCAGCCCGGCCAATTGCGTGCCACGGCTGAAGGCGGAGACCTCCAAGCCGAGGAACGCAAGCGCCTGTGCGAACTCGACGCCGACCGCACCCAGTCCGATCACCGCGATGCGGCCCGGCAGCGTTTTCAGTTCGAATACCGTGTCGGTAGTCTGGATCCTCTCGCCGAAGGCTCGCCACGGCGCCGGAATGATCGGGTGCGAGCCCGTGGCCAAGATGATGCGTCGCGCCTCGATCGCGCGGCCATCCACCAGGAGCCTGCCGGGCCCGTCCAGCCGCGCGCGGCCAACGACGCTGCGATCACCGAGGTCTGCAGTGGCGCGCAGCACACCACTTACGAAGCGGTCGCGCAGTTCCCGCACGTGTCGCAGGACGGCCGGCAGGTCCACAGCGAGACCGCTGCCGCCCCGGATGCCGAAGGCCTCGAAGCGCCTACGCTGGTGGAAGGCATGCGCGACCTCGATCAGCGCCTTGGAGGGCATGCAGCCCACGCGCGCACAGGTGGTGCCGTAGGGGCCGTCGTTGACCAGCACGAAACGGTCCGTGCGCTTGCGAACCTGCTGCATGGCTGCCAAGCCGGCCGAACCCGCGCCGATGATCGCGACGTCAACTTTCTCGGTCATCTCGTACTCCGTGCTGGTTCGGATCGCCGCTGGCGCCATCAGGAATGAATCGCGCTATTGAACCCTGATCGCACGCTTACTGACATAAATTTGGTCGCCAAAGCGATAGCGCAGCTCATATTCACCAGGCTCCTCTGGCGCAGTCAGCTGCACCGAATTATTGTCACCTACATGGGTATAGCTAATATAACCATCATCGCCAGCTTTACTGATCATAATAGTATCGAGCCCGCCAACTGGTGCGCGGTGGCGAATTACTATCTCGCTGTTAGGTGCGACGGTATCCGGCGCGCTGAGAGAGAAATCCGAAGCGCTGATTTGGATCGGGCGCTCAGCTAAAACCCGATTGTCGTCGTCATTTTGGTAGTAAAACAAGTTGTACGCGCCGGGTACCGGCGGTAAACGTATGCTCACGCTAGCGCCATCGCTTACATAACCCCAGCTATGCCTTTCGCCTTTAGTATCTAGCAATACGATGCTGTCTTGGGCGGTGCTTGGCCCACTCCAACGCACGCTAATCGATGTGCCAGCCGGCGCGGAATCGGCAGCGATAAGCGCGGCTGGCGGCAGCGGAGCTTCAGCGATTGTGGCTTTTAAGGCATCGCTCAAGCTTGCCGCGTCGGCTGCCTGCAAGTATTTACCACCGGTATTCTCTGCCAAACACGCAAGCTGGGCACCTTGCTCTTTTGCCAGGCCAAAGCCAATTACGTGCGCGGTAAAATTCAGGCCCGCCGCCTCCAGCTCTTTGCCCAGCGCACAGGGGTCGGCATTGCAAGTTTCCAAGCCATCGGTCACCAGCACCACGGTGGCGGCCTGTTCCGTATAGCGAAGTGCTTCAGCGGCTTTGCGCACAGCCGCAGAAAGCGGGGTCATGCCCAAAAATTTCATTGAGTTCACTGCACTTTGCACAGCCGCCGCGCTGCCCTTGGCGGGCGGCACAATCAGCTCAATATCCTCACAGCTACCCTTGCTGCGATGGCCATAAGCTAGCAGACCGAGCTCCTGCTCGGCTGGCAGCGTGCCCAGCACACTGGTCACGGTTTCGCGGGCAATTTCAAGCTTAGCCTTGCCATGGATCTGGCCCCACATGGAGCCCGATCCATCCATCACAATAATCGTACTGGCGCTGCCTGGGCCTTGCGCTGAAAGCGGCGCTGCGCTGAGAAGCGCGGCAAGCATGACGGAAAGACTCAATAATCGGTCCTGGGAAAATGGGCGTTGGGAAGGGCAACTCATGCTTGTAATCCTGTTCTGTAAGTGTTGCCAGCCTGCCGGTGACGATCAGTGTCAGGTGAAGGCAGAGCTCCAGCGTGTCGTAAAACAGAAGCTCAACAGAAGCTCTGGACAGCCATCGCTGAAATGAACTTTTCCTACACACCGGATAATGAATCACGGTCAAGAGGGAGGCAAGACCAGCGATGTACCATGTACCGATCAGCATCACCGGCTTGCGCCAAACACCAAACACGGGACAGTCGAAAAAATCGGAGTCAAGAAAGGGCTGGAGCACAGAGGGCTGGCGGGAGTCGTGCGAAAGTGAGGCACTGCGGGAGGCCTGAATGCGGGACAGCCGACGCAGACGCGCCACGGATGAGCTTGACCTTGCAGCTTCGATGCTCTGGAGTCGCAACGGCCCGCATGCGCGGCACTCCCCAAGCCATGAGCAGCCCGGCCTGTACGTGCGATCAGCCCGGCGCTTTCTAGCACCGCGCGAAAACGACGCCGCGCAGCCACTTCTGGCCGATCTCGGCGGCTTTCTCGACCAGCGATTCGGCGGTGCCAATGGCGCGGTAGTAGTCGAAGCCGACGGCCAGCACTTGCCTGCGCCAGCGCTCGGGCGTGTAGCCGATGCGCGCGAGGGCGGCCGGGGGCCCGGTGATCGCGCCGCGTTTGCCGGGGTGAATCTGTCTTCCGGTGTGGTCGACGAGCTCGAGGTAGTCGGCCTGGCTCATCTTTTGGACCCCGAACCCGGACAAGCCGAGCACGGGTCCCAGTGCGCAGTCGGCCTCCTGGCGATTCGTGCTGATGACATCGATGCGCGCGCGGGCGGAGGTGTGCTCGGAGGCTTCGAGGCTGTCGCAGACTTTGGCGCGGACGGGGTTGAGGTCCACGTAGGCCATTGCAGAGAGCACAGCAGTATCGTCGAGCAGTGTCTGGCACTTGAACCGCGCTTCCCAAAAGTGACCCTTGCAGCCGTCCTCGCGGTTGGCTCGGCGTGCGATCGGCTCGGCAAGCCGACGCATGAACCAGGACAGGTCAGCTAGTCGCTTGCGAAGCTCTTTGATCCGCTCCTCATTGCCAGCCAGCGCCTGCGCACGCGTGGCGCCGTCCTGGTTCTCTCGAGGATAAAGCCGTGTCCAGCGCTTCGCGACCTCGTCCGCACTCCAACTCGCCGTGGCCTCCGGAATCACCTGCACCACAACGTGCAGATGGTTGCTCATCACCGCATAGCCCCAAATCGCGACGGCGAAGATCTCGCTGAGCTCATGGATGCGGTCTTCGACCCACTGGCGCCGATGCTCGAACGAACGCCCAGTCTCGCGGTCCGTTCCGCAAAGCCAGGCGCGACGAACGCAGCGCGACACGCAGTGGTAAGTGCCCGGAGATTCGGGCGGAACGAGGAAGGCGCGGGCGCTGGTCATGGATGAAGCATCCGCCTTCCCCGGCCTCAGCTGCATCGGAAAAGCGCCCTACTCTTTGTAGGAAATTTCCGAAAACAGACTGTCCTGTCTTCGACCGCCAACGGCACGTTTGAGCTCGGTCCGGGCGATCCAGTAATCGCGCACGGCTTCCAGGTAGCCCTGGTAAGCGTCGTATTCGTGTTGTTTGACTAGCAGCAGGTCGAAAGCGCCTTTGAACATGAAGTTCAACTCGCGTTGCGTGCCGGCGACGATGGCTTCGCGTTGCGGAACCAGGGTGCTGCGGTATTGCTCAGCGACCGTTTGCATCGCTTGCATGCGGTCTAGCGCCAAGCTGACGTCGTTGTCGATGGCTAGGTGCAACTGCGCTGCCTGCGCTTTTCCGGCTTCCAGTTCTGCTTGCGCACGCGCAATCGAAGCTTGGCCTTGCTGAAAAATGGGTAGTTCGAGGGTGGCTTCTAGCCCGCGTAAACGTGCGCCGCTGCTCTCGGTTTCCCGTTCCACACCCAGCTCAATCTCGCCGAAAAAGCGCCAACGCCGCGCTAATTTCAACACGTGCTGATGGGTCGCCACATCGAGTGCGCTGGCTTGCAGATCCAGACGCTGCTGCGCTGCCAGTTTGATCAGCACTTCTATATCCGGGTGCTCCGCCAATGGCGCTGCTAGGCGCTCGAGCAGACGCCAGTCGTCGCGACTGCGTACACCCAACAATCCGGCGAGGGTCGAACGTGCCGCGCCGGCTGCGGCGCTGGCCCGCTGGGCGTCGATCTGCGCCTGACTGGACGCCGCGTTTTCGGTCGCCAAGGCTAATTGGGGCAGATTGCCGGCAGCAAAGAAGCGCTGGGCCAACTGCGCCGATAGCGCGGCCGCACGCGCCACGGCGGCGCGCATGGCTTGCACCTGGATGGCACCCACTGCCTCAAACCAGGCCGTTTCCACCTCGGATGCCAGATCAAGAACCGCTGCACCGACCTGCACCTGGGTGCGCTGCAGCTGCGCTTTCGCCATTTGGCTGCGTGCGCCCAGCAGAATCAGCTCGGTGAAGTTCTGACTCAAAGTGCGGGTGAAACCACTGCGCGGTTCGCCCGCCCCACGCGTGCGCAGCACCGCCAAGCGCGGGTTTGACAAGCGACTGGCATCGATCAGATCAGCGCGGGCCAGTCCTAAGCGTGCGTATTCGATTTGTACGCGTGGGTTTTTTAGCAGGGCCAAGGCGATGGCATGCTCTGCGCTCAGCGGCTGCGCCAGCAGTTCGGCAACGCGCTTTTCCAATGCGCCGCCGTCATCGTCAACGTGGGCGATATTCAGGTCTGCTGCGCTGCGCGCGACAATCAAACCGTCGACTAAATCGGCACTGGCCTGCCGACTGGGTGTTGCACAGCCATAGAGGCCGGCGAAAGCCATCGCCAAAAGCACAGCGCGCCAGTTTTGGGTCTGCATGGACCCTCCTTAATGAATAGAGACAAGAACAAGCGCGGCGCAGCGCCGGCTCGGTTGATCAGTTTCTAATCAGAATCAGGCAATCGGTGGCCGCAACAAACGCGCGATGGAAGGCTCGTTTGGCGCACTGATCAGGGCAGTAGCGAAGGGTAGTTGCAGCGCTTGGCTCGCCGGTATCGCAATCGCCATGCTCAGCGCCGCCTGCACGATACAACCACAGGCGCATTGGTCCCCGATCACGGAATCCTGGTCGCCCGGCGCCTGTTGACCTGCCTGATGGCATGGCTGATCGGCTTGCATGGTCAGCGCCAACAGCGCCGCGCGATGCGGACAATGCGCTTGCGACCACGGCAGCGCCACCGCGTTGAGCAGCAGCGTCAAAGTCAGCAGGTAGTGGAGCCAGCGTGTCATTGGCGAGAGTATGCCGGCAATTGTGGTTGGTACAGGTGAAGGGCATCAAACCAAAACTTGCCGCGTACGCGCCAGAAAAGCGTGGATCTGCGCTTCGGTGGCGCTATCGATCATGTACAGCGGACGCACGCCATTGGGGCACGCCAGCTTAGGCGTGGTGCCGAATAAACGACAGATGAGCGGGCGCTCGCCATACACCTCACAGCCGTGCGCGCCCAGGTGTGGACAGTTGAGGTGCGCCAGTGCGCGATCGTGCTCAGCGGCTGATTTGACCGGCAATCGCGACATTTCTTCGGACGATGCGGTAACCGGGCCGCAGCAATCGTGGCAACCTACAACGCACTTGAAGCTGGGAATGCGACGACGTAAGTCATCGATGGTTCGGAAATTGGCGGTCACGGCGCTGCTCAAAAACGCCCGGCGGCGATCCGGGCGCTTCAGCATGCGCTCAAAGGGCCGGCGCAGGAATCCGCGAGCCCGGTTGTTTACCGCGTATCGATGCGCTGCGCTGCGCAGGCCATCTGAGCAGCGCCGCGGGCGTCGAACTATCCAGCGTATTTCGGCTGATTCTAGGGCTACGCTTCAAACACCAAGCCGCGCAATTGCGCGCCCGCATCCATCTCGACAACCGTATCAACCCAGACCAGTCGGACCGCCGTGATCGCGATGCCTTGCGCGACGCCTTCGCGGTGATCCGCCACGCGCAAACCGCGTTGGCGAATGAATAGGGTGTGCGATGAATGCGGGCAAGCGTGCCGGCGATCTGTCGATCAAGCTCGGCCGCCTGGCTGATGCCAAATCGAAAAATCTTCGCAGCGGTCACTGATTAACCTCATTGGGGATCTGGGGGCTGACGGGTACGAGGCGCCCGCATTTTGCCTGCGAAGGTGTGCGGCCACGGGTTGAGAAGCTGTACCCCCGTGTTGATGAGGTCCGGCATGTTGCGCGTGACCACCGTGAAGCCATGCTCGATGGCCGTTGCGGCGATCATGGCGTCGCGCGCTGCGCGATGCCGTGTGGAGGGGTGCGCCGCCCCAGGGCAGAAACACCCTTCTCCAGTTCTAGAATCGTGATGGCTGACAAGAACAGTCGGCCGCTCGGTTGTGCCGCAGCCCACGCACGCACCTCGGGCGATTGGCTGGGTTTGCCTTGCCGCAGTTCAGAGATAACCTTGGTATCCAGAACGAACATCGCGCCTCAATCGAACTGTGGTGTGCCGACGTGGATGTCCAGGCGCGGCGGCTCAAACGCGATACCTTCTCCCCCAGGGATACCATCCATGATGTCGAGCAGCGTCGTGTCACCATGGCGGGTGATGCGATAGTAGTCTTCGATCTTCAGCAGCGCGAAGGCCGGCCGCGATCGGTGATGAAAACAGGGCCGTCCGCAGCCGCCCGCTTGGCGGCGGACACGTCGCGTGTGAAGTCGCGGCTTGAAAAAGTGTGGACAGGCATCTGGCTGTCCTCTGTCGACGGATGTTTGTATGTTTCGACAAAAGTGGCATGCAGGAGCCCACGGTGAACTGGTTGCAGCGCTGGCGATATGCTGATGGGGCGCGCACTACGCCGCTGGCCGCGATGTATACGCAGCCCTTGCCGGCCCTCACTTTGCGTTTTCTCGATGCCGAGTTTTTGGCGCTGGATATTGAAACAACTGGCCTTAATCCCGCGACCGATCGGGTTTTGAGCATTGGTTGGGTGTTACTGCAACACGGTCGGATCTGCATGCGCGAGTCCGGACACTTGCTGATCAATAGCAGCGCGGCCAGCGTCGGTCACAGCGCCACCATTCACGGCTTACTCGATGCAGATATGGCCAACGGCATCAGCATCCGCGCGGCGCTAGAGAAAGTGCTGCCGCTATTGTGCGGCCGCGTGCTGGTGGCGCATTGCGCGCTGATCGAAACGCAATTCATCGCCCGCATGTGTTTGGCAACCTACCGCGCACCCCCGCTGTTTCGGGTGGTCGATACGATGGCCATCGAAGCCCAGCTGCGCAGCCATCAGCACGATGTAGACGGCGCACTGCGCCTACACGCCTGCCGCGAACGCTACCAACTACCGCGCTACCGCAGCCACAACGCCGCGGTCGATGCGCTGGCCTGCGCCGAGCTACTGCTCGCCCAGGCCTCGCGCGTTACGCGCATAGAAAAACTCACGCTGGGCGATTTATGCCGACGCAGCCGATGAGTGACGGCGCACCTATTCGCGCAACTTTTCTAAGTCTGCAATGCGGGCGCGGCTTTTGGCGCCGAGTTGCTGGGTTAGCGCGGCGAGCAAGGCTTCCACCACCGCCATCATTGCGGCATTGGAATCCCACATCGATGGCACCGCGACACGCACCGGCAATACATGGCGCGCCACTTTGGAGACCGGTGACAACCATTGATCGGTGATCAGCACGATGCGCGTGCCACGCTCGGCGGCGCGCATTGCCAAGCGCAGCAGGCTCGTTTGGTAACGGCGAATGTCAAAAATCAGCAGCACATCACGTGCGCCCATATCTAACAATTGGTCCAGCCAGTTGGCCTCTTGATCCTGCAGATGATTGACGCCGGGTCGCAAAATGCGCAGTTGCACCGACAAATAGCGCGCCAACGCATCGGTGAATCGACCGCCGACTAGATGCACGCGCAAACGCGGATCGGCCAGCAGACGGGTGATCTGCTCTACCTCGGCACTGGCAATGTGCTCGAAGGTCTCGGACACATTGGCCATCACCGCTTGCGCAAACGCGCGCCAGGAATCCGCTGGCGCCTGTATCGCGTCAACCGGCACTTTGCTCAACGGCGGGCTCAGCTGGGCTGCCAGTTCTTCACGCAGCTGGGCCTGAAATTGCGCATAGGAGCTAAAACCCAGGCGGCTCACCAAGCGCAACACGGTGGGCGCACTGACCCCCACATTGCGGGCTAACTCGCTGGCGCTGCCGAGGCCAGCAATCGGGTAGTCGGCCAGCAGCCGCATGGCGACACGCCGCTCGGTCGCCGGAAAGGCACCGAGACTGCTGCGCAACTGATCGACCACGGTATCGCTCATCGGTCCTCTGCAAGAAACTCATCACCCGCTATTGACAAACAACCCACCTCTGTATCAATCATAACGCATCGGCAGCATTGATCGTCATATGTAACGCTCATTACACCCATCGGGGGCGCGCGGCAGATGTCGGCACAGTACAGCGCAAAATGGGACAGCCTGCTGGCTACCGAGCCCGCGATGGACGTGCATCGCGCCAACGGTCTGGGTCCGGTCGTTTTGATCTGCGAGCACGCCAGTGCCGCGGTGCCAGCCATTTTCGCCAACTTGGGTCTAATGCCGGAGGATTTGCAGCGCCACATCGGCTGGGACATCGGCGCCAGCGCGCTAGCCCTGCAACTCAGCGACGCGCTCGATGCGCCGCTGATCCTGGCGCGTCAATCGCGCTTGTTGATGGATTTGAATCGTGACCCGCAAGCCCCCGACTCGATCCCAGCGCACAGCGATGGCACGCCGATCCCCGGCAATCAACAGATCGACAGCCACGAACGCGAACTGCGTCGGCGCTGGCTATACGAACCCTTTCACGCGGCCATCGACCAGGTGTTGCAGGCGCGTCTGTTGCGTGGCCAGCCCACTGCGGTGCTGTCGATCCACAGTTTCACCCGATCGCTAAACGGTTACGCACGACCTTGGCAGATGGGCGTGTTATCGGACCAAGATCGTCGTCTGGCCGACGCCCTGTTAAGCGGTCTACGGACCAATCCCGAGCACTGTGTGGGCGACAATCAGCCGTATGCGCCGCAGCAAGGGGTTTACCACACGGTGGCGCGCCATGGGCAAAACCACGGCTTGCTGTGCGCGATGATCGAAATTCGCAATGACCAATTGGCCGCTGTCAGCGCGGTGCAACAGTGGCGCGACACGCTGCTAAACGCGCTGCACGGCGCGTTGGCGCTGCTTTGGAATACGGAATTTACCGGACCGGGAAGGTCTGGTGTCGGTGTCACGCTGGAGGCGCGACGCTGATGGGAAGCCTTGCTGCGGTTTCTGGCACTTTCCTGACTAACCCAAATCGGCGTTGCCGGTTTGTTCGCGATGGGTGGCGCAGGAAGCCCACCCATCGTCCATTGGGGATCAATCACGGGGACTAATCATGGCTGAGCAATCCGGTGTCACTTACACCAAGGTCGATAAAAGTTACTTCGAAAAACGCGGCTTACGCCGCTATGCGGGTGTGTGGTCATTGTGGGCACTGGGCGTGGGCGCGGTCATTTCTGGACACTTTTCCGGCTGGAATTTCGGTCTGGCGAATGGCTGGGGCAGCATGTTTATCGCCACCGCCATTATCGCGGTGATGTATTTGGGATTAACTTTCTCACTGGCTGAGATGTCCCCTGCCCTGCCCCACACCGGCGGCGCTTATTCTTTTGCGCGCACCGCGATGGGGCCGTGGGGCGGCTTTCTGACCGGATTGTCCGAAAACGTCGAATATGTGCTGACACCGGCTGTTATCGTATTTTTTATCGGCTCGTATATGGGCGGTATCTTTGAGACCCCCGCCGCCTACCAGCCGCTCTGGTGGATCGGGTTTTACGTCGTTTTCGTCACCCTTAACGCCATGGGTGTCGAATTATCCTTCAAAGTGACCGTCGGTATTACTTTGGCCGCGTTGGCGTGTCTGGTGGTGTTTTGGATTGCCGCGCTACCGAATATCAATTTCAACCAGTGGGCGATGAATGTGCCGGCTGGCGGCGTGGTCGAGGGCAGTCAGGCGCTTGCCGACGGCGGTGGGCCATTTTTGCCAAAAGGATTCATGGGCATATTGGCAGCGCTGCCGTTTGCGGTATGGTTATTTTTGGCCATCGAACAATTACCGCTGGCGGCAGAAGAATCGGTCGATCCGAAACGCGATATGCCACGTGGCATCATTGCCGGCATTTTTACGCTGATTGTGTCGGCCTTTATGATTCTGTGGCTGAATTCCTCCGTCATTGGTATCGGCGCTTATCAACTCGCCAGCTCGGGTGAGCCTTTGTTGGATGGTTTTAAAGCGCTGTTTGGCGATGGCATTGCCAAAGCCTTGGCATTGGTCGCGGTTTTAGGGCTAGTCGCCAGTTTTCATACGATTATCTTTGCCAAAGGTCGGCAGATTTATTCGCTGAGCCGTGCCGGCTATTTTCCGTCTGGATTATCGATTACCCACGGCAGCCGCAAAACTCCGCACGTGGCGATGCTGCTCGGCTCGATAGTCGCACTGAGCGTGATGTTTACATTATGGTTTGTGCTGGGCTCTGACCAAGGTGCCGCCGTCA
>Ga0163154_10010249_pt1 | contig 10474 bp, 10 predicted proteins | sample OliLakLV19MP9P1_FD_148649 | JGI IMG/M metagenome (GOLD analysis project Ga0163154, IMG submission 148649) | Freshwater microbial mat bacterial communities from Lake Vanda, McMurdo Dry Valleys, Antarctica - Oligotrophic Lake LV.19.MP9.P1 | ecosystem: Environmental > Aquatic > Freshwater > Lake >...
CCTTTGCTCCCACCGGGAGTGCCAGTATCTACAATTCCCCCGCCGCCAGATTTCGGCGGGTGACAAACAAAAAGCCCGGTGATAAGCCGGGCTTTTTTATTTTCTTGGAGCGTTCTGGCTAGTCGATCACGAGAACCGATTCGATACCCCAATAATCTGTTACGCCGGGGTTATCTTGTGCAAAGATTTCAACCGTCCAAACGCCGCGATGCGGAGCGCACTCATCAGTCTCTGCACAGTGCGGAGATTAGACGATTAATGGCGCTTGGAGAAGACGCGAGGCTTTAATGAGCGTGGTCGCGCTAATCGGGATGGCTTTCCCGCCGCGTAACATACGCTGCCATTTCGTCCAGAGTGGATCATTAACGATGAACGTCTCACCGTCATAGCCTATAACAACAAGCCAGTGGTAGCCTTGATTTGCGCCACTTGCGAGATGTACCGGAAACATCAGGTCAGCATAATTGACCAGTAGGATGACAGGGCGCTGCGCGTCGAGAAGATCACGGAGCGTCTGGGCGAGGTCTTCCGTTGCGGTGTTGTAGAGACGGAGCGCGAGTCTTTCTCTAGCAGCCAGCGCGACAAGGTTTGCGGCTGTAGTCCTGCCCATAATGATCTTGCACAGATCTTTTACCCTTACACCCAATCCGACGCCGTAGTATCGAAACATCATGACTACGCCGGCCTGACCACAATCGAGGCCATCGGGAGAATCCGCGTCAAGCTGCGATACCCAAGTTACAGACAACTCAATCTTATTGGTGGAGTTCGGGACTTCGCGCATATAGGAAGCGGTGGAGTCGAGACGCCCAATTGCCGACCAGCCACGATCATGCTGCGCCCAGACGTAAACCCCATCGTCTGTAATGGTTTCTGGGTTGACCATCACGCGCTGGCCTAACATCAGGAAGCCGCTGACAGCAGTTGCCCAGATCGCAGGAGAAGAACGGATTTTTAATACAGGCGTGGTGACTTCGTAGATAACAGGAGCTTGCATGGAGAACCTCATGGGGATATTTGGAGATTCGTGATTCGGGGATGCGTTTAGTATATCATTAGGGCAATTCCGACATAAGAGGGGCGAGTTGACAAATGAGCAGACAAAGGGGGCGTTGACGGAAAATGGAAATCCATATACACTTTTGTATATACCCGTATACACCTCTATATAAAACGGGTTATTGAAAAATGTATACGCGGGAGAGAAAGCATGAAATTCGGACTAAAGACAGCCGTTGTACAAGCACCGCAAGAAAAGAAATCTCGCTTCAAAGAAGATACCGACTTCGCTACATGCGATTGGGGCAATCGCTACTACAAGCAAATGATAACTGGTAATCGCCCTTCTGTGACGATTACGGAAAACAGTGTTGTAGTTTTGCAGACCAGCACATGGGATCAGCATCGGGCGCAGTTCAAGAACTCGCCGGGGCGTTTTAAGAACACGGAAATTTTTGGGTTCTATCATCGCCGCCAGAAAGCTAATTCCTCATCTATGGAACTCGACCCGTCCAGCACGATCACTTATGTAGCAGTTGGTGAAAGTGCGAAGAATTATGGTCGCACGAAAAACATGACTGATGAAATCAAGTACGTGTATAACTCCTACTGGGGCGCGGTTGTTTGCTCCCAGTTGATTCGGCTTTTCCCAAACGGTAGCAACAACATTGTTCTAGCGTTGGCGCAGCCCACGAAGTCCTACGGGCAGCGTGAGATGATGGTTCACGCCACACTTGGTAAGCATAAAGTCGTTACAACCGATGGGCGCACAATCGACTTCAAAGTCGTCGAGGTTCTGCCCTGGGATGAGCCTGTCGGCGGAGTCATTCGCTGGACTGAGACCGAGGAATACCTCTACAACAAATACAGCTTATCCGCTGGCGATATGATCTTGGTTGTGGATATTGGCGGTGGGGTCTCCTCATTCACTCGTGTGCAGGTTGAGTATGACAATCTCAACAAAATGATGCTCATGCCCGTTTATGACCAGCAGCAAAGCCCATCCGTCCCGATGGGCATCCGTAACGTGATGGATAAATTCAAGGAACTTCTGAAATCAAGCCACCCGCGTTTCAGCACTTTGAAGGAAAAGGAAATCACTGACCGGATGTTAGAACAGGGCATCCGAGAGGGGAAAATTGATCTTAAGGGGCAACCTGTGGAGGTTCGTGAGCAGCTTCAGTTTGCAGAAGCCGAATTGCTGGACTTGATGGAAAATCGCTACCGCAACGACTTGGGTAACGGCGATCCATTTAAAGTAATCATCACAACCGGCGGTGGGATGCACACTTATCACAACCGCCTCAATACAGAATTGTTCGATCACGGCGCTGTCGAAAGCAGTGGCCCTCTGCTAAATATCCACTTAGCCAACCTTATAGGCGGGGATGAAATTTTCCGTCAATGGTTACAGCGTGAGGCACGTAAGAATGGCTAAAAGAACCAACAGGCAAGAAAAAGCGAAGTGGATGCCGGAAGGTATCCGCTCCGACGCTGGAAACACACGCCGTATCCAAGCTGTGTTGAACGGGAATCATGTCATAGAGCGTCCAGCGGTGAACGTTCTCGACTGGGCAAAGCAGCAAATGGATTCCACTGGGAAAAATCTGTCTGACCGTATAATCATACGTGAGGCCTTGACAGCATTAGGGGAGAAGTGGATGGAAGGATTTACACCCCCTGAGCCAGTACCAACCGTGCAACCGGCAACATTCTCCGACCTGAGCGACTTGGCGACGTTTATGGAGGGCATCGTTTCTGCCGCTGTTAATTCCATAGTTTCATCGCTTGACGGTGGCAACTATGTTAAAAGCGCGGACTGGGCAGCCAAGAAAGGCGAAATGAATGGTCGTGTTTCTGATGCCGTGAATGAGGCCATTAGCACCAACCACTTAAGCGGGGAATCCTACCGTATAGACGATGACGACGAGGACTAGAGCATGGGAAACCCTTTCAAGCGCGTGATTGACATACAGGAAGATGAGTTCGAGGCCAGTCTAATGCGGGACATAATAGAAAGAAGCAACCCGCAACGCATTGTAGCCGCAGCCAGAAAAGAAGAAGGATATGTCTACCTCCTTCACAATAAAAACGGAACATACAAGATCGGAGTAACTTCTAACTTGAATCAGCGGGTAGTATCCATTAATGCTACAAGCGAGTTCGGGGAAATGGATATTCTATTCGCCGCTATTATCAAGCGCCCGTATGACATAGAGCGCCTGCTGCAAGCGCATTTCCGCAAAAGTAAAGTGAGAGGAAAGAAGGATTGGTTTCAGCTAAATCTATCCCAAGCTAAAGCCTTCGTGGTTGCTCTTGGGTTATGCGGAGCCGCAGTTCTGGAAGTCGAGATTGATAACATGCAAGCCATTGAATGCTTGCCTGTCGAATCGCTCACAGTTCAAGAATCTCAGTTAGTTGACTATATGCGTAAGGGCGAGTTCGGGTTGGCGATGGAAATACTTGGCAGGATGGCAAAGGCCAACGCAGCCGACATAGCATACATCAAGTCCTTTTAGTTCCGCACGGTGCGGAGATTAGGCGAATTCCGAAGGGATAACGAAACTATAACGAATAATCTCTGAAAGTTTCTCCGAATCTGTAAAATGTTAGGTAATATAGATATATCAGTCAACAGTGCCTCAGCCAGCGTGATTAGGAGCCAAGCCATGACGGAAGTAAAAACTGTAGCCTATATTTTGGTGGGCAGTGAAGAAGATGTATTGAATAGAGGTTCATATCCTTTTACTCATGTCGTCAGTGGATACACCACTCGCGCCACCAAAGTAGCGGCAGGTCACACCCCAGAGGTCGTGTCTGCCGTCAAGTTAAACGCCGCTGCTCTACTGGACAAAGCATTGTCCAGCATGAGCGCGGAAGATCGCAGTAAGCTGCGCGTGTTCGTGGGTTACGACTTCGACCCCTATACGGAATTAGAAGCCGAGTATCACATCACCCGCCAGTTGCTTAAGGTCTTCGCCAAGTACGATGACCTTGATCTTCTGGTGATCCAGACAACAAAAGCCCTCGCTGCAATCGACTTCGCGCTCATGAAGACAATCCCTTACTTGTGGCTGTCCTACAAGATCGAGACAGACGATAAAAAAGTGGTGAAGCCGTTGGACTTTGACTATCGCCTCGACGCGGTCACAACTGCTACTGAAACCTATGGTCTCAACACTCAGATTGTCGTTTCGCCGTGCCTTCCTTATACACGACGCTTCGCCAATTCGCTGCGGTCAGCAAAATGGTCACGACTGGTCATCACGCCAGAGGGTTACATTATTAAACCTCATGTCCACGACTTGTATATCGCGCTCCGGTGTACGATTCAGGGTCGCTCTGTAGGATGGGCAAACGAGTGTGGGATTTTGCCACGCGGTACATCGCTTCCATTACTCATCCAGTTAGCCTTTGGGTGGGATATAGAAGCAGCATGAAAAGCGCCCAACTTAAATTAACAGACCCAGAAGTGCGCCAGATTAAATTGATGCTGGCGCAGGGGGTGACAGTAGGAAAGATCACGGCGGCTTTTCCGGTTAGTAAAACAACAATCAGCCTGATTAAATCTGGCGCGAGATACGCGGGGATAAGATTGTGAAGGATCAGCTATGGGATAGGTATAACGCAAACGAGGGGGAATTATGAAACGATGTACCAAGTGTGGCGAAACAAAGCCAGCGACCACCGAGTTCTTTACGAGGGACGCCAGCAGGAAAAGCGGGTTTAGACCCAATTGTAAAGACTGTACGAAGGCTTACGACAAACAGCGCCGTGCGGTTAACCCTGAGGCAAGAAACGAGCGTCAACGCGCCGCCTACGCCGCCGATCCAGAGAAGCACCGAGAGCAGCAACGCGCATACAAGGCCGACCATGCTGAAGAAATCAACGAGAAGCGCCGTGTCACATACGAAAAGAATCCTGAGAAGGCACGCGCAGCAGTCCGCGCCGCCCAAAAGCGTCACCCTGAGACGATGAAGGCAGCCAACCACAGACGTCGCGCCCGTATCCTCGGAGCTGAAGGGTCACACACTGCCGAGGATGAACGTATCGCCTACCGCGCCCAGAAGGGCAAGTGCTGGCATTGTGGCAAACTGGTCGGTGATACATACGAGATCGACCATCTAATCCCCCTCGACAAAGGCGGAAGTAACGCCGCCAACAACATTGTGATCTCTTGTCGCGCCTGTAACCGGAGTAAAGGCGCAAAGATCATGATCGAATGGCGAGGGCGACTGTTCTAGATAGAACGCAAACGAGGGCGCTCTCGCGCCCCCGGTCACTTGTTGTGCGGGACTTCAGCCACGTCGCCCCGCGACTAGGAGATTGTAGTACTACAGCCATGAAGTCACTACTGAAGACAGTGTAACATCAAGCCAAACACGAGTCAAACACAAGAGCCTTAATTGTTTAAGGTTTTTTTGCTCTACAATACATAGCGATAGGTGATCCGTCTCGCAACCATACTTACACATTCAGGAGTGACGTTATACTCCTTCGCAATTCTGGCGTACACCCCATGATAGTAAGGCGTTGACTTGGCCCTAATCTCTAGTACTTGATTGTTGGTTAATTTGGAATTTCCATGATCTTCGCCCACGTTCAATTTTAGAACCCTAGCGCGGTGAATCTCGTTGTCGCTTCTTGTTACGTACTCTAGGTTTTCAAGTCGGTTATCAATCTTCTTGCCGTTTATGTGATTGACTTCTAGCTCTGAATCCCCAACAAAGGTAAGCATCATTAAGCGGTGAACAGAATGCAATGACACTTTTCCGTTCTTGTATAGAGCAACCCTTACATATCCCCGATTTGTTATCGAGGGTTTAATGCTCCCGTTTTTATCAGACGAACCATGCAGTTTTACACGCCGAACTTGTCCTAATTTGTCAATTACATACACCCCGTCGTAACCGGGAATTGAATGCCATTCATTATTCATTCGACTTCTCTCCTATACATGCTAGGCTTAGTCGTTTTCCTGCGGCGTTATCCAAGTAGGAGAAATCCAATATCTTCCATCCGTCAAAGAAGAACTCGCGATAGGCATCTTCTCCAAAATTCCAATAGTGAAATGGGTATTTATGTTCTGGAAACTGCAATCCCGGTGTTGTAATCACCAGATGACCGCCGGGAATAACCAACCGTCTCAGCATGTAGACAGTGTGCCAGAAGTTCCTATCGTGTTCCAGCACTGGTATTACCCCGATAAAATAGAGTCATAAGTTGTCTCCGGCCAGCAGTTTACGAAAAACGATCCAGCACTCGGGTTATTGCCCCCGATGCTATAAATTTTTGAGATAATATAAACTTTATTTCGGCATAAAATCGTCTATGCAAATGTACCTTTGCACAGGCGAACGGATAGAGGAATGAAATGGATGAAACACATACTTTATTGCGTTATATCTATAAAGTGATTGTTTACATTGCAACCTAAGTACAACCATATAAAAGATGTTGGGTGTAAACTGAAAGCAGGAAGAGCTTATGAAACCCATCCAACTGCCCGAACAAACACCCGAACAACTGCAAGCCTTGGATACATTATATCGGACCACCAAAGATGTTCGGTTACGTCAGCGGACGCAACTGGCGATATCGTATAATTTACGGTATAGCTGTTATCTCTGGTGTTGCTTCAGGCGTAGGCGTAGCAATTGGCATCTCTGTTGGGATAGGTATAGGCGTTACCATTGAGCTAAGCTGTCCATCCACTGTAATAGCATCAACGGCAATTTGCCCACTCTGCACAATAATACGAAGACTATGCACACCTAAATTTAACCGATTAACCGTCATAATTTGCCCATAGCTGCGTTGTGCAGCAGTAGTACTCACTATCTGTGTAATCATACCATCCACTTCAATCGCGAATGTACCAAATTCTGGTCCAGTAAGATAAATCAGATCAACCTGTGTTCCCGTGAATATAAGCGACAGCGTGTCACCGCTCAAGCCACTAATGAGAACATTTTCCCCAAACGCGTTAATCTCATTTGCTGCGACCCAAGACCCTGTACGGGTGATGAGTGCATCGTCGGCCTGAGCCATCATCGGTTGTGTATTGACAGAAAGGGACAGGAATTTGCGCGATGGAGAGGATGTACCTGCTCCGTTCAGGTTACCGGGTATCACACGCCAGCGATAGCCACCATAAGGGATAGCGGCTGGCAATTGGACGGTGCAGCTATTGGCACTGCATACAGAGTCTGTCGAATAATGCACTTGCCCGTATACAACAGATCCTGCACCATTAGTTACCTCCAGATAATATCCCTGACTATTGGCAACTGTTGACCAACTAAAGGTAGGACGATTAGTTGCAAATACGATAGCATCGTAGACTGGGCTCAATAGAAGCGGCGCAGCCGGAAACGGTACATTGACTGTAAAAGCCATTCCACCTGCCGTCCATGCCCCAACCCCTGCCGGAGTCGCCGCCTGTACATTCCAAAGATAATCCTCATTCGTCAGCGTTAAGGACGCAAGTTGTAATGAACAGGTGACACCTACACACACATCCTCCGCACGATGCCATTGATAATGATAGGAGGTTGTCACGGCGGGATCCCCCACCCAAATCTGGTAATAATCGGCATTAGTGACAGCGATCCAACTGAATGTAGGTGAAAACACATGGACAGTTCCATTGGGTGCCAGCAGCGACACCCGATTAGGAAGAGTACCTCCTACTGAAAAGGAAATACCTACCACCTCTGCCCATAGACTGATCCCGCCGGGGCCATACGCCCGGACATTCCAAATATAACTTCCCGCCGTTAAATCGAGTGGGGGCGTTATTGAACACGTCCCCGTAAAATCAAGACAGTTGACATCGGATGCCCAATACCACTGCAAATGAGCATCAGCCGGCGCGGATACGCCACGTACGCGCACTTGATACGAAATGGCGTTGGCGACAGACTCCCAAGTAAGCGTAGGTCGTCTTGTAAGTATATTGCCCGTCGGTGCAAATCCTGTAGATGGCGCGAGCGGTATAGGCAGATTTAAAATCTGATTTTCCAGCACCCCATACCCATTGTTGTAAGTTCCACCTATCGAATTTCCGCCAGCGCCTCGCCCTTGCACGGCAAAATTATAAAGACCGTTAGGGATCACAATCTGTGGCTGGACTTGGCAAATTATCCCATCGCAATCCGCTTCCGAGCGGGTATATACCCGCGAAAAGACTTCCTGCCAATTGGGTACGAACCCAATAAACACAGCATACTGGGTTGCTGTCGGGTCGTCATTCCATGTGAATGTCGGCAGCCCGTGACCATAATTGACCTGAAGTGCATCGGGTAAATCAGGAATCGGCACTGTCGGCGTGAAAGCGATGGGACCCGCATAACCATTGTCATACGGACCGGTGGTGGTCAAGGCTCCGCCGGGGCCAATGTTCTGGATAAACGCACTCAAAGCGATATTATTCGGCATATCCACCGGAATTTGCAGCGCACAAGCGGTCCCATCAATACCACCACACAGATCAATCCGGCTGAAAGTTTCAAAGAGGAGTGTCTGCGTAATGGGGCCCGGTAGATCGGCGGTATAGAGGACAGCGACTTGGAAATAGGTTGCGTTTACGGCTGTATCTTCCAACGACCAATGCAGCGTGGGGCGGTAGGTATCGGTTTCAGTCGCATCAAGCGGTGTGACTAAACCGGGCGGTTCAGCTTGCAAGGTAAATTTAATCGGCCCAATGATGGGGCCAGCCGCTGCCCTGCTCCACGCCCGTATAAACCAGCGATAATCGCCGGGTACCAGCCGATACGTTTCGTGCAGGCGGGTTAGATCAATGCTGCATAAATTGTCTACACAGTAATCGGCGGCGGCAATAGTGTCATTGATTATCGTCTGCCCGGTATTAATATCCTCGAGAACCAGATAAAAATAGACTGCCCCTGGCATCGTAATCCACTCATAGATCGGATTGCCATAATCCCGCAGAACTAACCCTCTAGGACTTAGTACCTTAACAGCGAGTTCGGAAACGAGGATGCTGGCGCGTGCCTGCTGCCACACGTTGCCATCGTACAAACGATAGGTGAAGAAATCCTCTCCACCAAAATTGGCTTCGGGCGTGTACACAAATGAACCGTCGTCATTGAGCGTCAGTATGCCATGTGTCGTCGTCTGCCGCAGTGTAAAAACCAGTGTATCGCCATCCGGGTCACTATCATTGACCAGAATGCCTTCATCAACCATGACTGTCAGTGGCTCGTCAAAGCCAGTGATGTAATAATCGTTTTCGACCAGCGGTGGTGTATTGCCCGGCCTGAGCGCGTTATCTTCATAAGCGCCCACATCACAGCGTCCGCCATCGTCCCACACGCGCAGCCAGCCACGCGCATCCAATGGTGTGCAGGCGGCAGCCCTATCAACAGCCGGATTACCCGCATCAATCGCCGGACTGTTTTCTTGCAAAGCATGAGTCAGCATCGCGCCGCCATTATCCGCCAGTCCGCCCAGCAGCGCCGAGACACCCGTCAATGTCGTGGCAGCATCACCCGCGAGGACACAATCACCGCCGACATTTTGCACAAGATTAAACCCCAACGAGGTTAACCGTCCGCCGCAGTCGGCTGCACCATTATCCGCGATCAGCGTATTGCTCAAATTGACCCGCGCCCGTAGATTGCGGATTCCACCTGTGCCTGCTGATGCGCTGTTGGTTGCAATCGTCACATTATTGAGCGTGACGGTGCCGCTGTCGGTATAAAGCCCCGCGCCATCGCCTGCCACATTGCCAGAAAGAGTGCTGTTGCTGATGTTGACAAACCCCGCCGCCGTGAACAAGCCGCCGCCAGAAGCCGCGCTGTTCTGGGCGATCAAACTGTCTTCGAGGATGATCGTCCCAGCATCGCTGGCAATCGCGCCACCCTGAGCAGCGGCTGTATTGGCTAAAATCTGACTTTGGCGAATTGTAACCGTCCCGGCTTCGCTGTAGATTCCGCCACCGCGCCCACTGCTGCTGTTGTTGGTCAGCAGCACATCGGTTAGATAAACGGTGCTGTCCGGCGAATAAATCCCCGCGCCCGATTCGGCCTGACCGCCGCGTATTGTCAGATGGCTGAAATCAACCGTCACACCATCTTGTAGCGTCAGCACCCGCCCCACGCCGCCGCCATCCAACGTGACCATATCCAGCCCTTCGCCTTCCAACGTCAAATCGCGCTGAATAACGAGGTTTTCGGTATACACCCCGTCTTCGATGAATAATGTATCGCCATCTTTGGCACAGTTCACCGCAGCCTGCACCGTCGCATAGACGGCACTCGTGCGCGGCGCGGGACACGTCGTCCCCGTCGCAATCGTCCCAACAACACCATCCACATGCAGCGTGACCGGATTTTGGGCGGAAAGCCGTGCCGCCAACAGCAGTAGCGTCGCTGCGACCACAAATAGTCCAATGAACTGGCGGATGGATGTTAATGTGCGCCGCATAATGTCTCTCCGGTCAATTACATAT
>Ga0163154_10010250_pt1 | contig 10474 bp, 8 predicted proteins | sample OliLakLV19MP9P1_FD_148649 | JGI IMG/M metagenome (GOLD analysis project Ga0163154, IMG submission 148649) | Freshwater microbial mat bacterial communities from Lake Vanda, McMurdo Dry Valleys, Antarctica - Oligotrophic Lake LV.19.MP9.P1 | ecosystem: Environmental > Aquatic > Freshwater > Lake >...
CTAATTGTCAGGCGAGAGCTGTCTGATAATTTTTGTCTTTACAATCCGGACTACGATCGAGTTGAAGGATTTCCCCTCTGGGCCCAAAAATCTTTAGCCGCCCATACCAATGATCCTCGAGAGTTTTTATATAGCTTAGTTGAGCTTGATAACGCTACAACGCATGATGAGTTGTGGAATGCCGCTCAGCTGGAAATGAAAATTAGAGGTAAACTTCACGGCTATATGCGGATGTATTGGGCTAAAAAAATTCTTGAATGGACCATTAGCCCTCAACAAGCACTGGAGTTTGCTACTTATCTGAATGATCGTTACTTGTTGGATGGGCGAGATCCTAATGGCTACACTGGTCTAGCTTGGTCTATTGGCGGTGTTCACGATCGGCCTTGGTTTGACCGACCAATTTTTGGTCTGATCAGATACATGAATTATTCGGGCTCCAGTAAAAAGTTTAGTATTAAAAAATACGTGCAGTATGTCGAACAGCTTAAGTCCACAGATAGTTAAAGCTTTTCAAGCTTTTATCTATTCCTTCTATCGACAGCAGGGCCGAGTCAGCTTGCCTTGGCGCCAAACGACGGATCCATACTTAATCATGGTGTCCGAAATTATGCTGCAGCAAACTCAAGTAGACAGAGTTATACCCAAATTTCACGCATTTACTCAGCGCTTTCCCACCGTGGAAAGCTTGTCGCAGGCCCTTCCTGCTGAGGTAATCACACACTGGCAAGGGCTGGGCTATAACCGTCGTGGACTAAACCTTCATCGAGCGGCTCAGTACATCCAAACACATTATAATGGTCAGTTGCCTTTGGAGACGGAAAAGTTGCTTAAACTACCGGGTATCGGACCCTACTCGTCGGCTGCAGTTCAAGCTTTTGCTTTCAATCAGCCGGTGACGGTAATTGAAACAAACATTCGCACCATTTACCTTCATCATTTCTTTTATGAACAAGAAAATATTGCCGACACAGATATCTTGCCCTTGATTTCACTCACTCTGGATCTAGAAAATCCACGGCTCTGGTACTCAGCCTTGATGGATTACGGCACGTATCTCAAACGAATCGTCTCTAATCCTAGCCGCAGAAGTAAAACATATGCTAAGCAAAGCACTTTTGAAGGCTCCAATCGCCAAGCTCGGGGCATGGTTTTGCAGCATTTAACTCAAAAATCTAGCCTAACCACACCTGAACTTGATCAATTGATGGGAAAATATGCTCACAAACTGGAGCACATCTTGCCGCAGTTAATAAAAGAAGGTTTTATTTCCTATTCTGCTGATACAATTTCCCTTACAAAGTAATTATGGCAAAAAAAAGACACGGACGAGTGGGGTTAGGAGGCACGTTTGATCATTTTCATGACGGGCACAAACATTTTATTCGTTTTGCGGCCGCTTTGGGAGACCAACTATTGATTGGCATCACCACGGAAAAACTCTATCGGCATAAACCATTTGCTGAGACCATTGAAGAGTATCGTCATCGAGAAAAATCGGTGCAGCGATTCTGTGATGAGGAAGGAATTACTGCTGAGCTCATCCCGCTAGACAATCCATTAGGACCAACACTAGAGGGTGCGGCAGTCCATGCGTTGTGTGTCTCTCCGGAAACAGTGGCGGGCGCCGATAAAATCAATATCATCCGTCAGCAGTTTCGTTATCGGCCACTGCCCATTTATATCTGTGATTATTTACTTGATAAACAAGGGCAGCCAATTCACTCTGAAGCCGTTCGAGCTGGAAAAATCAGTCGTCAAGGGGATGTGTATATGACGGTGCTGGCTCAGGATTTAACTCTTAATAAAGTTCAAAGAGATTTCTTCACCAAACCTCAAGGACCTTTGATTCAAAAACCAGTGTCTTGGTCGAGTTTTACGGCACTCGTGGGGGACACCAGTCTAGAAACTTTTATTACTAATGGCTGGAGATATAACCTGGGCATCTTTGATCAAATGACTCAACGAGAATCATATACTTCAGATCAACTGGAAAAAATTAAACCGGAAATAAAAGTTAAGAATGTGGCCGGTACGATTGCACTTCAATTGACTAAAGTGCTGCAAAAAGCCATTGCGGGAAACATGCGTCATGTATTAGTAGAAGGTGAAGAAGATTTAGCCGCCGTGGCTTTAGTTTTATTGCTGCCATTGGGTTCAGTTATCTATTATGGTCAAAAAGATCAAGGTATTGTAGCCATGAAAGCGACAGAAGAACTCAAACTAAAAGTGTACCATCAGTTATGCAGCCCCTAGCGTCATTACTTAGACCTACCAGTCTTGATCAGTTTATTGGTCAGGCTCACTTAGTGGGACCGGGCAAACCACTCCGTCAAGCGATTGAACAAAGTACGGTATTCTCCATGATATTCTGGGGTCCACCTGGTGTGGGTAAAACCACTTTAGCTCGATTGATTGCGACTCAAACTCAGCGGCAGTTTTTTGAGCTGTCAGCCGTGTCTGCGGGCAAAAGCGACATTAAGGAAATTCTCGCCCAGACCCAAGAGATATATGACCAAAACCCGGATGCCCCCTCACCGATTCTATTTCTAGATGAGATCCATCGCTTTAATAAAGCTCAACAAGATTTTTTACTGCCATTTGTGGAAAGTGGACGACTAATTTTAATTGGGGCGACCACGGAAAACCCCAGTTTTGAAATTATCAGCGCTCTGTTATCAAGGAGTCGCATTTTTGTACTGGAATCTTTGCAACCTGAAGAGCTGGCACAGCTATTCGATCAAGCACTAAACTATTTGAGCAAGGATGCCAAGAAAAAACCTACCACCGATCCACAGGCTAGAGAATGGTTAATCCAGTATGCCAATGGCGACGCGCGAAAGCTGCTTACACTAATCGACACTTCATGGCAACTTAATAAAGAGCTAACCCTAGAATCTTTTAAAGCGGCTTTGGACAACCAAGTCCTCCGCTATGACAAAGGAGGTGATGAGCATTACGATACCATCAGTGCCTTCATCAAATCAATGCGAGCCAGTAATATTGATGCCGCTCTGTATTACTTGGCCCGAATGGTTGCTGCTGGTGAGGACCCGAAGTTTATCGCCCGCCGCATGGTGATTTTTGCTTCCGAGGATATTGGCTTGGCCGTGCCCACAGCCTTGGTCGTAGCCAATGCGGTGTTTGACGCCGTCCATAAAGTTGGGTATCCAGAAGCACAAATCAACTTAGCGCACGGAGTGGCGTATCTCGCCCAGTGCCAAAAGAATCGGGCTTCATATCAAGCTTACTTCGACGCCTTGGCTGATGTGAAAAGATGGGGGAATCTCCCCATTCCTCTTGAGCTGCGAAATGCCCCAACCAAACTAATGAAAGAGTTAGACTACGGAAAAGGTTACCAGATGTATCACGACCGAAGTTTATTACCAGAAAAATTGCAGGGAAAAAAGTATTTCACTCCTTTTCACGAGGCTAAAAAATAGCTCAGTCCGCGTATAAATGAGTTAAGTACTCGGTTAACATTCGCTCAGCCGAAAAATGATTGGATAACGCAATCGACTGCTGCATCCTACTCACCCAGGCTTCGGGGACGCCTGAAGCATTTCTATTCCAAAATAAAGGTTGAATTTCTGTTTCTAAAGTCTGATAAAAACTTTCAGCCATATTCTCAGCCTGAAGCTCCCAGCCGATATCTCGCCAACCGACTTCAGCCGCCCAACCATCGGCCACAGTGCAGTGCAAGACTCCATTACTTATAGCTTTCATACCTGAAGTCCCACTGGCTTCTTTGCCCGGTTCAGGCGTATTTAGCCAGATGTCTGAGCCTGCCACCAGTTCGCGGGCAATGTCTAAATCATAGTTAGGAATAAATAAAATATAACCGCTCAACTCATTTTGACAAAAAGAAATGATGTGCTGAATTAGCTGTTTGGCGGCAGTATCATAAATATGAGCTTTACCAGAAATGAGTAACTGTACTGGTCGGTCAGGCTGACTGACTAACAATTTGAGCCGCTGAACATCGGTGAACAGTTGGCTGACCTGTTTGTAAGTGGCCATTCTTCGGGCCCAAGTAATTACTAGACGATCGGAGTCATAACCATATCCAGTTCGGGCTTGGACCGCATCAGCCAGTGCTTTTTTTTGACTCAAATGAACTTGCCAGAGTAAATTAGGTTGAGTGGCGACGGCTTTAATATCTGATTTTTGCCAAGTTGGTTGATGCACACCATTGGTTATGCCCACCCACGATGAGCTAGGCCACATTTCTTGACACAACCGAAAGTGTTGTTGACTCACAGCCGAGACTTTTCGAGCCACACTCAAAGCAAACTGAGTCACATTAAATCGACCTTCCGTGGTCTTTCCTGCCGACAAGAGCTGTTCGGTGCCAATACCCATTTTTTGGGCATAGTACTCACTATAGGCGGTCATTAGTGACATGTCGTACGACTGATTTCCAGCTCCAACTAAGGTGTGGTTGGTATAAACCGTCCTGCTTACTGCTAGTGACTGCGCCTGCTGGTAGTCCATCCCATGCTGATCCATATAACTGCGAATTAATTGCCAGTGCAAGAAAGCTGGACGGCCTTCATTCAGATGATATAACTGGGGATGAATCCCCAACTGATGCAGGAGCTTGACCCCGCCAATACCTAAGATTAACTGCTGCTTTATAATCGCTTCTTCTGTTCCAGCATAGAGACTAGCCGCAATTGAACGCTCAGAGGCGTGATTTTGATCGGTATCAGTATCTAAAAGGTACAACGTGACCGTGGGGCCGATTTTTTTCTGCCAACATCTCACCCAGACATCTACTTGAGTCAAATGCACTTTGATAAACAACGGCATCTCATCTTTATAGACGTGCTCTAAGCCCACGGCCAAGGGATCGAAATCTTGATTAAACTCATGTTGGATACCTTGATCATCAATCAGCTGAACGGCCCCCTCTCCGCGATAGAGAAGACCAACTCCGACCATCGGGGTGTGGGCATCGGCAGCAGCTTTCAGCATGTCTCCAGCCAAGACCCCCAAACCACCGGCATAAATAGGTAATCGAGCATCGAGACCAAACTCAGCACAGAAAAAGGCAATTGGGTGGCTAGGTGAGAGCGATGTCATCCTGTTCATGGTGGCACATTCCTACAGTTGATGCAAGGTAATTCGGCTATAAAAATGTTATGACTTCATCACCAACTCCGAGTGCTGTACTGAAAAACACCTTTGGTTTTGATTCCTTTCGGCCCGGTCAGCGGGAAATAGTCCAGGAAATCTTAGCTGGTCATGACGTTTTGGCTCTGATGCCTACCGGCGGTGGAAAATCTCTTTGTTTTCAAGTACCTGGTCTGTGTCTTGAAGGACTCACTATTGTCATTTCGCCGTTAGTGTCATTAATGAAGGATCAAGTCGATGCTTTGGTTAGAAAAGGAGTGAAGGCTAGTTACTTACACAGTGCTCAGGACAAAGCTACTCAACACAGAATCATGGATGAGGTGGCAGACAATCGGGTTACTTTTCTCTATGCGACTCCTGAACGCCTAGCTCAAGTTAAATTTCGTGAGCGGTTAAAAAACGTGATCATTTCGTTAGTGGTGATTGATGAGGCCCACTGTATTTCCGAGTGGGGTCATGATTTTCGGCCGGAATATAGACTGATAGCTGACTTTATTGCGCATCAGCCAATTCGGCCCAGAGTAGCAGCCTTCACCGCCACTGCTACGGTCATCACCCGACACGACATCCTTAACTCGTTAAAGATGATTAAACCTAAAGTATTTACCGCGTCATTTCAACGTCCGGGCTTAAAACTTATGATTAGTGCCTGCCACTCATCAACTCACAAGTTGGTGGCTCTGGCCCGAATTCTCAAGCTCCATCCCCACCAATGTTGTATTATTTATTGTGCTACTCGCCAAGCAACTGAACAACTGGCTAACTTTCTTAGAGCAACTATTTTTTCACTGAATCAGGACAAAGTTAGGGCCTATCACGCCGGTTTAGATAATGAAGAAAAAGACGAGATTCAACGAAAATTTCTAAATGATGAGCTGCAGCTAGTAGTGGCAACTAATGCTTTGGGCATGGGCATCGATAAGTCCAACATCCGAGTCGTTATCCATTACCACTTTCCAGCTAGCTTAGAGCATTATCTGCAAGAAATAGGCAGAGCGGGGAGAGACGGCAAACCTGGCACCTGCTATTTATTATTTTCAGCGGCAGATCTAGAGATTCATCAAAGTTTAATGGAAAATAAGCCAGGAAAAGACACTTTGCCCAAGCAAAAGTTGCAAGCCATGATTAAGTATGCAACCACTAAGCACTGTCGAAATTTTGAAGTTATTTCTTATTTTGATGAAGTTGTAGCCAAGTACTGTGATCACTGTGACAACTGTTTGAGGCTTTCAGTGTCAGCTAGTGCTTTGGAGTTGAAACGTAAAAAAAGTATTCTTCAGTTGGTTAGAAACTACCAGCGGGAAACAGGCCTTCTTCAGCTAGATCTTTATAGTCAAAGACTAGCTGCGGTGATTGCTGCTTTTGGTCCTAACTCAACGGCGGCTTTAAGTCAGCTACCCGGAATAGGAAATGAGCTGATTACTTCACTAAGCAATTTTACACACCAAATTGTAAGTGTGTGTAGTGACCAAGCTAAACTGCGTGAAACTGATACAGCTCACCATCAACAAAGCCTCGATGTCGATAGTACTCGCGCGTCCCCACGGCTGAGATTACCGCCACCTGGGCCAACTTTTTCTCCCGTGCCAGCTTAAGCGCAGCTTCGATCAAGCGAGTCCCTAGGCCTCCGTGTTGAGCCTTGCCAGTTTGTTTCTGGCCCAAACCTAAAGACTGACCATAGACGTGGACTTCACGGATAATAGCAGCATTTTGCAGCTCAGTAATAAAGGACTGAGAAGTGGGCAAACTTAGTCTCAAGAAAGCGGCAATTTTAGGTGGCTGGTCCGGATTAGGGGCCGGAACAATAAACTCAAAAAACACTTCATGGCTTGAGCTGGTTTCATACTCAACGGCATTGAGGCGCAGGAGTTCTGGATCCACTACCAGCTGTCGAACTTCTCTAGCTCGAATGTCCTGTGAGTACTCGCCGGCCTTGGCAATAGCTTGTTCCGCAATCTGTCTAAAGTTAGTGAGTTTATTTCCTTCGACAATGTCAGAAGAGGGAATGTCGCGAATAACTCGAGTCAGTCGACAGTAACTAGGAGTATTGGTCAAACAAAACTCCAGAACTGAGAGTAACTCGGTATAGGTATACGGCTGCCACAAACCTTTTTGGTGATACTGCATCAACTCCGCACTAGCTATCAGTGAACAAGGATAAATCTTGAGTTCATCAGGTTTAAAATCTGGATCGTCAAATAAGGTAGTAAAATCCAACTTGTCTTGTTCAACGGAGGAACCATACAAGTTGGCCATCCAGTGAGCATGAATCTTAAAGCCTGCTTGACGTAACAATTTGACCGCTGTGCGGCTGGCTGCCACATCGTGACCACGTTTATTTTTAGTTAGGACATCGTCATTCAAACTTTGAAAGCCAATCTGGGCTTTGGTACAACCTAGTTTTCTGATCCTAATCACCTCTGCTTCCGAAATATTGTCCGGTCGGGTTTCAATCACCAAGCCCACATTCCGGAGCTCAGCCGTCTCATTCTTTTGTTGCTCTAGCTGCAACTCTTCCCAAGTAGCTGACTGATAAGCATCAAAACCAGCCTTACGTTCTGGCGCGACATAAAGCTCGGAGATCACCTGATTGTAGGATTTTCCCTTGACTTGGCCATCAATAATTTGACTATGTAAGACCTTTTCATTTTCAGCTGGACTATTAGTGGGAGCGTGGACATTCATCTGATGATACGCCGATTCCATCGTTTCATACTGTGTCTCAATTACTGCCCGACCATCATTCACGCCAAAATCATTCATGGCCCTAAAGCATTCTTTGACAAACCAGATTTGATATGTCTCCGGATAGTAAGACCAGGTGCCACCCAAAATAATAATCTCAACTTTGGTGATGGGGTGACCAATGTTCTGAAAGGCCTGCAGTCGATTATAAGTTTGAAGATAAGGATCAAAGTAGTTTCGTTCCGCCCGCTGTGCGCCAGGCTCATCACTGAGATAGCTCTTGGGCATGCGAATATCATTGGGACAAAAAATACAGGTACCAGGACAAGGAAAAGGTTTGGTCAACACAGTGACTGGGGTCACACCTGACATGGTTCGCATCGGTTTCATCTGCAAATACTTGAGTAGTTCCGGCTCAAAAGGGGAGAGTCCGTGACTGCCGGCCAGCTCTCGATACGCCTTCACTACTTGATCTTTAGCCAAAATCGAGCCATTGCTCAAAGGATGGCGCCGCACCACTTTATCTACCTTTTTGACCGAGATAGACTCAAGTGCCTGAATCTCCTGAATCAGCAAAATTAGCACTTCTAGATGGTCGGTTATAGTAAAATCAGTTGCAGGCACATCGTGTATTATACGGCTATGAAACTAGAGATAATAAACCAGCTGGATCAACTGAATCAAAGGTTCTATAAGATCGTTGCTCCCGTCTTTAGTCGGACCAGAAAACAACCTTGGGCGGGGTGGTATAAGTTGCAGCCTTTTTTGCAATCTATCGCCCATAAAGACAGTATCAAGATAGTTGATGTTGGCTGTGGAAATGCTCGCTTCGCTCGCTTTCTCAAAGCTGAAAATCCCGATTTAACTTTCGAGTATCTGGGCCTAGATACTAATAGTTTTCTGTTATTAGAAGCTGAGAAAGAACTTAAGTCATTAACAATTACCCATCAGTTGAAGCAAGTAAATATAGTGGGGAGGCTGTTGTCTAAGGAAAATATTCTCACCGAAACGTATGATTTAATTACTGTCTTCGGGGTACTTCATCATGTTCCAAGTCAAAAATTGAGAAAAGAATTTTTCCTATCTCTCTACAACTCCTTAGCTCCCGGTGGGGTATTAGTGCTTACTTTTTGGCAGTTTGCCGCTAATCCCAAATGGCAAAAACGAGCACTTTCACCAAATAAAGTGGGTATCTTGGATGAAGATTTAGAAACAGGGGACTATTTACTGGACTGGCAAAAGGAGAGTACAGCTGTTCGATACTGTCACTCCGTCGATGAAGAAGAAATTAAACAATTACTGCTAGTAGCTAGTGAAGCAAAGGTAACAAGATTTGAAGCTGACGGTCCAAAGAATACCGAAAACTTGTACTTAGTCATAACCAAACCAGCCCCAGCCTTGGCTCGTGATTTTAAGTAACTCTTGGTATAATTGAGTTTCTGTGTTTCCAGCTTTAAGTGCTGTGACTCAAGATTGCCCGATCGTCTAATGGCAGGACAACAGCCTTTGAAGCTGTGTATCTAGGTTCGAATCCTAGTCGGGCATCCATTTCTGTGAAGTAAAGTATGCTTGCTTTTCAAGCCATTGTTATCTACGATAAAAGAACAAACGTAGGAGATTTAACTGACTATGAAAAATCCAATACTAATTGTCTCGATACTAATAGTACTTGCAGTACTTGGCACTGGAGCATTTGCCCTTTCTCAAGAATCCTCTCAATCCGAATCAATGGTAAAAACAAATGAGGCACTGTTGCCTCAAGGTGAGACCATTGTTAATTCAACCGACTCAATGATGAAAAAGGATGAGTCGATGATGCAAAAGAATGATGAAGCAACGATGGGAAATAAGTCGATGAGCTCTCGATATATTACCTACTCAAATGGAGCACTTGATCAGCCATTCACCACTCGCCGAGTATTATTTTTCTATGCCTCATGGTGTCCAACTTGCAAAGAAGCGGACGCTGATTTTAAGGTAAACGCAAATGAGATTCCGGAAGACGTTGCTCTCATTAGAGTGAACTACAACGATCCCGAGACTGATCAGGAAGAAAAAGACCTGGCTAAAAAGTACTTTGTCACCTACCAGCACACTTATGTTCAGATCGATGATACGGGTAAAGAAATTACCAAATGGAACGGTGGACAGTTCGACGAATTATTGAAAAACATTAAGTAGTCTGCAACAGTTAAAAGTGAACATGAAGTCGGTTAACGGTAAATATATTGTAACTGGAATAATACTGGTAACTTTTTTTACAGCTGGATACCTCATTTTTTCAAACTTAGATGGAAACGCGATCGAAATATCAAAGCGGAATGAGATCTTACCTCAAGAGAATACACTTCCAACCACCCCACAAATAGTTGATAAACAAGCCTATTTTGCCATCTTCACCCATGGAGCTTTTAGAGTCTTTACCGCTTCAATGTATCATAATCTTTCACCTGACATCTACATTGAGTCAAACAATCCCAACATCATTGAAATCAAGAAAGTGGGAATGACCTGGAATGACTTCTTCTCAACCATGCCTTTTAAACTTACTCAAGAGTGTCTCGTATCTGGAACCGGTCAAACCTTTTGTACTGGATCGAAGGGCACGTTAAAAATGTACCTAAATGGCATTCAGGAGGATGACATATTAACT
>Ga0163154_10010251_pt1 | contig 10473 bp, 10 predicted proteins | sample OliLakLV19MP9P1_FD_148649 | JGI IMG/M metagenome (GOLD analysis project Ga0163154, IMG submission 148649) | Freshwater microbial mat bacterial communities from Lake Vanda, McMurdo Dry Valleys, Antarctica - Oligotrophic Lake LV.19.MP9.P1 | ecosystem: Environmental > Aquatic > Freshwater > Lake >...
CCTTGTTACCAGTTAAAAATGAAGCCTGGGTTTTACCTTCTTATCTTTCTAGCGTCAGTAAGATAGCTGACGAAATAATTGCTTTAAACGATGGTTCGAATGATTCGAGTGAAGACATTCTCAAAAACGACGGGGTGAAAATAATAGTTCATGATTTTGGTAACGAAAAAATAGTTAACATGAGCGCCAGACGACAAATCTTACTTGATGCCGGACGCAAAGCTGGTGGTACTCATTTTATTTGGCTTGATGCTGATGAAACCTTCTCTGCTAATTTTATACCTCATGCTAAAAACACAGTTGGTATGTTAGAACTAGGAGAAAAATTAAGACTACGTTGGGTACATGCCTGGAAAGATGACTCCCGCTACTTGAAAGATACCGACTCCCCTTTCGGTTATATTTGGAAAGATTTTATCTGGTGTGACGACAGAGTTAGTAACTTTGACAATCAGTTTCTTTCTGAAGCTCGCACACCTGGTAAATCCAAAAAAACTACTGACTTAGAGGAGAAAAATGGAGCAGTGATTCACTGGCAATTTTCTGACTGGAAAGCTGTCCAACTAAAACAAGCTTGGTATAGATGCACGGAGATGATTGAAGGCAGCCGAAGCGCTAGAAAAATTAATCACACCTACAGTATTACCTTAGATAATAACAACTTAAAAACAGAGTGCCTTCCTGAACATTGGGTTAAAAATATCAATAAACCACAACCAAAAAAAACTAATTTTCAACTAGAAGAAATAAAACGTTATTTTGACTTAAAAGGATTACTATTTTTTGAACCTTTGCAAATATGGCACGTTCCAGAGTTGAGAGTATTGTTTGTAGAGAAGATGGGCAGAGAGCCTAAAAATAAAGTTTTTCCAAAATGGTTAGTCTATTTAAACACCCTTAAGAACAAACACTTGCATGCTTAAATATTTATTTAAAAAAATTGTTTACCTATTTGAAAGTAAGAGTGGTTGGAATATTACACTTACTCCAAAGAAAATGACCCTGAGGACGACTGCCGATAAATCAGATATGGGTTTTTGGTATTCAGGTAACGTTATCAATTCTAATGATATTGCTTACGGTATCCTTCGCAATGGAAAAGTGGAGGTGGAAGAAACCAATTTAGTATTAAAAATACTAAATCAACTATCCATATCACAAACCGTATTTTATGAAATAGGGGCAAATTCTGGATATTATGGAATATTGGCTGCCTATTTTGGTAAAGGATCTGTATCTACTTTTTCTTTTGAACCACTCGATGAGTTCCCAGATAAAAGAAACTTCTTTCAAGTCTTCTACCACAACAATCAATACCTACTGGGGAAAATAATTAATTCTGTACCCAAAAATATAAAAGACCTAATAAAAAAAGTATGAAAAAAATAATTGTTACTGGTGGTGGTGGATATATAGGATCACACGTTGTTAAACAAATTTCTGATTTTTCAAAAAAAGAATACGAGATACACGTAATAGATATATTTACTCAATCAAGAAAAAATATTTTAAACGATGAAAGTATTTTTTATCACGAAACAGATATTAGAAATCGTGATGAAATGATTGTTCTTTTTAAAAAAATAAAGCCAGAACTAGTCATGCATTTTGCTGCTTTAGCTAGTGTTCCAGATTCAATGGAGAACCCTGCTCAATATTATGAAACAAACGTATCTGGTACATTAAATTTAGTTGAAGCAATGCGATTAGTCGATTGCAAGAAGATGATTTTTTCTTCTTCAGCATCTATATATGGTGAGCCTGAAACAGAAGAGATTACTGAGGATCATCCAAAAAATCCCACCAACCCTTATGGATTTACAAAATTAATTGGTGAGAATATATTAAAATCATATTATAGAGCCTACGGAATCTCCTCTGTTTCTTTCCGTTATTTTTGTGCCGCTGGCAACGAGACCACTTATACATTAGGCGAATATCATGAACCTGAAACACATGCCATTCCTTCTTTAATCTTAACCTCATTAGGAAAAAGAGAAGAGTTTAAAATCTATGGAAATGATTTTGCTACTCCAGACGGAACAGGAATAAGAGATTATATACACGTAGAAGATCTTGCTGCGGCTCATATAAAAGCAATTGATTTATTATCAGAAAATGACAGCATCTGTGAACAATACAATCTAGGTATCAATAAGGGTTTTTCAGTAAAGGAACTTGTTGAGTCAATTAAATTAATTAATTCAACACCAATTAGAGTAACCATTGCTAAAAGAAGAGATGGTGACCCAAGTAGACTTATAGCAAATGCTTCAAAAGCAATGGCAGAGCTACATTGGACACCAGCATATACAGACATCTCTAAAATCATTGAGACTTCGTACCAATCTTTTAAAAAACATGTCTAAAATGAAAGCCTTAATACTTGCAGCAGGCTTAGGAACTAGACTAAGGCCGATAACTGAAAAAATACCAAAGCCCTTAGTTCCAATCGCTGGAGTACCTTTACTGAAGCATCATCTCGATCACCTTCTACACCACGGAGTAACTGATGTACTCATCAACACACACTATCTTGCTGAGCAAATTGAAAAATTTGTAAATGACTATGTCCTAGAACATGGCGACAAAATTAGTATCACTACCACCTATGAACCAAAATTGCTTGGTAGTGCTGGCACTCTGAAATTTAACCAAGACTTTTTTTCAGACAGCGAGGACTTTTTAGTGGTATACAGTGATAATCTTACAGACATAGACTATAGTAAAATTATTTCTCAACATCAACATGGTGATGGGATTGTTACTATAGCAAGCTACCACGAACCCTTCCCCGAACAAAAGGGCATCATTGAGTACAATGATGATCTAATAATATGCAAATTCATCGAAAAACCACAAACACACGAAATCACTAGTAATTTTGCCAACGCTGGGATATATGTTGTTAATCAAAAAATTTTCGAGACGTTAGCCCAGTTTGAACAGCCACTGATTGATTTTGGCCTCGATGTATTTCCGGAATTACTAAATCGTGGTGAAATAATGAGAGTGTATATTATGAATGAAACTTTGCTTGACATCGGCAATCACGAAAACTACACTAAAGCACAGAACCTACCCACGATAATGAATTTAAAAAAATATGACAAACACCAACAGATTTGGAGGAGAACGACTTGATAGTAAAAGCGCCCTAGCTAAGAATAATCTTCTTGAACACATCATCCGCTATGATTTTGTTACTGGAAATCCGGATCAAGTGGCACTTGATATAGGTTGTGGTAGCGGGCACGGGAGCAATAGGCTAGCAACAAAATTTAAGACTGTACACGGTGTAGATATCGCAGAAGAAGCTATTGCATACGCTTCAGAACATTGGCAGAAACCAAATATTAATTTTTCAGTTGGTGACTCACTTGATATTCCTTTCCCTGAGAATAATTTTGATGTTGTAATAGCCTTTGAGGTATTTGAACACTTGACTGACTGGCGGAAATTTTTATCAGAAATAAGACGTGTCTTGAAAGATAATGGCAAGGTCTATATTTCTACTCCAAACAAAACCCTTTACTCACCAGGAACCAAAAACCCTATAAACCCTCATCATATATTTGAAATGACTATACCTGAATTTAAATCTGCTCTTCAGGAATATTTTGAGATAGAGCATTTATACGGACAACGTACTCCGGTATATAATGATCACTGGATATGGAAAATTGTGAACCCTATACTCTTCACTTTTAAAAAAGTAATTCCCTACAAAGTAAATAACACTTTAAAATTAAAAATTATTAATTGGATAAAACCTGAATTAGTTGCTTCTGATATAATCTTAAAAGAAGATACTGAATGGCTAGAAAAATCTCGTTTTATGGTAGCGGTATGCACTAATACTAAAAAATTATTACTATGATAATCACACGCTCTCCACTAAGAATTAGTTTCGTTGGAGGAGGAACTGACATCAAAGATTTTTATGAAAAGTATCCAGGAAGGGTTATCTCTTCAACGATTGATAAACATGTATATACTGCAATTAATTATGGGCGCCTTCTTGATACTTTTGTAATCAAATACATGGAGACCGAAACAGCCAAACATCCTTCTGAGTTTAAACACACACGATTTCGAGAAACAATGCTACGCCTAAATGTGGTAAAGCCCGGGCTTGAAATTGCCTCTTTTTCTGATTTGCCAGGTAATACCGGTCTAGGATCTTCATCAAGTTTCACAGTAGCATTGTTAAAAGCGATTAATGCGCATCATGGAGTTGCTGTTAGTAAACAGCAAGCTGCTGAGCTGGCTTGCGAAATTGAGATCGACATTCTTAAAGAACCAATTGGAAAACAAGATCAGTATGCTGCCGCATACGGTGGTTTTAATGTGTTTCAATTTAACACTGATGGTACAGTTGATGTAGATCCTATTTTTATTGACTACAAAGTAAGAGCGGACCTTGAAGATCATGTACTACTCTTTTTCACTGGCATTACCCGTTCGGCAAGCAGTGTACTCAGTGAACAAAAAATAACCATGACAGAAAAATTTGAGACCTACAAACAAATGTCGGATTCTGTATTAGTATTTAAAGATCTACTACAAGATGGCGACATGCGCGGCATGGCGGATATGCTACACGAAGGCTGGGAGCGTAAAAAGAGTCTTGCTGGTTCAATTTCAAATTCCGCTATCGATGAACTTTATGATCACGCCCAAGAACTCGGTTCCTGGGGCGGTAAAGTTCTAGGGGCAGGTGGCGGTGGCTGCCTTTTCTTTATTGCTCCCCCGGAAAAACACGCGGCCATCAGATCAGGTTTACAAGAGCGCGCTGATAAGCTTGATCTTATAGGGTTTAAAAAGATTGACTTTGACTTTTCTCAATCAGGAGCTGACGTATTATTTAATTCACTATCACATCATGCATAAATTTATAGACGCTTACATGGAAGATGTCTGCGTACATTTAAAAAATGCTCCCGCAGATGAAATAGCTCGGGCTGCTCAAATTTTGCAGTCAGTATATGAGCGTGACGGAAAAATTTATATCTTTGGAAATGGCGGATCCTTGGCTATTGCGACTCATTGGGTTAGCGATTTCAATAAAACTGTTTATAGTCACAACCTAGAAGCTCATACAAGGCGTTTTCAGGCTATTAGATTACCTTCAACTGAAGAAGAAATGTCAGCTTGGGCAAACGATGTCGGTTTTGATATGGTGTTTGCTGGACCTCTACAAAATTACCTCCAAGAGGCTGACTGTATTATTGCTATCAGTAGTTCTGGTAAATCCCCCAATATTGTTAAAGCGGTGGAATTGGCAAAGTCACGACATGTACCAGTAATTGGTCTCTCTGGTTTTGATGGCGGAAAACTCAACGAGCTAGCAGATGCAAAAATTCTTATAAAAACTAAAACTGGAAACTATACTGTGGTGGAAAGTGTACATCATGCTATCCTACATCTTCTCACAAAATATTTTCAAGATTACTTCGACCATCTGCAAGCTCGTAATGAAAAAAAAAATAGCTAAAAAAATCGCTTTTCTTGACCGTGATGGGGTCATAAATAAATGTGCTCCCGAGCACGAATACATAACCTCTATCTCTGATTTTGTTTTTAATGAGAGTGTTTTTTCTGTATTGCAAAGACTAAAAGAAGACGGTTACGAGTTCATAGTGGTTACCAATCAACGTGGTATTTCCCGGAAAAAACTAACGGTTGAAACCTTAAGTAAAATTCATTCACATATGACCAAAGTACTCAAGTCTCATGGAATTAATTTACTTGGTATCTTGTATTGTCCTCACGCAGTCAACAGTTGTGACTGCAGAAAACCCAAGGATGGTCTATTGAGACAAGCTGTGACTAAGTACGACATTAATATTGAACATTCAATCATTATCAGTGACAGCACTCATGATGTATCTATGGGTGAGGCTTTTGGCTTGAAACAATCTATTTTGGTAAATAAAAATAAACCAAAAGAAGCATTAACAAAATATCAGCAAGACAAAATAAGAATCGCTTTTATTAAGTACGGAGGAATGTCTAACGGTGGTACTGAAAAAATGCTGCAAATAATTGCAGCAAATTTAGACAAGAATAAATTTAAAGTAGATTACTATTATTGCGACAGCTCCACATATAAAGGATCTAATTCTATTCACTTAAATACGGACAGTCACCGGTTGCATTACATGGAAAAAAGTGGAGTGAACTTGATTAAATTTAGCGTTGAAGCCAAAGACCTAACTTCCCCATTTCACAACTGGATAGATACAAACTTCTGGGAAGTGTTTAATGAAGAAAATTACGACATTGTTCAAACTGGGCGTAGCGGGCACAAAGAGTTCCCTTTCAACAAAATAAGAAATGTTCCTATTGTTGATATAATTGCTTTATCCGCTGGCTCAGATAATCAATACAACATTTCAAAAGTTATGCATATATGTAAATGGAGTGCAGATATCTGGACCAAATCGGGGGGTGACAAGAGTAGGGTAAGTATAATATCCCTGCCGATTGAAGTTGAGAATAAACCCTACAATGACCTGAGAATAACGTTTGCCCTGGAAGATAAATTTATATACGGAATGCATCAACGACCTTCTAACGATATCTTTTCAGAAATACCTCTTTTAGCATACAAAAGCATTGAAAGTAAGGACACCGCTTTTGTTATTTTAGGAGGCGGAGCTAAATATAAGGAACAGGCCAAATCTTTAGGTTTAAAAAATATTTATTTCTTACCTGCTACCGGCGACTCAAGTGTCATATTTGAATTTCTCTCAACTCTGAATGTCTATTCACATGGAAGAAAAGATGGGGAGGTAAATTCTCAAGCGATGGCTGAAGCCATGTATTTTGGTCTACCTATTGTAAGCCACACTTCTAAAGTAAATAACGGACATATTGAATGCATCGGGGACGCAGGCAAAGTAGTTATTACTGTTGAAGAATATGCAAACGAACTTAAGAGATTGCAATTGGACAAACAATACTTAGCTACAAAACAAGAAGTAGCTAAAAAAAGATTCCAAGAAAATTATGAATTATCTGGTCAAATGAAGATTATCGAGAATATATATAAGTCGGTAATTAAGGACCCTTTCCCTTTCCCGTGGCGTAGAAGATTGTATGCCCTCCACTGGACACAAAACATTAGAATATGGATGAAGTGGGTCTATTTAAAGTCAAAGTACTATTTATTAGGTAGAGTATAATATTAATTGTATGAAAAAAATTTTAAAAAAAATTAGCGCTTTGATTCAAACCTCTACGGAAAGTTTTAAGCGACACAACCGTCAATATGAAGAGACCGGTAAACTTGAGAAGGAAAGAATTGCTGGTCTGGAAAATCTAAATACTGACTTACTAAATTGCCCAGAGATGAAAACTCGAGACTTGCTTAATAAATATAGTCATGTAAATACTGCAGTCGATGTTGGTAGCGGTACCGGTTGGAGTGCTGCAGCCTTATCTCCTTTAGTTGATAGAGTAATTGGTATTGAGCCGTCTAAAGCGGCAATTGAAATTTCAAGACAAATATACATTCCTGATAAATATCCAAACATTGAGTGGCTCAATGGTTTAGCTGAAAATAAATTACCTGAACTTAACCTAAGTGAACCAACTCTATTTCTCACTGGATGTGTTCTTAGTCACATTAGAGATAAAGAAGTAACCAAAATATGCGTAGCTATTAACGATGCAGCCCCCGAAGGTTCAATTTTATCCTTTGCTGAATGTTGGGGCGAAGAACCATGGCATCAAATTATGTGGCATGTTCGAACGAAAGACTGGTGGCAGTCTCAGCTTACAGGCTGGGAACTTACCTTTCATGGACCACCTGTACCTAATGAAAATTACAATAAAGGAATCTGGGGAGTTAAGATAAAATGAAACTTAAAATAATCTATAACGACTACAGGACTACTGAGGTTTTAAAAGGTTCTCGGCTCTTATTTTCTAGTTTATTCTGGCTGACAAAAATACTTTCTTTTTTACAACATCAAAGTTCGCTTTTAAATAAAATCATTCACTTGGTTGTTAGATTATTGCCCAAACCATCGTTTGTTATCCAAAACATGAGTGGTGTATTCTTAGTCCATGCTTTTGATGACAGCACTACTATTTGTTCTGATTATTTTGAGCGAGATCTTCGTGGCTGGCTAACTACGCCAGATCACAAAGATATTTTTCTTGATATCGGAGCCAACCGTGGTATCTACAGTATTATCGCCCCTACCCGCTTTGGCTATTCTAATGTCGAAGCCTTTGAACCCAACCCAGAAGTTATCAATATTTTAAATAAAAACGTAGCCCTAAACAATCTGCAAAATAAAGTGACTATCCATCAGATTGCTCTAGGTAGTGAGTCTGGGTCAGCTGATTTTGCTTGTGACCCCATGCATCTTGGTGGTGGTCGTATCATCACTTCATCTGAAGCTAAGCTAATTAAAGTACCAGTCCTGGCTCTAGACGACTTAGTACCCCTGATACCAAGTGAACGAATTAGTTTTGTTAAGATAGATACTGAAGGTTACGAATTTAGCGTATTAGCGGGAATGAAGAACACCTTAGAACACATGATTCCTGGTACAACACTTATGATTGAAAGCACCGAAACTGAAGAGCTCACTTCCCTACTTGAAAAATATAATTTTAAACACCTGCAAACCAACAAATTCGATCATCTTTTTCAAAAACATGCTTAACATAATTTCTCGATCACTAGTCTCAAAACATACTCGTGGACCCAAAAAGGTGGTCTTGAATTTGATGAAGGGACTCGACGAGCTAAAGTATCCGTATGTAGTAAATCACGCCCTAGACGCAACTAACATGCTTTGGATACACGATGATTTGGACGCCTTAAAGCAGGCGAGACACCTCCCTGCTAGAGCAAAGGTGTTAGTCGGCCCAAATGTAATCACTAAGCCAAGTGAAATTCCCCTAAACCTCCCTCAAGATAAATTAGTTTGGCTACATCCATCAAGTTGGGTGCAGAATTTTTGGAATATGTCAGGAGGAGATAAATTGCACAGCGATATTTGGGCTACTGGTATAGATACTGAACTTTTTAGTCCAAAAACCACAGCAACAAAAGAACACGTTCTGGTTTATCAAAAACAACGCTCTGACGAGGATGTGAATCGGGTGTGCGGTGAGCTAGACAAAAAGAGTCTGTCATATAAAGTCATCACTTACGGAAACTATACCGAGGAGTCCTATCAAGCTTTACTAGCTAAGTCCCAAGCGGTCATTTGGATTGGACGTTCTGAAAGTCAGGGTGTTGCCTTGGAAGAAGCTTTGTCCATGAATATCCCGATACTAGTTTGGGATGTAAAAAAGTTTGGTGATTGGTCTGGACCAGGAAAAGATTTTTTTACGGAAGCTCAGTTAGATTTTGGTCCAGTTTCAGCAGCACCGTATTTTGATGAGACTTGCGGTCGAGTGTTTTCTAATCAGTCAGATCTAAGCAGTGAAATTGATATATTTCTAGAAAACTTATCGGTTTACTCCCCACGAACTTTTGTACTAAATAATCTCTCTCTAAAAAAACAAGCTCAAGAATTTATCAATATATTCAAGAACATTCATAATGTAACTGAGGCTGAACTTAGAAACACTGCCCTTTTCAATAAAAAAGTGTGGAAAAACGCTACTCTGTCTTTCAAAATAGCCACCTTTGCTAAGGATGCGCTACGCTCTTTAATACGTTAAAATAAGCACGCATGGATACAAACACCCTAATAAAAAAGATAGAAGCTAAAAAACCATTGTTGGGTCTAACAATTTTACGAAGCGAGAGATTTAAGCGACAGCCCTTAAAAGCAGCTTGGTTTTATCTTCTCGTGTCTCTAAATAGATATACAGGTCTCCTACTACCGATCAAGGCTAAGACTATCTGGGGAGACTACTTAACTGCTTACGAAACATCAGCTATTGGTTCGGTTTATTTTCTCGGTTTCTATGATACGGACGTCACTTTATTTTTATTGAAAAACTTTAAGGATAAAGGTGACTTACTTGATATCGGCAGCAACATCGGCTATTACACCAGTCTGTTTACCCAAATTGCTGCAGCTGAGGCTCAAGTTATTGCTTTTGAGCCGACACCTAGTACCTACTCGGTATTGAGTAGAAATGTTTTCGGACTAAAAAATGTAAAAATTGAACAAGTGGCTCTGTCGAACAAAGTTGGCACCACTAACTTTTTTGACTATGGAATTAGACACGGAGTTTTTAATTCTACTGCCGCTCAGCCAATTTCTTTCTTGAAAAATAAGGGCAGTGAAATTGAAGTACAAACTGACACCCTAGACAACTGGTGTAACAGCAACAACATAAAGCCAAGTCTAATAAAACTAGACACCGAGGGCACTGAACATCTAATCTTGTCCGAAAGTAAAATGGTGCTGGCGACTTACGCACCAGTAATCCTACTTGAAGTTGGTGGTGGTGAGGCCTGGAAAGACAATATAAAAACTAGTATGGATATAC
>Ga0163154_10010252_pt1 | contig 10473 bp, 6 predicted proteins | sample OliLakLV19MP9P1_FD_148649 | JGI IMG/M metagenome (GOLD analysis project Ga0163154, IMG submission 148649) | Freshwater microbial mat bacterial communities from Lake Vanda, McMurdo Dry Valleys, Antarctica - Oligotrophic Lake LV.19.MP9.P1 | ecosystem: Environmental > Aquatic > Freshwater > Lake >...
GGTTACCGTGGTTCAGACCGGAGCGTGTCCGCCTTGACGCACGCCCTCCGTGACGGCATCGATCCAGTTGCGACCCAGGTCGATCCCGAGTCCAGTGCCGGCGACCAGTTGGCTGATCTGCTCAAACTCCTCCTCGGTTTTGGGGTGAAACTCCCCGGTGGCGGCAGGATCACGTTTGCATGAGGCGATAAAATAGCAGACAGGCTTGGCCGCGTCGCCAGACGCCGTCGCCTGGAACGAACTCCGGCCAAAGTGCGGCCAGCCGATCGGTTGGCTGCTGGCGCTCGCGCAAGGCTTGCTCGATGCAGGTGCGAAATGCGTCGGACGCGATCGGTGCCGTGGCATCAGCCCTCGGATAGATTTCCGCCCAGCGTGCCTCCTCGAGGTGCTGATGCTTGCCGGTCAGCAGATCGGTGACATTGCCGGCCCAGATTCGGGCGGTTTCCGGGTCGAGCGGATCGAGGGGGCGGGCGTCGTACGAGGCGAAGAACCACTTGGCCCCAAAAAATTGCACGGCGGGTACCCATGCGGCCGGCGTGGCCATGTCGAATTCATTGAAAAAGGAGATCATCACGCCGTTCTCCACGAGGTGGCGTTGGAGATGTGAAACCTTCACCTGGGCCGGGGCGACGCCTTGGCGCAACGCCAGCACCGTGGCATAGGCCGCGGACTCGGCGACATGCATCCAGGTCGGCTCCAGGCGGATCGTGCCCCAGCCGACGTGTGTGGAGGACAGGCAGACGGGCACGAGGAGGTTGTCGTGCTCGGGCGGCAGGATGCAGCGGAACGGCACCTGGCCGGGACGCGTGAGTTCGGGCAGCAGGATCTTTCCTTCCCGCCGGCTGCCGGGAACCATCTCCATGCTGACGGAGTGCGAATCCATGCCCCATTCGGTGATGGCGATGCTGTCCCGATGGATCGGGGCGCGTTGCAGCCCGGGGGCCAGGGTGGCGTCCTGCTCCTTGAAGACATACCGGCCGACCAGGCGGCGGGCCTCGCGCACATACATCTCCCAAGGCACATGACCGTTGTCGGTAAACTCGTCCTTGGCGAAACCGTACGCGGCGGCCCTTTCCCGGAGCGAGGGTGGCACCGCTTCTTCATGCTGCAGGAACCAGAGAAAGCCGACGGCGTGCTCGAGGTGGCGTTGCAGGATCTCGCGCCGCCGCGGCCAGTCGGCTTCCGGATAGTCCCAGTTGCCGCCGGGCAGATTGGACGTGTTCCACTTAAGTTTTCCGTTCGGGATCGCCGAGCCGAGGCTCCAGCGGTTGCGCATGCGCAGGTAGATCTCGCGGTCGTAGCCGGCCGGTTTCTCCGGCATGACGCGGTTGGCCGGGTCGTTCGAAAGGCAGAAACGGAAGGTGTAGGCCTGCACCTTGCGGTCGCCTTCGCCCGTGCTGCCCGCGTAGATCTGCTGGGAGATGGCCTCGTAGGGCTCGAGGTTGAGCCGACCTTCGACGGCCTCGCGGGGATAGCCGACCTCCTCCTTGGTGGCGAAGTGTAAGGCCGTGAAGATGCGTCCCGCGTGCAGTTCGCCGAACTCGGCGCGCGATTCGCGTCCGACCCGGTAGGGCGCGCCGGCCAGGGCGAAGAGATCGCCTTCGTAGGTGCAGTCGGCAAACACCCGGGCGGCGACCGAGACAGACTGGCGGCCATCGGCGAATTCAAAACAGACCACCCGGAGCAGGCGGTCCGATTGCTCGACGGCGGTGGGCACGCATTTGAGCCAGAGCGTCAGGTTTTTCTCACCCGCTACCATCTCATCGAACACCGCCTCGGCCATGTGGGGTTCGAAGTTAAATTTGCCGTAGTAGTGATCGGGCAGGTCGGTGGGTACCGCTTGGCTGCCGTGCGTGTCGGTTGCGGCTTGCGGCCCGGTGCTGGAATAGCGGGAATGGGTCTTGGCGATAACGGCGCGATATTGTTCGGAACTGCGACCGTAGCGTTCGCGGTAACGGGCGAGGATGCGGTCGCAAAATTCCGAATAGATCGGCGTGCGCCAGCCGGCATATTGAGTGTCGATCGCACCCAGGCCGTTGCTCCAGAGACCGCCTATGTGGTGGTTGTAGTGGGTGAGGAGTACGCGGAGGCCTTCGCGCGCGCCACGCACGGCGCAGGCGATGCCGCCAGGGGTGGCGCCGACGACCACCAGGTCGAACTCAAGCTGGGGAGAGGGGGTATTCATGGACGAATCTACCTTGGCTGGACAGTGTCCTGGCGCGAGCCGTCAGCACTGGCTTCTATCGGGAACCTCTCTGTTTCTGCCAGGCATCCGCCCAGCGCTCGCCCAACGTTATCACTCCGGCAGCGAGCAGATGAATGCCGTCGGTGCCGCGCGGGAGATCATCGGTGTCCGTCCACCCGGCGGCCGACGCCGACTCAATCACCGTGACTTGCGCCTGGCGCACCGAGGCTTGGTGACTGTACCCTCTCGGGGGTTGCGGCCCGATGCGGCCGACAATGAAGGGCAGGGCAGGGACGGCAAGATCGTGCCGCAGGGCGGCGATGAACTGGCGGAGGTTCTCCGCATAGGCGGCGGCATGCGCCGGCTGGCTGGCGTCGGTCTCCCCCTGCATCCAGAAAAATCCGCCGAGGCGGAACGGCCGGCCGGTCTCGCGCAGTTCACCCAATGCGCGCGCAATCTCCCGTTGCATCGTGGCATAGAGCCGATTTCCCGATGGTGCCGCAGGACGCCAGTCTTCGGCGAGATTCGTACCGAAGTAACCGATCTTGATCGCTGCCAGTGCCCCGACACCGCGATGATGCAACCGGCGGGCCAGCGAAATCTCCGGTCCGAAAAACACCTTTTCATAGCGGATAAAGGGCTCCTGGGTCTGGGCGCCGAGTCGCTCCCACTGACCCGCGGAACTGGCGTTGACGGGCCAGCGAAATCTCCGGTCCGAAAAACACCTTTTCATAGCGGATAAAGGGCTCCTGGGTCTGGGCGCCGAGTCGCTCCCACTGACCCGCGGAACTGGCGTTGACGGGCACGGCAAAGCCCCGGCTGGGCGGGGCCCCGGTGGCATGATAAAACAGGATTTCGCCATCCACGGGATCGGCCGGCAAAGCGGCGGCGGTGGCATGCCAGTTGAGGATGTTGGACTGGCCCGCAACGATGAGCACGGTCAGCGGCGATGCCGCACTTTCGGATACGGTCAGGACAAAAAGGCAGTGCAGCAGGATTCGAGGCATCGGACGGACGGCGGGCGCGCTTCCAACCCTACCCCAAAGGCCGCTCGCAGGAAGCCCTCTTCGATGGATCCCAGCGGAGACCAGTTGCAGGGGATTGTCCGGCCGGCTGCCCCGCGCAACCCTCTGCGCAGATGCATACCGCACGTCCGAATCGGTTCCTGGCGCACATGCGCGAAGGGAAAACCGAGAATTTTTATTCCTTGGGCAACCATGCCACGCCCCGGCAGGTGGATTTCGTCTGCAGCACCGGGCTGTTCGATACGCTCTGGTTCGACCTCGAGCATTTCGAAATTCCGGTCGATCACCTGACCGTGTTGAACATGGTGACGCGGGCCTACCCAATGACCACGCTGGCCCGGATGCGGGCGGCGGATTACAAGTCGGTGATGCAGGTGCTGGAGTCGGGCGTGGGTGGCATCATCTGCTCGATGGTTGAATCGGCGCAGGAGGCGAGCGAGATCGTGCGCTGGGCTCGCTTCAACAACCCGACCCCGGGCAATGGCGAGACCACCGGCCAGCGCGGCTGGAATGCCGGCGGGGTGGACGGGCGCTATGGCAATCTGACGCCGGCCGATTATGTCGCCCAACAGAATCGTGAAACCGCCATTCTCTGCCAGGTGGAGACCGAGGCGGCACTCGCACGGCTTGAAGAGATCGTCGCGGTCAAAGGTGTGGACGGCATCTTTTTCGGTCCGGGTGACTATGCGCATCGGATCGGCCGGCTGGGGCAGATTTCCCATGATGATGTCATGGCCGCCATGCAAAAGGTCGCCGTCGCCTGCAAGGCGCACGGCAAGTGCTGGGGCACGCTCGGCATTGGCCGCGACATGTATGACAAAGTCCGGGCGCTGGGCGCGAACTTCGTCAGCCCCGGCGGCGATGTGCGGGTGATGAACCTGGGCATGCGCGAACTGGCCAAGGCCTTCCAGCCGCCAACCCTGGCCACGTGATGGAAGCGACGAGGCGCGGTCTCAGCCGGACTCAGACAGGCATCACGGTGGCCAGCGATGGGCCGGGCAGATACTTTGGCGTGATCCGAAACGCGGCGTGCGGCAGTTTTTCGCCGCGCAGCTGAAGCATGAGCGGCTGGAGCAGGCGCTTGGCGAAGGTGCGGGCATTGCACGAATAGCGGGCGGGGCCGGGATTGACGTAGGAGAGAAAGATGTCGTCGTCGCGCGAGATCAGCGAAACATCCCGCGGCACGCGCAGGCCGCGTTCAGCGAGGAAGGTGATGGTGGTGAGGAAATAGGAGGGATTGGCAACGAGCAGGGCCGTCGGGGGCGATGCCAGGTCAAGGACCCGAGCCAGCATCCGGTTGATGCCGGACACCGTACCGTCGTGACGCATCACATGGGGTGTCACATCCGTGTAGTTGGGCTGCCGGGCGCCGGCCGAAAAGCCGGCCTCGCTTTCCAAGTCGCCGGCGCGATGGGAGAGCGCGGTGAGAAAGCCGATGCGACGATGGCCGTGCCGGAGCATGACGCCAGCCGCGTGCCGGCAGACGGCGAAATAATCCAGGTCCACACTGGGCAGGTCGAGGCCGTGGTGGCTGGAGCCGGCGAGGACACAGGCCACCCGCTTTTCCTGAAACCAGGCTTGCACGCGCTCGTTTGAGTGGGCCAGCACCCAGCAGCTCTGTGGACTTTGCCGCACCAGACGCGCCAAAGCGTTTTCGGGCCTTTGGGAAAAGTAGCGATGTCCCGAAAAGATGGTGAGGTGAATGTCTTTCTGGATGAGCAGCGCCCGGAGCGCGTCCACCCAGAGGGCGGTGAACGGGCGCAACTGGTCCAGCGACTCGGGGGCGAGCAGCCCCACGGTCAGTCCAGCGCGGGTGGACTGACTCCGGGATACTTGGCCAATGATCTCATGACCCAAGCCATGGACGGTCCGGATGATACCCCCGCGCTGGAGCAGACCGAGGGCCTTGCGCACGGTCTTGCGGCTGACGTGGAGGGCGTCCGCCACGGCGCGCTCGCCGGGCAGCCACTCCACCCAGGTCTCGCTCTTGACCTCGTGGATGATCCGCTCCGCAACCTGGGTGGCCAGGGATTGGTATTGATTCGTTACTGAGTTGGGCATGGCCGCGCTGATCGGCTCAGCGAGCGTGCGCGTGTGGATCGCCGTCGTCGAGGTGAAGATTCTCGGGCCACTCCAGCTCGACGCCGCGGACTCGGAGGAGCGCCTGAAATTCACCGAGCCGGACGGGGTCGGCATGAATCTGGCGCGGTGCGAGCCCCCGCTCGAGACAGAAGGCCGCCAGGTTGCCGGCGGATTCGCCGATGTTCCATTCGACCGGATGCAGCCGATAGCAGCCGTTGGTGATATGGGTGGTGCCAATGTTTTTGGCCGCTGGCAGCACGTTGTTCACCCGCAGGGGAATCAACGCGCCCAGCGGGATGCGGAAGGGCAGGGAGGGCACGTCGATGTAATTGTCGCCGCCAGTCGAGGGATGCAGATCGATACGGTAGTAGCCGAGCCCTACGCTGTCGGCATAGCGTTCGGCGAGTGAGTCTCCCGGCCGAAACTTTGCCGAAACGTCCTGTTCAACTATCGTCCGCACCGCCCGGATCCGTCGCGATTCCCGGATATAGGGGGCCAGCGCCAGGCCGTCGGCGGTGCCTAACAGGTCGCCACGCAGGCGCAGCCCGGGCCAGCCGGTGCCACCGTCGGGGCGCGGGGCCTCGGTCTGGAGCCAGTGGACCATGGAGAGGCTCAACTGCTTGGCGTCGGCCAGCCGGGCGGCCCTCTCCGCTGGAGTGCACGTGAGCAGGTCGCCTTCGAGGAAATCGATCATCGGCCAGTTCACGAGGCAGACATCGCTTGGGTAAAAGCCCGGGTCGAACTGGGCTCGATCGATGATGCGGCGGAAGGCCCAGAGCCCGGAGAATAGCCCCGGTTTTTCGCGGTGCGGGTTGAAGTTGTAACGCATCGCCTCCATCGTGCGCGGATTCAGGCCGGCCCAGCCGAGCAACGGACCGGGCCAGGGCGGGCTGAGCCGGGGGATGAAGTTGCGCCAATAGTCGTATCGGGCGGGGCGCGGGATGAGGTGATTTTCCCCGGCGAATTCCTCGAGCACAAAGCAGATGGAAAAAGCCTGGACGTTCCGTGGATCCGCCCGCTCCGGGGCCGAGGGTTCGCCCGTCTGGCCATGTGACTCTGAGCCGGTGACGTGCTCCACTCCGGCGAGCGGAAGCAGATCGCCGTTTTCGGTGGCATCCAGAAAATAGTGTGCGTGCAATGACGTCTCCTCGCCTGATTCCAGGCTGCGGATCACGACGGTGGAGAGGTGGTCGACCCCACCGGATTCCGCGGCGATGGGGACATGCCGTCGCAGGATCAAAATGCGCCCGTTGGAGAGGTGCGGCGCCAGCATCGCCTCGAGCACGGCGAGAGCGACCCGAGGCTCGTGGCACAGGGGCGACACCCAGCCGTTGCCCGGATTGAGAATGGGATTGGACCTTGCCTCCGGTTTGAGGGGGTAGTGATCGCGGTAATACTGGCGGACCTTCTCGCGGAAGGAACGGTAGGTGGCGGTGCAGCCGAACCGCTCGATCCAGCCATGCTCGTCAGGGGGCACGGCCTGGGAGGTGAACTGCCCGCCGATCCAGGCAAATTCCTCGGTCAGGATGACGCGCCGGCCGGCGCGGGCAAGCACCAAGGCTGCCGCCACGCCGCCGACTCCGCCGCCGATGACCGCCACATCACAGTTCAGTTGTTTCCGGCTCATTGGTAGGTGTGGACAGTCAGGCCGGTGAGTGACTTGCGCTCAGGCAGCAGCCAGGCAGCGAGCCACCCGATGAGGAGGCAGGAGCCCATGCCGGTAAACATGTAGGTAAGCAGGTGAAGCGAAGTGTAATTGCTGACATAAAACTGGACGCAGGCACTGGCGGCAAAGCCGATCAGCGCCGCCCCTGCGCTCGCGCGGGTGGTGAGCATTCCGAGAAGGAACAGTCCGCCCAATCCGCCGCCAAACAACCCGATCATCTTGAGGGTCTGGTCAAAGAGTGACTTGGCTGCCATGCCGGACATGAGCAACGCGATCATCGTGGCGAGCAAGCCGATGGCAATCGTCAGCGTGCGTCCCAAGCGCATAGCCCCGGCGTCCGTGGCCTTCCGATAGTAGCGGCGGTAGAAGTCGGTCACGATCACGGTGCTGGTGCTGTTGAGTGCTCCGTCCAGACTGGACATGGCGGCGGCGATCAGGGCGGCCAGCAGGATTCCCACCACACCCGGCGGGAGTTCGAACACGATAAACCACGGGAATACCGCGTCGGGTTTGTCCATGGTCAGGTCGAGCCGGTTCGGGCTTTGCTGGTAGAAAAGGAACAGGCCGGTGCCCAGCAGCAGCAGCAGCCACGAGACCGCGGTGCCGATGATCGCGGAGGTCCAGATGGTGCGTTGCGCGGTGCTCTCGTTGCGCGTGCTGATGAAGCGCTGGATGATGGTCTGGTTGGCGACGTAACTCTTCAGTCCGTCGCAGAGCCAGAACAGGATAAAGACCCAAAGGGTATCCCGGGTGAAATCCCAGCTCAGGTCCACGAACTTGAGCTTTCCCGCCGCGAAGGCGTCGGCCGCCAGCTCAACCGGGTTTCCTCTGAGCTGGAAAAAGATCAGCACCACGGCCAGCAATAAACCGAAAACCTTGACGAGAATCTGAAACGTATCGGCCCAGATCACGCCCTCAATGCCGCCCAGCGCGGTGTAGGCGGTGACCACGACACCGATGACCACGATGGTCGTGGCCAGATCAAACTTGGCCACCGCCGACAACGCCACGGCGGGCACGAGAATGAGGATGCCGATGCGCGCCAGCTCATAGGCCAGGTAGTTGAGGCTGCCCAGCGACCGCAGCAGGGGATTAAAGCGTCTTTCCAGATATTCGTAGCCACTGGTCACATTGAGCCGCACAAAAAACCGGACAAACCACCGGCTCATGATGTAGGCGCCCACGAAATTGGTGAGAGGCACGAAGGCGTATTGCCAGTTCGTCGCAAACGACTTGGCCGGGATCGATACGAAGGAGGTCGCACTCAAACGCGTCGCGACAATGCTGAGGCCGGCGGCGAGCCAGTTGACGTTGCGTCCGCCCCGGAAGTATTGCTCCGCTGATCCGCCCTTGCGCGAGTGCAACCAGCCGATTCCGAGCAACCCGAGGCCGAAGGCACCGAGCACAAGGTAGTCGAGCGGATGGAGCTGGCGCGACCGGACCGTGTAGAAAGAGGTCAACAGCGTGGTCCCTTCATTGCTCTCATACAGTGAGGTGACACGGGTGCCGAGTAGGGCCGCGGCCAGCGGCCGACCCGAGGCAGGCACCATGATGGGTCCGACCCAGGTCTGGGTGACCGTGTTGAAGACGTGCCAGGCACCCTCTGAGTTCGGGACGGAAGGAGCGAAGGCGTACAGGTTGGCGATGCCCGCCGGTGCCAGTCCGCTTGATGGCTTGATTCCTGGTACTTCGCCGTGCCGGACCCAGCGCTGCCTTTGCAGCTCAAACGAATAGAGGACCTGCTGGTTCGGGGTGGTGATTTGCGTGATGTCGGTGCCGAGCAAATAAAGCCGGATCCGATCGCCGTCGATCTGCACGGCGGCCGCCGTGGTGGTGCCCAACGTGGACGGAAGAACCCCGAGTTCTCGCCATCCGGTGGTGCGGGGATCGGCTGAATGGGCCCGGGTAAAAATCATGGCTCTTCCGTTCGGCATCGGAGCGATGACATACAATCCGCTGCGGGCGACGGCTGCGCTTGCCGCGATGGCGCCGCCGGGAAGTTCCGGCAGGAGGGTGACCGTGTAGTTCTCACCCGCCGGTTGAAGCCAGAGCGGCGCACCGGGCGCCTCCGTCTGGCTGTTGACCACCAGCACACCTTCGCGCCCGGCCACCGCCCGCGCGCTGCTCAGGGGGAACGGCAGGTCAGTCGCGTTCAGTCGCCAGTCATCACCGGCCGCATTCAGGATGAAAACGGAGGCGGACGGACGACCGTCTGTGGTGGAGCGTCCTCCGATGACCAGCGGTCGGCCATTGTGCAGGGCCCATGCCGGCCCGGACACGGCCGGTGCTGGCAGGAGTCGGGAAGAGTGCTCGAACGTATCGAGGCTTTCCCGTCGAGTGTCGCGCGTGCAGGCGCCCGTGAGGAGGAGCAGCGTTCCGAGCAAAAGAGTGATCGAACGGTGGGGCAAGAGAGTGACCAGCAGAGGTTGGGGGAACCAGATGACTCTGGCGAGAGTCCTCACGGCACACGATTCGGCCATCGCGATCCGTTGGTATCTTCAGGAGACCATTGCTGGCGATCAGAAAGACAGATCGATGGAGCGGAGATGGATGTCGCCGATCTGCATGCAAGCGCGGCAGCGCAACCGCCGGTGCCGCCGCCGACGATCAGAATATCGGTATTGTATGTCTCCATGGTTTTCAGAAGGGTAATGGCTTCATTTTGAGTCCACGATGCGTTTCCAATCCTTACCTGCCCAGGTGGCCGACCACCTCAAGATGGAAATTGTTCGAGGACGCTGGTCCGGCTACCTGCCGGGCGAGCGCTCGTTGGCGCTGACGCTGCGGGTCAGCCGGCGGACGCTGACCTCGGCGCTCGCACAGCTTCAGCAAGCGGGCGTGATCCAGGCCGAGCCGGCGCGTGGTCACCGGATAGTGCGGGACCCTGAGGCCTCCGTTTCCGGCGAGGTTCGGCAAATTGGGCTGCTGACCTCCAGTCCCCTCGACCGCATGCGACCGGGCACAACGCTGTGGGTGAATGACCTCCAGGCGTTGTTGGGCGAGGCGGGCCTTCGGTTGAGTTTTTTCAACGGCTCCAAGCATTTTGTCCAAAAGCCGAACCGCTCGCTCGCCAAACTCGTGGCGGAAAATCAGCAGGCCTGCTGGATCCTGGCAGGTTCGACCGAACCTCTCCAGCGCTGGTTCGCCACCCAGAAGATTCCCGCGGTGGTGGTGGGCACCTGTCATGGCGAAATCGTCCTGCCGGACGTGGACTTGGATTTTCGCGCGATGGGCCGCCACGTCGCGGGTCGGCTGGCGGCCTTTCGGCACCGCAAAGCGGTGCTCTTTCAGACCAACGCTCCCGGTTACTTCACCAGCGAGACCGAGTGTGAACGGGGATTCAAGGAGGTGCTGCAAAAGTCCGGCGGCGAACCGCAGGTGGTGTATCACGAACGCAATCGGGACAGCCTGGCGCGTCTCTTGAAGCGCATGTTCAGTGCTGGCGAGCACGCCACCGCTCTCGTCGTGATCAACTCCCTCGACTACCTGACCGCAACCAGTTTCCTGACTCAGAA
>Ga0163154_10010256_pt1 | contig 10472 bp, 6 predicted proteins | sample OliLakLV19MP9P1_FD_148649 | JGI IMG/M metagenome (GOLD analysis project Ga0163154, IMG submission 148649) | Freshwater microbial mat bacterial communities from Lake Vanda, McMurdo Dry Valleys, Antarctica - Oligotrophic Lake LV.19.MP9.P1 | ecosystem: Environmental > Aquatic > Freshwater > Lake >...
GTGACGCTCTCGCCGCCGACCGCTGGGGTCGGCGGCGAGAGCGTCACCTTGCGTCGCCGCGTCGGCGCGAGGTCGCGCGCCGCCCGCGTGGCCCTGCGCGCGACACCCGACGTCATGTCGACGAGGTCCGAGTACGTGCCCGGCACCGCAGCGAAACCAAACGTGCCGTTCACGAGCGCCCGCACGCCAAGGCCGAACTCGGCCGGCGCAGCGGCCTCTGCGAGCTCACCGTTGCGCAGGCAGAGGTCCTCCCGCGCACAGCGGACGATGCGTGCGTCGGCGTATTCGGCCCCGGCCGCCAGGGCCTCGCGTACGGCGCGTTCGGCGAGTTCCTGCATCGGTGTCGACTTCGTTGCTCTGGGGTTGCCTCGCCGCGGCTCAGTGGGAACCGACCGAGGTGAACCGGAAGCCCTCGATCCGTAACGCCGGCACCCGACACTCGCCCTCGGAGAGCGTCGCGACGCGCTCGACCTCTGACCCGACGCCCGTCACGCGTGTCAATGCCTCGATGAGTGATTCCGTGAACCGCAGGTTTTTCACCCCCCCCACGATCTGTCCGTCGCGGACGAGGAAGGTGCCGTTGCGCGTGGTGCCCGTCAGCAGCAGGTCCCGTGGCTCGCTGACGCTGACGTAGTGGAGCTGAGACACGAGCAGGCCGTTCTCGACGCCGACCACGAGCTCGCCGAGCGACGTGTGCCCTGGCGCGAGCGCGAGGTGCTGCGCAGTCGGCCCTACGCTCGACGGCTGCGGCGCAGCGTGGCCCGTGTTCGGGCGGCCGAGGCGCGCCGCCCACCGCGCGTCGGTCACCGGCCCCACGAGCGCGCCGTCGCGTAGAAGGTCGACGCGTTGGACGACGGTGCCCTCGCCGTCGAACAACCACCCGGTCGAGCCGCGCGCGCAGGGCTCCTCGGTGAGCCGGAGCGCAGCGGGAAAGATGCGCTCGCCGATGCGCCCGCAGAGGAACGAGCTCCCCTCGGCGTACTCTTGCGCGCCAAAATTGGCCGCGAGCAAGAGCCCTGCGACCGCGCGCGGAGCGAGCACCACCGTCCAATCCCGCGGCTCGAGCTCGATGGGGTCGCGCGAAAGCAGCGCCGTCTCCGTGGCACGACCGATCACAGCGTCGGCGTCGATGCGGTCCACGTTGGCGTCGATCTGCTCTGCTGTGCCCGCGCCCCCGTGGCCGCCGCGTGGGTCGCACGCCGTCAGCGAAAACGATGCGCGCGAGCGCGCCGCGTGCACTCTGCGCCCAGCGGAGTTGACGAGCGTGCGGTTCGCCACCTGGGTCGAGACGAGACCCGCGCCGAGGAGCCCGTCCGCCTCCGTGCGTGCGAGCGCGCGCTCGATCCAGGCAGCCTTCTCACGGAAGGTGTGGTCCTGGGTCGGCCGCTCAGGGGCGGTGCCGGGGATGTCGACGCTCCCGCCGAGCGGCTGCGCGTCGGAGCTCGGCGCCGCGAGACGGGCGAGTGTCGAGGCGCGCTGCAGGGCGGCCTGCACCTCGACCCGGTCGAGCGTGCCCGTCGTGGCGCGCGCCTCGCGGAAGCCACCGCCTGGTTGTGCGTAACGCACGCGGACCGCGAGCTCGAAGCGCTCGCGGTCCGCGGACTGCGTCGGGCCGCTGGGTGCGAAGCGCACAAAACGCTCTTCGACACACTCGAGTGTCGCCTCCGTCTCGTCCGCTGAACTCTCCGCGATGAGCGCTTCGAGCAGATCGAAGGCATGGTCGTCTTGAAGCAAGCTCACGCGCCCAGTCTGGCGAACGTCCTGAGCTGCATCAATGCGAGTGAGCTTTTGCCTAGAAGTTTGACGCGCGCGAGTTCGCGCCGCGCGGGGCACTTCGACCCCGAGAGTCCCCCTAATGGGACACGACTAAGGGTTACCAGCTCATTGGACGACGAAGTTGACGAGGCGCCCGGGCACCACGATGACCTTCATCACCTCTTTACCCTCGAGCCTGTCGGCGATCGCGGCACGCGCCGCAGCCTCGAGCGCCGCCTTGTCGTTCGCGGCGCCCCGTGGGACCCGCGTCGTGCCCCGCAGCTTACCGAGTACCTGGATCGCGAGCTCGAACTCGTCCTCTTCGAGGTAGCGCTCGTCGACCTTGGGCCAAGGCGCCGCTGCGACCGAGCCGCGCCCGCCGAGGCGCGTCCAGAGTTCCTCCGCCATGTGGGGCGCGAACGGCGCGAGGGCGCACACGAATCGCCGCGCCTGCTCGCGCGTCAAGGCGGGCTGGCCCTCCCCGGTCGTCGACGTGGGGACCGGCTTCGCCGTGGTCACCTTCTGGGCCGTGTTCACGAACTCCATGAAGCCCGAAATTGCAGTGTTGAAGTTGAAGCCTTTGAAGGCGTCCTCGACGCGCTTCAAGCACTGATTGAGCGCGCGCTCGACCTCGAGGCGCTCGCCCACTGGGACACCGGTCGCCTCGACGGCGAGGTGCGGACGAACCGGCGCGTCCGCCGCCTCGTCGACGAAGAGGCGCCACGCGCGTTCGAGGAACCGCCGCGATCCAGGTACGTCGCGCGGGTTCCACGGCTTCGAGTCCGCGAGCGGTCCCATGAACATCTCGTAGACGCGGAAGGTGTCGACGCCGTACTGGGCGCACACGTCATCGGGATTCACGACGTTCTTCAGCCCCTTCGACATCTTGGCGACGATGCGCTTCACAGGCCCGCCAGACTTCTTCAGCTTTGGCGCAACGCCGTCGTCCTCGACTTCGTCGATGGGCGTCAAGCGCCCTGTCTCGTCTTCGTACGCGAACGCTGTCAGCATCCCCTGGTTGAAGAGCCTCTGGAACGGCTCCTTCGTTGTCACGACGCCGCAGTCGAAGAGCACTTTGTGCCAAAAGCGCGCGTACAATAGGTGCAGCACCGCGTGCTCGGTGCCGCCGACATAGAGGTCGACGTTCTGCCAATAACTTTCGGCCACGGGCGAGAGTGGCGCAAACGAGCACGTCGGGTCCATGAAGCGCAGGTAGTACCAACAGGACCCGGCCCAGCCCGGCATCGTGTCGGTGTCGCGCCGCATCGACTCGCCCGTCACCGGGTGCTTCGTGTGCACGAAGGCAGCGACTTTCGACAGCGGCGGAGAGCCGTCGTCGGAGGGCGCGAAGTCTTGCATCGGCGGCAGCTCGACGGGCAGGTACTCGTCTGGTACACGCACGTGTGTGCCGTCCGCGCGGTGAAGGACGGGGAAGGGCTCGCCCCAGTAACGCTGCCGCGAGAAGAGCCAGTCGCGCAGCTTGTAGTTCACTTTGTGCGTGCCGATGCCACGTGCGACGAGCAGCTCGATCGCCGTCTGCTTCGCGCGCGCGGTGGGGAGGCCGTCCCAGGCCGGTGAGTTGCACGCAATGCCGTCCCCGGGCGCGCAGACCGCGGCGTCGGGTGCCGCGTCGCCCACTCTCACGACGGGGCGCACGGGCAGGTCGAACTTCTGCGCGAACTCGAAGTCGCGCTCGTCGTGGCCCGGGACGCACATGATCGCGCCCGTGCCGTACGACATCAGCACGTAGTCGCCGACGAACACGGGGATGCGGCCCGCGGGGTCGTCGGCGGCGAAGACCGGGTTCTGCGCGAACGCGCCGGTGAAGACGCCCGACTTGTCCTTGGCCAGCTCGGTGCGCTGCAGCTCCGACTTCTTCGACGCGGCGTCGCGGTAGGCCTCGACCGCGGCGCGCTGCGGCGGCGTCGTGATCCGTGCCAGCATCGGGTGCTCTGGAGAGATGACCATGAACGTCGCGCCGTACAGCGTGTCGGGCCGCGTCGTGTAGACCCGCAGCGTCGCCGCGCTGGCGCCCTCGACCGTGAAGTCGATCTCGGCGCCCTCCGACCGGCCGATCCACTCACGCTGCATCGTCTTGACCGACTCGGGCCAATCGAGCAGCTCGAGGTCGTCGATCAGGCGCTGCGCATACTCCGTGATCTTCAGCATCCACTGGCGCAGCGGGCGCCGCACACACGGGTGATCACCGCGCTCCGAGCGGCCGTTGATGACCTCTTCGTTGGCGAGCACGGTCTTGAGCGCTTCACACCACCACACGGCGACCTCGGCCTGATACGCGAGGCCACGGTCGTAGAGGCGGCAGAAGATCCACTGCGTCCAGCGGTAGTAGTTCGGGTCGGCGGTCGAGAGGCAGCGCTCCCAGTCGTACGAGAGCCCGATCGACTCGAGCTGCCGGCGATATGTCGCGATATTGCCCCGCGTCGCGTCCGCCGGATGCATGCCCGTGGCGATCGCGTACTGCTCCGCGGGCAGGCCGAAGGCGTCGAAGCCCATCGGGTGCAGCACGTTGTACCCTTCCATCCGTTTGCGCCGCGCCACGATGTCGCTGCCGATGTACCCCATCGGGTGCCCGACGTGCAGGCCCGCCCCCGAGGGGTACGGGAACATGTCGAGGATGTAGTACTTCGGCTTCGAAGCGTCGAAGTCGGCGTCACCCGGGTTTGGGGTGCGAAAGGTGCGCTCGGCCCGCCAGCGGGCCTGCTGACGGGCTTCGATGGCCCGGGGATCGTACGTATTGCTCACGGTATGGGGCGCGCGGCGTGCGCGTGGGCGGCGATGATAGTCAGCACAGATGTGCGCCCACGCGGCGCGCGGGCGGAATGTCGTGCTCTGGCCTTGACGCGCGCGGCCAGGCTCCTCATTCTCTCGGCCCTACCGCGCAAAGGCGCGGGGACGTGGGCACTACCCCGCGCCGTCGCGGCGCGGGGACGTGGGCACTGCCCCGCGCCGTCGCGGCGCGGGGACGGAGGCACTGCCCCGCCAACAGCGCCGGCGCGGCAACCGACACCCGGGGGATTAGCTCAGCTGGTAGAGCGCTTGCATGGCATGCAAGAGGTCAGGGGTTCAAGTCCCCTATCCTCCACCACCTCCACACGGCGGCGGCCGACCCTCGGGTCGGCCGCCGCCGCGCTTTCGAGGCAAAGCGCGCCCTGAGGTCGGTACCTTGTCCCCCCAAGCGCAGCTCGGACCGCGCCCTCGACCCGCACCATGACCGACCTGGCTCACCCGGATCGCCTCGCGAAACTCGCGGCCATGCGCGCCGAAGGGGTCGACCCCTACCCCGCGCGCGGCGTCGACGCGACCCCCACGCGCGCCCTCCACGGGGGCGGCGGGACCCCGGCCGAGCCCGGGCCCATGATCGGGCAGTCGGTGACGATCGCCGGACGGCTGATGGGCCTGCGCGACTTCGGCAAGCTCGTCTTCTTCCCCCTGATGGACCGCACGGGCAGGCTCCAGGTCGGGCTGCAGAAGGACCGCCTCCCCGCATGGTGGCCGCGCCGCAAGTGGCTCGACGGCGGGGACCTCGTCGGGGTCACAGGCGAGCTCGGGTTCACGCAGAAGGGTGAGCTCACGGTGTGGGCCACGGAGGTCACCCTCCTCGCCAAGGCCGTCGCGCCGCCGCCCGAGAAGTGGCACGGCCTCGCGGACGTCGAGGCGCGCTACCGCCGCCGCTACGTCGATCTCTGGGCGTCCGAGGGGGTCATGGACGTCTTCGTCAAGCGCTCGCTCGCCCTGCGCGCGATGCGGCGAGTGCTCGAGGACGAGGGTTACCTCGAGGTCGAGACGCCGACGCTGCACCCGATCGCGGGCGGCGCAACGGCGCGGCCGTTCGTGACGCACCACAACGCGCTCGACGCGGAGCTCTACTTGCGCATCGCGCCCGAACTCTACCTGAAGCGCCTCGTCGTCGGAGGTCTCGAACGTGTGTTCGAGGTCAGCCGCAACTTCCGCAACGAAGGCCTCTCCACGCGCCACAATCCGGAGTTCACGATGCTGGAGCTCTACGAGGCCCAAGCGGACTACCGGCGCATGATGGAGCTGACAGAGAGACTCGTCGAGGCCGCGGCGGTCGCCGTCAACGGGCACACGCGGGTCCACTTCCGCGGACAGGACTACGACCTCGCCGCGCCCTACCCGCGCTGGCGTTACACGGATCTGTTCGAGCAGCACGCTGGTTGCCGGTACGACGACGAGCCCGCGGTGCGCGCGCGGGCGAAGGCGCTGGGTCTGCATGACCCGGGTCAGGGCGCGACGCAGGGTGACGGCGCCTACTGGAAGCTCATGAACGACGTCTTCGAGGCGACCGTCGAGCTGCACCTCACTGGGCCCGTCTTCGTCACCGACTACCCGACCCCGATCTGCCCGCTCGCCAAGGCCACCCCCGCGGACCCGCGCATCGCGGAGCGCTTCGAGGTCTTCGTCGCCTGCATGGAGCTCGGCAACGCGTTCAGCGAGCTCAACGACCCCGCCGAGCAGCACCGCCGCTTCGAGGAGCAGGTCGCTTCGCAGGACCCGGAGGCGCCGGGGGAGGTCGACATCGACTACGTGCAGGCGCTCGAGTACGGGATGCCCCCCGCGGGCGGCCTCGGGATCGGCATCGATCGCCTCGTGATGCTGCTGACGGGCCAGGATTCGATCCGGGACGTGTTGCTCTTCCCGGCGATGCGGCGCATCGCTGATGCTGCGGCAGAGGCGCCGGCGGAGGCGCCGGCGGAAGCGCCGGCGGAAGCGCCGGCAGTGGCTCGCACGCCCGCGGGAGAAAAGGCCTGAGGCCCACCAAGTGTTCAAGACCTTCCTCAGCCTGCGCTACCTGCGCGCGCGCAAGACGAACTGGATCGGCGTCGCGGGCATCTTCGTCGCCGTCGCCGCGCTGATCCTCATCCTGTCGATCATGGCGGGGTTCCTCGCGGAGAGCCGCAAGCACTTGCGCGGCAACCTCGCGGACCTCGTCATCACGCCGGCCGACGGTCGGATCGAGCATGGCAAGGAGCCCTCCCGCGACCTCGAGCGCCTGCTCGCGCTCGTCGAGGAGGACCCCCGTGTCGCGGGCGCAACACCGCAGCTCGTGTGGTACGGACTCGTGATGCCGGAGTTCGCGGCGAGCGCGATGGAGCGCCCGATGCAAGACGCGATCACCCTGGTCGAGCTCGTCGGGATCGACCACGAGCGCGAGGCCAAGGTGACCAGCTTCGGTGAGTCGCTGAGCAAGGACTTCGCCGTGAAGTTCCCGAGCTTGGGGCGGCCCGACGATATCGCCGACCCCTTCAAGCTGCCGCGCAACTACAGGCCGGAAGGCCGCCCCAAGCCGCCGATGATCGTCGGCGAGCAGCTCGGACACGTCTGGCAGCTGCGCAAAGGCGACGAGGTGCCGGTGATGACGGCGACGATCGACCGCGAGACCCGGGTCGTCAACGAAGAGCCGTCCAAGCGCTCGTTTGTCGTCGCGGGCACGTTCCGCAGCGGCGAGAACGAGATGGACTTCCAGCGCGCGTACTTCGATCGGCGCGACCTCGCGGACTACCTGGGGTTGTCCGAGGGACCGACCCCACGCGATTTCTCCTCGGTCCTCGTCCGGCTCCACGACTACGCGCGCGACAAGGACGCAGTGCGCACCGAGCTCTACGAGAAGCTGCACGAAGCCGGCTTCCTGCACGACCCAGAGAGCGCTTATCGCGAGATCACGACCTGGGAGGACCGCCGCCAGAATCTCCTGCGCGCGATCGAGAACGAGCGCGCGCTGATGGGCATCATGCTGTCGCTCGTGCTCGTCGTCGCGGGCTTCACGGTCTTCGCCCTGCTGTCGATGATGGTCATCGAGAAGCGGCGCGACATCGGCATCCTCTCCGCGCTCGGCGCAACGCCGCGCGGCGTCATGGCGTTGTTCCTGCTCATAGGCCTCTGGCAGGCGCTGCTGGGCGCCGCGCTCGGCGCGGGGGCCGGGATCTGGGCCGCCATCCGCATCGACGCCATCGAGCAGTGGCTCTCGCGCACGTTCGGCTTCCAGATCTTCAATCGCGACGTCTACTTCTTCGATCACATCCCGAGCGTCATCGAGCCGTTGGGCGTGAGCCTCATCGTCGGCGGCGCCGTCATCCTCACATTGGTCTTCGCTGCTGTCCCCGCCTGGCGCGCTGCGCGCCTCAACCCCGTCGACGCACTGCGGTACGAGTGATGGCCGACACCTTCGAAGCCAACCCGGTGCGCGCGCCGTACGGCGCCGCGCAGGAAGTCGCGGACAGCGTCGCGCTCGCCGCGCGCGGGATCGAGCGCTCTTACTCGATCGGCGGGCGCTCCATCGGCGTCCTGCACGGCGTCGACCTCGAGCTGAGGCGCGGCGAGCGCCTCGCGCTCATGGGCGCCTCCGGCGCAGGCAAGACGACGCTGCTCAACATCCTCGGCCTGCTCGACCGACCGACCGCAGGCAGCGTCTGGATCGAGGGCGAGAGCGCGTGGGAGCTCGAGCTGGTCGAACGCGCGCGCCTGCGCAACCGCCGCATCGGCTTCGTGTTCCAGTTCTACCACCTCCTGGCGGAGCTCGACGCGCTCGAGAACGTCTTGCTGCCCGCGCTGATCGGCCTGTCGCGCGCCGAGTACACGCGCCGTCGCAAGGAGCTCCGGGGCAACGCGCGCGAGATGCTCGAGCGCTTCGGCCTCGCCGAGCGCCTGACCCACCGTCCGGGCCAGATGTCCGGCGGCGAACAACAGCGTGTCGCGATCGCGCGCGCGCTGATTCTCGACCCGCCCATCCTGATCGCCGACGAGCCGACGGGCAACCTCGACCGCGGCACGGGCGAGAAGGTGCTGGAGCTCCTGCTGGACGAGCAGGGGCGGCGCGGGACGTCGCTGCTCCTCGTCACTCACGACGAGCGCCTCGCGCAGCGCTGTCAGCGCGTCGTCCACATCGAGGACGGCCGCGTCCGCTGACGCCTGCCACTCGACATAGTAGGCGAGCATGCAGAGCAGCACATGTGCTTTGACTCGCTCGTCCTTCCAGTGAAAGATTGGACGGATCTTCAAGTCGACGGTCTTCATGCTCCGAAACGCTCGCTCGACGGCGGACAGTGACTTGTACGTCCTCACGGTGTCGTTCGCGCTCATTTGCTCCGATGGAACGTTGGTCCGCACTACATAGATCCCATCGAGCGCAGCCTCAGCGCAAATCTTGTCGACTTTCCGAGAATACCGCAGTGACTCGTCACTGATGTCGATCTCGAAGTGCTTGCCCACCTTGTGCTTGTTGCGGATCGCGCCCCACCCTCTGGGTAGCTGCGGAGATCTTCGCGAGTTCCTCTTCAGTGGCCTGCAACAGCTCTTCACGCTTCCGTGCCCGGTCATGGGCGAGCAACGGATTGCGACAGACCATCAGGCGTTCGCCGGGGAAGTCGACGGAAGTGATCTCGGCCAGGTTGGCTTCGTCGAAGAGGGACTGGGATACTTCTCCGCATTCAACGAGTCGCTTGATTGCGGGCGAGCGCAGTGCCGTGCCGTGATCCAGAAAGTCCCTCTACGGTCTGGAGATCCTCTCTGATCCTGGCCTCGGTCAGCATGCCTCGGTCGCCAGCTACCACCACACGTTCGATCCCGAAGCGCTTACGCAGCTTCCTGACCTGCGAGGCCACGGTCTGCGGATCGCCGGTATTGCCTTCGAAGACTTCGACCGCAATGGGACAGCCTTCGGCGTTGCAGAGCAGGTCAATCACGATCTGGAGCTTGCCATTCTTCTTGTCACGGTTGTGCCCGCGCTCCGCAAGTGGGCACTTGGTGCCCTCGACCTCGGCGGTCACCCCAAATCCGGCCAGTCGTGGTCGGGTCAAACCCGGCCAGTTGAGAGCTCGGGACGACGTGGGTCAGTGTGTATCCTCGACGCGGCTCGACGGCAACCCGCCGCAGTCACGATCCAGCGCGGCGGCGACGGCGAAGTGCTCGAACATTTAGCTCCCCTGGCGCGCGACGCTCGGGTTCGCCCCTTCTCCGCGTGGGCGACGCCCGCAACTCGTGCCGAAGTCGCTGACCCGCTGAGAATCCGCCCCCGCGCGCCACGCGCAGGATCCTGCTGCGCGCCAGTCGCAGGATCAGGGCGGTACCCGTTCGGTGAGTTCGTAGCGGTAGCACTCCTGGACCTACGGAAAGGGGCTGTGCTCGCGAATCGGTCGGCACCGGCCCCGTCTGGGCAAGGCGTGCCGATCGACCTCTGGTCACGTCGTCGCCGCTCTCCTCAGCGGAACCATCGGGTGGACCAGGGCCGTTCCCGGCCCTGGCCTCCCACAGATCCGGACGTGCGCAACTCACGCATCCGGCTCCTCAACGGCATGGGTTCGTTACGTGGGGCGCAAGATGGGGTGAACCGCGTGGGCGAGAGGAATGGGGTAGCGCTTACAGAGCGCGTCCCACCATTCCCGGCCCTGGCGCTTGGCGTGCGAGCGGCGTTTCAGCCACTTGCGCCAAATCTTGCGCCAACCCTCCCGGAAGAGGACGAGGCTGAGCGAGTTCCCGGTGATGCCGTAGTACCCGCAGTGACCTCGAACCGCTTGCGAGAGGCGTCGGTGCTGATAGCGCACTGGCGCGTGGCGGTTCATGCGGCACCAGTCGTCGATGCGCGACAGCGCACGAGCGAGCCGTTTCCGCATGGTCTTCCGCTTGACGACCCAGTACCCCTTGTGCGAGCGCGACCAGTAGAGGGTGAAGCCCAGGAAGTC
>Ga0163154_10010259_pt1 | contig 10469 bp, 14 predicted proteins | sample OliLakLV19MP9P1_FD_148649 | JGI IMG/M metagenome (GOLD analysis project Ga0163154, IMG submission 148649) | Freshwater microbial mat bacterial communities from Lake Vanda, McMurdo Dry Valleys, Antarctica - Oligotrophic Lake LV.19.MP9.P1 | ecosystem: Environmental > Aquatic > Freshwater > Lake >...
GCCGAGCAGGGTGAGTCCACCAACCGCGGGGCCGTGTTTGTGGCGACTAGTGGCGGGCTGTGGCAGCTTGGGGGCGGGACTTGGGGCTGGGTCCAGGACACCAACTGCACGGTTGGCATTAACACCGATTCCATGACCTCCTTCAATGGCTCCATCTACTATGGCGCAGGCGTTATGTTCCGGCGTCGGACGCCAGTCGCCCCCTATGGAGTCCTTGGCACGCACGCTGATGTTAAGCAGCACAACGGGGCCCTCCGCGTGTCCATTATGACGGTCTGGAACAACCGCATTTGGTATGCTGTACAGTACCCCCGGTCTATTGCCCTGTACTCCAGCGATGGCAATGTCACACAGCGGGCCATTGACATTCCTAATGACTTCTTTATTACATCTCTGGCGGTGCATTATGGGCACCTGTATATTGGGGGCCTTCGCCCCACCCCCGGCGATTCCAACAAGGGCACGGGTCAGGTGTGGCGCTTCTCGGGCACCTCGCTCACCTTGCTGTGGGAAGGTGGTGACCCCGCTGTTGGTGGGCACGCCTCGGTAACAGGAATGGTGTCGCACGGCCCAGCCCTCTACTGGACCGTCTCGGGCACCCCTGCTCAGAGCGCCGGTACCGACCCCGCAATCACCTACACCCCGCGCGCTTGTATTATGGGCTACGACCCTGTGAGTGACGCCATCTTTGAGGGGCCAGGCATCCCCGCTCCCGCGGGTGTTGGCACGGTTGCGGTTGCAGGGCTAGCCAGTGTGGGTGGGGTGCTGATAGCGCACTTTATGGATACCACTTTGGGTGGACCATATCCCAGCCCGAATGGGCACAACATTATCCACACGCTCGCCAAGTATGTGTCCGGCGGCACCAAGCGTAACGACTTCCAGGTTGACGGCGTGGACCTGCTTGGTGGAGCCTCATTTGATACCTTGGATACTTCCACGGTCATTCGGTCTGAGTTTGTTACATCGTCCAAGTACCACGGTGAAGAAGATGTGAGCAGTGAGGACAAGACTTGGCTGGGGATAAGGACGAGGGTACGTATTCCCCTTCCTGACGCTCAATTGCGGGTGGTAATGTTGACGGAGGGCAGCCGCGCTGAGGTGCCTATTGGAACAATCCACTACAACGCCACCCAGGTTGGGTGGCGCACGGCCACCCTCCCGATGCGCCCCTCTGTCTATGCTCAACAGGTATTGCTGGATGCCCCTGTGGGGTATTGGCGACTGGATGAGCGGACGGCCAGCTCGACCACGGTGCAGGACTTGGGCGCCGCTACCCCCACCGTTCTAACGGATGGACTCACGGGCGCTGTGATGCCTCGTAATGGCGTGGCAGTAGGCACCCCCACTCGCGAGGTTGCCGGTGCTCTTACGGAGGACCCCAACAATGCCTACACCTTCAATGGGAGCAGCCAGTACGTTCAGATTGCTGACGCTGATGACTGGTCGCTATTCAAGTCAGCTACCGCCGCCAGCATGGACGCGTGGATTCGCCCCACCTCCGTTGCTAGTGTGCAATCTGTTCTCTCCAAGTCGACAGGCGGCGGCACCTTTGAGTGGGAGGTGGTCTACCTTACGGACGGGACGGCCTACCTCAATATTCGTAATGCAGCAGGGGTGGTTATTGGCGGCGGGGGGCTAGGTGCCTGCCCCCTGAACACTTGGTCCCATATTGCTGTCACTTGGGATGGCACCACATTCCGTACATACGTCAATGGGGTAGCGGGAGTAACTGGCACCCTGTCTGGCACCTACACCAACGGCACAGCCGCCCTGAATATCGGGCGCCGTGGGGATGGGCTGGAGTATTACACGGGCTCGGTGGATGAGGTGGCTATCTACGCCACCCAGCTTAGTGCGGCACGCGTGCTTGTGCATTACAATGCGGGGGTAAACTCGCCCTCCTACCTGTCGGCAAACACCATCCAGTACAAGCTATACCTGGAGAACACCGCCACCAATCTGACCTCAACCGCATGTGTGGATGTTGACAGTGTGGAAGTTACCTGGCTGCCTAAGCCCGGCCTACGGCGTACTTGGCGCTACACCGCAATCATTCAAGACAACGACACCCGTCTGGATGACTCTGCTAACCCTGTCACTGTAGGGCAGACACTCTCTGACTTCCTCCAGTCCGCCTGGGCGAATCGCACGCCATACCTCCTGTGGGAAGCCCGCACGGCCACCACCACTCCCGTCCCCGCCTCTGAGGCTGGTATTAAGGTGTTTGTTACGGAGTTTTTGGAGCAGTCCTTCCGCATTAGCTCGGACAGCACAGAAACAGGCCGCTATGTTCAGGTCACTTTTACGGAGCATATCGAATAATGGTTAATAGGGAACGAGAGCCGCTAGAGGGCCGTCACCCGGCAGGTGCCGAGACACCACCGCAGACCTCTACCGAGCTGACCGACACGCGTGTAGACATGCCCCTCACGCTGACGGACGGCTTCCAGGTGATAGACCCTCGTGGGAGGGCCACAGTAGAGGTTGCGGGAGGACTAGCACAGGTGGATGCAGCATCTGTCACCGTTGGTGACGATGTGGACCTACTGAATGGACAGGGGCTAAATGCGGATTATGTACCTGGCCTCATCACCGATTATGATGGGGACCTGTCTGGTCAGAACCGGCTCACAAACCCCGGTTTCGAGACTGATGCCTCCGATTGGGTGGTATCGGGCGTCGGCACGGTGGCGCGTACTAACTCGTACAGCAAGTATGGCATGTGGTCAGGCGCCGTCACCAAAACTGTTGGTGCAGGCGATATTGCGGCGCGGACAGGCAGTTACACAGTGGTTCCGGGGCGGGTGTACACCTTCTCTACCTGGGTACGCACAGCAGTTACGGCCCGTACCTGCTATGTGACCCTATCGTGGTATGACGCCAACTTCGGCCTCATTTCCAACAGCAATGGGCCATCGTCTGCTGACACCACCACATTCCAACGGCGGTTTGTGTCAGCTACTGCACCAGCAACCGCTGCTTATGTTTATTGCTTTGTTACATGGCTTACCGCGGCCCTTAATGAGGTCCATGCATGGGACGCGGCCGCTCTTTGGGACCAGACAGCCTTCACCAACCTGGGCTGGTCCTTTACTAACTGCACGCCATACCTCTTGAGTTCAGGGGCCACTACAAACGAGCTATACATTGTGAGCACAAGTGCAACGGCGGGCATATTCTGTGGGGTGACTACCCCCCGAGTGATGTACAACGCTTTGCGGGCGTATGAGGCGTATATGCCTAGCGTCGTCCAAGTGCTGTCTGTCAATCCGGGGGAAGGAGCCGTTGCTGAGACAGTATTTATAAACAACCTGAATGTAGAATATCCCGATGGTAACCGCTTCCGCCTTGCTTTTGGGGGTGGTGGGCGATGGGGCACCTACAACTCAGGCGGTGTTGGGACTCCTACAGCAGCTTATGCGGACATTAATGGGCTTGGTTACATGGGAGTCCCCCCAAACATTGTTAGGGTGCGAGCCAACCTGGGTGTTTGGAGCACGGGCACGGGCGACACCTTTACTATCAAAGGCTTTAGCCTGGCAGCAGGCGGGCAGGTAACAGGACACATTAACCCGGTGGGGTCAATCAACCGCCTTAAGAGCAGTATTTCTAACTTTGGGGCGGCCTATGGAGGCGCTGGGAGCGCATGGGCAACCCTTAACACTGTCACAGTAGACAACTCGTTGTTTGTGGGATTTAGCCGCTCACAGACTTCTCTCCTTCTCAATTGGGTATGCTACTTTGTTTTGGGGACGGTGGCGAACAGCATTGTGAGCACCCGTGTAGCGGTGTCATTTGATAATGGTATCTCCTATCAACCTACTACTCAGGGCAACAATGGGACAACCCATGCCTCGGGCGCCAGCGTGCCTCTGAGTGGGACAGCATTGTATGTAGGGGAGATAACCAGCAACGTGCTGGTTAGAGTAGAAGGCTACCAGCAGACAGGTGGGGCTGCTGGGACATTCGCCGCCGGGCTGCTTACGGCCCTTTTCCTCCCGAACTAACCCAATGGCTGAGCGCATACGCGGGACCAAAGGATTTACAGGGGCGCGCGTCAAACAAGCTACCCTTATTGCGCCATATAGCACTATGTCCCTGGCCGAGGGGCTTGTGTACCAAGTGATGCTGGCAAAGGGCATCCCATTCAGCTACCGCTGGTTCGATGGGGACGCCCCTACCGTCAAGGAACTGGTGAAGGGCTGGGCTCCCGAGTTCACCCTCACCGAGTACCGAACAGTGGTGATAGTGCTCGGCGGGTTCTACGGGACCTTGCCGGATGTGGTGAACCAAGCGGCCCTCGCTCAGGTAGCCCTAGAGATGGACGGCTGGAAGCTGGTCTACCTGTTTGAGGCCGACATTCTCACGAAGGGGGCGGCGGCCAGCCTGGAGCTGGCTATGCCAGCCCTCGTGCTGCCGGGGATTGCCCACGGGACGGTGCGGTTCGGGCCCTACGGAATGCCAGACCTTATGGCAAAGCTGCGTATGCAGCGGGCCGCTCAAACTCACTCACGCAAGACGGCTATTGAATCTCAGACTGACAGGAGTTCAGGTGCAGGACGTATTGGTAGGCGCCGCTATCGTAAGCGCTTTGGGGGTGACCGCGTTCGTCGGGGTTCTTCTACTCAAACTGACAAAAGCGTTGCGGGGGATAGCCGAGTCGATTAGGGACCATAGCTCTGGCCTTGCTAGTCTTGCGGGTCAAGAGGACGTTCGGCTGGGGGACTCTTTCGATGAGCAGCTTGCCAAATTGCATTTGGAGAATCCTCCCGAGCCTGAGGTGCTTGTGTTTGACGATGGCGCGCCGTCTGAATTGTCAGACCTGCTAGCCTAACCACCACCAGCACGCACCACGGGATAATCACCAGGAGGGCGAGAGCCCCCAACACGGTGCCCAGGCCCACGCTTGCCGCACCCCATCCAGGGTCACTCATCATGGGTTCAACTCCAGGGTCGTCATCATCGAGGTACAGCCACTCCACAGCAACCGACTCACCATCGCCAAGAGCGGCGATGTTGCGTAGTCCCTCGGTCAGCGCGTTCGCTTTGTCTCCCTCACTGAGGGCCGCGCGCACGGCCTTCCACGCTGCTACCTCGGGGGGCTCTACAGGCTCGGTCATGGCTTCGTCTCCTCGGGGTCGGGACTGGTAGTAGCTGGGGAAGTCGACAAGACCTCTCGGACGAAATCTCGGACACCACCACGTCGAACATTCGTGGGTTTCAAGTCAGTCCAATCCACAATCTGTTGGAGTGCTCGTCGGAGACGGACGACCTCGGCTTCTGCTGCCCGGGCGCGCTCAACGTGCTCCAAGTCGAGTGCGATGGTGTCGAAGAACATCTTTTCAGCGGTGTCGGCGCGCTCACGGGCCGCTACAACCACCTCGTTCAGTCGTTCAACCTCGGCTTCCGCGACTTCGGCGCTTTCCTCGGCATCCGATAGAAGGTCCGAACACTTGGCGTACCGTTCCTGCCACTGGCGACTCTGGTGCTCGAACATCTCGGCGCGTTGCTCCCACTCGGACTCGGCTCCTAGAGCTGCGAGTACCACCTCGGGGCGGGCCAACAGCTTGTCGAGCACCCAAGCTTGCGACACCACATCGCGGCACTCAATGAGAATGTCCTCCAGTTCGGCTTGCGCTTCGTCGGGGGTCATCGGGTTCTCCTTCACTAGTAAGTAGGACCACTCTAGTCTACCATCCTGGCCCACGCATGGGTCATATGGCTCATCCCTTGTTCTTGTAGCCCTCGCCCCACGAGCTACCATACACTTCCGTCTCGACCACAATGGGGACACCCCGGATGGTGGTTTCCATCGCCTGCTTCACATCAGCCAGGAACCCCTCCGGGTCGGCGGTGGGGACCGAGAACAGCCACTCGTCGTGGATAGGCAGGAGGGCGTACTCTAGCAGCCCTGCCCCCCACAGCCGGAAGGTGGCGTCCTTAAACACCTCGCCCGCTCCACTCTGCACAATAGCGTTGGTGGCAGCGTAGGGGGCATGAGGCGAGAGGGGCCTACCCCACAGGCTGTGGACGGGGCGGCCCTTTTTGGCGTCACTCCGGTTCTTGCGGTCCCAGCGCCGAAGGTCAGGGTAGATAGACCAGAACCCTTCTACCAGGCCCTCCGCAATAGTGTCTGACACGCCAGTTTCGCGTGCAATGCTCTTTGAGCCTTTCGCATACAGCACGCCCAGCCCAATCGCCTTCCCAATGGAGTACTGGCGGGCGGATTCCTGGTCCACCCCAAACAGGCGGCGGGCGGTGAGGCTGTGGAACTTGACTTCGGACTGTGTGAGAAACTGAATCATCCGCTGGTCCTGGGACAGCGCGGCAGCCACGCGGGGCTCCACCTGGGAGAAGTCAGCACTCACAATCACCTGCCCCGGCGGGGCGATGAACATGGACCGGATGGTGCTGTCAGACGACGGGAGCTGCTGGAGTGGGGGGCGGGAAATGGACATGCGGCCGGTCTTGGCCTTGAGCCCATTGATAGACGCGTGGACGTAGTTCTGGTCGTCCAGGTTGTCGAGCACCCCGTCAATGTAGGCCGTGCTCCACTTAGCCAGGCGCTTGTACTCAATAAGCGCCTCAGCCAGCTCAAACTCCTGTGCCAGCACCGTCAGCACCTCGCGGTCGAGCTGAGCCTGGCCGTTAGCAGTGAACAGGGTAGGCGTCCACCCCTGCTCCCGCAATACCCGCTCCACATCACGGTTGGCGTTCGGGTTGACCACACCCCAGCCAGCCATCTTGTCAACCAGCTCCAAAATACGCGCCTGCCACTCAGCCTTGAGGCTGAGCGCATACTCCACATCCACCAGCATTCCTGCCTGCTCCCGCTCCCAGCACAAGCGGGCAATGTAATGCTCTTTCTCCGCAATAAACAGTTGGTCATCATCCAGGAGGGGGGTCAGCGCCTCATACAGGCGGGCGGTGCCTACCCCGTCCATGCAGGCGTAGTCCACATACTCCGGGAGGTCGATGGGCACCGTCGCCCAATCCACCTTCAACTTCCGCATGGCCCTCTTGAGGAGGTCCTGCTCGGCAGGGGGCTGGTCCAGGTACTTCTGCATGAGCGGCTTCAACCCGAGCACTTGGTCGCTCTTGTGGAGGTGGGCCAGGATATAAGTGTCCTGTACCCTATCCCACCCAACACTTATACCCTCAATCTTGTTGAGCATACGAATGTCGTAGCCAGCGTTGTGGAACACCAGCGTATCGGCCAGCTCCAGGGCGTACCCAATCAGGCTCTCATTCTCCGCGGGCACGCACCACGCTTGAGTGGTGTCGGCAAACACCACCAGCCGGGGGGTGTCGCTCCACCGTAGGCCGGTGGTTTCAGTGTCCACCGCCACCGTGCCTACTGACCGGAGCCAGTCGACAAATGCCGTCTCCTGGGCGCCGGTCTGTACGAGCCGCTCGTGCCCAAATACAAGGGCCTGCTGCTCTCTCACGGATGGGGGGCTACTAGTGGTCATTTCTGTCCCTGGAGAGGCTTAGGCGGCAAAATAGGGGCCTCTGGCGAGGCTTTGAGGGCAACGTCCCCCTTGCACCGGCCACATTTGACCACCGACGAGGCAGGCGCGTCGAGCAGGTGGCCGTGGGTGGGGCAATCAAAGGACACTAGCTGGCCGGTCATGCTACCCTCTCAATAACGTAGGTAGGTATGCCCTCCCGCTTGGCCTGGCGCACCATATCGGCTGTGCCCTTAGAGTCAACCAGCGGCTTGTTGATGAATGCCAGCACCATGTCAGGCTGGCCGTCCTTGAGCATTTGGCCGTTGCGGAGGGGGCCCGCTACCCTTCCGTGGGTACCCCACTGAGCCACATACGTCTCAACAATACGATTCTCACCCTCGGCCCAGCGGCGGCCCAGGGTGTCTGCTCCTGTTGCCCCTCCATTGATGACGGTAAAAACATCATCCAAGCCGTCGAGCATGGCACACACCAAAGGCCAGTCATCATAATCTCGGGAGCCGCACACTAGAACCTTCATGCCTCGTTCTCCTCCTCCTCGGCCCAAAAGTGGGGGTCAGCAGCTCCCCACGGGATAACCTCATCATCCGTGTAGTGGAGTGAAAGCAGCACGGTGTCCTTAGCCTCCCACAGCGCCATCATCTCGTCCCACTCGTCCAGCACCTCAGTTGCCGGGCCCTCCAGAAACTCTTGGGCCGCTTGCTGGCTCTTGCTTTTCATGGTGTCTGCGTCTTAGAGTAAGCCTCCATCTCGGCTGTTACAGCCCGAGCAGCTACCTTTGCGTAGAGCTGTTGCACCTGCGTCTCCTCCATCATACACCACTTGAGCATTTCCATTGTGTCGGGCACCTCGCGCATCGCACCGTACATGATGGTGGCTAGCCGGTACTCTGCAAACCGCCGCATAAAGGCGGGGTCCGTAATGAGGGGCCCCTCCAGAATGGAGGCCAGAATGGGCTGTGCCAGGAGGGGCACGCTAGTCACGCGGGCGTCCAATGTACGCAATGCTGGCAAGCAGCAGGCCCACCAGCAGGACGACCACCCCAAGCAGCAGCCACTCCTCAAGTGAGGAGCTGCCAGTGACGGGGTGGGCTGTCCGCACCACAGCGTCAACCAGCTCGGGCTGCACGGTGGGGCTATCCGGGAGGGGGTAGAATGTAGGGGTCACAGGAAAACCTTCCGGCTCTGGAGCTTGCTAAACAAGTCTCGTGCAAACCCCACGGGCGGCTCAAAGCCAAATCGGTCCAGTCGGTCCCGGTGTGCGCTATCTTCCACCATCGCCATGCATCGCTTCAAACTCACTGCCTCCTCATGGGTGAAGGTGATGTGCAGGTCCGGCTGGGTAGGCGTGTCAGAGGTGATGTTCACAGCCTAACCCCCTGATTATGCAGCGTCTCAAACAGGTCATTAGCAAAGTCCGCCGGGTCGGCAAATGTCAGGTGGTCACCATCATAGTTCCCGAACAGCACAATCTGCATACACCGCTTGAGTTCCCGCACCTCCTTGAGATTCATACTGATAAGCACGCTCGGTTCAGGGTGGTCGATGGCGAGGTTCACTGCACGTCCCCCAGCGCCCGGTTCGACTCAACGGCGGTGGTGATGGAGCGGAACTCCTGAACAGCCGCATTGATAAGGGACGCCGCCTCAACATCGGACAGCGTGAGCCCAACCTTGCCCGCCCAATCCTTGATAGCGGTCACAGCAAAGCTGTACTTCTGCTCACTGCCAATGGTGGAGTCACCGTGGGCCAGTTCCTCAGCCGCAATCACTGACTGCCGGGCAAACGCGTAGAGCGAGCCAAACTTGGACTCAAGGGCGGCTGCCTTCTTGGGGGCGCCAAGGCGCTCCAGCAGGCGGACGACAGCCGCACCGGCGGCGACAACCACGCCCACAAGGGCGGTGACTAGCACGCTGGTCAGTTCGGGTGGAAGGTCGTTAAACATACGAATGGTGCTCCTTTAGAAAGGTTCCTCATAGGAACCGGGCTCGGGCGGTGAAATGTCGCTCTCTTGGTCGAGGTACCCAAACAGTTGGCGCTCGGTGTACCGGCGGGTGGAAGGGTCATACCGGACTACAATTCCGTCCTGCATGAGGATACCATTTTGGCGGTTCTTGACTACCTGGAGGTGGACCAAACCTCGCACCGACGCCAGCTTGGTAAGGCGCCGCTCATCCTTGTCCACGTCGTCCAGTTCCTTGTGGAGGGCGGGGTCGCGGTCGGGTCGGAAGATACCGTACACCCAATCGGCGTCGTGCTCTCCCGCAAACAGCCCCGACGAGAGGGTTACCGGGAGGTGGCCTTCATTCTTGGCCTTGTCGTCCCCGCTCCTCCCCGTCTGCTGCACCACAAACAGCGCCATATCCTTTGCCAGCGCCCACCGCTTGAGGGCGGCAGTAGCCTGCATGGTGTTCTCATAGCTGTTGGCGTCTTGCAGCAGCCCCAGGTGGTCGATAAAGACACGCTTGGGGTTGCCGGGGGTCGCCTCCACCAGGCCAGCCAGCTCACCCAGCGTGGGCCGCATCGGCTGAGCGAGGGTAAGGTGGGGGTAGGTGTCCACCGTCAGGTCAATAGCCGCCTGCAACTCGTCATACGACTGATGGGTGGGGTCCTCCAGTACCTCCTCAATGTCACGGGCCCCTACTCTCAGGTTGGGGCAGGTCATCGTTGCCAGCCACGCCAGCACTTGGGCGTCCGACATTTCCAAGTTGAACAGGACAGTCGGAATCTCGGGGGTATTGGCAAGCACGTTCAGCAGCATGGTGGTCTTACCAGCTCCAGTACGCGCCCACAGCAGGGCCAGCTCACCCGCCTTCACCACGCCGCAGCGGGTGTCGAGCGAGAAGCCGGTGGGGAACTTGGCGCGGTGTTGCGCCGCCTGCTCCCGTAGCCCCTTAGCCGCATCTCTTAGACTCACTTAGCTCCTCTCGTCTGTTTAGTCCCTAGGGGCAGGAATCGAACCTGCATCTCCGGCGCAACCGGCGTCTTGACCAACTTG
>Ga0163154_10010262_pt1 | contig 10465 bp, 11 predicted proteins | sample OliLakLV19MP9P1_FD_148649 | JGI IMG/M metagenome (GOLD analysis project Ga0163154, IMG submission 148649) | Freshwater microbial mat bacterial communities from Lake Vanda, McMurdo Dry Valleys, Antarctica - Oligotrophic Lake LV.19.MP9.P1 | ecosystem: Environmental > Aquatic > Freshwater > Lake >...
GAAGGGCATTGACCACCATGCGCATGTCCGCACTGCGGGGGCGTCCACCCGGTTTTGCCAGCGGGATCAGATCCTTGATATACTCCCACTGGCTGTCGGTCAGATCGGTTGGATAGATGTGATGTTTCACACCTTCAGTATATCCACTGATCTGCCGTCAGCCGCTACTTCTCAGACAGCTTCTGAGTATAACAGAGGGGAATCTGTAGGCAAGAACCGAAGGTACCTTCTGATCCATAGTCATACTTACGACGCGGCAATCTTTGAATTCAGGTAATTATTTAAGATAACCTTGAAATATGATTGTGACGGCCACTGACACAAGAGCATGGTTGAGTCGAGTTGTAAGCCTCAGCCTGAAAGAGGACCCGCCGGTCAATGGGACAACCAACAACCCTTGAGCGTCTGAACTATCTTGGCAGCAGACAAGGAGCATCTCATGGCGAACATACAATCGCAATTCGAACAGTTCAACGGTACGATCAGGCTGGGGCGATTCGACGAAAATGCGACGCTGCGCGAAAAACGTGACATCATCCGGAAGAAGTTGAACAAGAACCTTCCTGGTGTGTTCGAAACTCATGGCGAAACGTGCCCGGAGTTCTACTTCCGCGACCAGGGAAGTTATGAAATGGATACGGGCACCAAACCGCTGGATGGAGACTATGACATTGACCAGGGACTATACTTTCTTGTAAGCACGAAGGAATATCCCGACCCCGTTGTCCTCAAGGAACGGGTGCATGAAGCGCTGGATGAACATACAAAAAATGTCGAGCTACGCCGAGCATGCGTGACCGTCTTCTATAGCTGCGACGGAGAACCCATCTACCATGTCGATGTAGCAGTTTACTCTGATGCCAGCAAGAACGACGATGTCAAATCGTACCACGCGAAAGGGAAGCGACACTCGCTCCCGGAAAATCGCTTCTGGGATGTGTCCGATCCACAAAAGTTAAGCGAAACTATCTTCGAACGATTTGTCGATGAAGATCGGGTGCAATTCCGGCGCATCGTTCGATACTTGAAGCGATGGAAAGCCGTTAACTTCATTAAAAGCGGCGGCGGCGCTCCAAACGGCATCGGATTGACAGTTATGACCTATGATGATTTCCAAGTCGAATACTCAGATCCTTGGGCCAATAAGCACGACGATCTTCGGGCAATGCGCAAGTTGGTTGAAGCCGTGCTAAGCCGGTTTACCCTTGTCTATGACAATGATGAGCAGGCATTTGTCGAACGCCTTGAAGTCAAGCTTCCCATTGAACCGTGGAATGACTTATTCGAGCGGATGACGAACAAACAGATGGCAGTCTTTAAGGACAAGCTTATTGAGTTGAAGGACGCGCTTATCTTTGCTGAACGCGACACTGCTGATCCTGTTGCTGCTTGCGAACGCCTGCAAAGAGTCTTCGGGACCGACTTTCCCGTGCCTAAGACACAGGACACCGCATCGCAACATCCAAGATCAATCTCGGCATCAGGGTATAGCGCATAGGTCTTAGTGCATGACATTTAGCCCTCCCGACCCTTGGCCGAGACAAAAACGCGTTCATAGTCGAGGACCCGCGGTGGTCGTGGTGCTGGCATCTGGAGCCGTTGCTGCCGTTTGACCGCCAGACGAAAGGCCGCATAGCCATCGTCAATCAGACGGCGGCGGCGGCGTTGGGGCTGCGTGGTGGTCGGTTTAACGCATGGAATGCGTTCATTTTCACGCCCGAGCAGCCAGAGGGCCCAGAGCGCACAGCTCACACCCATTAACAACACTTGCACCCGGTGGGTGGCCGTCACCCGCCCACGTTCCCAGTCAAATTGCCCACTCTTAATGATTTTGAACGTGCATTCGCACCACCAGCGACAGGCGTACTCATGAAACTGCGTCGCATCCGGGTCGAGATTCGACACTAAATACCAAATCACGGGCCGGAAGCCGGGACGAACCCGTTTCCAAATACTGACGTTGGCCCGCCGGTGGCCCTGTTTCCAGAGGCGCACCTGGGGGAAATAGCGGCCCATATTCGCCCGTTTATACACCCGCCGGAGCGGCATCCAGCCCTTGGTCGGGTGCTCGATCTGGGTTGATTCACTGGCCCGAAAAACGTAATTCCAGCTCAGGCCATCCAGACAATCGAGAAACGGCTCACCCGTGTGGACGCGATCCGCCAGGAGGGTGACGGTCATCCCGTCGGGGATCAGATCATCAATCGTGTGCAGGAGCGTGCGGGTGTCCTCCGCCCACGGCGCATTCGGCGCATAGATCAGCATGCTAAGCGGCAAGCTCATGCCATCGGTGGCCCAGCCAATCTGGACGACGTTGTAATCGGTGCCATGGCTCGTTTCGTCCACCGTCAGATACAGGTCGGTGGCGGGGACACTGGCCAGAATGGAGCGGATAAACGGATAGTATAGGTCTTCCATGGTCAAGCGCAGATCGCGCAGGATGCGTCTGACCTGGGTGGCATTGCTGCTGGCGGTGGCGCGAAAGGCCGTACTATCCGCAATGGTCTCGATCAACAGCGACCGGGTTTCAAAAATGCCGCTCACCAGCTGGATAAAGCGGCGCAGGACGGCGGGCGCGAGGTCAGGCAGATGCTGGCGCAACCACGGATCGAGCAGTGACAACGCGGGTTCGGTGACGTACAATGGGCTGGGCTGGTTCACGGTCAATCTCCTCGGCAGGTGAGTTTTAAGCACCTTTATCCTACCAGGAAGGACGGTGAACCAGTTCATCGGTTTTAGCCCATGAGGAGCGTGAACCAGTTCATCGCATCGGTGCTCATGGCATGGGTTCCATGAGCGCGAATGGTTCAGGATGGGTCTGCCAGAGTGGGTTCTATGATCACAAAGGACGTCATGTTATGCGCCGCTGTAGCCTTATACTCGGAATTATCTGGATTGTTTTGACCGCGTGTGGTGAAACGATCAGCCCATGTCAGGAACCCGTAGAAACACTGAATAAAATGGCCTGGGTGCTGCCACAAGAACGCGTTTCTGAGTCGGATTATAAAGAAAATGGCCTTCACAGTATCCAAATCACGACCGTTTTGACACCGCTTTCCCTGAGTATGGAGGCGTATGGGGTTCATTATCGCGACCAAATTGTGCGCAACCCAGCGTGGACGTTGGTGCGTGAAACAGGTACTGCGGATCGCTACGACAGTGACTGGATGATCCATGGAGTCTGTGGTGATATGACGGCACACTTTGCGCTTGCTCAGGAGCATGAAGGCAGCTATACAATGGAAACCACAATCACTGCACGGCAGCCATAAACGCGGCGCCGCTGGTTCCGTGATCAATACCACAACTCCTGCGTGTTCTCACAGGGCAATTGCATCTAAATTTATTGTGTCCATTTTTGAGCAAAAAAGCCCAATGCTGGGCGATCAAGTACGTATTTTTAGCATGAATGAGCACTACTGTTCCCGTTTTTTTTGGTTTTGGTGCCGTTAAACCATGACATGAAGATCAAAAAACGCTGTTTTGAGCGAACAATGTCTGTTTTTGATTTAGATGCAATTGCCCTGCGTGTTCTCATTGTGTGTCCGCCTAGGCTGGAATAGCGCAATGTCATGCACTAAGAGCGCATAGGTGGTGTCCATGGATAGTCCGTTTGCCAATTGGCGGAATAAATTGCTACGCCAGGTCGAACAAGCCGGACTCTTGCAGCACCCTCGACGGCTGACACACAAGCACGACATCAAAGGGTTAGTGGGTAGTATCACCGTCGAGGGCCATACCGTCCAGTTAAGGCTGTATGTAGACCCGCTGTTTCAAAATCAACTGCCAGTTTTCTTTCTCCAACCATGGGACGCATTAGGCTTTATTCCGCACATCGATACCAGCGGCATGATCTGCTTTTTGGAACAAGAAGGTATCGTTTTCGATTGGAGGCGTCCTTTTGAAGTTCTCCAGGAGTGCTTTTACCATGTCCGCCGCACGCTCTCGGAAGGCATAACCGCAGCAAATCAGCGCGATTTCGTTGATGAATTTGAAGTTTACTGGGGCAGGCTTCAGCAAACTAACGAAGCGCTTTCCGACTTGGAACCCTCTAATCACGTTGCTGAAGTGATTATTGGATCTAGCTCGAATGCTGAACCATCCCTGCGTATTTCCCAGAATATCTCTTCGCTCCGGCATATCGCCAATAAACGTACCGATCGAGGCCCTTGGTTGATATCAAGAGCTATATACCTTCCACTCGAAGCTGGTACAACCCTGGTTCCCCCCCGATCAGATCGGCCTTTCTGGGGGATGGATGACATCCGTCTTTTGCTAACATACTGCTCTGCGGAAAACCGCGAACATCTGGAACTGCTTGCAAGAAAGCGTTTTTACTCGAAAGAATACTTAATTTTAGGACTACCCCGCCCTGCAGGAGGGAAGGCCCTGTTCGGGATACGCTTTGATGAGGTCCAAGATCAGCATCCTATGATAGGCGGGCGATCAAAACAGATCATGCCTATAGTCATTACACGACGCGATAAGAATTATTTGGTACGACGAGGTGGTGGAGACATGGCAGTAACAGACAAACGCGTATTACTGCTTGGCTGCGGGGCGGTCGGAGGTCATATTGCATTTGAATTGTCGCGAGCTGGCGTAGAACAGCTTATTCTGCTAGATTTTGACACGCTGCAAGAACAGAACACATATAGACATGTATTGGGGCGGCAGTACTGGGGGACGAACAAAGCGCTTGCGTTAAAGCAAGCTCTCCGTCGGCAACTGCCGTTCTCGCAAGCCCAAGCCATCACAACCAGCATAGAAGTTGCGCTGGAAGCTGATCACGTCAATCTTACCCACTACGATCTCATTATCTCTGCCATGGGCAATCCGACATCGGAACTCGCACTGAATGAACATGTCCGTCAAATAGAGAACGGGCTACCGATCATCTTTACATGGCTTGAACCATTAGGGATCGGGGGTCATGCGCTTCTCACAGGCATCCATAAAAAGCCTGGTTGCCTTGAGTGCCTTTACTCTGATCCTAATGGTTCTGGAGAACTCCACAATCGTGCCTCATTCGCAGCTCCCGGACAAACTTTTCGACGCTCCCTCGCAGGCTGCGACAGTTTGCATACTCCTTACGGGTCGCTCGATGCCGCTCAAACAGCGCAAGCTGCCACACGCCTCGCGATTGATGTTCTGACTGGGAAAGAGAATCAGCACCGCCTTCGCTCCTGGAAAGGCAACAGCGATACGTTTACCGAAGCCAACTTTATTCTCGCGCCACGATACCGCTTTAGTGTGGATAAAATCGCGGCCCAAGAGACCTCTTTCGCCAGTCCAACGTGCCGCATCTGTAGCATCAAGACGAATGAGGCTAGCTGATGGATGATTCACAGGATTTTTCGACCCGTACCTTCCAGAGCGCTGAATCACGAGTCTTTGAAATCAGCCGCATCCCCTGGGCCACTATTCACAACTTTCAACAACACGAGCGCCATACATTGGAAGCTGGAGGGGTGCTTCTTGGCAGGCATCTTCTGGACAAAAGTGCTATCATCGTTGATCAAGTAACAACGCCTCTGCCGGGCGACCGTCGCACTAGAACAAGCTTTTATCGCTCTCAGAAGCGCCACCAGAAAATAATTGATCAGGTATGGCAAGCAAGCAATGGAACCTGCACGTATCTCGGCGAATGGCACACCCATCCAGAGCCAGTACCCATGCCTTCGATGGTTGATTGGCGCGGCTGGTTAAAACGTTTAGCAACAGACCAATTTACTGAGCCGCTTTTCTTTGTTATTGTTGGAACACAGCACACCTGCGTCTGGGAGGGAACCCGCAATGGAGTAATAACGCCATTGCAAAGTAGTGCAAAGAATAGATGCTATGACCAAACGACCACCAATACCTGAGCCAACACAACGCGAACTATGGGCGCGAGCCGCTGGCCGTTGCCAATTTCTCGGATGCAATGTCCTCCTCTATAAAGACGCCTTAACCCAACAGCGATCGAACCTAGCCGTAATCTCGCACATCGTGGCTTTCAGGCCTGATGGACCAAGGGGTGACCCAGTTCGCTCAAAACTCTTGGAAAAGGACATTAGTAACTTGATGTTGACATGCAGGAAGCATGGAAAACTCATTGATGACAAAAGTCTTGAGAAAGAATACCCTGAGGCGCTGCTCGTCTCATTCAAACAGGACCACGAAACGCGTGTTCGGAGAGCTACTGAAATCACCGAAGATGCGCAAACGCATGTGTTGATTGTACAAGCCTCCATCAATGGCCGGGATTTCCATGTAAATCCAGCTGCGGCTCATCGCGCAATCCGGCCAAAGTATCCTGCTGAAGATCATCCCCTGGTTATTGACTTGAGCGGAACAAGGCTGCCAGCCGAAGGCGAAGCGTTCTTCCGGCTCATGGCACAAAGCATCAGCGATCAACTTCAGCTCATTCTGGCCCGGCGGGCTGGAATAGCGCGCATTAACTCTCTTTCTGTCTTTGCGATTGCGCCTATCCCGCTCCTCATCCATCTTGGATACTGTCTGGGCACTCTGGAGAACATCGATCTGTATCAGAAACATTATGGTAGCCAAGACTGGACATGGATGGATGTTGAAGACACGCAGGAGTTTTACACTGCTGTTATCCCTGAAGGCAGTGATGAGGATAGTAATCCAATAGCGCTCGTATTCTCAATTAGTGGATGGATGAGCATAGATCAGGTGAAAAAGGCGGTAGACAACGATGTCCGTATCTACGAAATACAAGCCAATGAACCGAGCCGCGATTTCTTACGTTCGCGAAAAAGGTTGGAACTCTTCGGTATCGAACTCCGCAAAATACTCGTAGCACTGCGCTATGCACATCACCAACGAAAGCCCATCCACGTTTTTCTAGCGATTCCTGCTCCATTGGCGATAGAGTTTGGAAGAAATATCAGAACCCTTGATACGCCATTCATCATTTATGAGTATGAAGATTCGCAACATGCCTATATGCCTATCATGAGATTCAACGCAAACCCTTGATAATTCAATCCCAGATAACAATCAAAACCAAGTCCCAGAAGGTATACTTTTCAGGACATTACCATGACCAGTGACTTGCTGCGTTCCCTTTTATGGTCTATAATGCATTCCGCAAACGTCTTGAGACTTTAGGGAACATTGAGGAGGACACTATGACACTGGTCGGGTACGCACGGGTGAGTTCGGTCGGCCAGAGTCTGGCGGTGCAGCTGGACAAGCTCCAGGGCTGCGATCCGATCTTCCAGGAGAAACGCAGTGGCACGTCCGACAAGCGGCCCCAACTGGCGGCCTGCCTCCAGTATGTCCGGCGCGGCGATACCCTGGTCGTCACCAAGCTCGATCGGTTGGTCCGCTCGACCGTACACCTCTGCCAGCTTGCCGAGACCCTCCAACGCAGCGGGGTGGCGCTGCGCGTTCTTGACCAGGCGATCGATACCAGCGACGCCACCGGCCGGCTGCTCTTTCACATACTGGGGGCGATTGCCCAGTTTGAGACCGAGATTCGGGCTGAGCGCCAGCTGGATGGCATTGCCAACGCCCGTGCCCGTGGCATCGCCTTTGGTCGGCGACCGACCTTGACATCGGAGCAAGTCGTCGAGCTCCGCGAGCGTCGTCAGCAGGGTGTGCTCATCAAAAACCTCATGGCCGACTATGGCCTGGGCAAAACCGCGCTCTACCGCTACCTTAATGGAGCGGCACCACCTTCTGCGGATGACGATGCTGGTTGCAGGGACCTGACGAGGAGCGCTGATGCTGCTATACTCGTCACATCACGACCAGGAGGATCACCATGACCACCGTTGATTTAGCGGTTGCCCAACAGCAGCTGCAAGCCTTAACTGATGAAGCCGCGCACGGGCATGACGTCATTATCACCCGGGCGGATGGCAGTGCCTTTAAGTTAGTTCCCGTGGTCACGGGGACACCTCGCTTTGGCAGCGCCGCCGGAAAAATCATCATGCGTGACGATTTTGATGCGCCCCTGGAAGAGTTTGAGGAGTACTATCGATGAGGTGTTTGCTCGATACGCATACCTTCTTATGGTATATCGGGCGCCATCCAGCGATCCCATCGACTATCCGCGAGCTCATTGAACAGCCCACAACCCTGCGGTTCCTGAGCATTGCCAGTCTGTGGGAAATGGCGATCAAGGTCAACGCTGGAAAGCTGGAGATTGGGATGCCGTTCCCGACTCTCGTGCATGATCACGTCGTCGGCAATGGGATTATGCTGCTATCAATCGATGCCGATCATCTCGAGGTGTTTTCTCAGCTCCCGCTGCATCATCGTGACCCGTTTGATCGCCTGTTGATTGCCCAGGCCATGACCGAAGGGATGACGCTCTTAAGTCGTGATGGCATGTTTGATCAGTATTGTGTGGAGCGCCGGTGGGCCTAATCCGCGATCACACCCCCAGCGGTGAATCGATCACGGCATGATGTGCGAAGGGGCGCCATGCACGCATCCCCGTGGCGTTCCTACGTTCTGGATACAGGGCTCTGATGATTGCGACCGGAGGATGGAATGAGTATTTGTGCGGGGTTGCCGGCCATTATCCACGCTCACATGAGCGCCCCAACCTGGGATAGTAGCGCATTGCTGCGAGCGATGATTCAGCAGATCGAGGCCAACTGGGCGGCATCGCCGCGCCGTCTCGCAGGCAAACGCCCCTCGCCTCAGAACTGGCGCTTTCGGACAATGCCTGGAATCGCTGCGCACAACCAGAGTCCTGAGAAGACGCTAGAAAAAGCGATTGTGAACACCGCACCAGATGCGACGTGGGCCAATCAAGTGCCAACGGCTTCAGGATTATATGAAGCGCATCGTGATCGCCACCGCAACATCGATCTGGTCCACCGCATAGCACCGGGCGAGTATGACGTTATTGAGTTGAAGGTTGGCAGCAATACGCCGCCCTATGCGGCCATGGAAGTGCTCCAGTACGCCGCGTTATATACGTTTGCCCGGCGCCACTCTACCAACCACGAGTGCAGGCAGCACGAACTCTTGCAGGCTGACACGATCCATCTCCGCGTGCTTGCGCCAACCAGCTTCTATCGGAAGGAGCCGGTCGATGCGCTCGAGGTCTGTATCGACGAAGGGCTGGCTACATTCTGTGCAACCGAGTTGCTCACATGGATGATGGACTTTGCGTTTCTTGCATTTCCGACGAGTTTTGTCTGGCCATGTGCCGCGGAAGAACTTCAGACCGCGCTCCAGGGCGTCCATGCGGTTGTTCTTGGAGACCACTAAAAAGTCGGGGGCATCAACCAGTGGCCCACTGGTTGATGCCCTCTCACGCAGGGAGGTTTGGCTACCCCCGACTTTTTAGTGGTCTCCACCCTGGCCGCCCGTGCCGGCACGCCGGTGGACCGTTTGCAGGATGCCGGCGGCTGGAATTCGCCGGTCATGGCGCTGCGCTATCTAGAAGCCGCTGCCATTGCCAACACCGGCGTTCGCGGCTTTCACGATGAGGCGTGAGCTGATGTGCTCACCGACGTATGCTAGGAGAACACCAATGGATGTGGAAACCCTTGTCCAACTGGGCGATGCGCAGGGCGTGAAGCTTGAAATCGTTGGGGGTGTGGGGATCTGGGAGGCGCTCCCGACCAAGCGGCATCAGGGCGCCATCTTTCGGATCCAGTCGAGTATTCGCCCCACGCCAGGGCAGGATGACTGTGGCTGTGTGCATTATAGTGATGTGCTTGTTCGCTTTGCGGCCGATACCTATAAGCGTCCGGATATTGGCATCTGGTGCCGCGAACCCAATGAGGAAGATGAGGCAATTACCTTGATCCCTGCGGCCGTGGTTGAGATTATTAGCCTGGGGTATGAAGCCAAGGACCGGGAGTCCCCCCCGATCTATCTTGCGTACGGTGTGCAGGATGTGGTCCTGGTTGATCCGCGCGCCGGGGTGGTGACCCACCATCGCGCGGACGGGGAGACGACGCATCGCGTCCCAGTCACCCTGGACCTCCAGTGTGGCTGCCGCATCAGCATTTAGACTCCCGGTGCTGGAGCATACCGTAATCTGTCAGGATAAGGTCTTAGACCGCTGTGAAAATGCGTCAAGAAAGAGTGAAATGTACCCTATCCTGACGCTCAAATGGCGCAAAAATGTCAGGATACAGATGTCAGGTTAGCGTATACCCTAATATGACATACTACCCCTCGATCAGGTCACCGGCCGAGTCGGCATGACCAGGGTGCTCACCGGACCCCGCCCGGTGGCGCGACAATGATAAGGGGCAGGTAGATGCGTGACGCGGCTTCTGTCGGCGTCGTCGTGGGTGTGGCCATGACGGTGGCGGTCGGGGTCGCAGTATTCGTCGGGGTCGCCGTGGCGTTCATGGTCGCGGTTACGGTATTGGTCGGTATCGCGGTTGTGGGTGTGGCCATGACGGTCGCGGTTGCAGTATTGGTCGGTATCGCCGTGGCGCTCGCGGTTGCGGTTGCGGTATTCGTCACAGTATTGGTC